>Ga0208244_100101_pt1 | contig 119786 bp, 110 predicted proteins | sample SubbioCR12Aug_5A_FD_184828 | JGI IMG/M metagenome (GOLD analysis project Ga0208244, IMG submission 184828) | Serpentinite rock and fluid subsurface biosphere microbial communities from McLaughlin Reserve, California, USA - CR12Aug_5A (SPAdes) | ecosystem: Environmental > Terrestrial > Deep... | reverse complement strand
CGCCGCTGCTATGGCATTTATAACCTGGGTCGATTATTCCAGCATATTTGGCTGGACGTACAAGGACACCGGATCTTGTTTGCGAAACACTAGATATTGGGGTTACCACGGAAAATCCGGAAGAGCCTGAATTCCGCCAACGCTAACGATAAATTTCGATAGTCGTTGGTTTGTAAAATCAATGGCATCCTGCCATGTTGTGCCGGAACTTGACTGAATGACAGAAATCGCAGCTTTAGCGTTTCAATAAGGGAGTCAGCAAAGGCTCCCGGCAAATCCAAAGTTTCAATGTATCAGCTTGCCGGAAAATCTCAAGTAGATAGTTATAGCCATCGTAAATCGAAATTCGGCACCGGGGTGCCCGTCAAAGGACTCCGTAAAACCATCCCTATAGGCTCTATGACAGCATCCCTGCTGGCAAAGCCTTTGCCGAACAACCCCTTGCCTCCTTAGGCACTGCCTAAATTTGAAGTGCGAAAGGTATAAACAGTTGTTATTGAAAGTTGTATCACTAATTAACCGAAAATGGCTATTCAGGACTATTCAGTTTTTCCGGAGGCACCCAAAATCACTCAAATGCTTTATCATTAGGCTTTTTTAAACTTGGGCCTGATTTTTCGGTTAATAGCACAGTTCCAGCGCTGAGCTTTATACCGGGATTGCTCAAGCACTCAATTCTTAAAACATCTATCACACAAAATATAATGATAAATACGACAGATGAGCGTTTAGATAATCGCCGTTATTGGTTGATAGCGTTATTTGCCATAACACTCTTTTCCAGTGCTACGCTGATGTTTATTATGCAGCCCATGTATGGGAAATTGTTATTGCCTCTTCTGGGCGGCACTCCGGCTGTATGGAATACCTGTATGGTGTTCTATCAAACAATTTTGTTTCTCGGCTACCTGTATGCTCACTTTATATCGGTAAAATTTAAAGCGCTTTGGCAGGTTCAGATACATGCAGTGGTTATTTTGCTGAGTTTGGCCGCGTTGCCTTTGGGTTTGCCGGATAATGCGTTGCCGCCCACGGACAGCAATCCTACCTTCTGGTTATTGACTGTGCTGGCCATGACGATAGGCCTGCCATTTTTTGTCGTGTCTACAACGGCCCCCTTATTGCAGAAATGGTTTTCCGGCTTAGGTCACCATACCAGTCATGACCCCTACTATCTGTATGCTGCCAGTAATGCCGGAAGTCTCATCGCTTTATTGAGTTATCCTTTTTTGCTGGAGCCCAATGTCGGACTGGGCTATCAACAAATGGGCTGGAGTGCTGGTTACAGCTTGCTCTGTCTGATGATCGTTATCAGTGCAGGCGTTGTCTGGTCCGAACACAGTAAAGTGGAGTCCGACACTCAGTTTCCTGAAACTATAACGGATAAGCCTGCGCTTTTGACCCAGGTGCACTGGCTGCTTTTGGCCCTGGTGCCTTCGAGTTTATTATTGGGATTGACCAATTTCATCAGTACCGATATCGCTTCAGCGCCCTTGCTTTGGATCATTCCGTTGACGCTTTATTTACTTTCTTTTGTCATCGTTTTTTCCCGCTGGAACACGCTTGTTCATCCGCTGATGGTCAAGTTGCAGCCGATGGTTTTATTGCCGTTCCTGGCTTATTCCTATATTAATCCGGCGGTTTTGCCTTACTGGCTGGATCTTTGTATTCATGCGCTGGCATTTTTTCTGGCGGTGATGGTGTGTCATGGGGAACTGGCCAATCGAAGGCCTGCAACGCAACATTTGACGCACTTTTATCTGATCATGTCATTTGCAGGCATGTTGGGCGGTATGTTCAACACGTTTGTTGCGCCCTTTCTATTTGATGCAGTGTATGAATACCCCATCATGATTGTCGCCGCGTTGTTGCTGCGGCCAGGCCTGAATCGGGCATCCATCTCGGATAGCAGAGGCCTTCTCAAGCAAAGCCTGTTTCCCTTGCTGGTTTTGTTTTCGGGCGTACTGATTTATTTTCTCGTCGATAATGTTCTGATTTACCTTGATGTTTTGGGGGTTGGCTTGATCCTGCTGGCCGGACTGACTTATGCTTTCAGGCATCAGCCGCTCTCATTGGGTTTGTTGGCCGGGACGCTTATTTTCTTTACGGTCGGACTTCATGCGATGGTATCGAATACGATGTTCCAGGACCGTACTTTTTTCGGAGTGCTCTCGGTGCGAGAAAGCATGCTAATGGACGAGCAGGGTAATCCCGAGCGTTACAACGAGATTTTCCACGGTACAACCAAACACGGCGCGCAACGGCGAATCGCTCAGGAAGAATTGACACCTTATACTTATTACAGCCGTCCGGGGCCCATGGGACAATTCTTCAAAGAGTTTGATCAGGTGAATGAGAACTGGAATATCGGTTTAGTCGGTCTCGGTGCCGGTGCAATGATGTGTTACGCAAAAGATCGGCAACACTGGACACTTTATGAGATTGATCCTCTCGTCGTATCAATTGCCAATAATTCGGAGTATTTCACCTATTTGTCCAAGTGCAGCCACAATGCTACAACGGTCATCGGTGATGCGCGTCAGTCGCTGGTGAGAGAGGATGCTGAAAAGTTTGATTTCTTGATCGTCGATGCGTTCAGTTCGGATTCAATCCCAACCCACCTTTTAACCCAGGAAGCCATCAAGCTTTATTTTTCCAAGCTAAAACCGCAGGGGATTCTTGCGTTTCACATCACCAATCGTCATTTGGCGCTTAAAAAAGTATTGGCCGATCATGCCAAGCAGTTGAATTACGCAGCGTTGATACAGGAGTTCAAGCCTCAGGACGAGCAGCCGCTGGTGGTTGCAACCGATTGGGTGGTGATGGCGAATAATGCTGAAACGCTAATGCCTCTGGCAAACAGTCAACTGGGCAAATGGCAAAAAATGCCGCTTTATTTTGATATGAAACCCTGGACGGATGATTACACGTCGATAGTTAGTTTATGGAAATAGCGGCTTAGCAATGATAGAAAGCGAATTTGAAATAAAACCTTTTAGAGAAAATTTATAAACTATGGCTAATATCCTCATCGTCTATTCATCCATTGATGGCCACACTCAAAAAATCTGCCAAAGACTGCGGCAAGTGATTGAACAGCGGTCCCATCAGGTTACCGTTGTTTCAGTCGATGAGAAGCCGGAAGTGGACTTGACCGTGTTCGACGAGATTGTAGTCGGCGGCAGCGTCCACTATGGCAAACACAGTCCACTGATGGTTGATTTCATCAATAAAAACAGAGGCATTCTTGAAAGCAAACCGAACGCGTTTTTCTCGGTCAATCTGGTGGCCCGAAAGCCTGAAAAAAGCATACCGGAAAATAATCCGTACCTTCAGAAATTCCTCAAACGGATAACCTGGAAACCCAAAGAACTGGCGGTTTTTGCCGGCAAGATTGATTATCCCAGTTACAGTTTTTTTGATCGATTAATCATTCAGCTCATTATGTTGATTACCAAAGGCCCCACAGATCCTAAGTCCGTTATCGAATTTACAGACTGGCAGCAGGTGGAGTCTTTCGGTCAGCGCATCAGCGAGATGAAATAGAGGTTGAAATTGCCGATGAGGTTGCGTTTCCTTAAAAGTGCTTTTTATTACCGGGATCGAAGGATAAATGTTGTTTGAGAAATTACAATGTAATAACATTGTTGATATTTTTTATGGTTTAGAGTCACCTATGAGAACACATTTAAGAAAAATCGGTAATTCTCGCGGAGTTATCATACCTGCTGCTTTACTGGAAACCTGCGAGTTAGGCGAAGAAGTCAACTTAAGGGTTGAAGGCAAGACTTTGGTTATTGAAGCTTTGAGCGAGCCGCGAAAAAACTGGTTTACCGGTTATAAGACGGAAGAAGATGTTAATGAGTGGCCGGATACATCGTTTGATGACGACAATGGGGATTGGGAGTGGTGAGGCGCGGGGAGGTCTATTGGGTCAATCTTGATCCCACCGTCGGAACAGAAATCCAAAAAACACGCCCGGCGTTGGTGGTCTCGCCTGATGATCTAAATGCTGTTTTGCCTAGAGTGATCATTGCCCCTTTAACCAGCAAAGGTCAGCCGCTAGGTTGCCGACCGCAAGTCAAGTTTGATGGACGAACAGCTATGATTTTACTCGACCAAATTCGATCCGTAGACAAGTGCCGTCTGGCAGCCAAAATGGGCACTATTGAAGATCAATACTGGCATTCGATCTTATTGGAAATGTTGGCATAAACAGGTTATACCTTTGATTTGCGTAGCGGAAAGCAAAAAAGATGTTGCTCTTGCGCCCTTTTTTATTGATGGCACAACATCATGAACGTTTTGTACCAGCGTCATAAAGCACAAAATAATAGCTCTGGTCGGGATGTTAAACAGTCAATTTTAAATAAGGTTCAGCTAATTCAATTATTTATTAACTTCGTTTGGTAAATGGCTGATTAAACGAATAAAATTAAACAAGATTTTTATTTTTTTTGATGTAATTTTATCGGTAAAGCGCTAGAATTGGACTATCATTCTTAAGCAAGTCTTAACGGTCTGGGTCCGTTTATCGACAGTTATGTTTGTTGATAAACCGGCATACTATTTATTCTGGACACCTCCGGATTACATCATGAAGCGATACAAACTTTATATACCCCTGATATCTGGGATACTTGTTTTACTCAGCGCCTGTAGCAGTGCGCCGACAAAGCCGGGAAAACAAGCTGTTGCGCCCGCCAGGCCTCAGGTTAGTCACCAGCAGGCCTATAAATCGCCTTCCCCGCAACTTCCAGCCATGAAATCGCTGGGAGTATTTCCGAAACCGGCAGCGCTTGAGCCTGCTGTAGATTTTTGGCGTAAAACGTATGGCGTATGGCGGCGATCAGAGGTTGCTTTCTATGATGACCGTGACATGGATGTTATTTATGAGGTGTTGGTTTTGCCGGGGGCTGTTGGCGAGGGTTTGACCAATGAGCAAAAAGAAATAGTCAGTCGGCGCAAAGAATATTGGAAAAGCCAATTAACGGCTTTGGATTTTAAAGTCCGCGCTAGGGTGCCGCTCAATCCGTTTGAAAAACAGTTATACGCTAAGCTGCAAAATAGCCATAACAAAGGCTTTGTTTTAGCCGGGGCTAGCGAGAGACTTCGCTCTCAGCGTGGCATCAAAGAGCGTTTTAAGCGTGGTTTGGAAATCAGTGGGCGCTATGATTCGCAGTTCAGGAAGATTTTCCGCGAATACAGCCTGCCTGAAGACTTTGCTTTTTTGCCGCATGTGGAATCCTCTTTTCAAGCCTCAGCTAAATCTTCGGCAGGGGCCGTCGGCATGTGGCAGTTTACCCGGGGCGCAGCGGAAACATTTATGCCCGGCAACAACAAACCAGACCGGCGTCATGATCCAATTGCATCCGCCCACGGAGCCGCCCGTTATCTTCGTCATGCCTACAATAAACTGGGGGATTGGCCAACAGCGGTCACTTCCTATAACCATGGCATCAACGGGATGAAACGTGCGCAAAATCAAATAGGTAATGATTTCGCACGCATCGTTCAGAGTTATAACAGCCCCTTGTTCGGCTTCGATTCACGCAATTATTATGCGCAGTTTCTGGCGGCCAGAGATATTGCCAGTAATCCGATGGCCTATTTCCGGGAAGGGGTGAGTTACGAACGCCCATTGGTAAGAGCTCAGTATCTGGCCGCAGAATAATCAAATCGAAAGGGTAACTCTCGCCCGCTTTGAATTAATGGTGTAGGTGCTTGATTTCAAAGGACGCATTAATACGTCCCTGTTGCAGAAGCTTTTCAATCAAGCACCTACACCCACTATGGTTTGGAGGGGGTGAGCAGATACTCAAAAGGCCATATTGTAGGAGCGGGCCATGCCCGCGATCGAAGGCGGTTCAACTGCAGGCATGGCCTGCTCCTGCAAAATACGTTTAACTTAACGCTATCCGCTTAAACCGCCAAATTGCTTAACTCTCTGATCAATTTCAGCCCCCGATCCAGTTCTTCCTCTGTTTGGTAAAAGTGGGCTGACAAACGGATGCCTTCTCCCCGCATGGCGCAGACTAGCCCGTTTGATTGTAAATGATTGTAAACGATGGCATTCTCCAGGGTATTATGCTTAAAAACCACAATGCCGGATTTAAGCCGTGACGTTGTTTTTGAAAGTAACTTCAAATCAGGATTTTCTTGAATCTTGACACTCAAATAGTCAGCATTCTGGATGACACGTTGCTCGACATTGATCATGCCGGTTTCCAGCAAAAGCGATAAGCTCGCCGATAATGCATGAATACCCAGCATATTTGGACTGCCGCATTCGAAGCGACGCGCACCCGAGTGAGTTTCCCAGGGTTTGTTTTCGTAGTTATGCGTATCTTTCATCATGTGCCAGCCGTATTGCGTCAATCGCAGTTGACTTCTCGCGGCGGGAGTCGAATAAAAAACCCCTAAACCTTCAGGTCCACATAACCATTTGTGACCATCGGCCATAACAAAATCGGCTTGGCATGCCTGGACATCGAATTGAACCGCACCCAGGCTTTGAATGGCGTCAACGCAGAACAAAATCCCCTTTTGTTTGCAAAATTCACCGATTTTATCCAGGTCCATTCTGATGCCTGATGCAAATTGAACAGAGCTGATAGTCAATAAACGTGTCTGGCTATCCACCAAGGCAAATAAGGCATCTTCAGGCGTCGATGAAGACGTTAAATCGGCTTCTCGTAGCTCAACACCCTGATCTGCCAGCGATTGCCAGGGTATCCGATTGGAGGGAAATTCTTCATTACTGGTGACGATATTCTGTCCGGTTTGCCAATCCAGCCCATAAGCGACGAATGAAAGCGCCTCCGAGGTGTTTTTTACCAGCGCGATATCTTCATCGGAGGGTGCATTCAAGAGTTGTTTGAACTGGCTGCGCAACCCGGCTTCTTTCTCCAGCCACTGACCGTAGAAGTGTGAGCCGTAAACACAGTTCTGGCGGGCGAAATCTATCACTGCCTGGCTTGCGCGAAGCGGCCAGGGGCCTACGGCTGCATGATTCAGATAAATGAGCGTAGGAGACAATGGAAATTCGGGATGCTGCATATGCTTTACCGGTCTAATTGCTGATGGGTTTCTTCTAATTGCATTTTTATCATGACTGTGATGTAAATGGAGAAAAATCTGAGTGTGAAAAATTTACTCCCAATGCCAATCAAAACTCGTTGAAGTAACAGGCGAGGGGACTTGCTGCATATGAATGGGGGGTAATTAACGACTTGAGTAGATGCATTTGAGGGGGCTTATGACGAATAAAAAAATAATTATTTGCTGTGAAGGAATTTGGAATTCACCGGATGAAGCCGGAGTCAACGAACTGCTCCATGAGCGTGTTGTTAAGCGCAATGCTGACGGTCTGTTTACCTATAATTCAGAAAACGTTGCCTATGGCTTGAAAAACCTGCCAGTGGAGCTTTACTCATGAACGTCTTATCAATAGGCGCATTCGTTTTAGGGGGCTTGATCATTGTTTTAGCCGGTTGTGATCATCTGCAAACGAGCAAACCGATTATTCCTGAAGTCTGGCAGCCTTCGCTGACATCGCTGCAGGAGTTTGTAGCGTCTTCACCGGTTAATCAAGCGACAGTTAATCAACGTGAGTTAAACGATCAAAGCCAGTATCTTGCCGATATTTTGGATGCGCAGTTATTCATTGTTTATGTGCAACTGCTACAGACACTGGATGAGCAAAATCGTGAAGCACTTTTTGAGGAACAAAAGCGTTGGTTAACCGATCGGGAAACCGGGTCAAAAAATGCGGTGGTTTCTACAGGTGGCTCTTTGGCAACGCTGGAATACAATGGCGCTTTCATCAAGATGACGCAGGATCGATTGGCAGATTTAAAAGGGCGTTTTCATAATGCGCCATAGTAAGGGCAGGCTGCTTAAAAGAGTTTCTGAACACATACTTCGAATTGATCTGCTCGGTTCTTGGCGAGTCAGAACCATTAACGGAATCAACTCAATTAGCGTCGGCTTAGCGGGCGCTCTTACATTACTTTATTCAGGAGAACACTATGAACCTGACAGCTCAGCAGAAAAAGATTTGCGAACAAATTATTAATGTTTTTGAAAGCGGCAGCCTTCAGGGCGATTACAGCGCTATTTCGATTTATAGAGACGGGCCGCACGGAATGAGGCAAGTGACCTATGGGCGCTCACAGACAACGGAATACGGGAATCTGGAGACCCTGGTGCAAATGTACGTTGATCGAAACGGACTTTATAGCGCCCAGTTAAAACCCTACATAGATAAAATTGGCGTCGTTCCTCTGGCAGATGATGCCGGGTTTAAAAAATGCTTGCGTGAAGCAGCGAAAAAAGATCCCATCATGCGTGAAGTACAGGATGATTTTTTTGATCAGCGTTATTTTCAAAAGGCGATGAAATGGGCATCCGGTCAAGAATTTACGTTGCCTCTGTCGGCACTCGTGATCTATGACTCGTTTATACACAGCGGTTCCATTCTTGATTTTTTACGCAAACGCTTTCCCGAGTCTCCGCCAGTTAAAAACGGTAATGAAAAGGTTTGGATCAAACAATATGTTGATGCCCGTGAAGCTTGGCTATCGACTCACCCTAATAAAATATTACAGAAGACCGTCTACAGAACGCAGTGTTTCAAGCAAGAAATAGCCAAAGATAATTGGGACTTATCCAAATTACCGATCATTGCCAACGGCATTTCGGTGACGGGTTAATGTCGTCAGATAAACCGGCAGCATCTGTTCCTCGGGTGGCGGCACTATACCGATATCCGGTAAAAGGCTTTACACCGGAGCCCTGTGAATCATTAACCGTGCTTGAAGAAGGCCGTATCGCCGGAGACCGTGTTTTGGGTATCCGTTTTGCCGATGCGGGAGGGCAGCGAGATGACTGGTGTAAAAAACAGGCATTTCTGAGTTTGATGAATACTCCCGGTCTCGCACGGTTAAGTTTAAAGTTTGATCATCAGCGCTTGCATTTGTCGTTGAGTCTGGGAGACATGCTGATTACTGAGGCAGGCCTCGATCAAACCGGCAGACAGCGCATCATTGATATGATCACGCAATACGTGCTTGATCTGCCCGAAAATCCCTTACAAAAACACCTCGAAAGACTGCCGATAGAACTCGTTGGCGATGGCATAACGCCGCGCTATCAGGACAGCTCAGCCGGGCGAGCGACTTTGCATGGACGTGGAAGTCTGCTAACAGTAGCGGGTATGCTGGGTACTTGTGACGTAGACGAGAGACGGTTCCGGTCCAATATCGCGGTTGAAGGTCTCAATCCCTGGGAAGAACAGGGCTGGATGGGTAAAGTGGTGACTGTTGGTGAGGTTCGGTTTCGCGGGTTCGCTGCCAAGGAAAGGTGTCTGGCTACCCATGCCAATCCGGAAACCGGAGCGCGGGATTTGCCCGTGTTAAAAGCCTTGCTTAACACTTATGACACCAAAAAGCCGGTTTTTGCCATTTCGTTAATGCCTGAAAACAGCGGGATTATCCGTATTGGCGATCCTGTCTTTTGTTCTGATGTATGAGCTTAAGATTAAATCCAGGCAACAGCAGGTTTGTCGTTGTTTCTTAATTGCGTCATAATTTCCCGATAAACTGATAGTTTGAATCCGCTTTTAGCCACAATGGCTCAGTGATTCAGCCTGAAATAACCCCTCCCAAAAAATAGCAGAGATAAATTCAATATGGTTAATAACGTAACATTGACTCAGTTCATCATAGAGCAACAACGTGAATATCCGGGCGTTTCCGGTGCGTTTACCTTGTTGCTTAATGACATTGCGACTGCCTGCAAGCAAATCTCGCACAGAGTCAACAGAGGCAATTTGATTGGAGTGCTGGGCAGTGCCGACTCGGAGAATGTTCAGGGAGAAGTTCAGAAAAAACTGGACATTATCACCAACGAAATCATGATCAATTCACTTAACTGGACCGGTCATTTGGCTGGCATGGTTTCAGAAGAAGTCGACGATATCATTACTATTCCTAGCCATTACCCTAAAGGCAAGTATCTGGCCTTATTCGATCCTCTGGATGGCTCATCCAATATCGACGTCAATTTGACGGTTGGAACCATCTTTTCTATTTTGCGTTGCCGGGAAGGTGTGGATCCGGCACTTGAAGATTTTTTGCGTGTGGGCTCAGAGCAAGTCTGTGCCGGTTTTGTCTTATACGGGCCATCGACAATGATGATTCTGACCACAGGACACGGTGTCAACGGTTTTACGCTTGATCAGGATATCGGGGAATTTATCCTGACGCATCCTACAATTAAAATTCCGGAAGATACCCACGAATTTGCGATCAATATGTCTAACCAGCGCTTTTGGGAAGCGCCGGTAAAACGCTATATCGAAGAGTGTCTGCAAGGCCAGGAGGGGCCAAGAGGCAAGGATTTCAATATGCGCTGGATTGCGTCCATGGTGTCAGAGGTTTATCGCATTCTGACACGCGGCGGCGTCTTTATGTATCCTTATGATTTAAGAGATCCTTCCAAGCCAGGGCGTTTGCGTTTGATGTATGAAGCCAATCCCATGGCCTTTATCATTGAGCAAGCCGGTGGCGCCTGTTCGAGCGGTCGCGAACGAATACTTGATATCAAACCTCAAGGCTTGCACCAGCGGGTACCGGTCATTTTAGGCTCCAAAAATGAAGTGGAGCGGCTGATCAGCTATTATCAGGAGTCGGATAAATCAGCTCCAGGTTCTTCGTCAGGGGCTTAGGGCGAACAGTAACTTTATGATTCCTTGATAACATGGCCGTATGAAGTCTGTTGAAGCATCTAAACGCAGTTAATAATTCAGCTTTAATTATGCACGAGCACTTACTGGAATTGGAAAGGAGTTTTAATCGTTCAGTTTTGACTCAGGTCATAGATCCTCTTCTGACTTCTCATGACATCCAGTTGTATTTGAAACGTGACGATGTGCTGCATCCGGTAATTTCCGGTAATAAATGGCGTAAGCTCAAATATATTCTGAATCATGCGCTTTCTTTGAACGCTCAAAAAATCATCAGTATGGGCGGTCCTTTTTCCAATCATCTTCATGCCTTGGCGTACACTGGAAAAAAATTAGGTTTGGCAACTGCAGCATTTATTAGAGGCGAGCCTCATGCCAATCCTACGCTGGATGATTTGACGGCTTGGGGAATGGAGATGACCTTCATATCAAGATCAGATTACCGAGAGCTTAGAAGTTATGCTGAATGGAATTCACTACCTGGCTTAAAACCGAGTGAATATTGGCTGCCGGAGGGCGGGGCTTTAAAGTGGGCGTTGCAAGGCGTGATTGAATCGGTTGCCGAAATAGACCAGGCCTATGACATGATTTGTGTGCCCTGCGGAACCGGAACAACATTGGCAGGGGTAATAGAATCGGCACCCTTGACGTGTCAAATCTTAGGGTTTTCTGCCCTGAAGGGCGGTCATTTTATAGTTGATGACGTTACAAAATGGCTGTCAGTCCAACGCTCGAATTGGCGTATCAACACCGATTATCATTTTGGGGGATTTGCCAAAACGACACCGGCACTGACTGATTTTATGTCGGCTTTTACTGACTCAAATGGCATTGAGCTGGATCGGGTTTATACGGCAAAAATGATGTTTGGTCTTTATGATTTGATAAAAAAGCGTAACATTCCACCCGGTCAAAAAATTATTGCCATTCATACTGGCGGAATGCAAGGGAACAGAGGATTTACAGTTGATGCTACGACAAACTGAACCGGAATTGATGCTCGATCCAGCGCAAGTGGAAGCTTATGCCTTGGCCGACTTTTCCATCCCCCACAACCGTTTTATCGAACTGTTGCAACAGCGGGTTGCAGCTGAATCATTTTGCGGGAAGGCTCTGGATTTGGGCTGTGGCCCTGGCGATATAGCCGCCCGTTTCATAAAAGCTTATCAATATGCCGATTTGCATGCGGTCGACGGGTCGCTTCCGATGCTGAACTTTGCAGCGCATCATTTACCGGCAGATGTATTGGGTCGCATCGAGTTTATTCACGCAAAATTACCTCAGGTTTCACTGCCTTGCCCGGACTACGATCTCATATTCAGTAACAGTCTTTTACATCACTTGCCGGAACCTCAAGCGCTTTGGCAGGTCATTAAAGACTACTCCAGGCCAGGAACGCAGGTTGCCGTAATGGATCTGGTCAGACCCGCCAGTCAAGAGGCGGCATCCGAATTAGTTGAGCACTATTCTGCAGACGAACCTGCTATTTTGAAACATGATTTTTATCATTCTTTATTGGCCGCATTTACCCTTGAAGAAGTAGAAGAACAACTAAAACAAGCGCAATTGAATTTCAATGTCGAACTCGTCAGCGATCGACATGTTTTTATTTCCGGCGTTGTAGCCTGAACGTTTGCATAAAGAGAAAAAAATGGAACACGAAAAAGTTAGCGAGACCCATGCCCCTGTCAATCTTGATGCCTATGAGCTGTATATCAACCGCGAATCGAGTTTGCTTGAATTCAACGTCCGGGTATTGGCGCAGGCAAAAGATGAGCGGGTTCCCTTGCTTGAGCGCTTAAATTACTTGTGCATTTCCTGTTCGAATCTGGATGAATTTTTTGAAGTACGGGTCGCCAGCTTGCTGGAAATGTCCAGTATGAATCCCAAGGCCATCGGGTTGGATGGCGTGACGCCGCATGAGCAGTTGGATCGTATCTCGGTAAAAGCCCATCAACTGGTTGACGAGCAATACCGTGTGCTAAACGAAATTCTGATTCCAGCGTTAAAAGATGAAAATATTCGTTTTATCCGCCGCAAGGATTGGACATCCAAACAGCACAAGTGGCTGGAAAATTATTTTAATGAAGAATTATTGCCTATCTTGACGCCGGTTGGTCTGGATTCGGCGCATCCGTTTCCGCGCATTTTGAATAAAAGTTTAAACTTTATTATTTCGTTAACCGGGAAAGATGCGTTCGGTAGAAACAGCGGCAGGGCAGTTCTTCAGGCGCCCAGAGCGTTACCTCGCATTATTCAGTTTCCTCCGGAAACGGACAGCGGGCAGCACGAATTCGTTTTTTTATCGTCGATTATTCATGCGTTTGTCGATCAATTGTTTAACGGCATGAATGTCAAAGGGTGCTATCAATTCAGAGTGACGCGTAACAGTGATTTTTTTGTTGACGATGATGCCATCGATGATCTGTTACTGGCCGTTGAAGGCGAGCTAGCCATGCGCAATTACGGCGACGAAGTCAGGCTTGAAATTGATGCCAATTGTCCTGAGGAAACTGTTAATTTTCTGATGGCGCGATTCGAACTGACTCGTGACCGCTTGTATCTGGTCGATGGCCCGGTAAATCTTAACCGCTTGCGTGAGATCATCGATCTTGTCGAAAGGCCGGAGCTTAAATTTACGCCATTCAAACCGGCTGTTCCGCCGCAATTAGCCCGAAACAAAGAAATATTCAGTGCGATTGATAAAAACGACATTTTACTTCACCATCCGTTTGAATCCTTTTTACCGGTAGTCGAATTCATCAGACAGGCCGCCGCAGACCCTGATGTGTTGGCAATCAAACAAACGCTTTACCGAACCGGTGTTGATTCCCCTATCGTCAGTGCTCTGGTAAAAGCGGCCAGAGCCGGAAAAGAAGTGACGGTGGTGATTGAATTGATGGCCCGGTTTGATGAAAAAGCCAATATCAATTTGGCTTCAAAGCTTCAGGAAGCCGCCGTTCATGTCGTGTACGGTGTGGTGGGTTACAAAACGCATGCAAAAATGTGTCTGGTCCTGAGAAAGGAAGGAAAAAAGCTGCGTAATTATGTCCATCTTGGTAGCGGCAATTATCATCCAAAAACCGCGTTGCTTTATACCGATTACGGTTTGTTTTCCTGCGATAAAGAGTTGGGTGAAGATGTCAGGCGCGTCTTTGCACAATTAACCAGTTTGGGTAAAGTCACTAAACTCAATAAACTATTACAATCACCATTTACTCTGCACAGTGGCTTGATGGAAAAAATTGAGCGGGAAATTCATCATGCCAATAAAGGCAAAACAAGCGGCATCATCATTAAGGTTAATGCCGTCGTTGAAGAGCAGCTGATCAAGGCGCTTTATCGGGCCTCTCAGGCCGGTGTCAAAGTGCAATTGATCGTACGCGGTATTTGTTGCCTGCGTCCCGGCATCCCCGGTGTCTCCGACAATATTGAGGTGCGTTCGATTATCGGCCGGTTTCTGGAGCATGCCCGGGTTTATGCATTTGAAAATGACGGCAATCAGGAGATTTTCGTATCCAGTGCCGATATTATGAATCGCAACATGTTCCGCCGGGTTGAAGCCTGTTTTCCAATTGAAAATAAAAAACTGCACCAGCGTATCCGTAACGATTTGGCGCTTTATTTAAGCGATAATTCCCAAGCCTGGCAACTCCAATCGGATGGGCGCTATGTGCAATTGACTCCGGGTGAAGGTCAAGAAGAAGTTCGGGCGCAAACTGAACTTCTGCATTCGTTGCAAAATTAACGTGGGTTTGCGATATGAAAACTGAGAACCAGATTAGAGAGATAGTTCAATTAGGTGCCCCGGTATTGCGAGAAATTGCAGCGCCTGTGGACAATGTCACCGATCCCAAGGTTAAAAAAATTATGGAAGAAATGCTCTGTACCTTGGCTTCCACTCAGGGTGTAGGTCTTGCTGCACCGCAAATAGGAGAACCGGTGCGAGTCGTTGTAATCGCCTCGCGGCCAACGCCGCGCTATCCAAATGCGCCGGATATGGAACCTACCATCATGATCAATCCGGAAATTACGGATTGCTCTGATGAAATGGAAAAAGGTTGGGAAGGGTGTTTAAGCATCCCCGGGATTCGTGCGCAAGTGCCTCGCCATTTGAGTTTAACCGTCCGCTATCTTGATAATCAAGGTGGCCTGAAAATAATGAACCTGGACCATTTTGTTGCGCGCGTTTTTCAACATGAATACGATCATTTGAACGGGACAGTGTATCTTGATCGTGTTGAGAACAACCGAGATATCTACAGCGAGCATGAGTACCTCAAACTGATGGCTTAGCTTTTACTCTAAAAGCAGTTCCTTATCAGCTTTTTGCCGAAAGGATGCGAACAACCCTTTTTTTCTGATTACCAAGATGTTTCAGCTAAATCCATAAGTGCGTCACCCCCTTCAGGAAACGGGCATTCAGTCTCATGGAGGGTCAGGTGCTGGCTATCCCTATAGTCTGGATTTCGGCAATCCCTGCCGAAATGACGCGGTCGAATAAGAATAAAGAGCCAGAGCTGAAGCATATTTATAATGTGTTGTTTTTTGAACAGCATCACGAAACATCCAAGTTTCTATGTGGGTTCTCAAAAAAATAATGCTATTCAAATATACTTTTTATTCTGAATTGAAAGTGTAACGTTTTACCCCAAATACATTTCATCAATAAAAAAAATAATAAATCATTATGGAAAAAGACATCATTCTTCATAATCCCAGCGATTTAACGGTTGCTTGGGCTCAAACGATACTTAACAAGCATCATCATGATGGAGAGGTGAATAACATTAAGGTCGTATCGGTTGAAACTGGAACAACCACTCGAATGCGAGTTGCCGTAGATCATAACGGCCCTGAGTCTTTTCCAAGGCTTTGGTTTGTCAAGTTTCCTTCATTGAATTGGCGCGCGCGTCTGATTACAGCGTTACCCCGCTTGTTGCACACAGAAGTCCGCTTTTACAAAGAAATTGCCCACACGCTTCCTGTGAACCGTCCTTGTGTACTTGCCGGGCAAAGCAAACCCGGTAAAGGTGCGACGCTGGTTTTAACCGATGTTACTGAAGCCGGATCAATTCCGGGAAATCCTGAAGATACTTTAAGCCCGGAACAAGCCGAATTAGTGGTTAAACAACTGGCCCATTTTCATGCGCATTTTCACAATAAAATAAATATTAATCCACAAGGATACCGATGGCTGGCCGGTTCGGTAAGACGATTGGAGGACTGGCTTGGCTCTGCGCTTGCAGTGCCCTTAATGAAACGTGGGTTAAGATTGGCCTCTGATGTTGTGCCTCAGCATTGCCGTCCTTTGGCGCTTAATTACGCTAAAAACCGGCGTAAAGTCATGAAATTTCTCAATCAAGGCCCTAAAACCCTTATTCATCATGACTGCCATCCCGGTAATTTATTTTGGCACCAAACTTTTCCCGGTTTTTTAGATTGGCAATTAGTTCGAATAGGCGAGGGCGTCAGTGACATTGCCTATTTTCTAGCTACGGCTCTGGAACCCGAGATTAGACGGCGCCATGAAGCTTCGCTATTATTTACCTATTATCAGGTTCTTCAAGAACAAGGCGGTATAGGGATGAATTTCAATCAATTGCTAAATCGCTACCGAGCTCATCTGATCTATCCATTCGAAGCCATGGTCGTAACATTGGCGGTCGGTGGCATGATGGACAAACATATCAATCTTGAGCTCATCCGTCGCAGTGCCATTGCGTTAGAAGAGCTGGATTCATTTGAGGCCTTACCGCTATAGATCATTAAATTCAATAATTCAATGCAATCAGGCTTTTCGTTTTGAGTGTTTGATGTTAAGGAATGCTGGCCTCACGCTGCTTTTTTTTCTGTCGGGAACCGCCGCTCTGATTTATGAAGTCTTATGGCTTAAAGAGCTGGGTTTACTTTTCGGTAATACCAGTCAGGCGATGGCGGCCACCCTGACGGCATTTTTTTTGGGATTAGCTCTGGGTGCAAAGTTCTGGGGGCAAAGAGCCGGACAATTTTACAATCCGCTCAAAGGCTATGCCGGCTTGGAGCTCGGCATTGCGCTCTTTGCCTTAGGCTATTTTGCACTGCTTAACATCTACGCCTGGATTTATCCCGTCTTATTTGAATGTTGCGGACAATCGACCGGATTATTTCTAGGTCTGAAGTTTGTTTTGGCAATCCTCATTCTAACGCCTCCCGCTTTTTTTATGGGAGGCACTTTACCTGTCATCACTTCGGTAATCGCCTCTGATGGCGGCTTTAAAAGTCATGTCGCCTTTTTGTACGGCATCAACACGCTGGGCGCGGTTGTCGGCGTTTTACTCGCCGGGTTTTATTTGCCGCCGTTGATAGGGTATCGATGGTGTTATGCGCTGGCAATGCTGATTTCTGTTGGCGTGGGACTGATTGCTCTGGCCTTGTCCAAAAACCGGGATTTTAATCAAGCCGCCAGTTCCACCGTGACGCATTCATCTCAGGAAGTGCTTCACTTCGCTACATTCAATCAATTTGCGTTTCTATCCGGTCTGTTGTTGCTGGGATTACAGGTTCTATGGGGCCGGATGTTTTCTCAAGTCTTGCAGAACTCGGTCTATACATTTTCAATTGTTTTGATGGTTTTTCTTTTTTGCCTGGCCCTTGGTGGATTTTTAGCAAGACTGTTGATGAAATCCCGGTTCGATCCTGGTTTTTCTCTGTTGTCTGTATTACTGGCCGGGGGTCTGTGGGTCAGTGCCACACCCTTTTTATTTGTGATGTGGACCGATCAGTTGAGATACATCAGTTCCGATTTTGGCTGGGGCGCTTATGTTTTGCGCGTTGCTGAACTGGCTCTGGTGGTAATGGGGCCACCGGTTTTGATAGTCGGCATTGTGTTTCCGTTGCTGATGGGCATGGCAGGCGGCGTTAAACAATACAGTCAATCGATTGGGCGACTGGTCAGCAGCAATACCTTGGGGGCGATAGCCGGTTCCTTGCTGGCCGGGTTTGTCATGCTTGACTTGATAGGTTTATGGGCAAGCATTCGTTTTTTTGCGGTGGTCTATTTGCTGATGGGGCTTTATTGGTATCAGTGCCTGAAGTTAAATCATCGTTTAATCCAGCTATTCATATTGACGGCAATATTGCTGACCGTATCGGTGTTTGATACAGCAAAACTGCCTGTGGTGAGTGTCGATCCCATCAATGAAGACGAAAGTCTGATGGCTTATTGGGAGAGCAGTGCAGGAGCCGTGGGTGTGGTGAAACAAGGCGAAAATTTAAAGCTTAAGGTTAATAATCACTACACGTTGGGCGGAACTGCTTCAATGTCTTTGGAACAGTTTTTGGGTTATATGCCTTTGTACCTGCACGAACATCCTCGCGATATTTACATGCTGGGTTTGGGAACCGGTATCAGCGCCGGCGGTGCCTTAAATTACCCTATACGCAGTCTTATTGTGACTGAACTGTTGAACGGAGTTATCCAGGCGGCAGATAGTTTTTTTGGTCCTTATACACAAGATCTGTTTTACGATCCTCGCGTAAGCATCCTGAATGAGGATGGACGGCACTTTTTAAGAGCTACGTCTAAAAAATTTGATGTGATTATCAGCGATTTATTTGTGCCATGGGCGGCTGGAACGGGCAGCTTATATGCGGTTGAACATTATCAGGCCGTTGCCGAGCACCTCGAGGATAAAGGGCTGTTCATGCAATGGTTACCGGCCTATCAATTAAGCCGTACTGACTTTGAAGTGATTGCGCGCACTCTTCAGGTTGTTTTTCCGCAAGTCACGGTATGGCGGGCTGATTTTTCAGCATTGAGGCCGGTTATCGGTTTATTGGGACACAAAACGGCTCAGTCATTGCCGGTCAAGGCTCAGCTTTTTCAGAACGATAAAGAAGACCTCCTGCAATATTATGTCGGCGATTTGTCGAGTCTTGAACACGCCCTGGCTAAGGTGGCTATCAACAGTGACGACCATCCTGTTATTGAGTTTGCAGCACCTATCCGTCAGCGTCTTATCAAGTCAGGGAAAGAGCAATGGCTGGTTGGGACCGAATTGATCAAGGTTATGCAGAAGCTGAATAATGGACAGGATTCCTATTTATCCGGGATACCGGAACATTTAAAAAGCTACCCTAAGGCAGGTTTGCATCGGCATAGCGCGGAAGTTTACAAGTATGAAGGGCGTTTAAATGCAGCACAGGATGAAATGTTAAAATACGAAAAATTAACAGGGAGCAGGGATTAGTTAGACGGCTGATTATCGGTGACTTCTTTGACATATAAAGCCAAGTGCAGTCTGTCAAGAATTTTCAATTTACTGAAAATAGAGGTCAGATGAGCTTTGACCGTTCTTTCGGAGATATTGAGCATCGCCGCAATTCGTTTATTGTTTTCACCTTTCGCGATCAATTGCGCAACCTCCATTTCTCTTGCTGTCAGCACATTAAGTGGATGAGATGCTTCAGCTGTTTTGGTTTGCTCTGCTATTTGATGGCTTTGTTTGAATTTTGTCAGTTCCGAAATGACTCGCGGGACCAGATGCCGGGGTATCCATGTATCGCCTTTCGATAAACAGTCAATCGCCTTGATGAGCAGCGTTTCGGTTGAGTTAATATCACAATAACCCGAGCAACCGTTTATCAGTGCTTCAATCTGCAAATTTTCCGGCCAATGCTGCCCCAGTATCAGTATTTTTAGATGGGGCTGGAATACATTATTCAGGGTTCCCAGGCTGTTTTTAAAAGGTTCGCCATGCATCATCAGAACCGTTTGAGTATCAGGTGTTAAATAAGAAGTCAGGTTATCTAACTCCGATACTTGGCATACGTTAAATTTTGCTTGGACCTGTGCCTCCCATCTGCTGGCCAGCATGGGGTCATGTGCGCAAATGATCACTTTGGATAGGTTAGCCATTTTTAATAACTTTCCGTTAACAGCATGAATGCTTCAAAACACAATTAGCGGGTCAAGTTGCCCGGCTATTGTTGAGGAATGGTATGCGTTTATTATGGGTTGTTTCATGCTTTGTTTGAGTGATGCTTAACAACGGCTCGTTGCATAAATTTAATAATACAGAGATTTTAAAATTAAGAGGTCTTGAATTTAATAGTTGAAGTTCAATTATGTTATGTAGATTGATTCTACATGGTTACTATGCGTTGCTTTAAATTACTAAATCAAGGAAAGATTCCAGCTGAAACGGTAACATTCATGTCAATGCGCTAAGTTTAGTTGAAGTATAACTTTTAGAAACAGCAAAAATTCATTTTGCCTGCCTTTTTATAGAGCCGATTGTTTTTTTTGAATAAAAATGACCGGTTTTTTTTCATAATAATACAACGTTAAAATCGATGGATATGACTAAAAAAATTAAAACCGGCTTTGTCTGTGATGAGTGCGGGGCTGATTATCCTCGCTGGAGCGGACAATGCACGGTGTGTGGTGCATGGAACACCATCAAGGAAGTGCGCCTCGGAAGCGGTAAAAAGGACAGGGCAGGAGCAACTGAGGGCTATGCCGGCAGCAAATCGACGGTAAAGTGGTTGTCGGATGTTGATTTGGCGCAAGCTGAACGACTGTCTACCGGCATTACTGAATTTGACCGCGTGCTGGGTGGAGGCGTAGTCAAAGGCAGCGTCATTCTGATCGGGGGGGCTCCGGGAGCTGGAAAAAGTACGATTTTATTGCAGGCTATTGCCAACATCGCGCATAGAGAAATCAGCGTGCTTTATGTGTCAGGCGAGGAATCTCTGCAACAAATTGCAGAAAGAGCGCATCGGCTTGGGCTCGCGGCCAATAAAATTAAAATGCTGGCTGAAACGTCGGTGCAGCAGATCTGCGAAGTGCTTGATGAATTAAAACCTCTGGTCGTCGTTATCGATTCAATTCAAGTCATGTTCAATGAATCTACCGAATCCGCACCCGGCGCCGTATCACAAGTGCGGGAATCGGCCAGTTATTTGACTCAATATGCCAAACGGCATAATGTTTCGATTTTTTTAGTGGGGCATGTCACCAAGGATCAATCTTTGGCCGGGCCTATGACGCTAAGTCATATTGTGGATACGCAAGTGGTGTTGTCATCAACAGACGATGCGCGTTTTCGGGTGCTGCGCGCCGATAAAAACCGGTTTGGCAGTATCGGGGAATTGGGTTTTTTCGCCATGGACAGCACCGGACTCAAGGAAGTAAAAAATCCATCAGCCATGTTTTTAAACCGTGCCGAAAAACCTTCATCGGGCAGTGTCGTTACTGTTTTATGGGAAGGTACCCGCCCTTTGCTGGTTGAAATACAAGCTCTGGTTACCGATTGCCAATACGGAAATCCCAGGCGTTTGGCTGTGGGCTTCGATCAAAACCGCCTGGCGATGCTGCTTGCGATTTTATCGCGTCATGGCGGAATCGTTACGGCAACTGATGAGATTTATGCCAATGTCGTCGGTGGCATAAAGGTGACAGAGACCAGTTCTGATCTGGCCATTGTAATCAGCATTGTCTCTAGTCTCAGGGATAAAATCATCCCCCATGACATGCTGTTTTTTGGTGAGTTGGGTTTAAATGGTGAGATTAGACCGGTTGCCAATGGGTACGCGCGGCTAAATGATGCGGCCAAACACGGTTTTAAAGCGGCCGTCATTCCAAAAGCTAACGCACCCAAAAAGCCGATTGCCGATTTAAAAATCTATCCCGTTGCAACATTGTCAGATGCGTTAACGGTGTTGTCGGAACTTTAAAATTCAAAATCGCTTTGTTGAGCTGTTTTTTTGCTCTTACTCACTATCGGGTTTAACGCATTCGGCCAGCGAGGCTAAATCTCTCTCCAGCAATTCACTGTTTCCCAAGTTGAGTTCGACCAGGCGTCTAAGTGCAGTGATGCTTTCTATATCGATATGCTCGCATTTAAACCCCGCATTATCCCCGATTACATGAGATACAGAGACCGACATGGAAATGCTGATGTCATTGGATAAATCGAACGATAGTGTATAAAGGTTATCAATTTCGCCTTGCCAAGCTTCGGAAAAATTTAATAAACAGCCTTTGAGTGAAAGGTCTCGGATTTGACATTTCCAAGTCGTTTGTCCATTGCTCAATGCTGCCTGCGCATTATAAAAAATCCGGTGAAATTTGCGCTTGTCTATTGAGGTTTCTGAGTTCATAAAATATTAACTGACTTGAAAAAATTGTAGTGAGGTGTTTTCGATTTCAATGACATCATGAGAATTGAGTTTTAAAGATTGATCACCCAAGGTCTTTTTATTGAGCTTTAGAGCGGCATTTGTTTCCAGAGCTGAAACGAAATAGCCTTCTTTTCTGCGGGCAATGACGATAACACCATTTCCGTTTCTTCCCAAGCGCGTCATGGCTTTCTTAAGAGGGAGTACTCTTCCTATGTGTTTGCCGTCAATGATCTGAAGATTGGCTTCGGGTAACTGGATCTCGTTTTGGATCTCTTGGTTGAGTAACTCAACATCTGTATCGGGGGGAGACGCAGTTGGCTGAACCGACTCGGAGGTGTTGAAAATGAGGGTGTGTTTGCCAAGCAAGATTTTGTCATTATTCTTAAGAATGGCTTCTTTAACTTTCGCATTGTTGACGATCAGCGGGAACTCATCGTTAAGTTGTTTTATAACATCGCCTGTTTCCCGGATAATCACGGCCGCATGAGCAGGAGCTACCGCAAGGCTGTCCAAAGTGATATTGTTGGTTTCATCGCGACCAATATGCACTACCCCGCTATCGAACAGGGAAGAACTGATAACTTTATCTTTAAAGAAAACCGTAAATTTTGCCATTCTGGTTGCAGGTTACCTACTGTTGGAGCTGAGAGTATAGACCGGATTTGTTGCTGTTGCTTAAGCAGGTGACGATTTTATCAGCACTCTACATCAGCACTCGTAGACAATTTATCTCGATAAATAGTAAATATTTGATTTTTTAAAAGGAAATTTATTTGGCTTGCTGAAAAGGAATCAGTCAGATAGTCCTTGATTTGGATAGAATTTAACCTGAGTGACCGAGTTTTTTGTTCGTTTGATAATTTCCAACGGATGACCGTGTAATCTGACACTGGTGCCCGGTTCAGGAATGGTCTCCATAAACTCGATAATCAAACCGTTGATGGTTTTAGGTCCCTCTGTCGGTAATTTCCAGCCGGTGATTCTGTTCAATTCGCGTATAGTTACCGAAGCATCGACCAGGTACCCTCCGTCAGTAAGTTTACTAACGCCTTGATCATCGCTGACTAATTCACCCACAATTTCCTGAAGTAAATCTTCAAGAGTTACCAAGCCCTGAACATCCCCGTATTCGTCAACCACAAGACCTATCCGTAACCGTTCGGATTTGAAATGTTGTAACTGATTGTGTAATGGCGTGTTTTCCGGAATGAAATACGGTTTTATCAGTGTTTCCAGAATATCGTTTTTATCAAAAGTTTCGTGATTAAGATGAGTCAATACACTGCGTAAGTGCAGGAATCCGACGACACGATCAATGCTCTTTTTAAAGACCGGTAAACGGGTATGCGGACTGCTTTTGATGGTTTCTATAATGTTTTCAATTGGATCATCAATGTCTATGCCATATATTTCGTGGCGTGGCGTCATGATGTCTTCTACAGTAGCGCTCTCAAGATCAAGAATACCCAGCAAGATGTTTTGATAACGCTTCGGCATCAAGCTTTCTGCTTCAGACACGATACTTTTCAGTTCTTCCTTACTGATGGTTTCCTTTTTGTTCTGGGTAACACGAATGCCAAACAGTCTTAACAGTAGATTACAGAAAAAGTTGATTGTAGCAACGAAAGGATAAAAAACTTTTAGCATCGGTATATAAATCCATGCCGAGGGGAATGCTAAAAGTTCAGGCTTGATGGCGGCCAGTGTTTTGGGCGTGACTTCAGAGAATATAAGAATGACGACGGTCAGAATGCCGGCACCTAGAGCAATACTTGATTCACCGCCTATTCGAATGGCAATGATGGTGGCGATGGATGAGGCAAGAATATTAACGAAATTATTACCTAGAAGTATCATGCCTATGAGGCGGTCAGGCCTTTGCAGGAGCTTTTGTGCTTTGATTGCACCCCGGTGATGATGCTTGACAAGATGTTGCAGACGGTATCTGTTCAAGGTCATCAAAGCAGTTTCAGACCCGGAAAAAAAAGCTGAAAGAAGAAGCAATAGAGCCAGTGCGCCGAAAAGTAAACTAAGGGGAATGTCGTTCAAAACTAAATTACTCTTTCCAAATGAGATGCCTTAGTTTCCCCAATACGCAGATTTTGTCAAGCAGTTAACCAATCTTTCCTTTATTTAGTAAAAGTTCCTGCCTTTTTGAGGCACGGGAATTTAATATTCGTTAAACCAGATGAGCCAAATTTGCAGATAATAAAGAGCAATAGCTTTAATTCAAGGCCTGATTGCCAGGCTTGTTTATACTCTTAATTTATGTTGATACTAAACCAAGAAAGAGGTAAATGCGTGTGATCCATCTTTAATGGCTTTTTTTCTTGACCGATGAACAGGCCCATCAATATCTAGTGAAATGAATTTGCCTCGTCAAGAAGGTGCAAAAAAAGACTTTTTATGAAATTAGTCTAATCTCTATGCATTAAATCGAGCTGTGTCAATGGATAAGCAATTCGGCCTTATTAATAAAGTTTTTAAGGTGAGTTAGGCAGTGCGAAGATCGAATTTATATGAAGTATTTAGAGGAATACATTGATTTTGGCTATTAACATTTTAGGTAATGAGTAAGTCTATGGCTTGGCCTTGCATTTGGTTAATTGATGATGAGCATTCCAGGATTCAAGAATTCATAACCATACTCAAGTTTATGGAGTTTGATGTTTGCGTTTCTTCGCCGGTAGATTTTTCTGAAGTTCTGGATCAGAAAGTTAATGATTGCGCCGCTGTTTTTATCGGCAATAGTATCGATAAGCAGGCATTGGTGATCAGATCCATAGCCGAAAAGGATGAGAAAAAAATCATCATTCTGCTTAAAAAAACGGGAGAGCCGGTCAATTTGTCCTCCAGTATGGACACGATGGTGAATCAGACGCTGGATTGGCCGTTGATTTATCCTGATCTCAAGCGGGTACTCGACAGGTTGCCGTTGACGCAGGAACAACAGGCCGCTAAAAGGCATCAACTGGACCGTCGCGTCTATGATAGAAGATTAACCAACAAACCGCGTCTTAGAGGTAACAGTTCCGGCATCATTCAGGTTTCCAAGCTGATCAGTCAGGTCGCCGATTCCGACGCCACCGTTTTAATCCTGGGTGAATCCGGTACCGGCAAGGAAGTGGTAGCCAGAACCCTGCATGATTCATCGGCTAGAGCGAATCGCCCTTTTGTGCCGGTTAATTGCGGGGCCATTCCTGGAGAATTACTGGAAAGTGAATTGTTTGGCCATGAAAAAGGCGCATTTACCGGCGCACTAAGCTCACGTCAAGGCCGATTTGAATTAGCCGAGGGCGGAAGCTTGTTTCTCGATGAAATCGGCGATATGCCCATGCCTATGCAGGTCAAGCTTTTGCGTGTCTTGCAAGAAAGATCATTTGAAAGGGTCGGCAGCAACCGGACCATTCAGTGCGATGTCAGAATTATTGCCGCTACGCATCGAAAACTGGAAGGAGAAATTGCATCAAACCGTTTTCGTGAAGATTTATTTTACCGGCTTAATGTCTTTCCCATCGAAGTTCCCGCTTTAAGAGAGCGTAAAGAAGATATCCCTGTTTTGGTAAAAGATCTGATTCACCGCCTGGAAAATGACAGCCGTGGATCGGTTCGCTTGACCGACGCTGCTTTGGCAGTGTTGATGCAGCATGACTGGCCAGGCAACGTCAGAGAGCTTGCCAATCTGATCGAGCGAATGGCGATCATTTTTCCAAAGGGTTTGGTTGATGCTCCGGATCTACCCGAAAAATTTCAGCAATACGAAGTACCTGAAAATTTCAGATTTTCATTGCTGGAAGTCGATTCGGTTTCAGAAACGGCCAAGACCGGAATGCCCGTCTTATCGAGCTTAGGCTCTCCGAGCTTGCCGGAAGAGGGAATCGATCTGAAAGAATACCTTAACGATATGGAAACCGATTTGATAAGACAGGCGCTTGCCGAATCTAACGGTGTCGTAGCCCATGCCGCCAAGTTATTGAAAATGCAGAGAACAACGTTGGTCGAAAAATTACGCAAGTATGATTTACAGCGGTAATACCGTATTTAGAGATACTGCAGTTACACAGTTTTTATAGGGTTGTCCAAGCTTGCTAGAGAACTCAGTTTTCATTAATAGTTGCCGTCGTTCTGGCAATCCCTTATATCTGCCGGGATGACGCCTCTGCTTGACGCTAACAGTGCTTTATTAATTGGGTTTGCCACAGCTTACGAAGACCCTATCGATGTCTTATGTAGTCCAAGCATAATGACAGTTTGTTTTTGAAATTATTGGAAAACTTCAGTAACAAATTCTTGACGCTTATCACCCCGGTACATTCGCTTAATAGATTGTCTTTTATAGATTAAATAGTACTTGGTATTAAATTCGCATAGTCTTTGATCGTCATTTTACGGACGATCGGATATGCAAACTTCTTCAAATCCTTCATCACATAAAACCGAGCAGTTGGCTGATGCCTTCAGAATCTTTAATGAGCTGTCGGAGAATCTGGCTGATTCCTATCAAAGCCTGGAAAAACAGGTCGAAAAACTGCGAACAGAACTGGTTCAAGCCAGAAGCGACCGCCTTAAAACGCTGATTGAAAACGAAAAAATTGCGGATCGACTGCAGCAGATTCTTGCGGCGCTTCCGGCCGGAATCATCGTGCTGGATTCAACCGGGCGTATTGTCGATTTCAATTCGGTGGCTTTGAGTTTTTTGGGCGAACCCTTGTTGGGCCGGACATGGAACGAAATTCTGAAACAACGGCTTTTAGCGTTATTCGATAATCCTCACGAACTCCAGTTACCAGACGGTAAACGCGTCAGTCTGAGTCAGAGCGCATTAAAAAATAACTCCGGCCAACTTGTTTTATTGTCTGATGTCACTGAGATGAGGGGTTTGCAGGACACTGTGAATCAACAGAAGCACTTGTCGGCCATGGGGGAAATGGTTGCGCGTATGGCTCATCAATTACGCACGCCTTTATCGACAGCCGTTCTGTATGCCTCCCATTTGACTAAACCCGGTTTGGATGAAAGCAAACGGCAACGTTTTTCGAATACTTTGGTGGAAAGGCTGCACTATTTGGACCGCCAAATCAGCGATATGCTGATGTATGCGAAAGAAGGTCGGCTGACCATGGAGACGTTCAGCTTAAGCAATTTTCTGGCGCAAATTGAAGAGATGCTGCGAGAAAAAGCCATTTCCTCCGGCATAAGATTCACGCTGACTCATCAGGTAGATGTCGAGGCTATCAAAGGCAACGAAGATGCACTGCGCGGTGCGGTCGTTAATTTATTGAATAATGCGATAGAGGCCTGCGGTTCAGAAGGCAAAATCAGTCTGGATGTTTCAATGAAGAATGCTGATTTTATTTGTTTCACCGTAAAGGACGATGGCACGGGTATGACCGAAGAGCATCAAAAAAGAGTTTTTGAGCCTTTTTATACGACCAAAATAAGCGGTACCGGATTGGGACTGGCCGTTGTTGAAACGGTAGCCAAAGCCCATGGCGGTTCGGTGAGTTTTCATTCGGTGCAGGGGGAAGGCTCTTGTTTTGCTTTCTCTATAACGGTCTATGCCGAGCGCTGGTCCATTTTGCCCAGCGGTTTTTTTGAAGCCGAAGTTCAATCAGGAGAATGTGTATGAATTCGTATGATGTTTTAATCGTAGAGGACGACAAAGCGTTATGCGAAGCTTTGTGCGACACGCTGGAAATCGAAGGTTATTCCGTTTTGGCGGCCGGCAATGGGACGGATGCGATGCTCAAACTTGCTGAAAACCGGTTTCATTTAGTGGTCAGTGACGTGCAGATGCCGGTGATGGACGGCTTTCAACTATTACAAAACATGCAGGTCAAGCATAAAGGCACGCCGTTGGTCCTGATGACGGCCTATGGCACGATACCAAAAGCGGTGGCTGCGATTCAGGCGGGCGCGGTGGATTATCTGATCAAGCCGTTCGATGCTTTGAGTCTGGTCAATAAAGTCAAAGAATTTGTTGCGGCCAATCCGGCGGCTGCCAATGATCAGATTGTGCAGGATCAGGGAATGGCCAAGCTGTATGAATTAATCACCCGGGTTTCCAAATCGGATGTAACGGTTTTGCTGCAAGGTGAGAGCGGCGTAGGAAAGGAAGTCATTGCGCGTTATATACATGATCATTCGCTTTACAATCAAGGACCTTTTGTTGCCATAAATTGTGCGGCCATCCCCGAATCCATGCTGGAAGCCATGCTGTTTGGTTATGATAAAGGGGCGTTTACCGGCGCCTTGCAGGCTATGCCGGGAAAATTTGAGCAAGCACAAAACGGCACACTATTGCTGGATGAGATTGCCGAGATGGATATCGGTCTGCAGGCCAAATTATTGCGTGTACTCCAGGAAAAAGAAGTCGAACGGATAGGCAGTCAAAAGAAAATACCGCTAACTGTCAGATTTTTGGCGGCGACTAATCAAACACTGAAACAAAAAGTCGAGCAAGGCGAGTTTCGCGAAGATTTATATTACCGTCTCAGTGTTTTTCCAATAAAAATTCCTGCATTGAGAGAACGTCCCGGCGATATTTTGCCGCTGGCAATAGAATTGTTGCGCCGTCATGGTGGCCAATCAGGCAGTTTGCCGGATTTTGATGCCGCAGCTGCCGCTAAATTACAAGCGTATTCCTGGCCGGGAAATGTCCGGGAACTGGAAAATGTCGTGCAACGGGCATTGATATTAAGGTCGGGCGAATCGATTACGGTCGATGATTTGATGTTCGAAGAAGGCAATGCGTTTAACCCGAACAGGCCGGAAAATCAGCTGCATCAGGCTATATCGTTGGATGAGGCGGAGTTGCGTTGTTCCGGCGGATTGGATGATGAAGTCAGGTCCACTGAAGAAAAAGTGATACTCAATACCTTGCAGAACGAGCAAGGTAGCCGCAAAAACACCGCTGAAAGACTGGGAATCAGTCCAAGAACCTTGCGCTATAAACTGGCGAGGATGAAAGAATCCGGTGTCGTTATTCCTTGTTGAGACTGGCTTGGTAATTGCTTGAGTCTATAGTGTCAAAAACAAGTGAGGTCTCCCATGAGCGATATGAATATCACACAAGTACTGGCCCAGATGCGGTCCATGTCAATCGAGGCCGGCAACAAGCCCAGCGAAATTCAAAAAGCGGGTCAAACTGATTTTGCTTCGTTACTGAAACAGTCAATTGACTCGGTCAATGACACTCAAGCCACCGCCAATCAAATGGCAACGGCATTTGAAACCGGTGAATCCGATGCGAGTCTGGCGGAAGTGATGATTTCAATGCAAAAGGCCAGCGTCTCTTTTCAAGCCATGGTCCAGGTCAGAAACAAACTGGTCGATGCTTACAAAGATGTTATGAATATGCCGATGTAATCAGCGATTAAAAGACCATGAGCGAAGATAACGGAAACAATACAGTGAATGCACCCAGCCTGGGAACGGGTGAAGTTAACGCTAATTCACAGGCTAACCCGCTCATCAAAGGGTTCGCCGGGTTAAGCATGACCCGTCAAATTGGTTTGATCTTGGGTTTTGCGTTCAGTATTGCTATTTCAATCGCCGTTGTCCTTTGGTCACAAGAAACCTCTTACAGTCTTTTATTTGCTGATATTGCCGAAAAAGACGCCTCTGAAATCATTGAAGTACTGGATAAGGAAGGCATCAAGTTCAAGGTAGAAAACGGTTCTGGCGCTATTATGGTGCCTACTGCCGATATCCGTGAACTCAAACTCAAGCTGGCTGCTTTGGGATTGCCCAGAACTACCAGTCTGGGTTACGAATTGCTGGATCAGGAGCAAACCTTCGGGACCAGCAAAAATGTGGAACAAATCCGCTTTCAACGAGCATTGGAAGGCGAAATTGCGCGGACCATCATGGCTATTCAGAATGTCAAGTCAGCCCGAGTGATTCTGGCCCTGCCCAAACAGTCCGTATTCGTCAGAAAACAAAAAAAGCCCAGTGCGTCGGTCATGGTTAATCTCTATCAGGGCCGCACATTGGATAAAGGGCAAATTGAATCTATTATTCATTTAGTGGCGTCCAGCGTGCCTATGATGGAGCCCGGCCAGATTACCGTTGTGGATCAGAAGGGCCGATTATTGAACTCCCTGGCATCGGATTCGGATAATTCCCTCAACTCAAAACAATTTGAATACAAGAAGGATATTGAAGATCATTTGATGGAACGTATTCAAAATATTTTGACGCCCTTGGTCGGCGCCAATGGCTTCAGGACACAAATTTCAGCGGATGTGGATTTTACGGTCACTGAAAAAACGCAGGAGATGTTTAATCCCGACTTACCCGCGCTACGCAGTGAACAAACGCGTGAAGATGAAAATTCAAACGGTTCGGTTCAAGGTGTGCCCGGTGCATTGTCGAATCAGCCTCCTCCTACGGGTGTTGCTCCGGAAATCGCGACTGAAGGTTCGGGCGGTGAATCCGGCACCGAAAAGCCATCCTCATCCAGCAAAAGTGCGACACGAAATTTTGAATTGGATAAAACCATCACACACACCCGCCTGGCAACTGCCCAGTTAAAACGCTTGTCGGTAGCCGTGGTCGTGGATGACCGCTACATCAGCGGAGAAGATGGAAAGCCGGTTTCACAACCTTATTCGCAAGAGGAAATTAATCGCTTCAATGATTTGATCAAGCAGGCGGTAGGTTTTGATACCAGTCGCGGCGATCAGGTGACCGTTTCCAACGTTGCTTTCAGAGCGCCTGACGAAATCGAAGACTTGCCGGCCGTCAATCTGTGGGATGAGCCATGGTTTATTGATTTGATGAAGCAAGTGGCCGCTGTTGCTGTGATCTTGTTCCTGGTCTTTGCCGTACTAAGACCGACAATGAGAGGCCTGGTGGCAAGAACCGAAGAGGAACAAAGAGCTGCTGCACTGGCCAAGGCAAAAGCTGAAGCTGATGCGATGGGCGGTTCGGTAGCTTTTGATGAGAGCGGCGTTCCTTACGCGGTTCCTGCCGGTGAAGAAAACAGTCAGCAACAGCGCGCATTAACCGACGAAACGGAAGATTTACTGTTGCTTGAAGCGCCGCAAAGCTACGAAAAACGTCTGGAATATATCAAGAAATTGGTCGATGAAGATCCTATGCTGGTAGCGCAAATCATTAAGGTATGGATTAAACAAGATGGCTGAGACTAACGCATTAAACTATGCTCAACGGGCATCCCTGTTACTGCTTGCAGTTGGCGAGGGCAGGGCGGCTGCAGTATTGAAGCATATGGGGCCCAAAGAAGTTCAAATTATCGGCGCGACCATGGCTGGCCTCACTGAAATTACACCGGAAATGGTTGATGGTGTGCTTGAAGAATTTATTACAACCGTCAAGCGTCAGACTGGTTTGGGCTTGAATTCGGATGAATACATCCGGAATATGTTGACCGGTGCACTTGGTGCCGATAAGGCCGGTAACATTATCGACAGAATTTTGCTGGGCGCCAACAGTAAGGGTATCGAGCAGTTGAAATGGATGGATACCCGTTCAATTGCCGATTTGATTCGCCTGGAGCATCCTCAGATTATCGCCATAATTTTGACTTTACTGGAAAGCGATCTGGCTGCGGATGTTTTGAGCCTGCTGCCTGAAAACACGCGTTCCGATATATTGATGAGAATAGCCACGATGGAAGGCATTCAACCTGCGGCACTTCGAGAACTGGATGAAATCATGGAAAAACAACTGACCGGTAACGATGGCATGAAGCTTTCAGCCATCGGCGGTATTGATGCAGTGGCCAATATCCTTAACTTTTTGGATGGTGGAATCAGTGAAACAGTCATGGAGGATATTGGCCAAAGCAGTGCTGATCTTGCTCAACAAATTCAGGACAAAATGTTTGTATTTGCTGACTTGGTGGATGTGGATGACAGAGGTATCCAGACATTGCTGCGTGAAGTATCGACTGATCAGCTATTGCTGGCCTTGCGTGGCGTCGATGACAAGCTTAAAAACAAAATATTCGGCAATATGTCCAAACGTGCGGCCGAAATGCTCCGTGATGATCTTGAAGCCGCTCCGCCGAGCAAACTGAGCGATGTCGAATTGGCCCAAAAAGAAATTCTTGCGATTGCCAGAAAATTGGCTGACTCAGGCGAGATCATGCTAGGCGGCGGCAGTGATGAGCTTGTCTAACGGGGGCCGATTTTCTGAGGAGGAGCTTGAATTGCTCAGCCTGTGGGCCTTACCCAATGTCTCGGAAGACGAAGGCGAAAATCAGAAGGCCGAACCCGAAAATAACCGATCGCCGTTAATGACGGTTAGCGAAATTGAGCAAATGCAGGCAAAAGCTCAAGAAGAGGCTTTCGCCAAAGGTCACGAAGAGGGCTTTGCCCAAGGCTATCAAGAAGGGCAGGCAAAAGGATACGAAGAAGGGTTAAAGAAAGGCTATGAAGAAAATTTTCAGCTTCTGAGCAATCAGGCCGCCGAATTATTCAAAGTGATGGAAATGCTCAGCGAACCTTTGAAAAATCTGGATGAGGCCGTAGAAAATGAACTGGTCAAACTGGCCATAACCATGGCGACTCAGATCATTCGCCGGGAAATCAAGATGGATCCGGGACAAATTGTTGCTGCGGTCAGAGAGGCTGTAGGTATTTTGCCGGTTGCCTCTCAGAAAATCACACTGACCTTGCACCCCGCAGATGCCGAATTGGTGCGTACCGTATTGGTGCTGGATGAAATTTCCCCTCCCTGGGTTTTAATTGAAGATCCACTGATTACCCGAGGCGGTTGCAAGGTTGATACGGAAATGTCGCGGGTCGATGCGACCATAGAAACCCGGGTTTCAGCGGTTGTCGCCAAAGTACTTGGGGGCGGTCGAAGCGGAGATGAAGAGCCATGAGCTTGCTTGAAAACCGTTCCGAAATTTGGTTGGATCGCTTAAAACCTTACCGCGAAAGACTGCAGGATCACCCCCAACTGATTGTAGAAGGGAAGCTTTCCCGTATGGTGGGCTTGACGCTGGAAGCGGTTGGATGCCGAGCGCCAATTGGTTCGCGTTGTATGGTCGAGACAAAAAGCGGACGCATGATACCGTCCGAAGTTGTGGGTTTTGCCGGTGAGAAGATATTTCTTATGCCGATTGGCGATCCTCATGGTCTCGAGCCCGACTGTCGAGTCATTCCTTTGGGAGTTGAATCACTGGCTAAAGTTGGGTTCGACTTGCTAGGCCGGGTTCTGGATGGATCAGGCAATCCGCTGGATAATAAAGGGCCATTAATCACCGAAGCGCGTGTTGCACTTACAGGCATCCCGATCAATCCTCTCAGCAGGAAGCCGATTAGAGAACCTTTGGATGTCGGCATCCGGGCTATCAATGCTTTGTTATGCGTCGGCCGGGGTCAACGGATGGGCTTGTTCGCAGGAACGGGGGTCGGAAAAAGCGTCCTGCTGGGCATGATGACAAAATTTACGACAGCCGATGTCGTCGTCGTGGGGCTGATTGGCGAGCGGGGCCGCGAGGTTAATGAATTCGTCCAGAAAATTTTGGGTGAGGATGGCTTGAAACGTGCCGTTGTTGTCGCAACACCGGCTGATTACCCGCCCTTGATGCGGACCAATGGCGCGTTGCTGGCGACCAGCATCGCCGAATATTTTCGTGATCAGGGGCTTGATGTCCTGCTCTTGATGGATTCATTGACCCGCTATGCGCAGGCGCACCGTGAAATAGCGCTGGCTATCGATGAGCCTCCTGCAACCAAGGGTTATCCTCCTTCGGTTTTTGCCAAGCTCCCGCGTTTAGTTGAGAGAGCCGGTAACGGTGATGAGGGCGGTGGTTCCATTACCGCTTTTTATACCGTGCTCACAGAGGGCGATGATCATAATGATCCGGTGGCTGATTCGGCGCGGGGTGTTTTGGATGGCCATATTGTGCTGACCCGGGCACTGGCCGATGCGGGGCATTTTCCCGCCATTGATATAGAAGCGTCGGTAAGCCGTGTACTCACCGACATAGTCGACGACGACCATCTAAAAATGGTACGGGAATTACGCAGCTTGTACTCGACTTACCAGCAAAACAGAGATTTGGTCAATGTGGGCGCATATAAACCCGGATCAAATCCAAAGATAGACAGAGCGATACAAAAAATGCCGGCTATTTTGGACTTTCTTCAACAGGGAATTAACGAACCTGTCGATGTGAACGCCAGTATTCAGCAATTGGGTCAGTTACTGGCTGATCATTAAAAAGGTAGGTGACCGTGAAAAAATCCGATCGCTTAAAATTGATCGTTGATCTGAATGCTGATCAGGAAAAAAAAGCCCTGGAAGCCTTCGGTCAAATTCAACAGAAGCAAATTCAATTGCAGGAACAGATAGACGGCCTTAAAAATTACAGGCTGGAAACCCTGGCGAAATTTGATCTTAATTGTGCAACCGGGGCGCGTATAGGCCAAATGCTGGAGTTTAGAAGTTTTATTGAAAAGCTGGACAAGGCGATTCAGGGTCAGGAGCAAGCACTTACGCAACTGGAGGTCGAGGTTTCCAGAGCAAGGCATAACTGGCTTAATCTGCATAATCGGACTGAGAACCTCGAGAAAATCAGTGATAAAGCGTTAAAAATGGAATTAAAGGAAGAGGATAAGCGTGAGCAGCTTGAGCAGGATGATAGAGTGTCAAGCGGGCGGCGTGGTGGCACAAGAAATGCTTAGAGTATGGTAGGAAAGTTGAATAATCTCCGGATTTTTCGGCTGATATCAAAGATCAAGGCGGTCTGTTGCCTGTTCGTCATTATTAATGTCTAGGGATTGATGGACTGCACTGCTGAGGGTGTTGATTGAATCAATACCCTCAGCAGGCGTATCAGGAGTAAAGAAAATGAATATTCAGAATACACCACTCACCAGCCAGGTGTCGGGCGATCTGGGGATTACGACGCTGGAGCAATCGCTTGCCGATTCAGGACTTAGCGGCAGTGCTTTCGCCGATTCGCTGATGGCAGAACTGAGCAAGCTGACTCAAGCAATTAACGCTTCTACCCTGACGCCGGAAGAATTGGCTGCCGGTCAGGCAATGCAAGAATTTGCCGGTTTGCCGGGAAGTCAATTGCCGCTTGCAGAGGTGCCGGAAAACGAAATCAATCTGGAAGAAACCCTTTCAGCGCTGAAAGAAGTCCTTGAACATATTCAGGCTGCAACGGCAATGACAGAAAAATCGGATGTTCCTATAGCTGCGTCTGATCTGGTCCCCGTCCTCGATGAAACTGACATTCAGCCTTATAATCTCGCCGGACCTCTGCTGGAAGTCACGCCTCAAACTAATCCAGTCCTGAATAGCCCTGAATTACCCGCGATGCGCCAGATGATCGATGCTGCTCCGGTTAAAACAGAAACGGAAGCACCTGTGCTGACTGGAAATTTGAAGCTTTCTTCGGCTGATGAAGCCGTTGCGGAAGATAAGGCGGCATTGGACACACAGAAAGAATTAAGCGCAGATATCAGTGATAAAAAAATGAGTGACACTGATGGCACAGGAAATGAAAAAACATTACCTAGATCGCCCATCGATACCGCCCATTTACACAGGCAATTTTCGATTGATAATAAAACCGCCCCACTTCTAAAGACAGACGTGCCCGCTATGTCTAAAAACTTTGCTGACCCTGAATGGTCCAGTGAGTTGGGCGATCGTATCGTCTGGATGAATAACCGCTCCTTATCGGCAGCCGAACTCAATCTTAATCCCCAGCATTTAGGCCCTGTGCGTATTCGTATCGATATGAATCAGGATCAGGCGACTATCACTTTTTCGGCACAACATGCCTCGGTCAGAGAAGCGCTGGAAGCGGCCATTCCTCGATTAAGAGAAATGATGAGCGGTCAACAGCTTAACCTCGCCGATGTAACGGTATCCCCGCAATCACCTGGTGACCAGGGGCGCTCCGGTTTTGGTCAGATGATGCAAGGTGGCGACAAAGAGCCTTCCAACCCTTATAACGAAACAGACAGCCGGGGAGAAAAAGCGGAAGGCGGGCTGGATTTACCCGAGGCCTTAAATCAAGGTAGAGCGTCGGTTAGCCAGGGATTGCTGAGTATTTTTGCCTGAAGCAAGTTCTGCCTGCGGCCTGTTAGAGGCAGTAGGCAGAGCCGGTTATCCGCTGCGCCAAATTGAAAAAAGTAGCCAAATGCCGCCAAACAGCGCGCCTATAAAAGCGGTCAAGCCGATGAAAGAAGACGTCCCGCCCTCAACTGTTGAGACGATGGAGCTTCCAATTATCATCGAAGCGGTGACCAGACTCACCGACAGGCGGTTGACCAAGCGGTCTAGTTCTTTGCCCAGCCATTCCGGCCTGGAGATATCCAAACGAACACTGACCGCACCCCGTCTCAAATCTTCCAGTATACGGTGCAGATCCTGAGGGAGGCCTGACAGCATCTCCAGTAGACTGGCCGCAGACTTTAGCCCTTTACGGGTGATGAATTCGGGGCTGTAGCGTTGCAAAAAGGCCCGTTTGAGTAACGGGGTTGCAGCAACGACCAGATTAAAATTGGGGTCGAGTTGGCGGCCGAGTCCTTCCAGCGTGATAAAGGCTTTGATTAGCAGCGTCAAGTCCGCGGGTAAATTCAGCTGGTGATCCCGTAATAGCGTGGTCAAATTAATCAGTAATTCGCCCATGTTCAGATCTTTAAGCGGCACATCATGGTACTGGTCGATAAAGTTATCGATTTCCATAATCAGATTGTCGTAATGATTGGACGACTTGTCGGCCCAGCGCAGCAGTATTTTTACGACCAGATCGGAATCGCGCTCAACCAGTCCGTGCAGCAAGTTGATCACTTGATTGCGGCGTTCCTCCGACAGTCTGCCGACCATACCGAAATCGATAAAGGCAATCCGGTTTTGTTCCAGGAAAAAACAGTTGCCCGGGTGTGGATCAGCATGAAAAAAGCCGTCTTCCAAAATCATTTTCAACACGGCATCGGCACCGGCTTTCGCCAGCTTTTTCCGGTCCAGCTGAGCCAGATCTAGCGCTTTCATGTCATGGCCCGATATGCCGACAATAAATTCCTGAACATTGACGCGTTCAGACGTCCACTCCCAATAGACTTTCGGAATAACGATAGTCCGATGATTCCGGAAATTAGTACGCATTCGTTCGGAATTTCGGCCTTCTATCGCCAGGTCCAGTTCCCGCCGCATCGAAAGCGTAAATTGACGCACAATATCTTGCGGATTATAGCGGCGAAGGTCTTTAAGCTCTTTGGCGGCAATTTCGGCTAACTGATTCAGCAGGCGTAAATCGGCTTCTACGACAGCCCGAATGCCGGGCCGACGGATTTTAACAATGACGGGGGTGCCGTCGTCTAAAAATGCTTTGTGTACCTGACCGATGGACGCGGCAGCCAGCGGTGTTTTGTCAAACAGTGCAAAAACGGTTTCCGGGTCGGCACCCAAGTCCTCTTTGAGTTGCGCCATGATTTTATCGATGGGTGCAGGACGCGCCTGATCCTGAAGTTTTTCGAATTCGGCAATCCAGGGAGGGGAAAACAAGTCGGGGCGGGTCGCGAAAATTTGTCCCAGCTTTACAAAAGTCGGGCCCATTTCTTCCAGTACCCGGCGCACCCGCTCGGGCGACTCCATATTGGTTAATTCATCGATTTCATGCCAATGCAGCACATGTCCGGCGCGTTCTACGATACCTGCGATGCCCAGCCTTTGTACCAAATCCCCGAAACCATAACGGATCAGAATTGAAGTGATTTCATGCACACGGCCAAAATCCCTAGCGACAGATAAAGTTTCCAATAACATTGTTTTGCATTCTCGATGAATCCACGATGACAAATTATAACGTTTTAATGGCTGGGGGTCCTGTATCGATAGACAAAGGCTGCATCCCTGCTACCGGCACCTACCCGCAAGGCTTTCGCCAATCCTTTTTTATCATCAAACTGGGAATGGCTAAGACCGAGGCGATTGAAGCAGGTGATTCAAATGAGGGCGGTACCCGTTCAAAATCGTAACTAATTGCCCGCTTTGAATTAAGGGTGCAGGTGCTTGATTTCAAAGGACGCATCAATACGTCCTTGTAGCTCTCTGCAACATCCCTGTTGCAGAAGCCTTTTCAATCAACCACCTACACCCACTAAAATTGGAGGGGTGAGCAGATACTCAAAATCTATCATTGATAAATTTGCCCCTGGTGTTTTAACCATCCCCCAATGTGCCTGCCTCTTGGGTCATGGTGTGTCCAGTGCAGGACGCCTCCTTTTGAATTCCATTCGTATTCGCCGTAAAACGCAACGGTATCGCCTTCTTTTAACTCATGGATTTTGGGTGCAAGATCAATGTTGTGTGCTATCAAGAGGGTTTGCTTGTCATTGATCTGCAGAATGAAACGCTGGTGTCTTGAACCTTTAAGGTCGTCAGGCAAGAGTCGGGTTACCCGGCCCTCCCCTTGAACCTGAATGTCGCTTTGTCTGTTGAGGAACGCGTTTTCCAGCTGGATGTTTACGTCATTGGACGATTCCATCGCAATGCCGGGGAGGAGACTGCCTTTTTGTTCCAATGCACCGAATATCAGTGCCGCGAGTACTGCCAGGTAAATTAGTTTTTTCATGGGATGTCTTGCTCAAGTTTCAATAAATGCCGGCTTCAGAATTCGGTTCAACGTCTTGTGCTGTTAAAGATTGCCTTCTGCCGATATAATGCCGCGTCTATTAAGTATATGAGTGAGCGACGTGAATACCAAAGAATACATGCTTAACCTTGGGTGTGAGGCCAAAAAAGCGGGTAGAGAAATCAGTCGCGCCGACAGCGCTAAGAAGAATGAGGCTTTGTTGAAGATTGCAGCGATGCTTGAAACTCATGCTGATTGGCTGATTGAGGAAAATCTCAAAGACGTGCAAAAAGGCAGGGACAGCGGACTGGATCCGGCGTTGCTGGACAGGCTCGAACTCAAGGCTTCAGGGATTAAGTCAATGGTCGAAGGTTTAAAGCAAGTAGCCGCGTTGCCGGATCCAGTCGGAAAAATCACCGATCTGACCTACAGGCCCAGTGGTATTCAGGTCGGACAAATGCGCGTGCCTTTGGGGGTGATCGGCATCATTTATGAGTCGCGCCCCAATGTGACGGTCGATGCCGCCGCGTTGTGCCTGAAATCCGGCAATGCGTGCATTTTAAGAGGCGGTTCTGAGTCTATTCATTCCAACAAAGCCATCGCCTCCTGTATCAGCAAAGGACTGGAGGCTGCCGGTCTGCCTGCGACAGCAGTTCAGGTGGTGGAAACCATCGATAGAGCAGCGGTAGGCGAATTGATCACGATGTCCGACTATGTCGATGTCATCGTGCCGCGAGGCGGCAAAAGCTTGATCGAACGCATTACCAAAGAAGCGACGATTCCGGTTATCAAGCATCTGGATGGCATTTGCCATGTCTACATCGATAATACGGCTGATCAAGAAAAGGCTTTGGCTATTGCCGTCAACGCAAAAACTCACCGTTACGGCGTCTGCAATGCAATGGAAACCCTGCTGATCGCAAAAGGTATTGCTGTGACTCTGCTGCCTAAGCTGGCGGCGATTTACCGGGAAAAAGGGGTGGAGTTACGCGGCTGTCTTAAAACCTGTTCGATTATTACACCTTGCCTGAGAGCGACCGAAAACGATTGGTCTACCGAATACCTGGCGCCTATTTTGTCAATCAAGGTAGTGGCCGATATCGATGATGCGATCGATCATATTCATCGATACGGTTCGGCTCATACCGATGCGATCGTCACCGAAAATTACACGCTGGCCCGGCGTTTTTTGCGCGAAGTCGATTCAAGCTCCGTGATGGTCAACGCATCCACGCGTTTTGCCGATGGGTTTGAATACGGATTGGGCGCGGAGATCGGTATCAGTACCGACAAATTGCATGCCCGTGGCCCGGTTGGGCTTAAAGGTCTGACGACGCTCAAATACATTGTTCTGGGTGATGGTCATATTCGCGAATAAATGTTAGGTGTTTACGGCGGGACATTTGATCCCGTACATTTCGGGCATTTGCGGACAGCATTGGAAGTTAAAGAGCTGTTCGATCTGGATGAAATTCGTCTGATTCCCTGTTTTATTCCGGCGCACCGCGACGAGCCGTCTGCGGCCGCTGGCATGCGGGTCAAGATGCTGGAACTCGCGCTGGTTGGTCGGTCCGGAATGAACCTTGATACCCGCGAAATTGACCGAGGTGGGCCTTCTTATATGGTGGACACGCTGGCCTCTTTGCGTGAGACCATGGCCGCAGACATCCCGCTGCTGCTTTTTATAGGCGGTGATGCTTTTGAACACCTGTGCCAATGGCACCGTTGGCAAGCTTTGTTTGATTATGCCCATGTGGTTGTGATGACTCGCCCTGGCGCCGGTCATTCCGAGCTTAATGAGGGTTTAAAAAATCGTTATACCGACTCAATACAAAAATTAAAAGACACGGCCTGCGGCGCTTTATTTTTCCAGCGTGTCACACTACTTGATATTTCAGCGACAGCGATCAGGCAGATGGTAGCGGAAGGACGCAGTCCGGGGTTTTTATTACCCGACGCCGTCATCAGCTATATTGATCAAAATCAACTTTATCGGCGCTAATCAGCGCACTCTCATAGGAAATTGAATGCAACCAGAAGAAATTTTAGAAATCGTCCAGAAAGTTTTAGATGAACGCAAAGGACATAGCATTACCGTTATCGATGTACGGGGTAAAACCTCTGTCACCGATTATATGGTCTTGGCCACCGGTACATCCGATCGTCACTTAAAATCCCTGGTCGATTATGTGGTAGCCGAGTTGAATGAAAAAGGCTATAAACCGTTGGGCCAGGAAGGCGGATTAGGGTCGGACTGGGTATTGCTGGATTTGGGTGATGTTATCGTGCACGTCATGACCGATCAGGCTAGACAGTTCTATCAATTGGAAAAATTATGGTCAATCGAACATAAAGCAGAAGCGGTCAATGCCTTGCAGGATTGACTGGGTTTAACCGTTTAACCAATAAGTCATACCATTTTCCGTTGCCGGGTATTGACTCGGCGTCTCGGAAAGCGCTCAGTTGAGTTTGAAAAAACACCTTAGGTCTGGCAATGAGGGCAGAAGACAGTGGTTCGATTGCTGATTCTTATCTCGGTGAGTGGCCTTAAACACAGCGCGCAAGGCTCACCGCCCCGTCCGTAAACTTTCAGCTGCTGTTTGAAATAGCCCGGTTTTCCGTCCTCATTGACAAAATCTCTCAAGGTGGTGCCGCCCTGCGAAATAGCATTTTGCAGTACCCGGCGAATGCAATCGGCCAAGAGCCGGTAGCGGGCCAGACTGATCTTTCCTGCAGCGCGGGTAGGCTTGATGCCGGCCATGAATAAAGCCTCATTCGCGTAAATATTACCCACCCCGACAACAGTATGGCTGTCCATGATGAAGGATTTTGCCGCCACACTTTTATTTTTGGACTGAAGATAAAGGTGTTCGCCGTTAAATTCACATTCCAGCGGTTCAGGCCCCAGGTCCTTTAACAGAGGATGTTCATTTACCGGCTTTTCGGTCCATAACACAGCCCCAAACCGGCGCGGGTCATTAAACCTCAGCAGCAGGTTACCGGCGAATATGAAATCGATATGGTCATGTTTTTGTGGTGGCATACCGTTCGTCACAATTCTCAAGCTGCCTGACATGCCCAGATGAATGATCAGCGTTCCCGATGCTGTGTTCAGCAACAGGTATTTGCCTCTTCTAGCGATATCCGTGATGGTCAGTCCCGGCAAAATATGCTGAAGATCATCGGTGACCGGCCAGCGTAAACGTGATTCTCTGACGCAAACCGATTGTATGACGTTGCCTTCCAGGTGGGATTGGATTCCACGTCGCGTTGTTTCAACTTCCGGTAATTCAGGCATGGCAAGGTCTTTTTTTGATGAACATTTAAAGGGTTTTAACTCACCCCTTCATATTTTATAGGCTGTAGGGGGCTTCATTTCAAATCCAAGCGGGCACGTAGTAACCAATAAGTCAGCGGCGTTTACGCTTACGCCAGATCAGTAAGCCGCTGATGATCAATAAGGCCGGAATGATCAGCAAAAAGCCAAAACCCATGACGGCGACGGCAACCGGAGGCAGCAGCAATTCTTTATCCGGTGCTTTTTTCAGGGGTATGGCGACCAGGCGGTCATCGCCGGTTAACCAGTTGATGATCCTAAGGCCCAGCTCAGAATTGCCGACATTGCCGATAAAAGCATTGGCTATAAAATCGCCATCGCCCATCACCAGAATGCGTTGTTCTTTTCCTTCCCCTATTTTTCGTTTCAAGGTATAGGCAATTGCCAAAGGGCCTTGTTTTTCAAGATTACCCGTGTTGAAAACAGCATCGGCATTCAGACTGCCGGTTTCCGTCCATGACTTTTCAGAGCTTTGCAGCCATGCCTGAGTATCAAATACAGTAGGATTTTGACGCTCCAGCGCTGCGCTTTGGGGAAAAAGTGTCATTAACTGAAAGTTTTGCGTCAGTACATGATCCGGATAGCGGCCAATCAGGACAAATGAAGCGTCATTGACCCCATAGAGCAAAGCTTGGGTATCCATGACGGTGCCGGGCAGACGGGTGATCCCCAGATAGCGTTCCAATTCGGGTTGGCCGGCGCTGTCCGGATCATATAACCAGAGAAAATGGCCGCCTTGATCGATAAATTGCTTGATAATTTCGATTTCACCGGGTAAAAGCCGGACGGTCGGACTGGCCAGGATGAGCAATTGAGCGTTATCGGGGATGGCCGGTATTTCAACCAGATTCAAGGTGTGTGCTTTGATGCTGCGCTGGGTCAGTTCTTGACCGAATTGACCCAAATCAAAATTGGCACGGCCGTCTATGGTGCGCTCGCCGTGGCCGGTTAAAAAACTGATCCAGCGTTCGTTGCCATAGGCCAGTTGCGTGAGTGCATTGGTTAAGGTTGATTCATCAAGATAAGTGATGCGTTCGCTTTTACCCTGATATTCGACAAACACTGTGCCGGTCGATGCAATGTTCAATTCACGCGCTTTGTTCGGATTCGAATCAGGATCGACGAAGCTGAGCGTCAGGTCCGGTTTATAATCGCTGTAGTGCGCAACAAGTTGAGCGATCTGGGCGCGTAGCGACGGATCTCTTTTGATATAAGCGCTTATTTTGACGGGGCTGTGCAATGAATCCAGCACATTTTGCGTGGCTGGAGACAGTGTGTTGACGGCATTGACGGTGATGTCCCACTGCGCTTTATATTGGGTGCTTAACCAGGACAGACCAACCAGCAGCGTGATCAGCAGACAAGTGATCAGACTGTTTTTGATCCGTAATTTCCGGTGGAGAGGGCTGGTCAGCTTCATCTTTACAGGCGTTCTTTATCCAGATTACGGATGCTGAGTGCCAGAAACAGCATGATAAAAACCGCAAAGTAAATCAGATCTACGCTACGGATCAGCCCGGTTTGTATCATTTGAAAATGCTTTAGCAGCGATAAATACTCAAATAATTCGCTGTGCTGATCTTTGATGCCTGTGGCTAAATCCATTATCCACAACAACAGCAGTAAACCAAAGGCGCCCAAAGCCGCAATGATCGGGTGCCCGGCAATACAGGACATATAAAGTCCGGTCGAGGTAAATGCCGACAGCAGCAAAAACAAGGCGAGCGCGTTGGCCAGACATTTTCCGTAATCCAGCGTGCCGCCGGTTAACAAGGATAACGGCATCAGGCTTATCAGTAGGACCATGATCAAAAACAAGCCCATAATGCCGAAGTATTTGCCAAGAATGATTTGGGTGTTCGACACCGGTGCGGACAGCAAAAGAGGCAGTGTTTTATTTCGTCGTTCTTCGCAAATCAGACGCATGGTCAATAAAGGCGTGACCAGCATCAGTATGATCGCGGCATTGCTGTAAAGCGGCGTTACGACAATATCAGTCAGGCCAGGGGCGTTGTCTATCGTTGCCAGTTCGGGTTGAACCCTTATAAATGTTTCAACCTGAGTCAAAAACAGATAGGCCAGAATGAACTGGATAATGGCCAGTATGGTCCAGGCCAGCGGCGATAAAAACAATGTTTTAAATTCCCTCAAGGCAATCGTGCGGATCATGACACGGAATCTCTGGCGTTTGAACGGTTGTCGGAATCCGGTTGGGTGAGGGCAATAAATATATCCTCCATGCTGCGTTTAATCGGGCTTATTCCTTGCAATCCCCAGCCTTGAGCTATCGTCATCGATGCAATCTGATCAGACGGGTCGAGACTGCTGTCATAATGTACCCGTATTTTGCACGGTGCCAGAATTTCAATTGATAACACGCCCGGCAAGGATTTCAGTAAATCGGTATTGACCTTAATACGTGTTGTCAATTCAACAGTCGCCATTTTCATATGCTGTTCGAGACCTTCTATCGTTTCATGCAGGATCAACCGGCCTTCCTGAATAATTTGCACATGCGTACACGATTCCTGAACTTCGCTCAAAATATGTGTTGATAAGATTACGCCATGATCCTTTCCCAGTTCGCGAATCAAACAACGTATCTCTCTGATTTGAATAGGATCAAGACCCACGGTAGGTTCGTCCAGGATAATGATGTGCGGGTTATGTAAAATCGCCTGAGCAATGCCTACCCGCTGCTGGTAGCCCTTCGACAAATGAGCGATCAATCGTCCGGATACACTGATGAGGCCGCATTTTTCGATGGCTTGTGCCGTTGCCGCCTTGATCTGATCGCGTGGAACCTGGTGCAGTTGGGCGCAATAGCTTAGAAATTCAGCCACTGTTAATTCGCGGTAAAGCGGCGGCGTGTCGGGCAAATAACCGATATTGCGTTTTGCCGCTACCGGTGAGTCCAGCAGATCGTGGCCATTGATGCTGATTCTGCCGGCGCTGGGCGCCAGATTGCCGCACAACATCTGCATCGTCGTCGTTTTGCCTGCGCCGTTAGGTCCCAGAAAACCCAGGACATCCCCTCGGGCTAATGAAAAGCTGAGATCATGAACAGCACAGTGTTTGCCGTAATATCGGTATAGATTTTCAGCTTCTATAAGCTTCATGAAGGCGAGCGGTTAAATTTGTTTCAACAGATTTTCAATTTCAACTTGTAATTTTTTACGGTAAAAAAGAAATTTCCATCGGGTGCCGCCGCATTGCCGCCACAACATAGCTGCACGGATTCCTGCCAGCAGAAGTGTCCGGATTTTGTTGACGGTTTCAGGCTGGCTTAAATAGTTCTGCTCGCCGTTCACCATGATGCGGGGCTGCAGGGTACTGATCGTGTTGTGATAGGTGTCGCCTAAATTGGCAAACACATTTTCATGCAGTAAACCGAAATGATCGCGCTGTTGCTGCGCTTTTTCTATGCCTTGGCTGATGGTTTTCAATAAATCCGGCCGTTTTGATAATTGTTTTTCCAGAAAGACCAGCGAAGCCGCATAGCGGGCTTGTTCAGGATTGGAAATTTGAAAGCCGTTCAGTTGTTGATTCAGTTGTTCCAGGCCCAGCTTGATGCCGCTCAAGCCATTGAAAATGGCCTCAACCGAGTCGGATTCTATTTTAAGAATACTGGCAACGCTGCTTTCTAATGCGGATGGGTCGGTTTTTCCCTGGGTTGCGAGTTGTTGTACCAATGCTGCCGATTGCGCTACTCCGGCTAAAGCAATGGCTTGGTTTTTAATGGTATTCAGATGCATGGATAGTATTACCTGCAGGCGAGTTGATTGGGACAGTTTCTGGCGACAGGATTGCCTGCCGTAACCCAGCCAGCTATACCGTTTTGTAAGTGATGTATATTTTTCATTTGCTGGGTTTGAGTCAGCAATTGACCCGCTTTAGCGCTGCGATTCCCGCTTTTGCAAACCAATACTACGGGTTGATCCGGAGCAGAGCGCAATTTGTCCAGTTTAGCTTGCCATTGGTTCATATCATAGCGGCCATCTGCGTCAAAAAAAGTCAGCGGATAACTTTGGGGAATCAGTCCCGATGCCGCCCATTCCTGGGGCGTGCGAATGTCGATAATCAGCGCATTTTGCCGGTCTCTTAAGTCCATCAATTGGGCAATGTCCACCTTAATTAATTCTTCCGCCGTCAATAATGACGGTAGCAGACTGAATAACAAAAGTAGCGGGATGATGAGGTTTCTAAGTTTTATCATGATAGATTATCCAAAGTGCTTTGAGCCCAGGTAATACTGTCCAGGAAAGCGGAGTTGATTAAATGGGCTTCCAAATTTTGAAAAGTATCCAAATGCGGAAGGCCTTGCTCATAGGCTTTAACGTAAAGTAACACTTCTCCGCCAAATCCTTCATGGCTGAGTATGGCTTGGCTGACTTCCCGGCCCAGCGGTAATTGCGCCAAAGCTTCCTCTATAGGGATGTCCAGAAGGTTATCAAGGTTGGAAAACAAACCAATTAAAAAATACAATTCAGGATCTTTGCCGAGATACTGAGCAATCTGTTCACACATTTTGCCTCTGATCAGGGTGGTTTGTATGATCGCTTTTGGCTTGTTGGATAAAGAACTGAGCGTAATGATGTTGGTCCAGCGTTTAATTTCTATCATGCCCAGATAGCTGATCGCCTGCTTGATAGAAGAAATCTTGTTAGGGATGGCAAAAAATGCCGAATTGATGTAGTGAAGCAGCTTGAAGCTCAGCGTGGCATCCAGCGATATGATACGGCTTACATCATCGAATACCATATCAGGCTTGTTGATCGCAGCCAACAACTTGATCAATGCGGTTTGGTCAATCCCTAAGCGTTTCCCCTCAACAATATTGGGTTTGCTCAGGAAAAATCCCTGGAAATAATGGCAGCCGCGGTCGCGCAGCATTTCGAACTGTTGGCGGGTTTCTATTTTTTCGGCCAGCAATTTGGCTTTGTAGGATGAAAGCCTGTCGATGGTGAGATTTAACTCATTGGTATCCATGGCCAAGATGTCCAGCTTGATGATGTCGGCCAGTTTTACTAAAGGTTCCCATTCGGGTAAAAAGATGAAATCATCCAGCGCAATGGTGTAACCTGATTCCGATAATTCTTGTAAATTTTCAATGATCTTTTTATCAATGACGGTATTTTCGAGAATCTCGATGACGATTCGGTCTTTTGGCAGGGCAAGAGGCGTTTTGTCGAGAATATTGCCGGTAGTGAAATTAATAAAGGCTTTATGGTTGCCCACTAAACGGTTGATGCCTATCTCAAGAATGGCGTCAGTGATGACTTGGTGAGTTGCTTTACTGGCCTGATTATCCTGGCTCAGGTCAAAGTCTTTCCCTCGGAATAAAATTTCATAAGCGGAAATTTCTAAATTTCGATTGAATATTTCTTGCCTGGCAATAAGGAAATCTTTCATTCAGTTGTCAGATCAATAACTGCCCGGTAAGCTGTGAGAAATAGATAAATTTGAGAATACCCGCGATTTATAGCATGATTGCTCCCGTTAAGTCGAGGGCGTCGAAATTCTATTACTAACTTGTGTATTGGAGACAATGTATGTCGGAAAAGGTAACGTTAACAGTCAAGGGAATGAAATGTGGCGGCTGCGAAGCAAACGTCAACGGTAAATTGGAGGCCGTGGAGGGCGTACTCTCTAACAGTGCTTCGTTTAAGGACAATCAAGTCTGTGTCGAATATGATGCTTCCAAAATCGATCTGGACGCGATCAAAAACGTTATCACCGAGGCCGGTTTTTTGGTGGAATACTAGAAGCGACCTTAGTAATTTTTAGTAACTATTCAGCGTAGCAACAAAACCAAGAGGATGCACCGCGGAGGTTATGGTTGGTGATAGCCAACCCAACCAAGCAATGAATGGTTACATTGTTTGTAAATATGGCTAAAAGGCAATCTTATGAGTGCGGTAATTCAAAATGACACGACAAATAATGCTCTTCGGTTATCCATTCTGGGTATGCGCTGCGCGGGTTGTGTCAGCGCTGTTGAAGGAGCGCTCAAAGAGGTTCCGGGTGTCTTGGAGGTAACCGTCAATTTTGCGGATCACTCGGCTTTTGTCAAAGGCGATGCTGATCCTGATTTATTGAAACAGGCGGTTATTTCTGCAGGCTTTGATGCGGCAATCATGGAAGGATTGGAAGACCCGTCGGCTCAGGAAGCATTAGAGACAAAGCGTTACCAGGAGCTGATGAAAAAGTCCGGGGTAGCCGGTGTCCTGGGTGTCATTCTGATGCTGGGTGAGCATTTTGAATGGTTTCCTGAAATTGGCTCGGCCAACGGACAGTGGTTCTGGCCTCAGTTGGCTTTGATTACTTTGGGCGTATTGATTTATTCCGGCTGGCATTTTTACAGCGGTGCAGTAAAAGCGCTGACATTAAAACAAGCCAACATGGATACGCTGATTGCCTTAGGTACTGGTTCAGCCTGGTTGTTTTCGTGCATAGTCATTGATTATTCGGCTAATTTGCCCTCATTGGCAAAACATGCCTATTTTGAGGCGGCTGTCGTCATTCTTGCCTTCATCAATTTGGGTTCAGGGCTCGAAACGCTAGCCAGAGGCAAAACCTCGAGTGCGATTCGCCAATTGATTGGGTTGCAACCCCGAACGGCTAGAGTCGTTAGAGAAGGGATAGAGCAGGATATTGCGATTGAGGATGTGGGGCTTGGCGATATTTTACGCGTCAGGCCGGGCGAAAAAATACCAGTCGATGGCACTGTAACGGAAGGGCATTCGACAATTGATGAATCGATGTTGACGGGTGAGCCGATTCCGGTTGAAAAAATAAAAGGGGCTCTGGTTGTTGCCGGTACGATGAATCAAAAAGGCACCTTCATGTTCCAGGCGACACGTATCGGACGAGATACTGCGTTGGCTCAAATCATCAAAAGTGTCAGGCAAGCGCAAAGCAGCAAACCGGAAATTGCGCGTTTGGCCGATAAAATCTCAAGTGTATTTGTGCCTGGCGTGGTGCTGATTTCCTTGTTTACCTTCATCGTTTGGTACACTTTCGGCCCCGATCCTTCGCTGGGTTACGCTTTTGTTACTTCCATGACGGTGCTGGTGATTGCCTGTCCTTGCGCGCTGGGTTTGGCGACTCCGATCTCTGTAATGGTTGCTGTGGGTAGGGCGGCTCAAGCCGGAATTCTGATTCGTAAAGGCGAGGCGCTTCAGACTGCGGGAAAATTAACGGCCATCATTCTGGATAAAACAGGAACGGTAACGGAGGGTAAGCCCAGTGTTGCCTCTATTAAAGCGTTAGGTGATTTTTCCGAAGAAGCCGTGCTTGAATTAGCGGCCAGTATTGAGTCAGGTTCTGAACATCCATTGGCGGGGGCGATTCTTTCCGCCGCTGAAGCCAGACAGATTAGCTTAAGTAAGGCTCAGCATTTTGAAGCTGTTGCAGGTCATGGTGTCTGTGCTGAAATTCAAGGCCGCTCCGTTTATTTTGGAAATGCGGCTTTAATGGAAGTCAAAGGCGTACAGCATGGCGAGCACAAATCTATGCTGGAAGCACTTTCCGCGTTAGGTCAGACGCCCGTCTTACTGGCAGTTGACGGACAGATAGTCGGCATAATTGGCGTGGCCGATCCGATCAAAAAAGATTCAGCGGTTGCAATCGCCAAATTGAAGGAGCAAGGTGTTCGCGTCATTATGGTGACCGGCGATAACCCGGTTACAGCCAAAGCGATTGCCGATCAGGCGGGTATTACTGAAGTGCGGGCCCAAGTCCTGCCGCAAGACAAGGCTGAAGTGGTCAAACAACTTCAGGAAGCCGGAGAAACGGTGGGTATGGTCGGTGACGGAATCAATGATGCGCCTGCCCTGGCACAGGCTAATGTCGGTTTTGCCATCGGTACGGGTACCGATGTGGCGATTGAAAGTGCTGACATTGTCATTTTACAAGGGTCTTTATTAAAAGTATCCGAAGCGATGGCCTTGTCTAAAATGACCGTCATCAACATCAAGCAAAATTTGGTGGGTGCTTTCTTTTACAATACCGTCAGTATTCCGGTGGCTGCCGGATTACTCTATCCGTTGTTCGGCGTACTGCTCAATCCGATGATTGCAGGTGCCGCCATGGCGATGTCATCAGTAACCGTCGTGACGAATGCAAATCGCCTTCGCTGGATTAAACTTTAAACTAAAAAAACGCGTTTGATCAAAGAGCATGTTATGAACTATTCTAAATACCTTGTGACCGCTTCGGTTCTTTTGCTGCTTGTAGGCTGCGGTGAAAATTCCGGTAATAAAAGCCAGTCCGTAGCGTCGACTGCCCATATAGAAGGCGTAGTCACGGACAGAGACGAACCGGTGACACAGGGCAAAATTCTCGCGAAAGATGCGGGCGGCCAAACCGTTGCCACGACAGATGTCAGTAAGGACTCTAAATTCGCGATTACGATTCCGGCTACTGCCCATTATCCTGTCGTGTTAGAAGTTACAACGGGTGAAAGTGTTCTTGAGGCCGTGGTATTGGATCCCATGCCGGCTCAGCTTGATATCTCGACCATGTCCAGTCTGGTGGTTCAATCAGCCAGAGATATTGGCGGCATAACCAAGACTAATATGGCGCAAGCGGCGATAAACGCGATACGTCAAAATAAAAAGGCAAGTGGTAAATCGACATCGGCCGGATTTAAAGGTGATCCGACTAAGCAATACGGCGGCTGGCACTGAAAAGATAAGGCCATCGCAATGAATCGATAGGCGATACCGCTCCTGCAAATACGCTTAACTTAAAGCATTGACTGATTTATACCCATCGTAGATCGAAATTCGGCACCGGGATGCCCGTAAAGGACGCCGTAAATACATTCATGCTGGCATAGCCTTTGCCGAACAACCCGTTGCCTCCTTAGGCACTGCCGAAATTTGAAGTGCGAAAGGTATACATCGGATTGAAACTGAATGAGGTGCTTTAAGTGTTAGTGGCTAATTGCCCATTCGCCCTGAGCTTGTTGAAGGGGGTCGTTGTTCACATTTAGCAAACAACGAACGGTTTTTTACAGCATTGCTACAGAACCCAATTATTTGACTCCAGGCCATACTTCTAACTCTTTTTTTGTGCGCAGTGTTCCACATTTGGAACTCTATCGTTTATTAAGTTGAAAGTTCTTGTATAAAACACAACCAGGACAACAGGTGTTAATTGACTCATCCGGTATTTATTATCAGTGCTGGCACCATGCCTATTAAAATTTCAAATGCTCCTCAGCTCTCTTTTTTGTCGGATGAATCCCTGAAATTAATCCTGGATTTGACCTCAGCCTTCTAACAAACAGGACTCTTCGAATGAAAACTGATCAGGTACAAGCAGGCTTGTTGTTTCAGAGCTGGGTTGATAACGGTTGAAAACGATCAATCAAAAATTCCTTTGTTTGATTGCTTGCTGGTGTGCTTCTATTTGTACGGCTTCGGATTTCAGTACTTCAGATTTTGCATTTCAGGACCTTCTGCCTGACGCTTTGCAAATGCATGGTTTTTTGACACAGGCTGTTTTTCATTCTTCAGATAATAATATCTACGGACAAAGTGATGATGGCTTGTCGCCGGGGTTAACCGAAATCGGTTTGAATCTGTCATACCGGCCAATAGACAGGCTTAGAATCGCTGCTCAAGGCTTATTTCGCCGTGCCGGGGATGTTGATCCAGGGTCGCTACGGCTGGACTATGGATTAGTGGATTTATCGCTAATTGAGTTTGAGTCTCTCCGGGTAGGGCTGCGTGGCGGAAGAGTAAAAATTCCCTATGGTTTATATAATGAGACCCGGGATGTCTCGTTCACGCATCCGGGAATATTGCTGGCGCAAGGTATTTACTTTGACAGATCACGTTCATTATTCATGTCTGTTGATGGCGGAGCAGTTTATTTTGATCACACCAATGAATGGGGTGATTTGTCGTACAAGCTGGTTTTCGGCTTGCCGCAAGCAGACAACGAAATCATGACCGCAGTGCTTGGGCCTTTTTCTCAAGGGGAACTGAACAGTAAGCCCGGGTTTGCTACACAACTCAATTATGAAATGATGGGCGGCCGGTATGTTTTTGCCGTTAGTTATGTCGATCTTGAATTGCACTATGGGCCCGTTCAAACTGACAGTATCAATGCGGGTAGGCTTTCTTTTCGTCCTTTGGTAGTTTCCGCTCAGTATAATGGGGAGAAGTTCGGTTTGACCGGTGAATACCTCTATCAATGGAATCGTTTTAGCGGTTTTGGCCAGTCATTTCCGGATAAAGCATCAGCGACAGAAAGCTGGTATGTTGAAAGCACCTATCGTTTCATACCCCAGTTGCAGGGCGCTATTCGATATAATGTTCTGTATATTGACACCCATGACAAACAGGGCAGTAGGGTGGGACTTCTAGGTGTTCCTGATCATGTTGCCTATGCCAAAGACTGGATGGTCAGCATGCGTTGGGATGTGACCCCATCCTGGATGCTCAGGGCTGAATATCATCGTATTGAAGGAACCGCCTGGATGCCATCCGCCGATAATCCTGATCCTAACAGCACGCAAAAGTACTGGGATTTGTACGGTTTGCAACTTTCTTACCGGTTCTAGCGAGATGGAAGCCTCCTTTTTTCTCAGTTTACGCTGGAAGTTAGCCTTACTGTTCGGCGGTGTTTTTATTGTATTAAACAGCCTGTTTGCTTATTTTGCCTATTCTGATGCAAAACAAGGATTCAACGAAGAACGGGTTTTGTTGCGTGATAAACAGGATAATCTGGCAAAAATGTTGTCTGTGGATTCATTTCTGAATTTGGAACAGTTAGCAGAATTGTTTGTCCTGAACGTTCAAGAACTCAATCATCTTTCCGATCAAAAAATGCTCAGTGTTTTTGATCGAAATTGGGAGCAATGGCAGTTTATCTGGGGCTTGGAAAATATCACGGTCTTTGACGCCACCGGCTTAAAAATTAAATCCAAAGGCAGAAAAATTAATACCGATCGTGTGCTTATCGATCAGATGCTGCAATCGGAATCGCCTGTTCATACCATCATTTGTTCGCAAACGTCCTGTTATCAACAAGTGATTGTGCCGGTAATGGGTAAAGGCACTTTGGTCGGCGCATTCAGTATGGCTAGAACGTTTGCCGATACCGTCATCAAATTCAAAGAGGCCTCACGCGTCGATGTGGGGGTTTTGATTGATTCACCTAAAAAGTTAACCAATGGCTGGCCCTACGCGCTCTCAGCCAAGACTTTTGCGGGATTGGATTTTGATTTGTTCGCTTACCTGACCGAACACTACACATTCGAGCAGTTATTAAATAACAGCGGAACATTAACGGTTAATGATCAGATTTATGAAGTGAGAATTAGGTCGTTGAGAACAGATAATGCGACTCAGGCGCCGTTTTTGCTGATTGTCGAGGACATTACCGAAAATATTCGCATGCTGGATAGTCAGCTGGAAAGAGTTTGGATACAGGGCTTGATGAGTTTACTTTGCTCGTTAGCGGTATTAATTCTGGTTTCATGGTTTTTTTTACGGCGTATTGCTTACCTTGCCAAGGCGCTGCCTCTTTTGGCAACGCATGAATATAATCAATTCAGGAAAGAAATTGCTCATAAAAAATGGATTAGCCTGGGTTTCGATGAAATCGATAAACTGAATGATACCGTCTTGACCCTGGCTCTGCAGCTGGAAAATCTGGAGCACATTGTCCGCAAAAATACGCTGCAAATTTTAGAAAAAAGCCAGGAATTAGCGACTGAACGCGATTCTATCCAGGAGTTAGTCAATTCAGCGCCGGTCATCATGCTGACGCAAAAAGTCAATGGCCAAATATTGACTATCAATCAGGAAGGCGTGAAGGTCTTCGGTGAAGAAAAAAATCAGCTCATCGGACGGCTTTTCGACCTGTATCTTCCTCCGGCAGAGACCCACCATCTGAATCAGCTGGATCAGTTACGTTTGGCCAAATCAATGCATCCGGTTCAGATTGAGGGCGGCTTTATAAGCGGCACCGGAAGTTTTCTGCATGTGTTTTGGATTCATACCCTGTTTAACTCAAACAAGCAAGGCAGTGAGCCGATTGTTCTCTCGCTGGGAATGGATATAAGTGCTGAAAAACTGACCGAACAGAAAATGCTGAAAATGGCGTCTTTTGATCCGGTAACCGGGCTGGGCAATCAGCAACGATTTCAACGAGAATTGCCGCAGGCCCTGAATATAGCAAAACGTTACGGGCACTCGGTGGCACTGCTTTATTTTGATCTCCAGCTCATTAACCAGTCTCACGAGGCAGTTGCTCAGGCAGTAGATAAAAAAGTCATGGTAAAAGTGGCCAGTCATTTAAAGCAATTCATGCGCGAATCCGATTTGCTGTGCCGGATTGGCGAAAGCCAGTTTGTCCTGATTTTGCCGGATGCGCAGACAGAGGGTGCGGTTTCTCTGGCCCAGAAAATGATCAAACGGATCAGTTCGTTAAAATTAACCTTGGGCAGCCATTACGGAGAAATAGCAACCAACATCGGTATCGCTTTTTATCCACGGCATGCAGATAGCCCGGATCACTTGTTAGCGCACGCAGAACGGGCAATGGCTTATGCCAAACTCAACGGGAAAAACTTTTATTATGTTTATGAGCGGACGCTTACAAATAAGTACGAAACCCATCTGAATCAGAACACTGTCCAGCAAATACAGCAACTGTTGGAAAACGATGAAGGCATATTAAATTTTACGCCGGTCTTTGATGTGCATCGAAGACGCGTCGGCTTTTATCAATGTTCAATTTGTTTAGCCTCACCCAACGGTTTGATTCCTCTATCCACCGAATACGGTCAGGTTATTGAGCAACTCGATTTAGCCGAACAATTGGACCGCCTATCGATAGTCAGAGCCTTTGAAATTATCGCGAACATGAAACGGCGCAATAAAAAGGTCAAACTCAGTCTGGCGCTCTCATGCTCATCAGTAACGCAGGTGGACAGCATTGAATTGATCGGTTCGTTGTTGAAACATTACCAAATTGATCCTAAGCAGATCATTTTTGATTTAAACGAGCACTATGTGCTTAGAAATTTGACTCAATCGCACAATTTTATTAACCAAATCAAACAGCTTGGCTGTGAGTTTTGTTTAAGTGACTTTGGCGTGGAATTTTCGTCATTTTTTTATTTGAAACAATTACCCGTTGATTATGTTCGTATCGACGGCTCTTTTGTCAGGCGAATGGATCAACACAAAGAAGACAACATGTATGTGCGGGCCTTAGTCGATGTTATCCACGCCTTCGGCAAGAAGGTCATTGTTGATGATGTGGAGAGCGAACGGGTTCTCGCATTGGTTGAAAAAATGGGTATCGAGTATGCCCGTGGCAGTTTTTTCGATGAGCGGGTTGATAACCAATCGGCCAGCCTTTCCTCCTCAAGTCCTTTTTCCCTGTAACAGCATTATCCCTGTTCATCTGATTCGCTAGCCCGGTTCTGGGTCTCTTTTTGAGATAAGGAACATTTCAAGCGCCAAAGTCACGCAAGCTTGTTATACAATACGCCACTTGCATATCCTGCTCAAAGAAAGTCCAATGCTGCTGACTTATTTCGTGAATGACAGTCAATGACTTTCTTCCGAAATTCCTGTATTTCAGCCGGGTGTTGTTGCCAGGGTTTGCCTCAGATTTGATTTACTGAAGGAGAAAAGTGTTTTGACACAAATACAGGATATTACGAGTCCAATGACGTTGCTGGAAAAAAAAGCAACCTGGTCTTTGGCGGCGATTTATGCGCTGCGAATGCTGGGTCTGTTTATGATTTTGCCGGTTTTGTCTTTGTATGCTGAACAGTTGGATGGCGCGACTCCTTCATTAATGGGGTTGGCGATGAGTATCTACGGATTTTCTCAAGTACTTCTGCAAATACCGTTTGGTCTTATGTCTGACCGGTACGGGCGTAAAAAAATTATCGTTTTCGGGTTGTTGATTTTTGCACTGGGTAGTGTAGTGGCTGCCGTTTCAACAACCATTTACGGTGTGTTGGTTGGCAGAACCTTACAAGGCGCCGGTGCTATTTCGGCTGCCGTGATGGCTTTGGTTGCCGATTTGACTCAAGAAGTCCATAGAACCAAGGCGATGGCCATCATAGGGTTGAGCATTGGCGGTTCTTTTGGGATAGGCCTGATCGCAGGTCCGGTTTTCTCTCATTGGTTTGGCGTCCCTGGATTATTTTGGCTGACAGCCGGACTCACATTGATAGCGGTCCTGACCATCATTTATGTCGTGCCTGATCCTAAACAATCCAAGCTGCACCGGGATGCCGAATTTGTTCCCTCAGAAATGATGCATGTGCTTCGAAGCCCTGACCTGTTGCGGCTGGATTACGGTATTTTTGTATTGCACATGATGTTGACCGCCAGTTTTGTTGTGATTCCCTTGTTGCTCCGCGATACCGGTATGGCAGGCGGGCAGCACTGGCAGATTTATTTGCCGATCTTTGTCATCTCGATGGCGTTTGCAGTGCCTTTTGTTATAGTGGCCGAAAAAAAACGGAAAATGAAAAGCGTTTTCCTGGGTGCAATTGCGGTGGTTTCAGTAGCGCAAATAGGCCTGGCTCAATTTCATGACAGTCAGGTAGGCATCATCGCTTTTCTGGGCATTTTCTTTTGCGGATTCAACCTGCTCGAAGCAACATTACCCTCACTGATTTCAAAAACCGCGCCCGGCGATTTAAAAGGAACCGCGATGGGGGCTTATTCAAGTTCACAGTTTTTGGGCTTGGCTATCGGCGGCGTTCTGGGCGGATGGTGTTACGGCGAATATGGCGCCAACGCGGTGTTTATTTTTTGCGCGGCGGCCGGACTGAGCTGGTTTTTGGTTTCACTAGGGATGAAGCCGCCTCGTCATTTGGCAAACATGCTGATTGCCGTTGATATGATTTCATCAGATGACGCCGATCAACTGGTAAGTCAAATGCTGACGCTAAAAGGAATAGAAGATGTCACGCTGCATTATGACGAAGGTGTTGCCTATCTCAAGGTCGATAGCCAGTTATTGGACAAACAGCAATTACAACAATTGATTACGCAAGCCATGCCTGCTTGACATCGATATATCCTCAAGCTTTTTAAATCAGACCACTATTTTTCTGGAGAACCTATGCTAAATAAAGTTACGTTAATCGGACGTTTGGGAGCCGATCCTGAAGTTCGTTATATGCCTAGCGGTGGTGCAGTTACCACCATTCGTCTTGCCACATCAAGACGGTGGAAGGATAAACAAACCAATGAACGTAAAGAAGAGACAGAATGGCATAGGGTTGTATTTTTTGCACGATTAGCGGAAATTGCCGGCGAATACCTGAAGAAAGGCAGTCAGGTCTATGTGGAAGGGCGCATTCGAACCCAGAAATGGCAAGGCCAGGATGGACAAGACCGCTACACCACAGAAATAGTTGCAGAAGAAATGCACATGCTCGACAGCCGCAGCGGAGGCACGGCCAATTATGCGGAAAGTGGGGGAGGCGGGTATGCTCCATCAGAACAATCCTCAAAATCCTCCGGCCCAGGCCCCTCTAATCCACCCACTTCAGCGCCTGCCCAGTTTGACGATTTTGATGACGATATACCGTTCTGATGCGCGCCTGATATAGACAATCATAGGTATATACCCGGTTATGCCTTTATGCCGAGAACCCGTAGGATGTGCCGACGCCAGGAGGCGCATCAATCGCGACCGATGCGCTTCACGTTGTTCAGCACATCCTACATCCGGATTCCGGCAATCCCTGAAGGAATGAGGGTTATCCGTTGGCAGGGCGAAGGGCATTGGATTCTCTGTTCAAAAAGGCAAAGTGCATAGAATGTACCGACGTCAGGAGGCGCATCAATCGCGATCGTTTATTGATTGATTTTGGGTTTAAACACGACTATCAAAGTCGGGTGAATGAAAGTACAAATTCGATAGAGAAACAGTGGGATCCAGGACAGCAACAATGCGACCTTATTGTTTAAATTCAAATAATAGCGCTGCGGCCATTTACACACAGAGTCACTGAATATTGAGATTGAAAAATGATTCTGGGCTTTGTCTTTTAGAGAAAACCAGCTTAATAAGTTGACCTCTTCATGATATTTCCCCATGTACTTTAATATCTGCATAAAAACAGGTTGCGGCAAATAATGTAACAAAGGCATGCGGTAATGGACTTCCCAGGGCCAAAGACGGTTTGGTGTTGCCAAATAAACTGCACCATCTGATTTTAAAACCCGGTAAATTTCGGTTAAATGAACGTCAGCGTTGTTGACATGTTCAATGACGTGATTACTGATAACTACATCAAAATGCCGATTTTCAAAAGGCAGATATTCCCCCTCTGTACATACAAACTTAAAGCCACCGGTTTGGCTGCGTTGGTCTTTAACATCCACGCTTGTCACGTCGAAAAATTCTGAAAGAAAAAATGCAATTTCGCCATTGCCTGTTCCTATATCTAAAAGTTTCAGCGAAGAATTTCTCACTTTGCCGGCATCTTCCAATATCTTAAGAATTTTTAACGCTTTTGCCTGTCTGCCGCTTTGGACAATAAAACCTGGTTTGGGCGAAGTAGGGTTAGTTTTCATTACACAGTGTCTCCCTGCAAAGTTGCCTTATTCTGTTGCCGAAAATGTCCCATGAAAATTCTGCACCGTGCTGGCGGCAACTTTCAGGGCTCACCTGTTGGTTTGATGAATTGTCATTTGAAAGGCTATTTATCACGGTTTCAGTCATTGCCTGATAGTTTCCCGGTTCAATTAACCAGCCCGATTTAGTGTGGCTTACCGCATCAGGAACCCCGCCAACCGCAAAGGCAACCGTAGGAAGGCCATAAACGGCAGCTTCAATTGCCACCATGCCGAATCCTTCTATGTCGCCCGGCAGATCAAGCACAGGAAAAATGTGCAGTTGGCTGCTCTGATAGGCAGCTTCGAGCTGAGCTTCGTTAACATGCCCCAAAAAAATGACATGATTTTCAAGGTTCTTGTCTTTTGCAGCTTGAGTGATTTTTTCTTTTGCGCCGGATTTATGATGCAACGCATTGTTGGGTTCATCGCCAATAATAACCAGAATGCAGTCAGGATAGGCTTTGACGATATCAGAAAAGGCGTAAAGTATAAATTCAACCAGCCCTTTGCGTTCAGTCAAACGGCCAACGCTTAACAGAATCTTTTGCTCTTTGGTCAAACCCAATTCGGTTCTAAAATCAGTTGAACTGCTAGCCAATGTGTTGTTTTCAGGTAGTACAACACCGGGATGAACCGTTTTAATTTTATCGGACATAACGCCCTTATCGATCGCCAACTTTGCCGTGTTTTGACTATTGACCCAAATAGCATCACAAGACCGTATGGCAGGAAGAAAGACGCTTTGATAGACAGGGTGCGGCATAACAACATCCAATCCATGAATAAATGCAATGACTTTGGCTTGGCACACATAGCCTATCAAACGCGCCGATAAGGCGGTGATGCCGCTGCCTGCAATGATGAGCGCGGGCTTTTCTTTTATTGCCAGACGCAGTGTTGACCAAAATGAATACCAGAAGAACACAGGCAAGGGCCTGTGGGGAAATTCGCAATAGCGAGTGGACGGGCTCAAATATAAATGGCTGTCAGCAGGGCCCGCGACCATCACATCGAAAGACTTGTTTAATTCCAGATAGATATGATGATTAAGGCGCTCCATTCCGCCTCTGAGTGGGGGAAAGTTACGGGTTACCAGCAGGATCTTTTTCATTACGTTCTGCATCGCGATAATGAAGGGATGAAATTTGTTCGGAGAGAATGCCTATCAAAAAGATGATTAAGGACGACAGAATGAGCAAGGCGCTCATGTTGGTAAACCGGCTGGAAGTATAAAAAGTATAAGCGTAGTAGCTGATGCCTATTAAAAATACCGAACCGCTGATCGGTAAAAATAAGCGCATAGGCGAAAAAAGCGCCCCAATTCGCAGGATGATGATAAAAAATCGAACCCCGTCACGCAGCAGGCGGATATGGCTTTTGCCTTCCCGTTTACCTGCATGGATAGGCACATAGGCGACTGGAAAGCCGGAGCGGAAAAAAGCCATGGTGCTGGTAGTCGGATAAGAAAAGCCGTTCGGTAAAAGGTAAAGAAATTTTCTGAATTTATTCGCTTTGACCGCCCGAAAACCGCAGGTAAGATCTTCAATCTTATGGCCTGTCATCAACGAAGCCAGCCGGTTATAAAATGAATTGCCAATTTTTCTGAACCAGGAAGCTTGCGTGCTGACGTGTCTGGCGCCCACCACCATGTCATAACCTTCATCCATTTTGGCCAAAAGTGCCGGAATGTTTTGCGGATTGTGCTGGCCGTCGGCATCCATGAATATCAGTATCTGGCCCCGCGCATTTCTTGCGCCGGTTTTTATCGAAGCCCCATTGCCTTGGCTGTAAGGGTGGCTAATGACCCTGGCGCCGGCCTGTTGAGCAATTTGAGCCGTGTTATCGGTAGAACCGTCATCGATCACCAAAATTTCAGCATCGGGCACGATCGCCTTTAATTGAGTTAACAATTCCGACAGGTTCGCCGCTTCGTTTTTAGCCGGGAGCACAATGCTGAGTTGATTTTTGGACTTCACAAAATTGTCGGATGATGAGGTTGCAGGATTCAAGATGACTAGGAATTGTTGGGTTAATGCAATGGTCAACTAAGCTTTTAGACTACGCCTTTTGAGAGATTCTGTAGGTCATGGTGCATTGTCTCAACTGCAGTTTGCGGATCTGAGTGTTTTACGGGGAATTCATTCTTCTTGGCGTCGATGCTGATGGGGGCGTCTGTGGTCATAGAATCTGCTTTGAGTTGAATCCAGGGATTTTTGTAAAATAAGGAAAAATTTGTCTATTTGGCTGACAATATTTGTCACAAAGTGACGGAATATACTACTTTTAATAAGTGTTTATCCGCTTAAAGCGGGTAGATTAGTTACCTTTTATTACTATAATGTGCTTTGTAAGTTCTAAGAATTTGATTATCTTAATAAAATCACGTCTGTAGTCACCTATTTTATTTAGCTATAAAATCTGGCATGTTATGTGCTTTATCTGTTGCGTGCAGTTAACTTTCCCACTCAAATAAAGGAAAAATTTTATGAAAACTCAAATGCATAAAACACAACAAGGTTTTACCTTGATTGAATTAATGATCGTTGTTGCCATTATTGGTATTTTGGCAGCTGTTGCAATTCCTGCTTATCAGGATTACACCATTCGTGCTCGTGTCACCGAAGGTATAGTTTTGGCTGGAGCTGCTAAACTATCTGTGAGTGAAAATGCATCGAATGGATCAGCTTTTGCGCAGGGTTGGTCCGCGCCTGTAGCAACAGAAAATGTTACCTCCTTAGCTATTGATTCAGATACTGGTGCAGTTACTATAACCTTTACTCCTAGAGCGGGTGGAGCGGATGGTGCTAATACAATAATTATGACACCGGTTGCGGAATCTGCAGCAGTTGCAGCAGTTGCAGGCGTTGGTAACGTGGGCGACGCAGATTATGTCGCACCAGTTGCTGCAGTTGCTGCAGCAGCAGCAACTCCACTCGCGCCTGGCGTAGTGCCTCTTGGCGCAATTCGTTGGACTTGCACTAAAGGAACATTGCCGATGAAATATCGTCCTGCTAACTGCCGAGCTTAAGTCCATATATAGGAAGAAAAAGCTTTTCGATTTGACATCTTACAGTTAAACGATTTATAGCAAACCGCCCCTGAATTCAGGGGCGGTTTTTTTGTATCCCTAATTAAAAATATTATTGATTTAGTTGTCGCCAAACAATCCCATCCCGGGTTAAACATGCTTTTACGCTTAAATTTAGTCCTTACAATATTTTCATCAAAGATTTTATTAAGAAAAGAAGAATGTTCTTTTTGCCATTTTAATGAGGCAAATGCGAAAGCGTTCAAAGTTAGTGGTCGCTTCTTCTTTGCTAAAACTGAAATTGAGTTTTTAGCTGTGAAACCTCATAAAGCTATTGCCTAATATTTAAACAATATGTCTAAACGAACCGGATCTGTCTTTTTGATAGCGAAAGTTTTGCTTGAAGTATTCTGTCACTAACGATTTGTGAATGTTTTTTTTTTGGATTTTTCTCAATAACATACTGGCTAAAACCGAAGCGGATTTAATTCCAGCAATTCTCAATTTGAAGGAAAAAAGGATTGGGAGAAGCTTTTCGAGGATGTCGGCAGAAGGGATGCTGCCGTCAAGCCCCCAAGGAGGGGTTTACGGCGTTCCTCGAAAGGCTTTTCCCAGCCCAAAGTGACGCTGAAAATATCAAACTGGGAATTGCTGATTTAATTCTGTCGTGATGGCTAACTGAGCATTGTCATTGTTATACTGGGATTCTGTATTTCTTACCGGTCATTATTATGGCAACGATGACTTTTGATACCTTAAAATATGTTGAACGGCTCAAAGCTGGCGGAGTGCCTGAAGAACAGGCTAAAGCTGAAGCAGAGGCCTTAGTGGCTGCTTTTTCCGAAGCAATGGATTCACAGTGGGCGACAAAATCAGATGTTAATCGTCTGGAGCGCGAATTGTTGGTTATTAAATGGATGGTGGGTTTGGTACTGGGTGGCATCTTAACCTTGATTCTAAAAGCTTTTTTTCCGGTTTGATTGCGCCGTTTACAAAAGATCAATGCACTTGTTCGCGTTACCGTGAAAGTCAGGGAGGCAGATGGGTAGCGTGAATAAGCGATAACGCATCCACCTTTAACGGCTTGGCGGATGCGGCTATCGCCTTATCCGCCCTACGGGCTTTCATTTTCCGGGGTGACAGCACTACTGGTGTAAACAGTGCCAACCTTAACTCCCCCAATTCATCAATCGCCTATTTCAAAGTGCTGCGACAACCGCTTTATCGCTGCTTAAAATAATTGGCATCGGCAAATTGGCTGCTGGTCAATGCTTCCATAAAGGCGGCTAAATCCAATTTTTCCTGTTGAGTCAAACCCAGGGGTCGTATTTCGGTGTCCAGAAACGGATTGGCAAAACCGCCCTGATTGTGAAATTCGATGACTTCTGCGAGGTTTGCCAAACTGCCGTCATGCATATAAGGCGCAGTCAGGACAATGTTGCGTAAAGTCGGTGTTTTAAAGCGGCCAAGGTCAGCTCTATTACCCGTAACCGCATAACGACCCAACTCCGAGAGTTCGGCGTTGGTTAACACGGCTGCATCAATGTTACCTTCAGCTTGTGTTGCCGCCTTGATGAGCCCGGGCAGTTTGCCTGTGATTTTGCCGAAACCTACACCCAAGTTATGAAACTGGTTGTCCGTGAAGAGGGCGCTGGTTTCTGCTATTTTATGACAGCTGGTGCATCGGCCTTTGCCTTGAAATACCGCCAGGCCGCGAATGGCCGCATCACTGAGCGCATGGCTGTCGCCGCCGAAGCGATACTGGTCGAAAGGGCTGTCTCCTGCAATCAGTGTGCGTTCAAAGCTTGCGATAGCCATGACAACCTGATCAATCGAAATTTGTGCGGGCTCCAGGCCAAATACCTGCCTGAATTGCTTGATATAGTCCGGATCGGTGCGAACAATGTCGACGATTTTTCGGTGATCGCTGAGGCCGTGTTCTATGACGTTAACAAAAGGGTCTTTTGCCTGTTCTTCTAATGTGTCCCTGCGGCCGTCCCAAAATTGATGTGTATAAAATGCGGCATTGATGACGCTGGGACTGTTGCGGGTGCCGAATTGGTCTTTGATGCCTGCTGCAACCGGCAATGAGTCGATAAAAGCATTGGCCGGGACATGGCAGCGCGCGCAGTTGACGCTGTCATCGGCGCTGAAGCGCTTGTCTTGAAACAGCTGTTTTCCCAGCGCTGTTTTTTCAGGTGTTTGTGGATTGTTTTCCGGTATCGCCAAAGGCGGCAATCCCAATAAAGGATTTCCCGAAGGCGATAGTTTGAGAACAGATGAGGGCTCGGGTTTATCTGAGCACGCGCACAGGATGCAGGTTATCAAGATAAGGATAAAGCGGTTGGGCATAATCAATCTTCCTGTGGCTGATTCTGGAGTTTATACTAAAAAGTGTCGGGCCTGCACTTTGATCGACAGGTGATGTTGTAGGAGCGGGCCATGCCCGCGATCTGAGGTGGTTCAATCGCGGGCATGACCCGCTCCTACAAACTTTTACTCTCATCCTAATCTTCTCAAAGGCGTTAACTCGTTTTCAGGCCGTTATAATGATTGTCATTAAGCACAATTTGCTGTGAAATCGCAATCAAGAACAGTCAAAATTCAAGCATTCATGATCAAACCAAAAGCCGTAACAAAGCAGGTCCCGGTTCCCTTGAAACCGCCTCGAAAAACCAGCCAGGGGCCGCGTACCGCTAAAAAAAAGCCGTCTAAAGTCAATAAAAAGCCTCGTACGTCATCTCTGGGTCAAAAGTTTCTGTTGCTCACTCTTGAATGTGCCGGATTATTCGGCTTGGGTCTGGTTTTAATCATTTTTGTGTTGGGTTGGTCCGCGCAGCGGTTTTCCGGAACGGGTTTTTTGACCCATATGCTGCCCTTTGCAATCGGTGTGTTGTTGATTGTGGTGATAGGCGGTTTATTACTTGCCGGATGGTGGCAGTTACGCAAATGGCTTAATCTTCGGGTTCCTGTTGCCATTTTTCTGGTGTCGACAAGCTGTTTGGCACTGGTTTACTGGTCGGTCGGTCAGGCCGGATTTGTTGACGCTTACGGCCATTTTAGAACGCTGGTCGGCGGTAAAGAGGAGGTCAGACGGATCACGATTGGCCACCAGGTTTATGCCGCCTATCGCCGCATGGGACATGCGCAATTGATTAAGCTGGTTGAACGGGGCGGGTCATTTGATAGCGATATCAATGAGGCGGCCAGGCGTTTTGATGTGGACGCCGATTTACTAAAAGGTGTAGCCGCAGCCGAGTCTTCGTTTTTGCCGAGAACCAGCGCGGATGGGGGGCATGGTTTGTTTCAAATTACGCGGGTTCCCGAGTCGGTAAAGTCCGCAGCAAAAAGTGAATTGAAGGGCGCACATCTGGATCTGGAAAATCATAAACACAATGCCTTTCTGGCGGCAGCGACCCTCAAACACTATTTAAATGACATGCACGGCGATTTGTTTCTTGGTTTGCTGGCTTATAACATAGGTCCTCAAAACGGTGGGTTGCGGTTTATCATGAAACAATACGGTGTTACCGATTTTGCGACCATTCAGCCGTATTTGCAGATTTTGCCCAGAGATTATCCGATTCGTGTGCTGACTTATGCGCTGGCTTTTCGAATTTGGAAAAAAGAAGGTAAGTTACTGGCTTATGAGGAAGGTGATAATGCTGTTAGAATTCAAAAGATCGGTATACCGGGGTTTTGAAGATGCCCTTCAATTAAAAATTTACCTGATTAAGCTTCAGCTTATTTGAAGTCGGTTCGCGGACCGACAGCCGCGATACTGCTACGAAACCCATTCCTGGGTTTCGCCCTTCGGGCCAGCTAAAGCTGTTCAAAATCGTTCCTGACGATTTTGTCTTTGCTTGTCCAAAGAAAAGTATCCAAAAGAAAAGACACCCGGAGGCCGCGGCATCCTGCGCGCTGACGATTTTGCCGAGGGTTTTCGGAAGGGCTATCCCTAGCCCTCCGAAAACGAGCGGCATCCTTGCCGCTCCCCTAGCGGGTTTTACTCGGCAAAGTCGCCAGTGCTCGGCGCGGACTAACGGGACTCGGAGGGAACTCTGAGTCAAATAAATAGACGCAGGGAGGCGCTTATCATCAACAATCCTATCTAAAGACTGGACAATTATGAAAGAAGTTAACGATGCACTTAAAGTAAAGCGAATAGCCGCGGTTATTTACCTGCTGGTCATGGGATTCCTGATGACAGGCACTTATCTTTCCCAACAGGAAAAAAGCAAAATTGAGCAAGAAAGGCAGGTTGACGAAAAAGTTGAGATCGTGAGTGAGCCGCCGCTTTTTTAAACACTATTGGATTCAGTTCCAGACTTGGCCTGAACTGAATCCAATGCTTTCCAGCTTATTTTTGGGGTTGGTGTAATCGGTATTAAACAGTAGGAGAAATATGTTTATCACTACGTTAACAACTTTATTTACCTATACAAATTTTTTGAGCCCCATTGAAGTCTCTATTTTGCTGGTGGCGATTTTTTGTCTGGTTCATTTTTACACACCCGAAGTTAAAACCGAATGGCCGCTTCAGACCGGAGGCGGTTTGTATCAGTATCTTCTGGCGACCTGGCTAGGTGAAGCACCTCTGAAACGGGCCTTCTGGCCATTTTTTATCTTTGTCAATGCAGTGTTTTATTACATCGATTATCGGGTAATGAATGTGACCTACACCATTGCCAGCTGGAAAACTGTGCACGGGATGTTGTTATTGCCTTCAATATGGTGGATTACTTCTGTTTGGCGGTGCTCAGGGCATACGCAATTTAAGCTGGCCAGCAGCAGTGCTCGGGCGATGACACTGTTCTTTTTGTTTGAATGTTTTTTGCGTTGGGTTATCAGTGCCTATTACCCTAATACCTTCTTTGATTGCCGTTTGCTGATCATGGAATACGGGGATTGCTTTTAACCGATTGATTTACAGGCTATGCGATCACATCAAGGTAGCGTTGCAAAAATCCAGCGATGACCTGAATTTGCATCACAGGATTTATAACACAGCTCAAGCGGCCGGATTCAAAGACATCAATTGACACAATCATTGATTAACAGTACCTTAGGCGGTCTTTTTTCTTCATTTAATATCGATACTTGCACCGAGCTGCTGATGGAACAATTTCATAGAATAAGTCGTTTACCCCCTTATGTTTTTAACATTGTTAATGAATTAAAGGCGAAAGCGCGAGCGGCCGGAGAAGATATTATCGATTTCGGCATGGGTAACCCGGATCAACCCACGCCGGATCATATCGTCAACAAAATGGTGGAAGCGACGAAACGACCCGATACCCACCGCTATTCGGTTTCTAAAGGCATACCTCGCTTACGCAAAGCGATATGTCATTGGTATAAAACCCGGTTCGACGTTGATTTGGATCCCGATACCGAAGCAATTGTGACCATAGGTTCCAAAGAAGGTCTGGCGCATCTGGCTTTGGCCACGCTGGGCCCGGGTGATGTGGTTCTGGTGCCCAATCCGGCTTATCCGATACATCCTTACGGTGTTGTCATTGCCGGTGCCGATGTACGCCATGTGCCTCTGGTGCCGGGGGTTGATTTTTTCGACGAGCTGCATAAAGCCATTATTGATTCGTGGCCCAAGCCTAAAATGTTAATCCTTAATTTTCCGGGAAACCCAACCACGCAATGTGTGGAACTGGATTTCTTTGAAAAAATTATTGCCGTTGCCAGAGAGCACAAGATCTGGGTGGTTCAGGATATTGCTTATGCCGATATCGTGTTTGATGGTTATAAAGCGCCTTCAATTCTTCAGGTGAAAGGCGCGACCGATGTGGCCGTAGAGTTTTTCTCATTATCGAAAAGTTATAATATGCCCGGCTGGCGTGTCGGTTTTATGTGCGGCAATAAAGAACTGGTCGGCGCATTGGCCAGAATCAAATCGTATCTGGATTACGGTACGTTCACGCCGATTCAGATTGCTGCGATCACCGCGTTGGAAGGTCCGCAGGATTGTCTGGTTGAAATTGCCGAGATGTACAGAAAACGCCGTGATGTTTTGTGTGAAGGCCTGACATCCGCGGGATGGCCGGTTCCGAAACCGAAAGCGACCATGTTTGTCTGGGCGCCCATTCCTGAACCTTATAAGGCAATGGGATCATTGGAATTTTCAAAAAAATTACTGGTTGATGCCAAAGTGGCCGTCTCACCGGGTATCGGATTTGGCCAATATGGGGACGACCATGTCCGTTTTGGTTTGATTGAAAATGAGCACAGGACACGTCAAGCCATTCGAGGGATCAGAAATATGTTCAAAAAGGACAACCTCATCTAATTTCGTAATTTGTAAGCGTAGGTTGGGTTGGCTACCGCCAACCCAACCTACGCGATTTAGCACAGTAGATTTGAACAGTTACCTCATTTTTTGTAGTTGTTCAGACCCCTCCCCAACCCTCCCCTTAGCAGGGGAGGGAGTAAAGTTTTACCTCCCCTGATAAGGGGAAGGAGTACAGCTCTCACTCCCCCTGTCAGGGGAGGGAGGGCAGCTTCCCCGCCCCCTGGCAAGGGGGAGGTCGGGAGGGGGGTGCTGAAGAGTTATCATTTTTTCGTTTAACAGGAACGGCTCTCATCATTCAGGAGTACACATTGAAACCGGTTAAAGTAGGTGTTTTGGGATTGGGTACCGTCGGCGGCGGTACGGTCAATGTATTGAAACGAAACGCAGCGGAGATTGCCCGCAGAGCAGGGCGTGAGATTATCATCACCCGGGCATCTGCGCGTGATCTGAACCGGGATCGCATCTGCGATACGCAAGGCATTAGCCTGACGACCGATCCATTTGAAATCATCAATGATCCTGAGATTGATATTGTCCTGGAATTGATCGGCGGCACTACCTTAGCCAAAACGCTGGTTTTAAAAGCCATAGCGCAGGGCAAGCATGTCGTTACGGCTAATAAGGCATTGATTGCGTTACACGGTAATGAAATTTTTGCTCAAGCCAGTGCCAAAGGCGTAATGATTGCGTTTGAAGCTGCGGTAGCGGGCGGCATTCCGATAATAAAAGCGATTCGCGAAGGTTTAAGCGGTAATCAAATTCAATGGCTGGCCGGCATTATCAACGGCACCGGTAATTTTATTCTGACCGAGATGCGGGATAAAGGCCGCGATTTTGCCGATGTGCTGGCAGAAGCGCAGGCGTTGGGTTATGCCGAAGCGGATCCCACTTTTGATGTGGAAGGCATAGACGCGGGACATAAGCTGACCATTCTGGCTTCCATTGCTTTCGGTATTCCCTTGCAGTTTGACAAGGTCTACACCGAAGGCATTACTCAAATTACCCGCGCCGATGTCGAATACGCCGAAGCATTGGGTTATCGCATCAAGCATTTAGGCATTGCCAGAAAAACAGCCGAAGGTATCGAATTGCGCGTACACCCCACGCTGATTCCTCATCGCCGCCTGATCGCCAATGTGGATGGTGTCATGAACGCCGTTTTGGTAAAAGGCGATGCGGTAGGACCTACGCTTTATTATGGCGCCGGAGCCGGTGCTGAACCGACAGCTTCTTCGGTTGTGGCCGACGTGATCGATGTGGTCAGAGCCATGACCGGCGATCCTGAAAATCGCGTGCCTCATTTGGCCTTTCAGGCTGATTCTCTGGCGGATATCCCCATTCTTGCACCTGAGCAGTTTCATACGGCTTATTATTTACGTCTGCATGCGGAAGACAAGCCCGGTGTATTGGCCGATGTCACGCGAATTCTGGCTTCACATCAAATCAGTATTGAAGCGATTATTCAAAAAGAGCCGCCTGTCGGAAAAAGTTCCGTACCAATTATCATGCTGACTCAAAACACGCTAGAGCATGAGCTGAATGCAGCTATTACTGAAATCGAAAAATTAGTCACGGTAACCGGAAAAGTTAACCGCATCCGTTTAGAAACTTTGGGATAACAAAACAATGTCACAACATAAACGCTATACCGGTTTAATTGAACATTACAGAGATAGGTTGCCCGTCGCCCAGGGTACGCGCGTGATCAGTTTGTGCGAAGGCCGGACGCCGTTGATTCGCCTGGAAAATATTCCCCGGTTGATCGGGAAAGACGTCACGATTTATGTCAAGTTTGAGGGGCTTAATCCTACCGGTTCTTTTAAAGACCGCGGCATGACGATGGCGGTTACCAAGGCGGTAGATCAGGGCAGTCAGGCTATCATTTGCGCGTCTACCGGAAATACCTCCGCTTCCGCTGCCGCCTATGCGGTACGTGCCGGAATCAAAGCCTTCGTATTGATTCCCGATGGCAAGATTGCGTTGGGCAAACTGGCTCAAACTTTGATGTACGGCGCCCAGATTATTCAAATCAACGGGAATTTTGACAAAGGCATGCAACTGGTCAAAGAAGTGGCGGAGCATGCGCCTGTGGCCATTGTGAATTCGATCAATCCTTTCAGAATCGAAGGACAAAAAACTGCGGCTTTCGAAATTATTGATGAGCTGGGCGATGCCCCGGATTATCACTGTTTGCCGGTGGGTAATGCCGGAAATATTACGGCGTATTGGAAAGGTTATAAGGAATATTCATCCGATATCGGCGGGCTGAAAGCCGTCACTAAAAAAAGACCGGTGATGTGCGGCTATCAGGCTGCCGGTGCTGCGCCTTTTGTGGCGCGTGAAATGGTCGATAATCCTGAAACAATCGCTACGGCTATCCGCATCGGTCGCCCGCAATCCTGGGATATGGCCTGGGCGGCGCAAAGAGAATCCGAAGGCTGGTTTGAGTCTTTTACCGACGAACAGATTCTGGTTGCTCAAAAAATGCTCAGTCAGAATGAAGGTATATTTTGTGAACCGGCTTCCGCTGCTTCAATCGCGGGGGCTTTGCACGATATCAGTACCGGTGCAATTCCGGAAGGCAGTACGATTGTCTGTACCTTGACGGGTAACGGCATCAAGGATCCGGATGTGGCTATCAATCAATGTAAGGATGCCCATCCGGTCACGATAGACGCTGATTTGTATTCCGTTAAAAAAGCCATTCTGGATAATCTTTGAGTCGCTTTCAACCTATGACAAAAGCCGGCTTTTGCCGGCTTTTTTATTGAGCAGCATGTATTATCAAGGCGTAAAAAAGAACATATTACCCAGGCCTATCCTCAACAAACGCCTGCAATTGGACGATTTGCACCCTGTTTTGCAGCGCATTTTCAAAAGTCGCGGTGTTAAATCGGTTGAAGAACTGGAGCGCACTTTAGCGCATTTGCCTTCCCCCACAGCATTAAGCGGCATGACCCAAATGGTTGATCATTTGGTGATGGCTCTGACACAGCAGCAAAAAATTACGATAGTGGGTGATTTTGATGCCGACGGCGCCACCAGTTGCGCGGTTGCAATCAAAGGTCTTCAATTGTTGGGTGCAGGTTCTGTGTCTTTCGTTGTACCTAACCGGTTTGAATACGGCTACGGCTTAACCCCTGAAATCGTTGCCTTGGTTAATCAGCAATCACCGGATGTGATCATCACCGTTGATAACGGCATATCCAGCATTGACGGGGTTGAGGCCGCTAAAGCACTGGGTATAAAAGTGCTGGTTACGGATCATCATTTACCCGGCGATCAGTTGCCCGCAGCCGATGCGATAGTCAATCCCAATTTACCCGGCCAGCTTTTTCCAAGCAAAGCGCTGGCAGGAGTGGGGGTCATGTTTTATGTGTTAATGGCATTAAGAAGCCGTCTCCGCACACTTAACTGGTTTGAAAAGAAAAGCATCAAAGAGCCTAATCTGGCTCAGTTACTGGATTATGTCGCTTTAGGAACCATTGCTGATGTGGTGCCGCTGGATCAGGTCAATCGTATTCTGGTGCATCAGGGCTTGCTAAGAATTCGCTCCGGCCAATGCAGTCCGGGAATTAAAGCATTAATTGAAGTATCCGGACGTAATTTAAGCGCACTGTCTGCCTCGGATTTGGGCTTTGCATTGGGTCCCCGGCTTAACGCGGCAGGCCGCATGGACGATATGTCGCTGGGCATTCAATGCTTGCTGACTGACGATGAAGCGCTGGCTAAAGACATTGCGCTGCAGCTCGATGACCTGAACAGCGACAGACGCGAAATTGAAGGCCAGATGAAAGTTGAGGCGATGGCACTGTTAAGCGAAATGAAAGCGCTGGACGAGCGGCATCTGCCTTCCGGGGTTTGTTTATACGATGGCAACTGGCATCAGGGCGTTATAGGCATTTTAGCGTCCAGGATCAAGGACAAGCTGCATCGGCCTGTGGTCGCTTTTGCGCCATCAGGGCAGGGGGAAATCAAAGGTTCGGCGCGTTCGATCCCCGGCGTGCATATTCGGGATGTGTTGAGTGATGTTGCGGCCACTCATCCAAACTTGCTGAGCAAGTTTGGCGGGCATGCCATGGCGGCTGGATTGACGCTTAAAATGCATGATTTTCCCCCGTTTTCACTGGCCTTTGACGAAATGGTGGCCAGGCGTTTATCGACCATGGATCTTGAGCAAAAAATTTACTCGGATGGCGAGTTGGCCGATACCGAGTTGACGCTGGAATTCGCTGAGCTGGTGCTGAATGCGGCAACCTGGGGGCAGGAGTTTCCCGAGCCGGTTTTTCATGGTTTATTTGATGTGATTCAAGCCCGCATTGTGGGTCAGCATCACTTGAAGCTGGTTCTGCGGCAAACGGCAGGTCAACAGTTGATTGATGCGATTGTCTTTTTTATAGAGCAGCCTGAACAGTGGCTGGGTGTAAGGCAAATCAATGCCGCTTACCGGCTGGATATCAATGAATACCGGGGTAACCGGACTGTGCAGATGATCATTCACTATGTGGAAAAAATGCTTTGAGGCTGTGTTCCCTCAAAAGCGCACCTGATTAGCAAGCTGTTTCAGCTAAATCAATAAGCGACCGTCATGCCCGTCGGGAATCGGGCATCCAGTGCCATGGATGGTAAGCTTCGAGCTATCCATGTGACCTGAATTCGCTAACGCGGTCTGACGGCTCCGGCAATCCCTGTCGGAATGACGCGTCCGAATAGTTAGCTGAAACAACTTTTTTAATCAGGAAAGCGCAAGAAGGAGAGCCGTCAGTGTTCTGTAGGGATGTTTCTGTAAAATTAATATTCCGTTCAGATATATTTAAAGCAAGGAGCGCAGATGATTCTGCGCCCCTTTAAGAAATTCAGCTGAATTTCTTTTCCGCTTTGGTTTTGAACCTATTACTGTTTTGCTTCGCCAGCTTCAGCAGGTTGGGGTGCTGGAGCAGCATCCGGTTCAGCTGGTTTTGGGGCTTCAGTTTCAGCAGGTTTTGCAGCATCGGCAGCGTGTGTCGGTTCTGCGGGTTTAGCTGCTTCAGGAGCGGCTGTATCGGCTGGAGGCGCAGCTTGTTCAGGGCTCGCACTCTCTGCAGGTGGCGCTAATGCAGGAGCAGGTTCAGCTTTTGGTGCTTCTTTTGGCAGTAAAATTTCCACTTTGGCTTGGCTGCGCAAGGTTTCCAGCATGGTTTGAATGCGTTGACGTTGTAAGAACGGTACCAACTGTTCTTTGACGGCTTCTAAAGGTGGAACAGCTTGTGCACGAGCGTCTTCACGCAAGATTACATGCCAGCCAAACTGTGTTTCGATTGGCGTTTTGGTATATTTTCCATTTTCCAATGCAACTACGGCTTCAGAAAAAGGCGGTACCATTTGTGTTTGTACGAACCAGCCTAGATCTCCGCCTTCGGCGCCTGCCGGATCAGTGGAGTTCTTTTTAGCCAATTCTTTGAAATTGGCGCCTTTGTCCAACTCTTGAATCAGTTTTTCAGCTTCTTCTTTGGTTTTAACCAGAATATGGCTGGCTTTATATTCCATACTGTTGGCGCCACCGACATTCTTGTCGTATTCGGCTTTCATTTCTTCGTCAGTAATAGGCTTGGCCTTTAAGTAGTCTTGCAATGCCGCTTGAGCCAGTAACGATCTTTTAGCCTGTTCCAGTTTTTCGACTATTTCAGGCGACTTATCCAATTGTTTTTTTAGGGCTTCCTGCACCAATAATTCGCGCTGTACCAGTTCTTCAACCAGTTTGTCCTTAGGGAAAGTTTGTCCCTGGCTGCGTTCTGCAATTTCACTTTCCAGATTTGCCAGCGCTGATTTGCTGATGTATTGACCGTTAACTTCAGCGACAGCATCCGCTTTATTAACTGCAGGAGCAGCGGGAGCGGATGCTTGCTGTTGTGCGTCACAGGCAGCTAACAGGCCTGAACCGGCGAGCAGTAATGGAATGATTCTTTTATTCATTTATAGCTTCCTTTGTATATTCAGTTGGAGAAATTGCGTTAATACCCAAGGCATGAATCTGTTGTTTCATCATGTCGCCCAGGGCTTTGTAAATCAATTGGTGGCGTTGAACCATCGACTTGCCTTCAAAAGCATCCGCAACAATAGTGACATGATAATGACCGCCACCGGATGCCGCACCGGCATGGCCTGCATGGGCAGCGCTGTTATCGATAATCTCTAATTGCTGGGGTTGAAGTTCAGCCGTTAATGCTTTTTTAATCAGCTCAGTGATCATTGGGGAAATACCTTTTTAAATGGTTTGATTGAAACGGTGGCATAGACGCCGGCATAAACATAAGGATCTTCGGCAGCCCAAGCTTCGGCTTCCGACTGACTGTCGAATTCGGCGACAATCAGGCTTCCTGTAAATCCTGCTTCTCCGGGATTTTCAGCATCGATTGCAGGGTTCGGACCGGCCAGGATAAGTCTGCCTTCATTTTGAAGTGCTTCCAGTCTTTGTAAATGATGGGGTCTGACACTCAATCGTTTGTCCAGACTGTTTTCAACATCGACGCAGGTAATGCTATATAACACAAATTACTCCTTGTTATCAGGAACATAGCGGTAAAGATAAATCATTTGCAGGCCGATAAATAAAACCATCAGAGCAGGAACTCCGAAAGTTTTGAAATTAACCCAGTCATCCGTATTAAATCGGAACATGACATAGAGATTGATAAAACCTACGCTGATAAAAAACAGCGCCCACATCAGATTCAGCCGTTTCCAGATGACTTTGGGCAGGTCAAGGTTGGCTGACATGATGCGTTCTATGAACGTTTTTTCACCGAAGAATTGACTGCCTAAAAAGGCCACGCCAAATAACCATTCAATGATGGATAGCTTCCATTTGATAAACTGTTCATTCTGCAAGTAGATGGTTGCTCCGCCCATGACGACAAGCAGGATTAACGTAATCCACTGCATTTTTTCAACTTTACGGTATTTGAGCCAGGTTATGGCAACCTGAATGATTGTTGCCACGATGACTGTTGCAGTGGCGACATAGATGTCATAAAGCTTGTAAGCGATAAAAAACAGGATGATGGGGAAAAATTCTAAAAGCTGTTTCATGCAGTCAATTATTAGAGGTTAGGCATAAAGATCAATACCTGACACTAACTCGGCTCTTTGCTCTTTTAAAGGCGCAGTCGCTTGTTGGTGATAGGCTTTGATGGCGTTCAACGTTCTGTTATCGGTCGGTGTATTGAATAAGTCGGAATTTGGTTCGGCTAACGAGCTAAGTCCGGAATTATCCAATAAAGCTTCAACTTGTTCCGGTGTTTGAGATTGGTTGGGCGCCAAATTCTCTTGCGCTGGCGTATGTGTCTGTTTTTCTTTTTTTGTTTGATTATGAACGGCATCAGTCTGCTCGACAGTCCGGCCAGATGACCGAATTGCAGCGTAATTGACGGATGAACCATGTATTTCCATTTTGGACGACGTTTTACCAGAAAATCGAGGCACATTGTAAAATCTTTAAGGCATATTGTACATGTCTGAAAAGGTGTTCTGATAGAATCATGATTTTTTGGAGTCAACTGTGGACAAACAGATAGAAACCGAATTGGAAGCCGCTGCTTTTAGGAGTTTGCTGACCCATCTTCAGAATCATCCTGAAGTTCAGAACATCGAATTGATGATTCTTGCCGATTTTTGCCGTAACTGTCTTGCTAAATGGTATGCCGAAGCCGCCAAGGAAAAAGGTGTAGACATTGATTACGAGCAAGCCAGAGATAAGGTTTACGGCATGCCTTATGCCGAATGGAAAGAGCAGTATCAGCTGGCAGCGACTCCGGAACAGATGGCCGCCTATGAAAAAAGACAAAAGGAAAAACATTGATGAACGAGAGACTGCCTTATGATGCCCTGTTTTCCGATGCCATCGGCAAAGATTATGAAACGTTAAAGCTCATTTGCCCCTTAGCGACTGAAATGAGTCGATGGGTAGGGCATTATGTGGGCCAATATTCTGCGGCCAGTAAAGGTGAAAAGCTCAAAGTTGTCGAATTGGGTGGAGGTACCGGTATCACCACCCTGTCAATTCTGACGTCTCGAGCCGATCTGGAAATCATCAGTGTCGATAACGAACCCATCATGCAGAACCAAGCCAAAGAGAACTTGAAACAATGGGTGGCGGACCGGAAACTTGATTTTTGCGGTAACGATGCGTTGTCGGCACTGCGCGGTATGGAGGAAAACAGTATTGATGTGGTCGCTTCGGCTTACACGATTCATAATTTTGATCAAACTTACAGGGATAAGGTGATCAAGGAAATTTACCGCGTTTTGAAGCCGTCCGGCCAGTTTATCAATGGCGACAGATACGCTCTGGATGATATCAAAGCGCATACGCGCTCTGTTCAGGAAGAAATCGGCGGATATTTTAAAGTTTTAATTGGCGAGAACAAATTGGATGTGCTCGAACAGTGGATAGTCCATCTGTTTAATGATGAATCACAAAACCATGTCATGCGCGAAACGGCGGCTTTGGAGCAATTAGCCGTAGCTGGTTTTATCTCGATCGAGCTGAAGCATCGGATGGCGGTCAACGCCTTGGTAACGGCTTGTAAACCAGACTAAATCTATAAGTTCGTCATGTCCGTCCGGAAACGGGCATCAAGTGCCATGAGACCTGGATTTCGGCCAATCCCTGACGAAATGGCGTTGTTGGCCAGAGATAAAGAGTTAGTTATGAGCCGAAAAGCCTTTATCATCTGAAAATCAAAAGGCCGGATGCCGAATCATTAGAAAAATCCGGCCTGTCTTTACGCTTTTGCAAAAAGAATTAATTTGACGATTTGACTAGAACCGTGTCTATCGCTTCTATATCGGCTTGGGTCAGATTGCTCGAAGCACTCTTCAGCTTGATTGAGTTGATAAAATAATCGTATCGGCTACGCGCATAATCGCGTTTGGCCCTGTAAAGCGATCTTTGTTCAGCAAGTACATCGACCATGGTCCGTGTGCCTACTTCAAATCCGGCCTCGGTCGCTTCCAGAGCGCTTTCTGCTGATATGACCGACGCTTTCAGGGCGTCAACTCGGCTGATGTTGCTAACCACGCCCCGGTAGGCGTCTTTTACCTCGCGCGTCACAGCGCGTTGAGCTTCGATCAGTTTCTCTTTGGCTTCTTCATATTCTTGTCTGGCTTGACGTGCGCGCGACATCACCATGCCGCCTTCAAACAAAGGAACATTAACCTGCAGCCCTATACTTTGGGTATCACCGCGTAAGCCGAAGTTTGCGGTATTATCCGAAGCCCCATAAGAGCCAATAATATCGACTTGGGGCATATGCCCGCTGTTTTGGACATCAATGGTTTTTCTGGCATATTCGGCTTGATTCAGCGCTGCAATTATCCGGAGATTGTTTTCCCGGGCAGTCTCCTTCCAGCTTTCAATGTCCTTGGGCTCGGGACTGGATAAATTCAGTTCTTCGCGCAGACGATCGAGTTGGGGCTCGTATTCACCGATGATTTCTTTTAAGGCCTCTTTTTTGTTGTCCAGATTGTTCTCGGCCTCAATTTCGTTGGCGAGAGCCAGATCATGGGCAGCTTTTGCCTCATGTACATCCGTGATGGCAATGATGCCTACTTCAAAACGTTGATTGGCCTGATCGAGCTGCCGGGCAATGGCATTTTTTTCGGAGGTGGTAAATTCGAGATTATCCTGGGCACCCAGCACATTGAAATAAGCCTCGCTGATTTTAACAATCAGGTTCTGTTCTTCAGCCTTGTAATTAGCCTCTGCCTGAGCGATTTGATTATCCGATTGGCTGAGTTGTATCCAGTGATCCCAATGAAAAACCGGTTGCTTCAAATTGGCGTTAACGGTGTTATTCCAATAGTTTTGAACACCTGAGCCCTGGAACGTGTTTTTTTTACTGTTTAGCCTGTCCCTGCTGCTGCTGGCTGTCACTGAAATCGTCGGAAAAAACCGTGCTAATCCTTGTGCGCGTGATTCCAAACTGGCTGCTTGCCGGGCTGCGCTTTGTTTTAGAACAGGGTCGTGTTCAAGTGCTAATGCGTATATGTCGGATAAGTTTTCTGCAAAAGCAGTGGTCTGAGTCGTTATGAGTAGCATGAGCGCTGCACATAATGTACTAAAATTCGTTTGTTTAGTCATAAACCTAAGGCTGGATGAAATAACATTCAAAATGATAACCTTTTTACAAGGCTGTATGGGTCTTTTTAGAAGATTGTAGCGCTTTTTGTTAAATTGTCAGTAGGTTTGGTCTGAGTATTCAATGGGTCTGTATTAAGCCTATTCTCAATGTTGTAGATCGAATACATTTTGAGTATTCTAACTCACGTAAGTGCAACCCCTTATAGCTATTTATGCTATTTTAGTCGCTTGGAATTAGGTAGGGTAAAAAACAAATGCATAAAAAACAGTACAGTTTAAATCCTGGAAATCCTTATCCATTAGGAGCCAAGCCGAACAGTGGTGGCGTGAACTTTTCAATATTCAGCCGGTTTGCCACGTCTGTAGAATTGTTTTTGTTCGAAAGCTCAGAAAGTGAGTACCCCTTTCAAGTCATTATCTTGGAACAAGAAAACCGGACATTCTTTTCCTGGCATGTCTTTGTCAAGGAATTACCTTTAGGCACCTGGTATACCTGGCGAATTGATGGGCCTTATGATCCTGCCGGACGTGGACTTCGTTTTGATAAGCAAAAGCAGATACTGGATCCTTGGGCCAGAGCGATCAGTCAAAAAAATTGGGACCGGGGTGCAGCGTGTCAACCGGGTGACAACCTAAACAGATCGATGCGCTGTGTCGTGGTTGATGATGAATACGAATGGGAAGGTGACAAGCCTTATAACATCAGAAGCCAGAAGGCGATCGTTTATGAGCTGCATGTCGGCGGATTTACCCGTCATCCTTCGGCTCAGGTTGATAAACCAGGTACTTTTGCCGGGTTGATAGAAAAGATACCTTATCTGAAAGAACTCGGCATTACTCACGTCGAGCTATTGCCTGTGATGGCTTTCGATGAGCAAGATGTGCCTTCCGGAACTGCCGCATTGGGTCTGAGAAATTATTGGGGCTACAGCACGCACAGTTTTTTCAGTCCGCATCCGGGCTTTTGTGTGACGCCGGAGCAGGGCACACATTTGGTTGAGTTTAAAGATCTGGTCAAAGCCCTGCATAAAGCCGGTATCGGAATTATTCTGGATGTGGTGTTTAATCATACTTCCGAGGCTGGAACCCATGGGCCTGTGATTAATTTCAAAGGCATAGCCGGGGATGTTTACTATCACCTGGATTCTTATGACAAGAGTATCTTTCTTGACTATACCGGTTGCGGTAACACGCTTAATGCAAACCATCCCCTGGTTTCCCGATTCATTATCAGTTGTCTTGAATACTGGGTGAGAGAAATGCATGTCGACGGATTTCGTTTCGATTTGGCCAGTGCGTTGGCGCGAGGCGAGTCCGGAGCCGTTTTGCATGATCCGCCGGTACTCTGGGGTATTGAGCTTTCTGAACAGTTGGCCAGAACCAAACTTATCGCTGAAGCATGGGATGCAGCTGGACTTTACCAGGTTGGCAGTTTTCCGGGTTATCGGTGGGCTGAATGGAACGGGCGCTACCGCGATGTCGTGCGTCGTTTTATTCGCGGCGATTTAGGTCAGATAAAGGAATTGGCTACGCGAATCTGCGGCAGCGGAGATCTGTATGAATCGCAGGGCCGATTGCCCATTAGCGGAATTAATTTTGTCACCTGTCACGATGGTTTTACGTTAAACGATCTGGTCAGTTATAACGAAAAACATAATGAAGCCAATGGTGAAGGTAATCGTGACGGTTGTAACAACAGTTTAAGTTATAACTACGGGTGTGAAGGCGAGACGGCTGATCCTGCTATATTGGCAACAAGAAGGAAGCAGGTAAAAAATGTTTATACCGTTTTATTGTTGAGTCAGGGGGTTCCGATGTTATTGGCCGGGGATGAGTTTTTAAATTCCCAGCGAGGTAACAACAACGGCTATTGTCAGGATAATGCGATAACCTGGCTGGATTGGTCAATGACCGATAGGAATGCCGATATTTTACGCTTTGTCAAAATGATGATTGCGCTACGCAAAAGACATTCATCGTTGATGCGCCGTAACTTTTTGACCGGTCAAGTCTTACCGGAACGGAACATTCCTGATATTGCCTGGCATGGGGATTTATTGTGGACGGCACCTGAATGGGAAAACCATGAGGCCAGACACCTGGTTTTTACTTTGGCAGGGATGGAGGCAGACGAAACCGATCTTCATGTCGCTTTTAACATGGGTGATACCGATTTGAGAATCGAATTGCCTGTTATTGAAGCTAGAGGCTGGTGTTTGTCGGTTGATACATCATTAGCTTCTCCTGAAGATATTATTTCACCGGATCAGCAGCACGTTTTTCCGGGCTCTCATTATGTAGTTCCCTCCAAAACAGTGGTGGTTTTCGAGAATAAGTTACTTTGATGTTTGGCGTAAGCCTTGCGAGGAACACCCCCGCAAAGCTTACGCCTCTCCCTCTTAATCATCAAAGCGGGTATCTGGATTTATTCAGCTCGCTTTACCAAAGCATCAGGCGCTATTTTTTGGCAATTACTTGTTGGCTCTATGGTCGATGATCTCGTCCACGACAGACGGGTCGGCCAATGTTGACGTGTCGCCCAGACTGTCCAGTTCGTTGGACGCGACTTTTCTCAGGATTCTGCGCATGATTTTGCCGGAACGGGTTTTTGGCAAGCCCGGTGCCCATTGAATAATATCGGGATGGGCGATGGGGCCGATTTCTTTCCTGACCAGTTGAATCAATTCCTGTCTTAATTCCTCGCTAGGCTCAATACCCACATTTAGCGTTACGTAAGCATAAATGCCTTGACCTTTGATCGGGTGCGGATAGCCGACAACGGCAGCTTCCGCAACATCTTCATGCAACACCAAAGCGCTCTCCACCTCTGCGGTGCCCATGCGATGTCCGGAAACATTAATCACATCATCGACACGCCCCGTGATCCAGTAATAGCCGTCTTTGTCACGCTTGGCGCCATCGCCTGTGAAATAATAGCCGGGAAAGTTTTTGAAATAAGTATCAATAAAACGCCCATGATCGCCGTAAACGGTTCTGGCCTGGCCGGGCCAGGGTTTGGTGATGACTAAAATGCCCTCGGCTTCCCCCTCAAGTATGTTGCCCGCATTGTCGACGATTGCCGGTATCACGCCAAAAAATGGCAATGTGGCTGATCCGGGTTTCAGTGCTATGGCGCCGGGCAGGGGCGTTATCAGAATGCCGCCGGTTTCGGTTTGCCACCAGGTGTCGACGATAGGGCAACGGTTGTTGCCAACTACATGGTAGTACCATTCCCAAGCTTCCGGATTAATCGGTTCGCCAACAGTGCCGAGAATACGCAGGCTGGAGCGTTGTGTCCGGGTGACAAATTCGTCGCCTTGAGCCATAAGAGCCCGTATCGCGGTGGGGGCGGTATAAAAAATGTTAACCTGATGTTTGTCAACTACCTGCCAGAACCGGTCTGCTTCAGGATAAGTCGGCACGCCTTCAAACATCAGTGTTGTGGCGCCGTTGCACAAGGGGCCGTAGATCACATAAGAGTGACCTGTTACCCAGCCTATGTCGGCGGTACACCAGTAAATGTCGCCATCATGGTAATCAAACACATATTTATGCGTCATGGCCGCATAAAGCAGATAGCCGCCGGTGGTATGCAGCAAGCCTTTTGGTTTGCCGGTCGAGCCGGACGTGTAGAGGATGAATAACGGATCTTCCGCATCCATAGGTTCTGCCGGACAGTCAGCTGACGCGTCCGCCATGGCTTCGTGATACCAGAGGTCGCGTTCGGCATGCCATGTCACCGGATTGCCTGAGTTTTTGATGACGATCACTTGTTTGACGCAGGGGCAATGGTCAACAGCCTGGTCAACACCTGCTTTAAGAGGCATTGATTTGCCACCGCGAATACTCTCGTCCGCACAAATGACGTAACCGCAATCAGCATCGAGGATGCGTTCTCTCAGAGATTCCGATGAAAATCCGCCAAATACGATTGAATGGACGGCGCCAATGCGTGTGCAGGCCAAAATGGCCACGGCTGATTCCAGAATCATCGGCAGATAAACACAAATGCGGTCGCCTTTTTTGACGCCTTGAGATTTTAACACATTGGCAAATTTACAAACCTGCTCATGAAGCTGACGATAAGTCAGGGTTTTATGATTGGCCGGATTGTCACTTTCCCAAATAATGGCGACCTGATCGGCGCGCGTTTCAAGATGACGGTCCAGGCAATTGAAACTGACATTAAGACGGCCTCCTTCAAACCAGCGTGTGTAGCCTTTTGTGTAGTCATAGTCCAACACCTTTTCAAAAGGCTTGTCCCAACTTAGAAATTGGTGCGCCTGTTCAGACCAGAAGGCCTCCGTATCATTGATGGATCGCTGATAAAGGCGGTGATAGGTCTCTTCTGTGATATGCGCATGAGCGGCTATTTCAGGGCGAATTGGATAGGTTTTAGCTTCGGACATGTGTGATCCTTGATTCGACAATTAGTTGAGCCCGGCAAAACCGTTGGATGGGCATAGTTGAGTCCATGATTGTAATGGAGCAGGATTCCAATGAGAAATACCCCATTGCAGAATTTCCTGAGGCAATGAATTGATAAGCTCTTCGGGTGGTGCTTGTTTTAACAATTGGAGCAGATGAAATAATACGGTGGTTGGGTTGTTTTGATCAACTGCTTGAGCATAAGTTTGTTTGCTCAGTTTTTGACCCTTTGCATCAACCAGTATGGGTAGATGCATATAAGAAGGGAGCCTATAGCCCAGAAGCGCCTGCAAAAAAATCTGTTTACTGGTGGAGTCCAGTAAATCAATACCTCTTACGACATGCGTAACGCCCTGCGCCTGATCATCGACGACAACGGCTAGCTGATAAGCAAACAACTGGTCTTTCCTTTTAATGATAAAGTCCCCGTGCACCGCATTCAAATGCTCGGAGAACCTTCCTTGTAATCTGTCAATGAATTCAATCAACGCGTTATCGGTTTTAATGCGGACGGCATAATTGTTTTGTTCATGGAAGTTTTTATCCCGGCAAATTCCAGGATACCGGTCTCCGCCGCCATGTTGGTGGACATAGTCAGCCAGATGCTTCCTGCTGCAGGTACACGGGAACAGCAAATTCAAAGCCTTGAGTCGTGCCAGTGCTGATTCATAGCCGTCGATATGCTGACTTTCGTAATAAATGGTTTCGTCCCACTCTAGTCCGAAAGCTTCCAGGGTTTTTAGAATAAGACTGGTAGCGCCGGGGGCGTTTCTGGGGGTATCGACGTCATCGATTCTGACTAACCATTTGCCCTGATGATAACGCGCATCAAGAAAACTGGCCAAAGCGGTATAAAGTGAGCCTAAGTGGAGAGGGCCGGTAGGCGATGGCGCGAACCGGCCAATATAAACGGGGGTTATCTTGCTTGAGGGATTTATCCCATTTGTTTCTCTCGAATTTCATCCAGTGTCTTACAGTCGATACAAAGCGTGGCTGTAGGTCTTGCTTCCAGTCGGCGAATGCCGATTTCAATGCCACAGGATTCGCAGTATCCGTAGTCGCCTCTTTCGATGTCTTTTAATGCTTGTTCGATTTTTCTAATCAGTTTACGTTCACGGTCTCGAGTTCTAAGTTCTAAACTGAATTCAGATTCTTGAGTCGCTCTGTCATTGGGGTCGGGGAAGTTTGCAGCATCATCCTGCATATGATGAACAGTTCGATCAACCTCCTTCATCAGATCTGATTTCCAGTTCTTCAGTATGGTTTCGAAATGACGAGCTTGTGCTTCGCACATGTATTCTTCGCCTTCAACCTCTTCATACGGTTTAAAACTGAACGGTGATGTATCAGTTTTATTGCTATCGCTCATCCATTGACTCCTAAAAGCATGAAATAAAAAACTGCGCATTTTTATCAGAATAGCGGGCGCTTAGCAAGGATTATTGCTATTATTTCCGCTCGGTGAATAATAGATACAAAACAATGATAAATCAATGCGCTAAAAGAATGGATGATATTTCGCCTTTTTACGTAATGGCGATTCTTGAGCGGGCTAAACAACTAGAAGAGTTAGGGCGCGATGTCATTCATATGGAGATTGGTGAGCCTGACTTTCCAACACCAGGGACTGTATCAAATTCAATTTTGGCAAATATCGCCTCAGGACAGATAAAATATACACCGGCCGCAGGACTGACTGAATTAAGAAAAAAGATCGTCAGTTTTTATAGCCAGCATTACGGTGTCACGGTAAAACAGGAACAGCTATTTGTGACGCCGGGCGCTTCGGGGGCTTTTTTGCTGGCTTTAGGCTGCAGCTTGAATCCGGATCAAAAAATTCTGATGGCCGATCCTTGTTACCCTTGTAACAGTAATTTTGTAAAGCTTTTTGGCGGTCAGGCTTTAACTATTCCGGTTGATGCGGCAACCGGCTTTCAGTTAAGTGCAGAGCTGGTTCGAAAAAACTGGACGTCGTCCTGTGCCGGTGTTTTGGTTGCATCGCCATCTAATCCAACCGGAACGCTGATCCCGGAAGACGAGCTGGCAAAAATGATTCAGGCTGTCGGGCAGTTCAAGGGGGCTTTTTACTCTGATGAAATTTATCACGGTCTCGTGTACGGAAAGAATGCGAATACAGCGCTGCAATTTAGCCAAGATGTGTTTGTAATCAACAGTTTTTCCAAGTATTTTGGTATGACTGGTTGGCGAATAGGCTGGCTGGTTGTTCCTGAAGCCTATATAGAAGCTACTGAGCGTTTGGCGCAAAATATTTTTATTGCCACCGGAACGCTGTCTCAGATAGCCGCCTTGGCGGCTTTTGATCCGTCTACGTTGGCTGAGTTGGAGTCAAGACGCAGGGAGTTTGAACGGAGGCGGGACTTTTTGTATGAGCATTTACTGAGGCTAGGCTTTATCATTACAGCAAAACCTGAAGGCGCGTTTTATATTTATGCCGACTGTTCCCGATTTACCCGGGACAGTTATCAGTTTGCGCAGGCTCTATTGGAAGAAGAATACGTGGCTGTTACGCCGGGGAAGGATTTTGGCAAGCATAATGCGCACAAATACATCCGTTTGGCCTATACGACATCAATTGAAAGAATGGCTGAGGCCATTGCCAGAATTGAACGATTTATTAACAGGTACCCATCATGGCAGTAGTACAAATAGAAGCGACCGATTTACTGGTTCGTTTAAGCGAAAAAGACGCACCCTTTTTATTGGATGTGAGAGAGCCGCATGAATTCGAGTATGCTCGGATTGACGGTAGTCAGCTTATTCCTCTGAATCAGATTCCATTGCGTTTTAATGAATTGGATCCTCTCAAAGAAGTGGTCGTGATTTGCCATCACGGCATTCGAAGTCAGCAGGCGGCCTTTTTTCTTGATCATCACGGGTTTAAGCAGGTGTTGAATCTTGCGGGTGGCATCGATGCCTGGTCAAGAGAATGTGATCCGAATATCAAGCGCTATTGATACTTGATTTTAGTATTCAATTTGGGTGGAAAACGGCTCAACCCAAACGTTTTCTCCGGCCGTTACGCCCCGACTGGTTGCCGGCAAGTCTATGTAACAATTGGCCCGGCTCAAGACGCTGAGTATATGAGAGCCTTGGTTGCCTGCCGATTTAACTTCATAGCGATTATCTTCGCTTAATGACAAAATGCCGCGCATGAACTCCTGCCTCCCCGGCGCTTTTTTGATGTTTTGAGTGCTTACGGCCTGAATTCTAAGTGCTCTGGTTGGCCGGTCTCCAGTCATTTGCCGTAAAGCGGGCATGACAATTTTATCGAACGCGACCATGACGGAAACGGGATTTCCAGGAAGGCCAAAAAAAACACAGTCCTTTAACCAGCCAAAGGCAAAAGGTTTTCCCGGTTTTACCGCAATTTTCCAGAATCCGACGCGACCGCATTCATCCAGTATTTCTTGGATAAAGTCGGCATCGCCCACCGAAGCGCCGCCGGAACTGATGATCACATCATGATTGTCTGCAGCATTGAGTAATATCTCTTTGAGCCCGGTTTTGTCATCTTTGACGATGCCCAGATCAGTTACCGTAAAAGCAGTGTCGTTTAGCAGCGAGCGCAAAAGGCTGCGATTGCTTTCAAAGATTTTTCCGGAAGAAAGTGGCTGGCCTGGCGAGATCAGCTCATCGCCTGTCGCAAGATAAGCAATTCTGAGCGGTCGAAATACCTCAATGTGGTGAATGCCGGCGGCGGCCAAATAACCGATGTCAGCCGCGCTTAATCGTTTGGAGGCTTCTATCAGGGGTTCACCTGCTTTTACATCTTCGCCTGCCGGACGGATAAACTGACCGGCCCTGATTGAGGAAGGAAATTGCACCCTATTATCGATAACCTTGACTTGTTCCTGCATAACAACAGTATCCAGTTCTCCGGGTACCACGGCTCCGGTAAATACCCGCAAACATTCCCCTCTGTTGATCGCGCCGTCAAATGTTTTTCCCGCCCAGGAAGTACCGGCAAGTTCGAGTTCAAATGAGGAATCAAGACTGACTTCATTGCTGTTAAACGCATAACCGTCCATCGCCGAATTTCGTTCGTAAGGAAGATCGATTGGCGATGTAACCGTTAGGGCAAGTATTCTTCCTAGGGCATGAGCCAATGGAATAATCTCTGTGCCGGAAACGGCTGTCACGCTTGCGATGATGCTCTCTAGCGCATCGTCCAGACTCAGAAGCTTTTCAGAATCGAGGCTACATAAGTCAATCATGTGATGTCTCCTTGTGCCAGTTCAAGATGAAATCAGCAATTTCAGCCGGTTGATTGAGATCAAGTCCGGTCATATTATCAGGCAAAGTCAAAGGGGAATCCGAAGCGATGGCGATGACGTTGGGATCGTTAGGGTAAAGCAGAGGTTTATTGAGTGCGGGTCTGTGCAGCTCTATTTTTGGAAAGTGCTCTGCTTTGAAGCCTTCCACCAGGATCAAATCAAGGTTAGATTGATCGAGAACTTTCAGTTGATCGTCCAGTCGGGGTTCTTGTTCGGAATCGATTTCAGTAATGATTGCACGCCTGTTACGAGACGCAAGGAGAACTGAAACAGCGCCGGCTTTTCTTAGTCGAAAGCTGTCTTTTCCGGGTTGATCGATTTCGAAACTATGATGACTGTGTTTTATCAAACCGATTTTTAAACCTTCTTGGCTTAATAGCGGTATCAGTTGAGTAAGGAGCGTGGTTTTTCCGGTTCCGCTGAAAGCGGCGAATCCGATTATAGGTATGGCTGCATGCTGCATGTTGAGTAAATGGATTAAGAGTCGAAAAAAAGATCGGGCTAAGATAGTATTAATATAATGCTTAAACACTATCAGGCATACACTTGATAAATCGTAACTATTCAGTATTTTTTTCGTATCTGCTCACCTCTCCCATTTTATTGGGTGTAGGTGCTTGATTTCAAAGGACAGATGAATGCGTCCCCGTAGCTATCTGCAACATCCCTGTTGCAGATAGCTCGATAAATCAATTGTCTGCGCTGTTTAAGAGACTCGCGAAATAGTTACAAAATCATTTTAGATTGTTGGAGAAATTTTTGATTCGGTTGTACTTGGTTCTGGTTCTGGTGTTGATGGTATTTTTTGGCCTGCGTTCAGTGTTCAAGATGCCAAAAGAAACGCTCAATAAACATCTCAAAACCGCAGGTCTTGGTTTAATTGTATTTATTATGCTGTATTTGGCGGTCACAGGGCGGCTTAGTTGGTTGTTGGCGGCATTGGGTGTTCTTGTTTCAGGGTTAATGCGGGCCGCACCCTTGCTGGCCAGATATGCGCCGGTCATTCAGCGGTTATGGTTTCAATATCGCGGCGGCAAGCAAGAGCATTACCAGAAACACAAAACCTATTCCCATTTTAAAGGCGCAGTGACTAAAGAAGAAGCTTACCAAATCTTGGGATTGCAGGTTGGCGCTACCCGAGAGGACATCATCAGTGCTCATAAAAAACTCATGCAAAAGTTACACCCCGATCGTGGCGGCAGCGATTATTTGGCTGCAAAAATCAATCAGGCAAAAGAAGTATTGTTGAAATCATGATCAGTCATTTTCTCTCAATTAAAGCTTGGCCTCCTGTTAACTGGTAACAACGAGATTTTGTGGAGTCGCTACTTTTTAGCAGATTAAAACAGCTCTTCAGTAGAAGCTTCATACTGTTGATAGTTTTTTGCAGCGCTTGCGCAAAAAATATTTTTTATGAGGACACAATCAGTGTAGTGCCTGAAGAGTCATCAGAAACCAAAGAACAATCCGGATCGGATGTCGAAGAAGACGCTCCCGAAACAGGTGCTTTTTATACGGTCCGGTCCGGCGATAATCTTTATCGGATAGGACTTCGTTTTGGCGTCAGTTATTTCCAGCTTGCCGAATGGAATCAGATTCAGCCGCCTTATCTTTTGCACGAGGGACAACGATTAAAAGTCTTTGAGGTTCAAAGGGATCCATTCGAAAATCCTGATGATGAGAAGCAGAGTTTTGAAAACAAAAGGAGAAATACGTCACAAAAAAAGCCTACATTTTCAACAGATAACAAAAAACTGTTAAAGTTGCACTGGCACTGGCCGATTACCGGAATGGTTGTAAAAGATTTTAAACAGACCGATAAAAAAGGGATTGATATCAGCGGTTATATCGATCAACCCGTCCAAGCGGCAGAGAGCGGAAAAGTCGTTTACAGCGGTAAAGGTCCTAAAGGAGTAGGAAATTTACTCATCATTAGACACGATGAAGTCTATATGAGTGCTTATGCAAACAACAAGGAATTACTGGTTAGAGAAGGCCAGGAAGTTGAGAAAGCTCAGTTTATTGCAAAAGTTGGTATGTCCAGGTCGGGCAAGCCATCGCTTCATTTCGAAATTAGACAATACGGAAATCCGGTCGATCCACTTTACTATCTACCGGTAAATTGAAAGATTCTATACGGCAAGAACCGATAACCTGGAGGTTAAAATGAAAGAAGAACTAATTGAAATCATTCCTCTCAATGCTCAAGCTTCAATAGGCGACATTCTGCCGTACGATGAAGACAGCGAAGAGGAGCTGGATTTACTGGAAGAACCCATTATTGATGAGGTTTTGAGTGATGAATCCCAAAATGATCAAAATTTCGATGCTACCCGGTTCTACCTTAATGAGTTAGGGCGATCGCAACTGCTTACTGCTGATCAGGAAAAGATGTACGGCAGAAGAGTATTAAGAGGCGATGAAAATGCCCGCAGAATAATGATAGAAAGCAACTTAAGACTGGTTGTCAAAATATCACGCCGTTATTTGAACAGAGGTTTACCTTTACTCGATCTGATAGAAGAAGGTAATTTAGGTTTGATTCGTGCCGTCGAAAAATTCGATCCCGATCGTGGCTTCAGGTTTTCCACTTACGCGACCTGGTGGATCAGACAAACAATTGAACGCGCTATTATGAATCAGACTCGCACGATTCGATTGCCGATTCATATCGTTAAAGAAATGAATACCTATCTCAAAGCGCAAAGACAACTCGCGCAAACGCTCGATCACGAACCTAAAGCCGAAGATATTGCCGAACATCTCAACAAACCGGTCAAAACGGTTGAAAAAATGTTGAAACTTAACGAGCGAGTCAGTTCTGTTGATGTACCGGCCGGTAAAGATTTCGATAAACCTTTGTTGGATTCACTGACTGATGAATGGAGCATGTCTCCTTCTGAAACGCTTCAAGAAGAGGGCATTAAAGATAATGTGACAAGCTGGGTTTATCAGCTTTCAGAAAAGCAGCGCGAAGTAATTTGCCGTCGTTACGGGCTTTGTGGTTACGAATATGCCACACTTGAGCAAGTGGCTCAGGAAATGGGTGTAACACGGGAAAGAGTAAGACAAATTCAAATGGATGCACTGAAAAGACTCAAAGAAATATTAGAGTTTGGCGGTTATTCCTTTGAGTCAATTTTTCATTAATTGAGAGGATTTACAGCGGCTTACATAAACCGGGACTGTAAAGGCCAATCTCTGTAGTTAAAGACTTGGCCCTCCTCTCTTACCTTAGCGATATTTTCCAGATATAAATCAGCAAAAACCCACTGGGTTTTATTCAACTCGCCCATCGCAGCAATCCCATTATCCGGGAATCCTCTGTCGACAGGTGTGTAAACAGCAGCAGCACCGATATTGACGTCTACTGCTTCAGACCAGGCTGCAGAACCTACAGTTGGTGATTGCACAACATAACACTGATTTTCCAAGGCCCTGGCCTGACAGCCAATTTTTACCCGATGGTAACCTGCCAGAGTATCGGTACAACTGGGCACTAATATCAGATTGGTACCTGCTTCAACCTGTTTTCTGGCAAGCAAAGGAAACTCGCTGTCATAGCAGACATTTATCGCTATTTTTCCGAAATCGGTATCAAAGCATTTCAATTCCGTCCCGCTTTTAATCAGCCATTGTTCATTTTCGAAACGGGTCATCTGTAGCTTGTCCTGATAATCACAGGTTCCATCCGGCATGAACAAATAAGCGCGATTACGGTATTCCCCGGACTCAAGTTTGACCGGAAATGTCCCTGCTTGAATGTAGCACTTATGCTTTTTAGCCAGCAGTTGGTAGAGATTAACGAATCTTTCGTGCAGCGTTTGTAATTCCGACAGCTGTTTTTCTAGCGAGCTGTATATTTCTTTCGGAAACAGCGAGGCTAATTCCAGGCTGCCATATTCCGGAAATAAAAGAATACGCGCATTTTCTTCAACTGCCTGCTGTACCCACTGGTTGATTTTTTGTTCATAATCGGACCAGCTTTCTAAAAAACTGATGTCATATTGAGCGGTTGCAATTTTAACGGTCATGTTTTAACCAGAATGTCATAAGTTTGGGGGTTTCAGCTTCATTATCCAGGTCCTTCCATGAATAGGTCGTCTGCAATTCAGGATGCTTGACATAGCCGCGTTTGTTCCAGAACTTATCCAGCGGCACATAATCGGCCGGTCGTCTGGGATGCTCAGTGGGTCTTTCAACACAGCAGAAACAAACATGTTTAAAGCCACCGAGATCAGCTGCATGAGCTTCCCGTTGCTCAAAAAACTTTACGCCTATCCCAAGGCCACGGTAGTTTTTGTTTAATACCGATTCGCCACAATAAAAGACTTCATCGACGTTATAACCTTTTTCAATAAAAGGCTTTTTGACTTCATCGGTTTCATATTTTAATGGGATGGCGGTGGATGCGCCGATGATTTTATCGCCATCAAAAGCGAGAACAATAACGCTGTCCGGGCAATTAATATAAGTTTGAAGATATCGCTTTTCGTATTCGAAATCACCGTCATACAAATAGGGAAAGTCATGAAAAACTTCAATTCTCAGGCGAGCGAGATCCGGGATGTATTTTTCCAGAGCTTTCCCGCTCCAGCGTTCAATGCGTATATTTTGAGACATAGAATGTAAGATATTGAATGGCTAAACGACTCAGGCTTTAAAACCTTTGATAAACAACAGGGTGCTCTCTGCAACTTAGCTATTCTAGCGGATTCAGGCGCGGGATGTTAATCGATAGATGGCCAATATGCCTATCATTGCGCCAACGCTGTCAGCTATCCAGTCTGCCAAATCAGAATATCGGCCGGCAACAAAAGATTGATGCCATTCATCGGATAAGCCAAATAAGCTGCAGAAGATAAAGGCTAAAATCCCAGTCAACCAGGGTTTTGCGGTAAAGTGCCTAAATAATCGCCATGTGAGTATAGCCATTATAAAATAGGCGCCACCGTGATAAAGCTTGTCCTGATGGTCAAACCACATGGGCACAGGCACCGATGGCTGATCTGAAAGCCAATAGATGAAAGAACAGTAAATAATCAGTGCGAAGGTATCCAGTAATTGAGTCATTTTTAATCGGTTTACAATGAAAAACATATTTGATTTAGCCAGGCTGTGCTTGAGTGATGACTCCATTGAGGGCAAGCTAAAGTGGACACATTTGGCCTGGCAGCAATTTGAAAGAGGGGAATTATGCTTCGAATCTTCTGATTCGCCAATGGCTATCGATCAGGTTCGATTTCCGCAGCGTCCCATTCTAATGTCTCCTCGCCATATGCCCAAGCGATCGTTTAATACTGCAGAAGGCAAAACGGCCTTCTTCCATGCTATCGCACATATCGAATTTATCGCCATATCATTGGCTTGGGACATGCTATACCGGTTTCGTGATATGCCCGAAAATTTCTATAAAGACTGGCTTTTAGTTGCTGAAGAAGAAGCTCAGCATTTTTCCATGATTCGTGAACATCTTATCAGCAGGGGAATTGACTACGGTGATCTGCCTGCGCACGGAGGCTTATGGGAACACGCACAGCAAACTGCTGAGGATCTTTTGGCAAGATTGGCTGTTGTGCCGCGTTGCATGGAGGCGAGAGGACTTGATGCGACACCGGTCATGATCGATAAATTTAAAGGCATCGGCGATACAAAGAGCGCTGCTATTCTGGAAAAAATTCTAAACGATGAAATCGGTCATGTGGAGCTGGGTTCAAAATGGTTTAAGTTTGAATGCGAACGGCAAACGCTGGCACCCGATAAACACTATATTGATCTGATCAAAAATTACGACATGGGGAAACCCAAAGGGCCATTTAATAGAGAAATGCGTATAATGGCAGGCTTCTCAGAGGCGGAACTTGACTGGCTGGAAAAATGAATAACACCAAAGAAAAAATATTTGACTATCCACTGTTTAGTCTTGGGTTCAGAGCTTTTTTCGCTTTAGCTGTTTTGTCGGCTTTAGTTTTAATCACGTTATGGAACGGCTTGTTCAAGGGAGAGATAGAGCTCAAGAATTATTTTCAAATAACCGGTTGGCACGCTCACGAGATGCTAATGGGTTACACGTCGGCAGTCATCGCCGGTTTTTTACTGACAGCGATAAGAAACTGGACAAATCAGGCCACTTTAAGCGGTGATCAATTGGCAGGGTTATGTTTGCTGTGGCTTTATGGGCGAATCGTGCCTTTTTATTCAGGATTATTGCCGGATTTGATGATCGCGATCATCGATTGGGCCTTTTTGCCGGTGTTGATAGTGGCTCTGGTTAAGCCTGTTTTAGCTGCGCGAGACAAGCGAAGTACCCTGTTTTTGGGCTTGCTGCTGGTAATGGCAATAGCCAATACCTTAATTCATGTCGAACAATTGGATCTGGCGGACAACGTCGCTCAATTGGGTATACAGCTTCTGGTTTATACCATTATTACGATGATTCTTGTCATCGCAGGCATTGTGTTTCCTTTTTTTACAGAGAAAGGCTTGTCGGGCACCCTGGCCATCAGAAGTCCCGTGCTGGATGTGTTGTCTATAGCCAGCGGTGTAAGCGTTTTTGCTCTGCAAATGCTTGATATTAGTGGTGCGGTTTTACTCATCGCCGTCGTTGGCGCGGTGATAGCTAACGTTTTGAGGATTGCAGGCTGGTACATCCATCGTATCTGGTATGTTCCACTGTTGTGGATTTTATATATAGGCTACGGATGGATTATTTTGGGCTTTGTGATGGTGGGTCTTTCCGCCTATGGTTTGATACCGGCTTATTTATCGATGCATGCATTTACAGTCGGTGGCATAGGGGTTTTGACCATGGGTATGATGGCCAGGGTTGCTTTGGGTCATACCGGCAGAATACTTAAAACCTCCAATGTGATTGCTCTCGCCTTTGTATTGATCAATCTGTCAGCTTTTGCCCGAGTGATCATGCCCGCTATGCTTCCTGATTGGTATGGGCAGATGCTTTATTTGTCAACCTTATGTTGGCTTGCCGCCTTTTCACTGTTTCTGTATTACTACGGGCCGATACTCGCTGCCCCCAGAGAAGACGGAAAACCCGGTTAGATTCAGGCGGAGTAACTTTCGGCATCTGTATTTGCGTTAATTGATAGTGACTCCTCTGGATCAATCCGGTTGCTTCAAAGGTGCCACGATCTCCGGTTTTCCCTGCAGATAAGACTTTTGCGGATCGACTAGATACTGGCCCCGCATTGCGGTTCGTCCCAATAACATCCTGAATTTCATGGTGTCGCGATTGGTTAACGTCAGTTCTGCCATCGTTATTTTTTGACCGACAACCAGCTGAGTTTTTATGACATAGCGGCGGTTACGATGTCCTCCAGAGTCCGATACAATCCGCCGATCATGGACTGGAGAGTGACATTCCACAATAATATCGGTTCTGTTTTGATACGGATGGATAGCGAACATAATCCAGTGGCTTCCTCCGCGTTTATAGGGGTCAACCATAAAAGCATGAAGTGCTGAAGAGCGGGCGCCGGTATCTACTTTGGCTTTGATCAGGGGGATATTCAAGTCGGGCAGGGCAGTCCATTCTCGCCAGCCCAAACGTGACAGTTCTGTTTCCGGTGAGCTCATCGTATTCAGCTGTATATCCTTTGGTCTGCGAGACCAAAGGATAAAAGGTTGATTTTAGTTGGAAGTGCCGTAGTGGCTTTCTATATAACGTTCAACGATAGCCTGGAATTCCTCGGCTATATGATCACCTTTTAGTGTCACCGTTTTTTCTCCGTCTTCGTAGACAGGGGCAACAGGCGTTTCACCGGTACCCGGTAAACTGATGCCGATGTTAGCACTTTTACTTTCACCCGGACCGTTCACCACGCAACCCATTACCGCAACTTCCATTTTTTCTACGCCGGGATATTTCTTTTTCCATGTGGGCATGCTGATGCGTAAGTAGGATTGAATGTCCATCGCTAATCGTTGGAAATAATCACTGGTAGTACGTCCGCATCCCGGGCAGGAAATGACCATTGGGGTAAACGATCTGAATCCCATGGTTTGGAGAATCTCTTGAGCGACGACGACTTCTTGGGTTCTTGCTGTGCCGGGTTCAGGTGTCAGGGATATGCGAATGGTATCGCCTATGCCTTGTTGCATCAATACAGACAAGGCTGCAGCCGAAGCGACTATGCCTTTGGAGCCCATGCCGGCTTCGGTCAGGCCAAGGTGCAGCGAATAATCGCAACGGTCCGACAAATCCTGATAGATTTTGATCAATTCCTGGACGTTGCTGATTTTGCAAGACAGTAATATCTTATCTCTACCCAGGCCAATTTCCTCTGCTTTAGCAGCGCTTTCCAGGGCAGAGAGGATAATTGCTTCTCGAGTGATGGCTGACAAGGGTAAGGGTTCAGGCTTTTCCCTGTTTTCATCCAGCAAGCGGGTAAGAACGGCTTGATCCAAACTGCCGCCATTGACGCCAATGCGCACCGGTTTGTTATATTGGCATGCAAATTCAATCATTTGCTGAAACTGAGGATCACGGCTTTTACCACGACCGACGTTTCCGGGATTTATGCGGTATTTATCCAGGGCCTGAGCGCAATCGGGATATTTTTCCAACAGCTTGTGGCCATTGAAATGAAAGTCTCCGACCAGCGGCACAGTAAAACCTTTTTGATCCAGCTGGTTGCGAATTTCGGCAACTGCTTTTGCCGCTTCTTCCGTATTGACAGTAATCCGGACAATCTCGGAACCGGCTCTTGACAACTCCATAACCTGATTGACCGTTGAGCTGACATCCGCTGTGTCAGTATTAGTCATGGATTGAACAACAATCGGAGCGCCACCTCCGACTTTAATATCACCGATTTGAACTTGTTGTGTGATTTTTCTTGGTCTGCTTGACATAGCCAAATATCTTTATGGAAAAGGTTGTTGTTATCTGAAAAAATAAGCCACAGTATACCTTATACCCGGCTTTCAATAGAGTTAATTAGTGAAAATCAACTATTTTTCAGACCTTCATCTTGAATTCGGCCCACTGGATCTGCCGGGTAATGATGCCGATATCATTATAGCGGCGGGAGACATCGGCATCTATAAGCAAGGTGTTGAATGGCTCAAAACAATCAACAAACCGGTTATCTATGTTGCCGGAAATCATGAGTTTTATACCCAGGAGTATCATGACACGTTAAAGACACTCAGAGAGCAGTGCGCTGGCAGCCGGATTCATTTTTTGGAAAATAATCAGTTTATTTTTCAAGGGGTCAGATTTTTGGGCTGTACCTTGTGGACTGATTTGTTTCAGGACGGAGAGGAGAAAGTGGCTATTCTGAGCAATTCGCTGAATGATTTTAGAAAAATAAAATATTCAGAAAACGCGTTTGATCCACTTGCTTTTTTCAAGCTACATGAACGTTCAAAAAAGTGGTTAATAGCTGAACTGGAGCAACCGTTTTCAGGAAAAACAATCATTGTTACCCACCATGCTCCTTCCGAATGGAGCTGGAATGGATCGCCTCAAGCCCTGAAAAAATTAGCCTATTGCAACGATTTAAAATGGTTGCTGCATGAGTACGAGATTGCTGCATGGTTTCATGGACATGTTCACAGTCCCGGCGATTACCGGATTGCCGGAGCCAGGGTGTTATGCAATCCAAGAGGTTATGTGGGGAGAAAAATGGTGGAAGGTTTTGATGTCAATCGGGTCGTTGAGATCTAGAATTTAATCGGTCGCTCAGGCCGTCAGGTCAATCTTCAGGCTGGGTTTTTCTTCAGATGCGGTCTCTGATTGAGTTTCCTGTTGCAGTTTTATCATATCCATTTGCGCTTTCGTTGCCATCTGGGCGGCTTTGGATGCAACTTTGTAATCCTGCCCGGATGGATTGGCCGGCGCAAGTGCCGCCCGTCTTATCGTTTCTGCTTTTCTTAATGTTGCGCTGGGGTCTCCGGGTACTGAAGAAGTGTCAATGTTGACTTCCCCTCCGATTGCATAGCGCTTGCCGTCCGGGCCTTGTTGATAAGTGAAGCTGGCACCGCCGGTTGCCAATCCTCCTGATGCCGAAATATGCGCTTGTTCATGTGCTCTGACTTCACGGTCTCTGGCTTTCAGTGATTCTATGACTTTAATTTTTTCAAGATCTTGCGCTTCAGGCGAGGCTGAAGTGCCGGTTTGCGGCAGTTTTTCTTGCGTTGTTGCGGTTGAGGAGCCGGTATTTTTTTCTTGTGCATGCGCCTTTTCAGGACTTATACCTGGCCAATTCGAGATTGGATGCATTGATACAGACGTAATCACAACGGCACCTTTGAATTTAATCGGGCGGAATCGTTAATCAGGTCAGCTTAACTTGACCGTGTATTTAGTTTAGTAGGCACAGGAATAGTTGTCCATATTGACAAAAAAGGTGTGCGTAGCCGCTATAATACCCGCCACTTGTCATTGGAAAAAGAAAAATGTCTTCGCAAGATCTTATCAAGCAACTGAGTAAAAAGCTGTCCGACTGTCTCAATCAAGACCGGCACAGCTTAAAGCGCGAGTTGGATAGGCTGCGTAGCGATTATCAGAAAGGTAAAATTCAGGAGCCAAAACTGGCCGCTTTGGCCGGACGCATTGAGCAGTCAGTTGGCAAAAAGCTGAAAAGACAGGCCAGTATTCCGGCGATCAACTTTCCCGATTTACCGGTCAGCGGCAAAAAAGATGAAATTGCCCAGCTGATTCAGCAGCACCAGGTCGTTATCGTTTGCGGCGAGACCGGTTCAGGCAAGACAACTCAGCTGCCGAAAATTTGTTTAGCTATCGGTCGGGGCACTTCGGGCTTCATTGGGCATACCCAGCCGCGCCGGATTGCTGCTCGCACCGTGGCCGACAGAATTGCCGAAGAACTGGGCGAGCCTCTTGGTAAATCGGTCGGTTATAAAGTCCGCTTTTACGATAAAACGCATTCCGATTCATTGGTGAAATTAATGACCGACGGAATTTTGCTGGCCGAGACTCAAAATGATCCTTACCTCAATCAATATGACACGATCATCATTGATGAGGCTCACGAACGCAGTTTGAATATCGATTTTTTGCTGGGTTACATGCGTTGGCTCTTGCCCAAGAGGCCGGACCTGAAGCTGATCATAACTTCGGCCACGATTGATCCGGAACGTTTTGCCAAACATTACAGCGGTGCGCCGATTGTCGAAGTATCCGGCCGGACTTACCCCGTCGATATTCGCTACCGGCCCATAGAGCAAAGCGAAGAAAATGATGAAACCACGGCTGATTTGCAGCAGGCGATTCTGGATGCGGTTGACGAATTAGCGCGGGACATGCGCGGTGATATTCTGATTTTTTTAAGCGGCGAGCGGGAAATCAGGGAAACAACCGAATCGTTAAGAAAACACCACCCTACCGGTTACGAAATTCTGCCGCTCTATTCAAAACTCAGTGTCAGTGAGCAGGAGCAGGTGTTCAAGCCCAAAGGTGGGCTAAGGATCGTATTAGCGACCAATGTCGCTGAAACATCGTTGACAGTACCCGGCATTCGCTGCGTGATTGATACCGGTCATGCCCGTATCAGCCGATACAGTCATCGCAGTAAAATTCAGCGTTTACCCATAGAAAAAATTTCCCAGGCCAGTGCCAATCAGCGAGCAGGGCGATGTGGGCGGGTTGCCGAGGGTATTTGCATTCGTTTGTATTCGAAGGAAGATTTTAGTGTCCGTCCGGAATTTACGGAACCGGAAATCCTGAGGACCAATTTATCCTCGGTCATTTTGCAAATGATTTCGTTGAATCTGGGTGATATCGAAGACTTTCCGTTTGTCGAGCCGCCTGAAGACAAGATGATCCGCGACGGCAAAACCATGCTGCATGAAGTCAACGCTCTGGATAAGCAAGGGCGGTTGACCGAGATGGGCAAACAGATCGCCAAACTGCCCACTGATCCCAAACTTGCCCGGATGTTGCTGGCTGCCGCTGAACTGAATTGTTTAACCGAGGTATCAATCATCGTTTCAGCGCTGAGTGTTCAGGATCCCAGGGATAAACCCGCCGACAAACTTCCGCAAGCCGAAGCCAAGCATGCGATCTACAAGCACCCAGAATCGGATTTTCTGACGTTGCTCAACCTCTGGAATGCCTTCGAAGAACAGAAAAAACATCTGTCGAACAACAAGCTGCGTAAATACTGCAAGGATCAGTTTTTGTCATATATCCGCATGAAAGAGTGGTTTGATATTCATGCTCAAATCATGCAGGTCATCAAAGGTGAGCTTAAATTCAAGCCCAATATGCTGGAAGCGGGCTATTCCGAAATTCATCGCGCGCTATTGCCTGGATTGTTATCCAACATAGGTTTTAAGCATGAGCAATACGAATACTTGGGCGCGCGTGGGCTAAAATTCTTTATTTTTCCGGGATCCGGCTTACATAAGCTGAGGCCAAAATGGATTATGGCGGCAGAACACGTCGAGACCAGCAAAGTGTATGCTCGCACGGTTGCCCAAATTGAATCGGAATGGATAGAGGCGTGTTCAGGTCATCTGATCAAACGCAACTACTACGATCCGCACTGGGAGAAAAAAGCCGGGCGCAGCGGCATATACGAGCGCACCTTGCTGTATGGACTGACACTTCAGGCCAAGCGCAAGATTCCTTATGAACATGTTGATCCAAAGGCGGCGCGCGATTTCTTCATACGTTTCGGTTTGGTCAATCATGAATATCAAACCAATGCGCCCTTTTTTAAGGTTAACCAGCAATTGCTGGAAGAAGTCGGCTATATCCAGCATAAAGGACGCCGGGTTGACTTGATTGAAGACGAAGAATGGCTGTTTCAGTTTTATGATAAAAAAATTCCCGAATCAGTAGTCAACGGCGTAACCTTTGAGCAATGGCGCAAAACGGTTGAACGTGAGAATTCCAGGCTCCTGTTTTTAACCAAAGAGGATCTTACGCGCGAACAAGACCATTTGGTCAATGAATGGGATTTTCCTGACAGCAAATCAGTAGGGCGCTTGACGTTTAATCTGCAATATCGCTTCGAACCCGGCCATGACGAGGACGGCGTGACAGCGATCATCCCTGTTCATCAGCTCAATCAGGTCAGCGAACAGCCTTTCGAATGGCTGGTGCCCGGAATGCTCGAGGAAAAAGTGATTGGCTTGATCAAATCGCTGCCCAAACAGCTGAGAAAACATTTTGTCCCGGTGCCGCAAACGGCAAAACAGTGTCTTGAAATCGAACCGGATTTTAAAGGCTCTTTGTATGAATGGCTGGGGACACGCTTACGAAAACTGACCGGCGAGGCGATACCTTCAAATGAATGGCATCCCGACGTGCTCAGCGATCATTTAAAAATGAACTATCGCATCGTCGATGAGCAAGGCAAGTTGCTCGATTACGGTCGCGACCTCAAGCAATTGCAGAGTCGGTTTAGCCAAAAAGCAGGACAAACTTTTGACCAAATAGCGGCCGATGAGCTCAATTACACCGGTTGTGTGCAATGGGCTTTCGATGATTTACCGGAAACCTACCAATTTATCCAGCAAGGCCAGGCATTTATAGGCTATCCGGCAATTGTTGATGAAGGTGACTCGATAGGCGTCAAGATTTTTGATACCCGGCAAAAAGCCGATGACACGCATCACGACGGATTGGTCAAACTGTTTCAGTTGTATTTAGCCAAAGAGTGCAAATATTTGCTCAAAAATATGCCGCATTCACCGGCTTTGGAATTGATTTATCAAAAACTTTCGCCACATCCGTTGCTAAACAATTATGGCGGGCAATCATTTAAAGACGATATTTTATATTGCGTATTCTCATCGGTATTCCTGGATGAGGGCTTGATAAGAAGCCAGCCGATTTTTGAGCAGCGTCTTGACGCGCATAAATCAAAATTGATCCAGGTGACAAATGAGGCAAGCCTACTTGCCAAGGAAGTCATGGAGCGCGTCGGGGCAATCAACAGGCAATTGCAGCGGCTGAACGCCTCTGATCCGCTGGGTAAGGATATTAACGAGCAACTCCGTTTACTGGTGTTTGCGGGGTTTATCAGAAGAACGCCTTATCTGCAGCTAAAGCAGTTTCCCCGCTACTTGAAGGCGGTTGAATACCGTCTGGAAAAAATGAATAACGACGTGCAGAAGCAGCAGGAAATCAACCGCTTTTGTCAGCGTTTTTGGAAGGAAGTGGCCGAACGAGCCAAGAAAAAAAGCGTGATTCCCGAATCCGATCCGTTTCGCTGGTTACTGGAAGAGTTCAGAGTCTCTTTGTATGCCCAGCAGTTAAAAACGCCTTTTCCTGTCTCAGCCAAGCGTCTTGAAAAAGCATGGGATGATCGTTTTTAGCTGTAAATTGGTTTAGACTCGACACGAGTTATGCACAGTTGACCTCGGCTGTTTCTATTGCTTGGAAGATGGCTTAAGCGATCCGGTGTTATAACCTATCTTGTTGTAATAATTAAGGATTAAATTTTTTATAGGGGCGTTTAGTTTGCCGCAGAGGAGACTTATGCACTTAGAAAAAACAAGCTGCGCACAGACTTATCCACAGGATGTACATCATTTGGATGACTCTGAAAATAAAATAGCGTATAGGCTGCCGGATTATTTGAAAGTACGGTATTGGCGCTATAAGCGCATGACAGGGGTGATGAATTGCCGGATAATGATTCACCAAATTTAACTACGGATTGTGTGAAGTCAATGCTTCACCTGGTAAGTGAAATCATTCAGCCAATCCATAGAGCACCTTTGAAATGGCTTTGTTCGCCTTATCCGTCCTACATCGCTCTTTCGTTTGCCGCGGGTCTATATCCACTATTAAAACGAACAGAGCCTATGAAATGGTCGTATAACGTTTAAAATGTCTGGGTACTTGTAAATTGCCCGCCTGGTAAAGCTTGATTGGTTAAGTATAGGAATTTCATGAATAAAATTAAGTGCGCAGTAGTCGGAACAGGTTATCTGGGTAAATTTCATGCTGAGAAATACGCGTCATTGCCCGATTGTGAATTGGTAGCCGTTGTCGATATCAATGAGGCTGCAGCAACAGCCGTTGCCGAAAAACACGGTGCTCAGGCATTGACCGATTACCAGTCATTATTGGGCCAGGTGGATGCCGTCAGTATCGTGGTGCCCACGACTTTACATCATGCCGTCAGCAAGGATTTTCTGATACATGGCGCTCATGTGCTGGTTGAAAAGCCGATTACGGTAACCGTTGAAGAAGCGGACGAGTTGATTGCACTTGCCAAACAAAATAACAAGATTCTTCAAATCGGGCATTTAGAACGCTTTAACCCGGCCGTATTGGGGCTGGATAAAGATGAAAAACCGCTGTTTATTGAATCGCATCGGCTTTCGCCTTTCAATCCCAGAGCCAATGATGTCAGCGTGGTGTTGGATCTGATGATCCACGATATCGATATTATTCTGGCCCTGGTCGACTCGGATCTGGAACGCATTGATGCCAGCGGAACGGCTGTTTTAACCAAAGATATCGATATAGCCAACGCGCGCCTTGTGTTTAAAAGCGGTTGTGTAGCGAATGTCACCGCCAGCCGCATCAGCATGAAAATGGAGCGCAAAATGCGCTTGTTCCGGCCCAGTTCTTATATTTCAGTTGATTTTCAAAACCGGGTATTGACCAAATACAAAACCGGCGATAAAGAAATGTTTCCCGGCATACCGGAAATCGTCAACGAAGAGTCGGTGTTTGAAAACGGCGATGCATTGATGGAAGAGATCAAACATTTTGTTCATTGCATCCAAACCGGTGACAATCCGATTGTATCGGGAGAAGCCGGCAGACGGGCGCTTGCCACCGCACTGGAAATTTCCACATTGCTGACCCAGGCAGGCACCGATCGCCGCCTGTAATTGGCGAACGCGATCGTTAAGATCACTCACTCACTCACTCAATCAATCCAGCGTTTCCATAAAAAAGAAAATAGAGGCATGAGATAACTATGATACCGATGGTCAACCTAAAAGCTCAATACGAAGAAATCCGCGATGAGATTGAGCAAGGCATTGCCGAGACAATTGCCAATTGCTCATTTATTTTAGGTCCCAATGTTCAGAATTTTGAAAAAGAAGCGGCTGAATATTTGGGTGTCAAACATGCTGTAGGTGTCGCATCAGGAACGGACGCTCTGCATCTGGCCTTACTGGCGGAAGGCATAGGCGCCGGTGATGAAGTTATTACCACCCCCTTCACGTTTATCGCGACAGCCGAAGCCATTTGTTATGTGGGTGCTACACCGGTTTTCGTCGATATTGATCCTAAAACATTCAATATCGATCCGGATGCAATCGAGCAGGCGATTACATCAAAAACCAAGGCGATCATGCCGGTGCATTTGTTCGGACAGCCTGCTGATTTGACACGTATCCAGCAACTTTGCAAAAAACACGGATTGAAACTGATCGAGGATTGTGCACAATCCTTCGGTGCCAGAGTGAATGGCCGTCAGACCGGAAGTTTTGGTTCTTCGGCCGGTTTCAGTTTTTTTCCCAGCAAAAATTTAGGCGCATTCGGCGATGGCGGACTTGTGGTCACGCAATCCGACGAGATAGCCGAAAAACTCAAGATGTACCACAATCACGGCTCTAAAGTTCGTTACTATCACGATGTCATTGGTTACAACAGTCGGCTGGATGATATGCAGGCGGTGATCCTGCGGGTTAAATTGAAACGTATCGAACAATACAATGCCGGAAGACGCCGGGCGGCGCATTTGTATTCTGAGCTGATGGCAGATTTACCGTTGTCTACGCCTTTTGAAGATGGTTTGGGTGAACATGTTTATCATCAGTACACGTTGTTATGTGATAGACGCGATGACGTGCTAAAGGCCCTGCAAGATCAGCAAATTGGGTGTGCTGTTTATTATCCGGTTCCCTTGCATAAGCAAAATGTTTTTAAAGACGCTTATGCCCATGTAAAACTGCCGGTAACAGAGCAGGTGGCGGCAACCTGTCTATCTTTACCCATTTGTCCCTCATTGGAAGATAAAACGATTGAGCAAATCGTGGGTGTGATCAGGAAGACGCTGGTTGGCTAACAGGTATTTGAACTATATCCATCGTAGACCGAAATTCGGCACCGGGGTGCCCGTCAAAGGACGCCGTAAATACATCCCTATAGGCTCTATGTCAGCATCCATGCTGGCAAAGCCTTTGCCGAACAACCCGTTGCCTCCTTAGGCACTGCCGAAATTTGAAGTGCGAAAGGTATAACATGACATCATTGACTCAAGGCGATGCGGCAAATTCAGACAGACCGTTAACCCTGCTGTTCAGTGCCGGAGAAACCTCGGGCGAACAGCATGCCGCTCATATGTTTCTGGAATTGAAAAAGCAACTGCCTGACCTAAAAGGGCTGGGCATGGGCGGCAGTCAGATGAAAAAAGCCGGTATTGATGTCCGTTTTGATTCAACCGGCATTGCCGTGATCGGTTTGTTTGAAGTGATCAAGCACTATGCGGAAATCAACAGGGCGCTGACCTGCATGAAGCAATTGCTGGTTAGCGAAAAGCCCGATTTGCTGGTGTGTGTGGACTACAAAGAATTTAATTTTAAATTGGCCAAATTTGCCAAGCAGTTAGGCATCAAAGTGTTGTTTTATGTCAGTCCCCAGGTGTGGGCCTGGCGGCCCGGACGCGTCAAAAAATATGGCCGGGTAATCGATATGATGGCGGTCATTTTTCCTTTTGAAACCGCTTATTACGAGGCAGAGCATGTTCCGGTCCGCTACGTAGGCCATCCTTCTGTGGATAAAGTTCATCCGCAATGGTCTCGCGAAGAAGCGCTGACACGTTTTGAATTGAACCCTGAACACCCCATAATCGGTTTACTGCCAGGCAGTCGTGCGCATGAGATAGAGCGGATGCTGCCGGTTATGTTGGCCGCTGCAGACATCATTCGTTCCCGCCTGCCAACTGTACAATTTGTCTTGCCGCAAGCGGTAGGCATCAGTCATGATCTGTTGCAGCGTTTTCTGAGTCAAAGTGATTCAAAGATCCAGGTAGTCAAGCAGCAAACCTATGAATTAATTCAATGCTGCGATGCCGTGATGACCACATCAGGTACCGCCACGCTGGAGGTTGCGTTGCTGCAAATTCCGATGGTGATTGTTTATAAGTTGTTTTGGATGACATTCTGGCTGGCTAAATACCTGGTAAAAACACCGTTTATTGGTTTACCCAATATCGTTGCCGGAAAAGGTATTGTTAAAGAATTGATACAACAGGATGCAACAGCGGAAAATATTGCCCATGAGGTATTGGCTATTGTCCGGAACAGCGACTATTCAGATGCGATAAAAGCGGATTTGCAGCGGGTGAAAACAATATTGGGCAAAGGCGAGGGTTCAAAAAACATGGCTGATTTAGCGCTGGAAATGCTGAAAAATCCTAAATCGTGATGGGGCCGGTTTAATAAATCATTAAGCACTCAATGCTTAACTCTCAATAAGCCTGTAAAGGGTAACTGCTCGCCCGCTTTGAACTGAGGGTGTAGCAGATACCTTTAAGGCATATTTCAATAAAGTGGATAGCATGAAATTAATAAATTTATTGATCATCGTCAGTTTTGTGCTGACTGGCTGGGGCTGTGCCCAAGTTGAGACCCGAGATCCAGTAGTCACTTCACCTAAAACCTATCCGAAACCGCCTCCACCTGTCACCGTAAAACCGCCCGTCAAGCCGGAGCCGCCAAAAGTTCCGGGTGGCGCAGATAATGCCCCGCCTCCGTCGTGGGCAACCAGTTCGGCCCGCGCTGCGCCTGCGCCCTTGAGCCCGGTCGTTGTGGCGTTAATGTCTGACGCCGAGCACAGTTCAGGCTCAGGCAATCTGGATGCCGCTGTTGCAACCCTGGAAAGAGGCTTGAGAATAGAGCCACGCAATCCGTCCCTGATCTATAAACTTGCCGAAGTCAGATTAAAACAGTCCCAACCAAAATTGGCAGAGGAATTAGCCAGAAAAGCTGATTTATTGGCGGGTTCTGATCGGGCATTAAAACGAAAATGCTGGTTGTTAATCGCCGAAGCACGAAATGCCCAAGGCAATGCGGCAGGGGCGAAAGACGCCCTGCTTAAAGCCAATAGCCTTTAAATAAGCACTGTTTCCTTTATCAGTTGAAAGGAATCAACTTAATGCAAACACAGCGCCCAAACAAGCCCGGACATCCCTATAAAAGCTGGGAAACTTCAGCTTGAAATAACTTCCCACAGTCAAAACAAAGATGCCTGTATTTTGCTAATATTGCTTTAAGGTTTTTCTGTATCTGAAGCCTTAAGCGGGTGACGATAGCTGCCTGTCAATTTACCCACTTAGCCGTTATAAAAGAGAACACACAATGTTTCATCTGGTTTATGTCAGTTCTGCTGTCAAACCCTTTAGCAAAAGCGACTTGTTGGCGCTATTGGTTAAGTCCCGTGAAAATAATACCAAGAAGGGTATTTCAGGCATGCTGTTGTATAAAGACGGTAACTTTATGCAAGTTCTTGAGGGTGAAGAAACGGTTGTCCGTAATTTATTTGAAGTGATTACCAAAGATTTACGACATCGGGGTACGATTGTCCTGCTTGAGGAGCAGATTTGTGAACCAGTATTTAGAGACTGGTCCATGGGCTTTCGCGACCTTGCCGACGAAAATTTAAACGCTGTAGAGGGCTATACCCGGTTCATGAATTCCCCCCTGGATGCCAGTAACTTCAAGAGCAACCCGGACGCTTGCCTGGATTTGCTCTATTTTTTCAGCAAAAGCCGTTGAGTTTCTTTGAAGATTAATTCCAAAAAAATCCGGAACAGGCTTTGCCAATGAAGGGATCGATGCTGAATGTGCGTTTAGAAAGGCTATGTTCGCGTTAGTAGTTGAAAGTAAATCAACGCTGTCATTCCGGCATGGATTGCCGGAGCCGTTAGACCGCGTAAGCGAATCCAGGGCACAAGGATGTGAAAGCCCAACGCCATCCATGGCTTCTGGACCCCGGCAATCCCTGCCGGGGCGACGCCTACTGTTAACGCGAACATAGCCTTTAGAAACACCTAATCTTGATCAGTTGCTCTGTTCATTTAAATTCATCCTATGTCTTCATTATGCTTTAGACAAATGACTTTCAGTAAACCCTACTTAAGGGCTTCACAACAGATTGCTTTGGCTGTTGGTATTTTCTTTGTGCTTGCTGCTGTTTTTGTTGTTTATGTTTATGCGGAAACTAGGCTGGATAGGGCGAATGAATCACGGCAAATCTCTTACGAACTCGCCCAACAGTTGCATCAAAGTTCTGATGACCTGACCCGGATGGTGAGAGCCTATTGTGTCACTGGGGATTCTCGATACAAGCACTACTTTCAAAACATACTGGATATCCGTAACGGCAAGATTCCCCGGCCTGAAAACTATCAAAACTTCTATTGGGATCTGGTGCTGGGAAATCTATCTCCTCCGCCCGTTGAAAGCGGGAAGGGTGTTGCTTTACTGGACCTGATGCGTCAGGCAGGATTCACGCAAGAGGAATTTGCCAAATTGGATCTGGCCAAAAAGAACTCTGACGATTTGACCGCCCTGGAATACAGGGCCATGCAACTGGTAGAGACCGTCGGTCCGGAGGCTGAGGCCAGTCGTGAACAGGCAAGGCGGCTGATCAATGATGAAAATTATTATCGGGCCAAGTTGAAAATCATCCAGCCTATCAATGAATTTTTTCATATGATGGATCAGCGCACAGTTGCTGCGATCAAATCAGCTTGGCGCAACGCCTTACTATTTCGCTTGATTTTCATATTTTTCTCAATAGCGACAATTTTTATGCTTTTCCGGGCCTATGGGGCTTTGCGAAAAGCGCTGGGCGGTTCTCTTGAGGACGTTCAGGATAACTTGCTCAGAATTGGACAAGGCGATCTATCTGCAACGATCAATATTAAACCCGGCAGCGAAGGAAGCGTACTCAGTAGCGTGTCCGACATGCAGAAAAAACTGCAGGCCTATGAACTCGCCCGCACACAAGCCGAACAATCTTTAAAAAAGAGTGAGCGTCTTCTGCGTGAATCGCAAAAGGCGGCCAATATCGGTTGTTACATCACAAGTCTTAAAACAGGCATGTGGGAATGTACCTCCGTTATGAATTATATTTTCGGCATTACCGAGGACTATCCTCACACGATTGAAGGCTGGGTGGACTTCATGCACCCGGATTACAATCAGCCTATGAACGACTATCTTCGGGAAGTCATCAGAGAACGCAAGCCTTTTGATGCAGAATACAAAATAATCCGGCCCTGCGACGGTGTCGAGCGCTGGATGCATGGCTTGGGGCAAATTGTCTATGACGACAATGGACAGGCTGAGAATTTACTCGGTACTGTTCAGGATATTACCGGGCGCAAAGCGGTGGAGCAGGCAATTTCTCATGACCGCCAGCGTCTTGACACCATTTTGAGAATGGCCAGTGACGGCATCCATATTTTAGACAGTCGAGGGACATTGATTGACGCCAACGATGTTTTCCTTCAAATGCTGGGTTATGACAGGACCGTGATTGGCCTGCTTCATGTGAGCGACTGGGAAGTCCAGTTTGACAGAGAGACACTAAAAGCGCGTATCGATAAACTTCTGACCATGAGTGAAGCCCTCATTTTTGAAACTGTGCATAGAAAATGTGACGGCAGTCTGGTGGAAGTCGAAATCAGTGCCTGCAACATCGACAATGATGGCGTCCATTATGTTTATGCGGCCTCGCGTGATATTACCGAGCGCAATCAGCAAAGACGGCAGCTTCAGGCCTTAAATCAGAATCTGGAACAACGGGTTGCAGAACGTACCCGAGAACTCGGGCAGGCGATGGAGCAGATCCGGGCCAACGAAGAGCGCTTTAACTATGCGCTGGAAGCTACAAATGATGGTGTTTGGGACTGGGATTTTAAAACCGGTCAGATTTATATCAATGCGGCCTACAGTAAGATGTTGGGCTACGCACCGGACGAACTGGCGCATTATTTAGACAGTGACTGGGTGAAACTTCTGCATCCGGATGAGAGAGATAGCGTTGTAGCTCAGGCACAGCAAAGGCTTAAAGATTACGGTCATTACGAGATTGAATTTCGCATGCGCTGCAAAGATGATGATTACAAGTGGATGCTCAGTCGCGGCAAGTCAGTCGAGAGTGATAGCGAGGGTCATCCTTTACGGGCGGTTGGTACACACATTGATCTAACCAGTCGCAAACAGATAGAAACTCAGCTGCGTGAAGCCAAGTTGCAAGCCGATAATGCTAATTTGGCTAAAAGTAACTTTCTTGCCAATATGTCGCATGAAATAAGAACCCCGATGAACGCTATTATCGGAATGACCTATCTCTTGTTACGGAAAGGCGGGTTGAGCGCAGAACATCTGGACAAGTTGAGCAAAATAGCGTCTTCGGCCGATCATTTGCTTGCGATCATTAACGATATTCTCGACATTTCCAAGATCGAGGCTGGAAAATTTACTTTATCGCAATCCGAGTTCACCCTCTCTGAGCTGATCGAAAAAGTGAACGGACTGATGGAACAGCGGGTATCTGAGAAAAGGTTGCTTTTCAAAGTCGAAGCCGGGCAATTGCCTTTCGTCCTCAAAGGCGATGAAACCCGGCTTGTCCAGATGCTGATCAATTACCTGGGGAATGCGATCAAGTTTACCGCTCAAGGTCAAGTGACGCTTCGGGTATCGATGTTGGAAGAAACGTCAGATGAAGTGCTGCTTCGCTTTTCCGTTGAGGATACCGGAATCGGAGTAACCGCGGAGCAGAAGGCTAGATTATTTAATGCCTTCGAGCAGGCTGACGGCAGCACTACCCGGCGTTTTGGAGGCACAGGTCTCGGTTTGTCGATCAATCGTCATCTGGCGGCGATGATGGGGGGCGAAGTCGGTGTTGAATCCGAACCCGATGTCGGTAGCGTATTCTGGTTCACCGCCCGGTTAGGCAAGATTCTGCAAAAGAATGAGGACAAAAAGCCAGTAAAACCAGTCAGCGAATCGGCAGAAGCGTTACTCAGGCGCGACCATGCCGGCACCCGCATTCTGCTCGCCGAGGATGATGAAATCAACCGGATGCTGACCCATCATCAGTTACTCGATACGGGGCTTGTTCTGGAGTTTGCCGAGAATGGAAAGGTCGCGGTCGAGATGGCGCGTGCTAGCCGTTATCCACTGATACTGATGGATATGCAGATGCCGGAAGTGGATGGTATTGAAGCGGCTAAAGCGATCAGGTTATTGCCGGGCTATGCTGAAACACCCATCATCGCGATGACGGCGAATGTATTCAGTGAAGACCGGGAAGTCTGCCTTAATGCAGGTATAAACGACCATTTGCCGAAGCCGGTTAACACCGAATTTTTATACGAAACCTTGCTGAAATGGCTGGAAAATTAGGGTTCCCGGGTTTATTTCAGGAACCTAAGCCGATGCGAAACAAACTGCTATATCCATCGTAGATCGAAATTCGGCACCGGGGTGCCCGTCAAAGGACGCCGTAAAACCATCCCTGTAGGCTCTATGCCAGCATCCATGCTGGCAAAGCCTTTGCCGAACAACCCGTTGCCTCCTTAGGCACTGCCGAAATTTGAAGTGCGAAAGGTATAAATCAGCTTTTCACTTGACCAATCGCCTGTCCCAGCTTTACTGTCTGGCCGGATTTTAAAACCTCGCTCCAGGCCATTTGGTTTTCGCCGAATAGCACAATAATCGTTGAACCCATATTGAATCGCCCCATTTCCTCGCCTTTAGCCAATTGGGGCGGGTTATCCTGATATTGCCAGGCACGAACTGATTCAATGGTGGGCGGTGATACGACGCCGTGCCAGACGGTTTCTATGCTGGATACAAAAATCGCACCTACCAGGATCAGTGCCATTGGACCGGCTTCGGTATCAAAAATTGCGGCAACGCGTTCATTTCTGGCGAACAAGCCTGGCACGCTGTTGGTGGTCGCGGTATTTACGCTAAAAAGACGACCCGGGATATGCACCATTTCACGAAGAGTTCCGGCCAAAGGCATATGCAGACGGTGATAATCTTTCGGCGACAGATAGATCGTTGTAAAGTGGCCGTTATTAAACGGTTTAGCGCGCGCACTGTCTCCGCCCAGTAATTCCGTGGCAGTAAATTCTTTGCCTTTGGCTTGAAAAATACGACCGGCCGCAATAGTGCCTGCTTGACTGACCTGACCATCGGCAGGACAGGCAATGGCTCCGTTTTCCCAGGTCTGCTGACGCACACCCGGTTTCAGTTCGCGGGTAAAAAAGTGGTTAAAGCTTTTAAAGGCCTCGATATCCTGTATCAATGCCTCATCCATATTGACGCCGTAGTGTTTGATAATCTGCCTGATCATCAGGTTTTTCCAGGCCTTGTTTTCGCAATGAGTCAGGTGGCTCATCATGTGCGACAGGGCGTGATGCGGCAGGATATATTGGGGAAGCGTGGTCAGGGTTTCTTTAATCGTCATCGGTTCTATTGATAGTGGGGACTTTACCGCTGAGAAAATACGCAAACGCAATGACCTCGGCAACCGCCAGATAAAGTTCGTTCGGAATTTCTTCACCTAACGGGATCTGGGCCAGAATCCGCGTCAGCTCCGGTTCGGTTTGCAGGGGAATGCCGTGTTGCTCAGCAATTTGAATGATTTGTTCGGCGGCAAGACCTTCACCTTTTGCCGTCACCTTGGGGGTATTCTTGCCGTCATATTTTAATGCGACAGCCAAATCGGCGGTGTAATAGGTCTTGGCCATGGTTGTTTAGGGCAGTTGGACCAAGGCAGGCGCTTGCCAGTTGCTGTTTTTATGTTCGGCGATTACTGCTGTATAAATACCGCCGCGCACGTTGAAGTTGGCTTTAAGACGCATGAAGTTGGGCGATATGGCGGCAACGATATGGTCTAAAATTTCGTTGGTCACAGCCTCATGAAAAGCGCCCCGATCACGAAACATCCACATGTACAGTTTCAACGATTTTAATTCGACACACAGTTGATCGGGCACATATTCCAGCATCAATGTGGCAAAGTCGGGCTGACCTGTTTTGGGGCATAAACAGGTAAATTCGGGGATGTCGATCCGGATTGTAAAATCACGGCCAGGGCGGGGGTTAGGAAATGTTTCCAATACATCAGTGGGCTGTGTTGTCATGATTCGTTGAAAAAGTTAAATAAAAAGTCGAAGTCCGCGCTGATATCGTGAATAATACGCGGTCTTTCACAATCAGCTAAAGGGCTATTCTACCAGTAATGAAGCTGGAAAAAATCAAACTTTCAGGGTTTAAGTCTTTTGTCGATTCAACCGTGATCCCCATCAGTGGTAACTTGACCGCTATTGTGGGGCCTAACGGTTGCGGAAAATCCAATATCATCGATGCTGTCCGTTGGGTGATGGGAGAGAGTTCGGCCAAACATTTACGCGGCGGCAGTATGGCTGATGTCATTTTTAATGGTTCTGCATCGCGAAAACCGGTAGGAACAGCTTCGGTCGAGTTGATTTTTGATAACGGCGAAGGCAAGGCCGGCGGCGAATATGCTCAATATAACTCGATTTCTATAAAACGCCAGGTCAGTCGTGATGGTCAGTCGGCATTTTTACTCAATAATGTACGCTGCCGGCGTAAAGATATTACCGACCTGTTTTTAGGCACCGGTTTGGGTTCCCGCAGTTACGCTATCATTGAGCAAGGCACCATTTCCAGAATGGTGGAAGCCAAACCAGAAGATTTGCGGGTTCATATAGAAGAAGCGGCCGGCATTTCCAAATATAAGGAACGCCGCCAGGAAACTGAAACCCGGATGCGGCACACCCATGAAAACCTGGAACGTTTGAATGATGTGCGCGATGAAGTTGAAAAGCAGTTAAAACACCTGCAAAAACAAGCTGAAAAAGCTAAAAAATACACCGAACTGAAACAGCAGGAGCGCCAGTTCAAACTGGAATTACTGGCGATGCGCTGGCAGGCGCACCATCGGACTTTTGAACAACTGGATAGCCAGATGAAGGCGGTAGCTGATGAGCACAACCGCCTGTTTGTCGCTTCACGCGAACTCGATGCCGAAATCGAATCAAAGCGGTCAGAGCACAAAAAACAACAGGCAGCATTGAACTCGACACAAGGTGATTTTTACCATGTGGTTTCTGAAGTCGGCCGTCTTGAGCAGACCATCAAACTGAATCAAAAAAGTCATGAAGAGACGGTGGTTGAAATTGACCGCTTAAAACAGCAGATCGATCATGCCAAAACGGAGCTGGATAGCGATCAAATGCAGCTGGAAGATATCACTTCCGATTTGATGCAGGCCGAAGAAACTTTGGAAGTCATGCAAGCCCGAGTCAATGAGGCGGTCAGTGTTCAACAGGATGGCCTTCAGGAACGCGCCGATTGGCAACGGCAATGGGAAGCGTATTTGAAAGAAAGTGCGTCCGCAAAGGAAAACATCGAAATCCAGCGCATCAAAATCAGTCAGACCGAAAACCAGAACCGGCAACTGCAAATCAGGCTGGATAAATTAAACGGTGAGCGTGACGATTTAAAAGCTAATCCATTCGAAGGTAAAATTGACGAATTAAACGATTTGATAGTGGAACTGGAAGAGGAACGTAGCGAGGTTCATGATCATCTGGATAAAATCATGGCAGTCATTGCCGAACACCGCCTCTTATTAAAGGAAATCAACCAGCAAGTCCATGCCCATCGCTCAGAGATGCACAGTGTCAAAGGCAAGATTACTTCCCTGGAAATGCTGCAGCAACACGCCATGGGTAAAGACAACAAGCATCTGAACAGCTGGCTTGAACAGATGGATTTGGCCAAACAAACCCGGCTTGCCGAAATGCTGGAGGTAGAGGCCGGTTGGGAAACAGCGGCTGAAACCGTTTTGGGGCATTACCTGGAAGCCATTTGTATAGACAACGCCGATAGCCTTATTCCGGCGCTTGAGCATTTAACGAATGAATCGTTGGCGTTGTTTGAAAACCGGCAGTTTGATCTGACCGAACAGACGAACGCAGGGGTGCCCTTACTGGATAAAGTGAAAGCTTCCTGGAACTTGTCCGGCTTATTGACCGGGATTTATTGTGCCGAATCATTGGTTTCGGCCAAAGCGCAAACGGATCAGCTCAAACCTTACGAATCGCTGATTTTACCTGACGGCACCTGGCTTGGGCCGGGTTGGCTGCGCTTGATAAAAGTCAAAGATAACAAGTCCGGTGTTTTGCAACGTGAAAAGGAATTAAGACTTTTAAAGCAGCGCCAGGACAGTTTGTCTATCGATATCGCTGAACTCGAAGCGCGTTTGGAGACGTCTGAGTTGGTGTTGAAAGAGGCCGAGGCCAATCGGGAAATTCTGCAACAGAATGACAAAACCTTGAGCAATGACCTGTCAAAGAAAAACGCCGAGCTGAGCGCTTTTGCTGCAAGGCATGAACAGCAACAGCAGCGGTTGAGACAGATTGATGGTGATTTGACGGATATTCAGGCAGAATCGGAAGACAACGCCGAGCTGATTGCCGAAGCCAAATTCAAGCTGCAAGAAGCTGAACAGCGGATGGCCGGTCTGGATGATAGTAAACAGCATCTTGAGAAAATCAATCAGCAGCTGATGACGCAGCAGCATAGCCGGGAGTTATCCGTATCGGAGGCGAAGCAGCAGGTATTTTCATATCAGGCGCAAATTGAATCGTTGCGTTCTTCAAAGATTCATATTACCCGGCAAGTCGAACGTTTAGAGGTTCAGATGCAAACGTCATCTGAGCGAATGACCGAACTGGAACATAAGCTTGAAGCGACTTTGACGCCGCTGGATGATGAAAAGCTGACACTTGAACAGTTGTATTTAGAAAAAGAAGAATTAGAGCATGCATTAAAGCAGGCCAGAAAACACGCTGAAGAGACGGAACAGACCATCAATCGCCTGTCCCAAGAGCACATACAGCATCAGCGTGGCCTGGAGAAACACAAAGAGCAGTTGGACAAACTGCGCTACGAACAGCAGGAGAGCCGGGTTCGCCAGCAAACCGTCACAGAGCAACTGGATGAGCTGGCTATGGCGCCGGAAGCGGTGTTGCAGCAAATGCCCCCAGATGCTGACGAGACGGTATGGAAGAATAAAGTGGATGATCTGGCTGGTCAGATTGAGCGACTGGGGACGATCAATCTGAGCGCCATTGAAGAATTTCAGCTGCAATCAGAGCGTATGAAATTCTTGAATGATCAGCATGCGGATTTATCGGAAGCATTGGATACTTTGACGCAAGCCATCAATAAAATTGATAAAGAAAGCCGGCAGCGTTTTAAGGAAACATTCGATAAAATAAATGCTGGACTACAACAGAAATTTCCCAAATTGTTTGGGGGCGGTCAGGCCTATCTGGAGCTGACTGATCAGGATGTATTGGATGCAGGTGTCAATATCATCGCCAGACCCCCGGGTAAACGTAACAGTTCCATTCATTTGTTGTCGGGTGGCGAGAAGGCATTAACAGCGGTTGCTCTGGTGTTTTCGATTTTTGAATTGAATCCAGCGCCTTTTTGTCTGCTGGATGAAGTCGATGCGCCGCTTGATGACGCAAACGTGGGACGTTTTTCGAAAATGGTTGAGGAAATGTCCGAAACTGTGCAGTTTCTATTTATATCGCATAACAAAGCGACGATGGAAATTGCCAAACAGCTGGCAGGTGTTACCATGCGCGAACCCGGTGTATCGCGGATGGTGGCGGTTGATATTGAAGAGGCAGTGAGTCTGGCGGAAAGCTGATGGATAAAGAAATTTTAAGAATGGTTATTATTGCAGCAGGCCTGGGTGTGATGCTGTGCCTGGTTTTGTGGTCTTACTGGAAAAAAGGTTCGCTTCCCGGCCGATCAGGCCTGTCCGGACGATTTAAAAATCCGATTGGCAGAATCGACGAATCTTTAGTGCTGCATCCGGAAAATGATGAGTTCGATGTGGTTCCTTTGGGCAGCGCATTGGATGAGGATAATGATTACGAATATGCGCAATCGTTGTACGGAAAGGAGGAGTACGAGGCTTTCGGCAGTTCGACACAACAACGTCATCATGAAGAGCGGCCATCCAACCATGATGAGCAATCCCGGGAGTTGCCCAAACTGATTCAATACAGTCTGGTTGCTGTCGCCGACGAAGGGTTTAATGGCGAGGACATTGATATGGCTTTTAAAATCGCCGGATTGAAATACGGCAGTTTAAAAATATACGAGCGTATCGACGGTAACGGCCTAGTCGATTTTGGCGTTGCCAGCATGGTTGAGCCCGGCACATTCCCTGATAAAAACATAAAAGAGTTTAATTGTCCCGGTCTGGTATTTTTTATGCAGCCTCGCGAAGTAGACGACCCTGTCTCGGTCTATGATGACTTTATAGAAACAATCGATATTTTGGCGGCGGAACTGGACGGAGTTAAGTGGGATAACCAAAGACAGCCGTTAACCGATAGCGCCATACATGAAATGCGTAATCTGCTGGCAAGCGGTTATCAATAATTTTTTATGCCCAACGAATCGGCCAATCCTTCAACCTTTTCCTGATGTTGAATAACGAACAACGTGATCTTATCAACCAGCACCGTCAACTCGTTGAAGGATTGACCCTGGAGCAGCTTGAACAAATAGCCCAAAGCCGCTCGGCCGACTCACTCAGCGACACGGTGCTGGTCAACTTTCTGGAAACCGCTAATCTGCTTTACAGAAGCGGTTGTCCCTTCATTTCCGATGCTGATTACGATGCCGTCTTTTTGGCTGAACTGGCACGCAGGCATCCTGATCACCCTTATCTTCTTGCGGTTGAACCGGAACCGGCATTTGCAGAAAAAACCATAGATCTTCCGGTAAGAATGTTGTCTACCGAAAAAGCCTATAGTCAGGATGCCATTGAAAAATGGCTGCTTCGCATTGAAAAAACAGCACAAGAACTTGATATCGAGAGCGATAGATTGTTGTTTCGCGCGACGCCCAAACTGGATGGCTATGCGGCCTACGATGACGGACAAACGTTATATACGCGCGGCGATGGCCGAAAAGGTACCGATATTACCCGGGTTTTTGATCGCGGCCTGATGGTGGCGGGAAATGGTCAGCGAGGTCAGGGAGCCGGAGAAATCGTGGTCAGCCGCCATTATTTTCAGAATTATCTGGCCGAACAATTTGAAAATGCCCGAAATTTTCAAGCGAGCATCATCAAGGAAAAAGATCTGGAAGTGCCTGCTTTGGAAGCGATAGAACGAAAAGCCGCGATGTTCTTTCCGTTTGCCCAGTTACCCGATTGGCAAGGCACGGCCAATGAGATCCGCCTCCACTTTGCCGATATTGTCAGGCAGATTCCCGAAAAGGTGGATTTTGATGTCGATGGGGTGGTTTTTGAAGTCACCGATGAATCGGTCAAGCAGCACATGGGTTCAACCCGGCATCACCATCGCTGGCAGATCGCTTACAAGCATAATGTTGAATCGGCGTTGGTCAACGTGCTGAGTGTAACGCCGCAAACCTCTCGTTCCGGACGCGTCAACCCGGTTGCCGAACTGGAGCCGACCAAACTGAGCGGTGCGGTCATTTCACGCGCAACAGCCCATCATTACGGTATGGTCAAGTCGCTGGGAATAGGGCCGGGCACGGTTATTGAACTGACCCGCTCGGGCTTGGTGATTCCAAAAATCGAGCGTGTCGTCACGCCAAAGCCGCCGCAAATTCCGGATGACTGTCCCAGTTGCGGCAGTCATCTGGTGTGGGACAGTGACTATTTATATTGCCTCAATAAAACCCATTGCCCGGCACAAATCGAAAACACCCTTGAGCATTTTTTTAGAACTTTGGGCAATGTCGATGGTTTTGGCGCCAAGACTATAGAAAAACTGCATGCGCACGGCGTCAACTCGATTTATCGCATCTATCAATTAGCGTTGAACGAGCTGATGGACATGGGGTTTGGCGAAAAGACCTCACAGAATCTTCTGGATCAATTACAGCGCAGTCGCTTGCAAAGTATTGAAGATTGGCGGTTTCTGGGGGCATTCGGTATTTACAGAATGGGACTGGGTAACTGTGAACGGTTATTGCAGCATTATCCGTTGAACCGGCTCTTTGATCTCAGCATTGAAGATATCGTCTCCATAGAAGGCTTTGCAGAGAAAACAGCCGAGGCGGTGGTCGAGTCATTAAAGTTGATCAAACAGGATTTTGAGCAAATATTGAGTTTGGGTTTTACTCTGATTGAAACAGCAGCCAGCCAGATACACGCTCAAATAGAAAGCCCCGTGTCAGGAAAACTGATCGTGTTTACAGGAACCATGGTGCAGGGTTCCCGCGAAGACATGCAGAAAGAAGCTAAACGTTTGGGTGCAAAAGTCGCAAATTCTGTAACCGGCAAGACCGATATTCTGGTGGCCGGTGAAAAAGTGGGTGCCACCAAACTGAGCGCAGCCCAGGAAAAAGGCGTGCAAATCCTCAGCGAGCAGGAATATCTTGCACTTATAAAAGTATAAATTCACTGAAGCTTGGTTTATTCAACGCGATAAGGTACGCCAGATAGGATGTGCCGACGATAGGAGGCGCATCGTTCGCGATTCGAACAAACCCTAACCGAATACCGACGCTTTTACCTACCGAATGCCCTATGGTTTTTCACCGTCAATCTTGCCGACCGGAAATACAAGCATTGGTTGATCGACAAGATTGAGGTGTTGCGAGATGCCTTTTGATAGGTAAAACAACGAAAACATTTATGTGAAGCAGGGTATTCATGACAAGAAGGGGGGTAACCCGACAGATGCGCCTCCTGGCGTCGGCACATCCTATTTGGCGTATCTGACGCGTTTTCGCGCCATAATGGTGCAACACCTCTTCTTTCTCCCCGAATCAGTGCATTCCTGACGGGTTGCTGTGCGCTTCCGGTGCCTTGCGGTTGGGCTCAGGGCCGGATGGCTCGCTTTTGATGCTTTACCAAACAAGCACTTACGTTTCCTTGTCGGTTTTACCGGTCTTTCTGGCATCACCTTTGCTTTAGTTGAGACAAAGCTCCTCGTCGGAGCGGTTATGATTTTGGGGCAATGGCGTCCCGGTTCAGTGATTTTTTTCACGTGGGCCGGACGCCTTTTTTTTGCCCGAAATTCAGGTTTTTACGTTTTCTCTGCAGCAGATCCGGGGTTACCGATGAGTCACACACAGACACTGGTCGTTATTGGCAATGGCATGGTCGGTCAACATTTTTTGGCCGGTCTGGCTAACAGCGCCGCGAGGGCGCGCTATCACCTTGTGGTGTTTTGCGAAGAGCCTCGGCCGGCCTATGACCGGGTGCATTTATCCGAGTATTTTGCCGGTAAAACCGCGCAGGATCTGTCGCTGGTGCCGGACGGCTTTTTTGCCGAACACGGCATCACCGTGCATTTGGGGGATAAGGCTAAAACCATTGACCGCGCCGCCAAGACCATTATTTCCGAACGCGGCGTGGTGATCGCGTATGACATCCTTGTTCTGGCCACCGGCTCCTATCCCTTTGTCCCTCCGGTGCCCGGCCATGACCGTCCGCACTGTCTGGTGTACCGTACCATCGAGGATCTGGAGGCGATGAAAAGCGCTGCGGCCTGCTCAAAAGTCGGCGTGGTGGTCGGCGGCGGCCTGCTCGGGCTGGAAGCGGCCAAAGCCCTGACCGATCTGGGGCTGATTACCCATGTCGTGGAATTTGCCCCGCGCCTGATGGCGGTGCAATTGGACGAAGGCGGCGGCGCCTTGTTGAAACGCAAAATTGAAGCGCTGGGCGTCAGCGTCCATCTCAATAAAAACACCACCTTGATCGACGACGGCAGCACCTGTTTGCATAAAATGAATTTTGCCGGGGGTGATGTGCTGGAAACCGATTTGATTCTGTTTTCCGCCGGCATCCGCCCGCGCGACGACCTGGCCGCCGCCTGCGGCCTGGACATCGGCCCGCGCGGCGGCATCGTCATCGACAACCAATGCCGCACCTCCGATCCGGCCATTTTTGCCATCGGTGAATGCGCGCTGTGGAATAACCGGATTTTCGGTCTGGTGGCACCGGGTTATGCGATGGCCCGTGCCGTCGTCTCGGTGCTGGAAGGCGCCGACAGCGCCTTTACCGGTGCCGACATGAGCACCAAATTGAAACTGATGGGCGTCGATGTCGCCAGTATCGGCGATGCCCATGCGGCTACCCCGGGCG
>Ga0208244_100100_pt1 | contig 120327 bp, 98 predicted proteins | sample SubbioCR12Aug_5A_FD_184828 | JGI IMG/M metagenome (GOLD analysis project Ga0208244, IMG submission 184828) | Serpentinite rock and fluid subsurface biosphere microbial communities from McLaughlin Reserve, California, USA - CR12Aug_5A (SPAdes) | ecosystem: Environmental > Terrestrial > Deep... | reverse complement strand
AAATTATTCTGTTCCAAATTATTCTGTTCCAAATTATTCTGTTCCAAATTATTCTGTTCCAAATTATTCTGTTCCAAATTATTCTGTTCCAAATTATTCTGTTCCAAATTATTCTGTTCCAAATTATCCTGTTCCAAATTATTCTGTTCCAAATTATTTTCCAAATTATTCTGTTCCAAATTATTTTCCAAATTATTCTGTTCGAAATTATTTTCCAAATTATTCTTTTCTAAATTATTTTCCAAATTATTATTTTCCAAATTATTCTTTTCTAAATTATTTTCCAAATTATTATTTTCCAAATTATTCTGTTCTAAATTATTCTGTTCTAAATTATTCTGTAAATTTTTTTCTAAATTATCCTGTTCTAAATTATTCTCTTCTAAATTATTCTGTAAATTTTCTTTTAAATTCTTTTCCTGTAATTTTTTTTGCAAATCAGTTTGTAAGTTTTTTTTAAATATTTTTAGATTATTTTCAACAATTGAATTTTTATTTGGAAAGTTTTTAATTATTATATCCACACATTCTTTAAATGCTTTATTCCAATCTGTATTTAATAATTTAGGTTTATAGTTCAAATTTTTACAGTTTATAATTTCTAGACATTTTTCAAAACCATTCATCAATTCATTTATATTAGGTTCACATACTATAATTTTATCTGTATATCTTTCAATATTTTTTTGGTTTTTTAATCCAAATCTTGTGTGTAAACAAACACCATTACAATGACTAATTTCTAATGGAGGATAACTAGGATGCGGAGCTAATTGAAAGCTAATTAATATATCAGATGATCTTATTAATTTTGAATAATTTTCTAAATTTAAAAAACCTAAATTTTGAGTATGAAAGTTTTTTCCAAGATCTAAATTTTTAGTATTATCGTCACCAAAAGAAAAGATTTCATATTCTTCATTATTAATCAAATTATTCATAACAGCTGTTTTTAATAATTTAACACATAAATCGTATAAATTTCTTTCGGCTATACCACTCCCTCTACTATAAAAAATGATTTTCTTTTTTCCAATATGAGGTTGATAATAAAATAAATTATTATCAAATGCTGGTTCAAAGCATATACATTTTTCTTCACAATATTTTTTTTCACCAAAATGTCCTAAGTCAATATTTTTAATATCATCAAATAAAATACTTGTATTGATAAAACTAATATAATTCATATTATAAGATTCTAATGCAAGTGAATATTCATAACCACAAGAATGAATAACTAGCTCATTTTCTTGAATTAACCAATAAAAAACTTTCTCATTCATGTAACCTAAAATAAATTTTAAAGGATAAACTGTCCACCAAGCTGTAGTTATAAAAATATCATTATAACTTATCAATATATTTTTAGACAATAAACTTTCAATTTCAATATTTTCATTAAAATTAGAAATTCTTTTTTTTAATTCTTTTTTAATATTTTCTAAATCAAAATTACTATATAAAGATATTATTCTAACATTATAATCAATTTTAGATAAAATATTTCCAATTATATAAGCAGACATAGGGCCAGCAGATAGAGATATAGCAGGAAGTAAAATATTAATTCTTTTTTTCTCTGCTTTTAATGGTATAAATTCATTTTTAATCTTAATAAAAGGTGAACTTATACCTAAATCATTATGATCTATAAAATATCTACATTTTTCATTTGGTAAATATCTTATTTTTGTTTTTTTTGATAGATTTTCGCAAAAATGAACTAATGGACATTCATTTTTATTAAGTTTATAATTTTGAATATACCATTTTGTATTAAAATGTAAAGATGGATCATAACCTAATTTATATCCCGTTGAACAATAATGTCCTAATAATTCAGATTTTTCAAAATTTAAATTGTAAGTATTTTTATACCATTCAGCATTAAAATAATTTCCTGTAGGGCTTTGGTAACAAAACATGTTTTTTAATTGTTTTAAAAAATATATTTATTCAAAAATATATTTCATTAAAATTATTTAGTTTATTTATAATTTTTCACACATTTAACAATATAATCCCTCACATCCGAAACACCATATTTTTCTATCATCTCTACCTTTAACTTCGAAAAAGATCTTTTATTTTGAGTTAAATCTTTATTAATTTTAAAATCTTCTCCATTAATTATATTTTTAATTTCAACTAAACTTATACATCCTTTATTCACAAAATTACAGACTCCAACTTCATTATTTTCTATCATTTTAAATAACACTGGAATCAATTCATCGACTCCAGATATTGATATTTCTACGTCATCTACAGTTTTGTAACTTATTAATTTTGTTAATAAATTTTTTGGAGACTCAGAAGAACTTAAGGGATAATTAACTCTTAAATATAAAACATTTTCATAATTTCTAATAATATTTTCTAAATTTATTCTACATTCTGGATAAAATCCTTCTTTAAAATTACCTTTTTCATTTTCTGAATAAAATCTGTCATTTTCAAAAATACCTCCGGATCCAAAAACAGTTAAATGAATATTATATTTTTTACATAAATTCGCAAGAGTTAATTGATAAGTTAAATTCGTTTCAATTGTTTCTGTTTTATGTTCATCACACCAAAAAATATTCGGACTACCTGTTAAACCTGCACAATTTATAACATACTTCGGAGATTCAGTTTTCAGTAAATTTTCTATTTTATCTATTTCATGAAGTCTTAAATTTGAAATTAAATAATTATCTTTTTCAATGTATTTTAAAACTGTACTACCTAAAAACCCATTTGATCCAAATACTAAATAATCTTTCTTTTTTAGAAAATTAGATTTTTTATCAGCTTCTGAAAGAATTAATTCTCCAAAACAAAATTTATTTAATTCTTCAGAAATATTTAACTGAGGATCTAAATATGAAATATGAGTAGTATTTTCAGAAGTAAATTCACCATTAAAATGATAAGTTAAAATACTATTTTCTTCTAAAGATAAAAAACCATGAGCATAATTTTTTGGAACTAAAATTTCAAAAAGTTCTGTATTTGGATCTAATAGATAATATTTAGGAATTAAATAATCATCAGAATTTTTATCAAATAAATTTACTACAATATCTAAAATTTTTCCATTAATACATGTTACAAGCTTATCAAAAGGATTAGCATGAAGACCTCTAAAAACATTTAATTTATTTTTACTAATTGTGCATTGTGAAAAATTATATTTATTATTTTTAATTGGAAAAAATAATGTGCCTCTATTATCTAAAAATTTATTGTTCATTTTTTAATTTTAGAAAAATAAATTAAAAAAAAAAATATAAAAATACATACTACTCCGTCCCAGAATAATTTATCCAACTTAAAAAATTTATGTTTATTTTTATGAGACTTTTAAAAAAATTGTTCTTTTTTATTTGGGACGGAGAATTATAACTTTTTAAACTTTGATAAAGTTATCTGGCTCGGATTATTACTCATTTTCAGATCGATCGGTAATTCAAGAAAATGGAACCAAGAAAATGGAACCAAGAAAATGGAACCAAATGGTTCACATAAATATTTATATGGATAAAATTAGTATAAGTATTTAGTAAAACCTTAAATAATAATATACTAGTCCAGTTCAAATACGCCGACAAAGTTGGGCCATATCTTTTTCTTCACTTTTAAAACAATATTAAATTTTAAGTAAAATCTATATTTTTAAGTGAGTATTTATATCACTTAAAAATATTTAAACATAAATTTACATATACTTATTTATGTGCGCCCTGGTGCACACTGGAACCAAATGGTTCCTTATTTTTTGAAAACCCAATTTTATAGGAATCCTAAAGGATTCTCCTGAACTGGACTAGTATAAAATTAGTAAATTAAAACTGGGCGACCTAATTTTATATAAATGAAGGAACCAAGAAAATCGAACCTAAAGGCAACATTTTCTTGGTTCGATTTTCTTGGTTCGTCATTGATCTGAAACGGAGTAGTTGTCACAAGGAATTCACACAATATACAAACTGGACCAGTACATTTCATTCAAAATTTTCCAATGCAAAAATGAATAATAATTATTTTTTTTTCCATTGAAATGAATAATAATATTTTGTTTGAATTTAGGGATAAATATTGGAATTCAAACCAAACAAGATTTATATCTATTAATAATTACTCATATTATATCGAAGATGATTTAAAAGATAATAGATACAATTATAATTTTTATTCAAAAGAATTTGATATATTATTAAAAAATTTAGATACTAATTTAACTAATTTAGATATAATAAAATTATTTTTTAAAGTAAAAGATGATTTAAAAGATCTTTCTTGGTATTTTGACGGTAATTATTAATTATTACACCAACACATTTTCTATATAATTATTAAAAGTTCCAAAAGTTTTTAATTAAAAAAATTAAAATAATAATTCTTTGCTCCAAATGTAGTCTCAAAAAAGAACAATTTTTTTAAAAGTCATATAACTTTTTCAATGTGACAGAGTCGTACTGTATTTCAGGAAAAGCCGGAACTAGAAGGATAGAGAGACCCAAACATTATTAAATTTCATACTAGTCCAGTTCAGATAATATGTCAGGCCAGATCTTTTTCTTCAGTTTTTTAACCATATAAATTTTTAATTAAAAAGCTTATCCTTAAGTAATATTTTATATGTCTTTTAAACAAGTCTACTTATATTTACATATAAATAAAATTTTTATCAAAACCCAATTGCTCCGACTATATGAACTGGACTAGTACTTTAATAAGGAATATAAAAAATAAATCACATATTAATGTAAAATCTTAATATTTGAACAAATAAGTAATCAAGATATAAAATAGAATAGTATATTTCATATTAAGATTTTATAAAAAAGTTTAATACATAAAATTACTGAATAAAAAAAAAATTTATATGAATAAATGAGTGATCTAAAAATGAATTACCGAATGGTTCGTTATTGATCTGAACTTGACTAGTACTATATATATGTTGTATAACTATTTGTTGAAAAATATTCTATCATTTTCTCTTTAGTGTTAAAAATATTATTTTTATAAATTTTATCTGCATCAATTATTTTTCCAATTTCTATTCTCATTTCATTTATATTTTTATATAAATTACTTATTTGTAAAACATATTTGTTTCCAAAATACAAATTCGTATCACCAAATACAATATCTATATTTCTACTCATTGTAATAACTATTAATGCAAAAACTAATTTATTAGTTTCAGGATTATCATAAAAAATACTTGTGAAAAATAATTTTTGGTATTCAAATACTGTAGAGTGGAATGAAGAACCTATTACTAGTAACATTTGCAGTAACTTTTCATATGACTCTTCAATTTTAAGACTTTTAGTAAAATTTTCTATGACAGCAATATTACTTTCCATCCCAGTACAACAGTTTTCAAAAATGTCATGGCTAATATATTTTCTAAAAATTGTTTTAATATCAAAATCTTTAAAGAAATTTTTTATATAAGATAACTTAAAATTTACAAAATCTTGATTATTATTTAAAATTTGATTGAATAAAACTGGAGTTCCAAAAATAATTCCTTCAAAAAATTTCCCTAAAGATTCAACATTTTTCGAAGCAATATTAAAAACATCAAGCAATTCTTTATCTTCTAAAGTTAAATTTACAATTTTTAAAATTAATGCTGTATTTATATGCCACATACTATGATAAACTTCAGATATAAAGATTAATTGTGTGTATCCATTTTGAATATATTTATATTCTTTTGAATATTGACAATTATGAATTAAATGTTTAAATTGTATATTATTTTCTGAATATTTAGTATATACTAATCTCATTTTAATAAAGTCTAAACTTGGTCCTAAAACCTTAACAAGGGTATTTAATTCTTCATATTTTGAAGTTCCATCTAATCTTATTTCATAAATCTCTCCATTTTTTTCTAAAAATTTCATAAAGAAAGATTCAGTAATATATTTTCCTAATAATTTTTTATCTCTGGGTACTATTGGAAAATTATAAAGAACAGTTTCTGGATCTGGTTCATAACCTGAATTTGTTATAGCATTAATATATATTTTTCTGAGAATTTCAGATCTTTCTATAACATTATTAGAATCTTTCAATTCTGAAGAAATTAAATCTTTCATATTTTTAATGTCCTGACTAAATTCAGTTAAAAAAGTTGTTTTTTCTTCATTCCCATCAAGATATTCATATATATCTCCATTCAACAATTCTTCTAATAATTCGGAACTCATTTTTTTTAATTAAAGAAAAAATAAAATAATTATTTTTATAGAAAATAATTAATATGTAAAATTATATGTTAAAAATATAAAAAATATTTTCTCGATAAGTATTCACAAACGTAAAATTCGATGTTTTTAACACTTAAATTTACACTTAAAAATTTTAACATTTTTTGAAAAAAAAGTTTCAAAAAAAATATTTCAATTAACAAGAATAAATAATACTCACAGATAATATGTCAACTCATTTTTTTTCTTATATGAAAAATGTTATTTTTAAGCCTACAAGTTGATACTACTTCTCTGTGCCAAATGTAGGTTCAAAAAGAACAATTTTTTTAAAATTCATATAAATATACATATAACTTTTTTTCAGATTGGATAGTTAAACAAAATATTATCTGGGACGGAGTCGTACTCCGTTTCATATCGTGGGACTAATCGGTAATTCATTTTTATATCTGACATATAAAAATATTTTAATTCACTAATTTTATATATTAATGTATTGACTTAATAAATTTAATACTTACACTTATTTATTGATATAAATATTTATGTGTCCCCTGGTGCACACAAAATGGTGGGACTGTTCCTTATTTTTTGAATCACAGAGAGCCTGAAGGTTCTCCTGATTTATCTGAAACAAAGTATTACACTTTTAACTTAAAAATTTATAATAATTCTTTATTTAAAGGAAATCTTGTATATGTAACTAAATATTTACACAATGTTATATACAAATAATATGGTAGTATTAAACTTTCGTCTAAAAGTTTTTTATCTTTAATTCCGACATAAATAATTCCAGAAGCAGTTCCAATATCATATTCAATAATATCTTGACATGATTGTTTAACAAAAATTATACTTTCTGAAAGTTTTTTTAAAAAGTTATCTTCGGTTATTTCTTCATCTATATATTGAGAGTAAAGATAAAGGCCGTCATCAAACCACTCATCACCACTTGAACCTGATCTTTCGAATCTTTTTTCCATCCATTGAGAATAAGTAAAAAACTCAAGATATTTTACAACATCATTAAATTTTTTACTTCTAAGTTGATCCCATTTCAATGACTCTTCATCATAGTTAATTTGTTTATAACCTACAGAATTATACCAAGATTCACCCTTAGCAAGAATTGAAATAAAAGCAAGATCAATTTCATATGTACTATTTATATATGATTGGTCTTCAAGTTGTAAATATTTAATTCCAACACATCTTGCAAGTAATTCAAGTCTTTCAAGAGTTTTTGAGCCAGATATTTTACAACGATTTAAATTTTTTATTGCAAAAAAAATAATATCCTTTTCATTATCTAATGTAAAAGTTAAACAATGACCATTGTTTCTAACATTAAAATTACCTTCTTCATCTAAATCATAATCTTCAGTATTAAAATAAAATTTAATTAAAGACAATATTTTTTCGTTTAGTTCCATTTTATTAATATTATAAAAAAATTTTCTAAATTTTCTTGATATAATAAGTACTTTTTCTTTACAAATGTAGGATCAAAAAAGTGATTAATGAAAAATGTTCTTTTTTAATCTGTCAGATTAATTTATCTGTGATGGAATAGTAATATTCAAAATATTTAAGTTAAAAAAAAAAACTGGTCACATTGATTACTTCTCCGACCCAAATGTAGGCTCAAAAAAGAACAATTTTTTTAAAATTCATATAAATATACATATAACTTTTTTAAGTTGGATAAATTAATCTGGGACGGAGTAGTATACAGTTCTACTATATGAACTCGAGTAGTTCTTTAAATTAATCGGTGATTCAAAAAATAAAATTAGTACTTCTCCGTCCCAAATGTAGGCTCAAAAAAGAACAATTTTTTTAAAAGTCATATAAATATACATATAACTTTTTCAATGTGTCAGATAAATTAATATGGGACGGAGTAGTAGAAAAAAATCATTTCTTAAAAATTTGAATTAAAAAACTTAAAACTAAAAACTAATGTTAAAGTTTTTTAAAGCTTCTAATGCTCCAATAATATTAATAATTTATGGTTCTCAAAAAAAAACTCTTTGGCAACAAATAATTTGGAATACAGAGACAAATGTTTTTACTGAAGGTCAATGGATTAAATGTATACTTGATGTTTCAGCATCATCAATATCGCCATGTGGAAATTTTTTTTATTATTCATATAGTAAAGATTTTAAGGGTGAATTTAAAACATGCATAGTTGTTTCTAAAATACCATATTTCACTGCCTTACTTTTTAATGATTCAATGATTGGAAGATATTATCAAAGACCTCTTGTTTGGGATGTAGAAAAACGATTGCCTATAATTCCTTGTGATAAAAGTTTTAAATTCACTCTTAAAAATTCATGGGAGAATATATTTGATGAAACATGTTTTTTAAATGCTAGAAAATCAGAAAACTATGAAGGTTTGTACTCTAATAAAGTAGAAGGATATACAATTAATATTAATAAAATTATAAAAGATGGTAACTTGATATATGATGCAAGCAAAAATAAATTTAATTTAAAAAAATATCCTTATTAAAATATTTTTAAATATGTAATTCAAAAAATAAGAAACAGTCCCACCATTTGGTTTCCCTGTGCACCAGGGTCGCAGATAAATATTTATATTAATAAATTCGTACAAATCAAAATAAAATATTTAAACATAAATTTATATATTTACTTGATTAATGAAAAAATGTTTTTTTTGAGCCTACATTTGGGACGGAGAAGTACTAATTAATAAAAATAAACTCTTTTTTCTTGTGTTAATAATTTATTTAAATCTATTTTAAATTTTTTGTTTTTTAAATGTAAATTTTCTAAAATTTTTTCTGTATAATTATAATTTAAGTCTTCATTGTATTTATATTTATTAAAAAATTCATCCTCATCTGTATTTTTTCTTTTATATACTTTTAATGGAGATCTACCAACTATAACACAATATATTGTTGCACCTAAAGACCATAAATCACCTTGAGATCTTGTTTCAAAATTCATTAATTTTTTTTTTAAAAATAACAAAGGGTCAACATAATCTTTTGTTCTTCCTGTTCTTTTTGCACAATCGTCAGAATGGCAACTTAAACCAAAATCTATATATTTTATGTCAAATTTTTTTTTATTTACCATAATATTTGCAGGTTTTATATCACTATGAACAATTTTGTATTCTGTATGTAAAATTTTAATTCCTTTGAATAAATTTTTACAAATCTTATAAAACATATTTTCATAATACACATTTTGGTCATATAGTCCATTAGATATTTCTTCTGTTAAACTACTCAGAGGAACATAATCTTCCAAATATTCTGTAACAATATAAACATACTTTTCATCTTCAAAATCTTCTATATAATATAAAAAATATTTATTATCTAATAATTTTAAATTTTCAATTTCTGCTGGTTTAAATTTTTCATTTTTAAGAATTTTTTTAATTGATACATATTTATTTTCTGTAATATTTATGGCTTTATAAACAACACCAAAAGCACCTCTTCCTAATTCAGAAACAGTATAATAATCATGAATTAAATATTCTAATTCTTTTAAATTCTCTTTAATAATTTCTATTTTTAAAAACGTATTACAAAAAAGCTCAAAATCATCATTTAAAATATATTTAGAATCACTTTCTTTAATAAGATTTAATTTGAAAAATAAATTTGAAAGAAGTATTTTTAAATTCCGTGATTTATTACCTAATTTTTTTTTAGAATGATAATTGTAAATTTCTAACAATGTTTTTTTATCCATATTAAAAATTTTTTCTAAAGAATATTTTACTCCTAGTTTATTATAAAATTCTAAAATATTTTCTGAATTTTTAAATACTTCTTTAAAATCTAATATTTCTGTTATAAATATCTGATGTTTATTTATTTTTTTTAAAGAATTAGTTCCCCATAAATTCTCTAAAGTATTCATTTTAATAATAAAATAAAAAATAAATAAAAATAAATTACTAGTCCAGTTCAGATAAATTGGGTTTTGAGAAAAAATTTATTTATATGTAAATATAAGTAGACTTGGTTAAAATACATATAAAATATTACTTAAGGATAAGCTTTTTAATTAAAATTTTATATGGTTAAAAAAGTGAAGAAAAAAATCTGGCCCAATTTATTTGAACTGGACTAGTAAAAAATTTATTTTTATACTGTATCTACCGAATTGGACAAATTGATCAATACATTTTCTTTCAAAATTATATAAAATTTTAATAAAATATACTACTACTCCGTTTCATATTAATGTGGGACAGGGACTAATCAGGAGAACCTTCATGCTCTCTGTGATTCAAAAAATAAGGAACAGTCCCACCATTTTGTGCACACCAGGCCGCACATATATATTTATATGTATGAATTGACGTACTACTCCGTCCCAGATAATATTTTGTTTAACTATCCAATCTGTCAAAAAAGTTATATCTATATTTATATGCCTTTTTAAAAAATTGTTCTTTTTTGAGCCTACATTTGGGACGGAGTAGTACATAAAATTACTGAATAATAAAATTTTTATATGAATAATTGAGTGAAGTAAAAATGAATTACCGAAGGAACCTTCAGGTTCGTCATTGATCTGAAATGGAGTAGTACTTTTTTTCAGGTTCTCTGTGATTCAAAAATAAATAAATGAGTACTACTCCGTTTCAGATAAATAGGTAATTCAAAAAATAGATTTTTATATGAATAAATTGACGTTATAAGTATTAAATATATAATTATACAGTAATATATAAAATTAGTGAATTAAAAGTAGGCGACCTAATTTTATATGTCAGATCTAAAAATGAATCACCGATTAGTCCCACGATATGAAACGGAGTAGTAAATTAATTAAAAAAGAATTACTAAGTTAGATTCAATTTATTTAATTAATTTACTCATTTATTTATTTTTCAAGTTTTTCTATCAATGAATATTAATAATTTCATACAGGTTTACATTGTATAATTCCTAATTTTTTATTCCAAACTGGAACTGCATTATTATTACATAAATTTTTAAGACCATTTATTGTATAATATGAATATCTTGGTTGAGATGCGGGTACACAAGCAACAGGAACATTATATATTGCATTTAAATTTGTAGAATTTAAAACAAAATTATCTGCGTTATTTGGATAAAACGCTAAAGCACCTACAAGACAGGGATTATCTGACATACATTTAACTATTTCATTAATTTTAATATTTTTGTCATCAGCAAAACTACATGCATTTGGTGTCAGTCTATTTAAATGATTGGCTTTAATTGCACAAAATGTAATATTTGGATCTTCTATACTAAAAACTTGTGATCCATCATCACCTTGAATATTTAATGGTATTTGATTAAAAGTACTATTTTTGTCTATATTAATATTACCATTTGTCATTTTAAAAGTTGAAACTATATCTGTAGCACATTGTGAAGTATTTAAACAACGGCAAATATTTCCAGCATCACAGACTCCTTGTGGATTTGTAGCTCCAGAAGCTAATAAAGCATAAGGTGTTCTATTTGATTCGCATGTATATTTTGAATTACAAACTTCAAAAGAAGCATCATAATACACTTGATCAATATTTTCTTGAGGACATCTCTTTTCACCATTATAAATATTTGTGGCACATTGCCCCGGAGGACAATTAAAGTAAGTCGTATTATTATCTACTGATTCGTTATAAAAATAATAAAAACATCCACATAAAACTAATAAAATTAAAATTAAAATCACAGATATTATTATATAATTAGAATCAAAACTTTCATGTTTTATATAATCTTTCGAATTATTTTTTAAATGTTCTGAATAAGTAATTTTTTTATCCATAACATGTTTTTTAATAAAAAAAAAATAAATTAAAAAATATTTCAAAATCATATAAGTTCAAAAGAATCTTGAGCTTCTCAAGGTTCTGAATAGTATGAGCCTATTATTTTAGTTCAAAAAATATTTGAATTTTATTTAAATAATGTATTTAAATAAATGACTAAATATATAATATCATTAATCGAAGGATTAAGTTCAGCTCTTTGTAACGGTGGGGATTTTAATTATCCTCAGTTAACTTTAGGACAAATTACTGTAGATAGTCAAGAAGAATATGAAAAAATTGCAACAAAATTTATTAATGATGGTATTATATCTCTTTTTACTATAAAATGCAATGAAAAAAAAACTTTTGAATTTAATAATGAAGATTTTTCTAAAAATTATGAAGGTAGAGAATTTTATAAAATTAAAGAAAATTATTTTTACAACCATCATGATGCAGGATTTGCTTATCATATAGATCCCGAAGATCCCTTTGATCATTATTATTGTTTATTAATACATTTAAAATAAAGTTATTAAGAAATACTAGTTTTTTCAGGAGGACCCTTATGATAGGAGAAACCGAATCCCTATAATTATGTCAGATTTTCAATAAAAAATTAAGTGTATGTAAATTTATGTTTAAATATCGTACTTAAAATTTTATATGCATGAAGAAAAAAATCTGCTAGAATTACTCCGACTATATGATACGGACAACCTTTAGGTTATTCATACTATATAAATTTGACTGGTATAAGTATTATACTTATACGAATAATTAAGGGATAGTAAAATGAATCGGTGATTCAAATCTATACTTATAAACTAAAAATTTGTTGAATTTTATATAAATAACAACTGAGTAATTTTTCGACCCAAATGTAGGCTCAAAAAGAACATTTATTTAGCTTGGATAAATTAATCTGGGACGGAGTAGTAGTAATTTTCTAAAAAAAATGATTTATGAAAAAAATAATTTGTTAAAAAAAAATGTTAAGATATGAAATATTTTCAAGAGAACGAGAACTTGAAATTTTATCAGGCCCCTCAAATTTTATTTATTTTAATAATATAAATGGAAGAAGAATTTTATTTTTAGGTGAACAACACAAAGAAACACAAGAATATAAAAGCATAAAAAATCAAAATGTTGATGAATGGTTATATAATTTAAGTAGAGACAATAATGTAGATGTTTTTTTAGAATTTAATAATAATAATAATACATTCTTGAATAATTTTTACGAAAGATATATAATAAAAAGAAAAAATACTCAAATAATTAATATTTTTACAAGATTAACAGATTGTTTTTTTAATGGAAATCTACATAATATTGATATTAGAAATCAATCTATGATTATTATGCAAATGAAAAATTTAAAAAGTACTGAATTTACAGCATTCTGTACTTTTTCATTTTTTTAATATATATCCGGTTTTAATGATAATTCTATTGGTAGAGAAGAATTCATAAAAATATATAAAGATTTATTTAAAGACTCTGATATTCACATAAAATTATATGATGAACACAGAATAAAATACTTAGAAAAAATAAATGAAACACCAGATCTTGATAAAGATGTTTTTTTGAAATGTTTAGTAAATGCTTATGCACAAGCTGAACAGGAAATTTCAATTTATAATTACAATTATTCTGGATTATTACTAAAAATATTATTGAATATTGAGATGGATATTTATTTTTTATTAAAATATTTGTCTTCAGCATATGATAATAGTATATTTTACGGTGGATTATTCCATACATTAACTTATAAATATTTTTTTATTAATTATTTTAATATAAACCCAAAAATAGATATTCTTGAAAATAATAATTTAATAAAATTAGAAAAAACATTTGATTTTTTTGAGGGAATTTAAATAAATTTTACATGACTCCTTCTCAAATAATATTTTGTTGAACTGTCTGAAAGATTAAAAAAAGTTATATTTATTTTTATTTACTAGTCCAGTTCAAATATATTTCAGGTATTGATATTTTATATGAGTTATAAGTCACGTTTTTTGAAAACCCAATTTTATGGACTAGTAATAAATTTATTTTTGAAAACCCAATTTTATGGACTAGTAATAAATTTATTTTTGAAAAAGAATAAATTTATTTAAACATTTTTTATTTATTATTAGAAATGTCTATGACAAATAATTTTTCAGTATATACACCTAACTCTATGACTTCAGTAGAAGGACCTTGGGGGCCGTATAATGCAAATAGTCCATTATTACCAGTATTTACTAATATTAATGTTAATTATATAACTCCAAAAAATTCAAGCTCAGGAAAAATAATTACTATTAATGGAATAAATTTATTAAAAAGCGATGGAGAAAATAATGTTGTAGCAGTTGGAATTTTATCTGTTTCTCAAAATCAATCTTTTGATAATGAAGTATCTTTTTATTCAAGTATTTTTAGTCCAGTGATCTCAATGCCAAATGGAACTCAAGAAATTATTTTTGATATGAACCAATTAATAGGTGTTAATGGATTTACTTTTTCTAGATATATGGGTAGATCATTTGGAATTGTTCTTCAAGATTCAGAACAATATATAACTTATGGTAATTTAGAAAGTATATATACAATTGATTCAGAATAAATTAATTTTATATTGTACTACTCCGTTTCAGATCAATGACGAACCAAGAAAATGGAACAAAGAAAATGGAACCATTCGGTTCTCGGGAACATAAAGGCACCATTTTCTTTGTTCCTTCTGTAATTCATTTTAACTTCACTCAATTATTCATATAAAATTAGGTCGCCTACTTTTAATTAACTAATTAACTTATAAGTAAGGATTTAAAACATTAACTTAAATATTCATATAAATATTTTTTTTTGAATTACCAATTTATGTAAAACATAGTAGTAAATATTTATAATAAATTTTTTTTCATATTTTTGACTTAATTTAACCGAAAAGCCTCCATCTTTTCGGACTTTCTTGTCTTGGTGAACTTCCACATCCATATTTTTTAGGAATGGTTTGTCTAGGTGGACTTTTTTGAATTTCTTGACTTCTATTCATGTTTGCACCAGCTCCGTATTTTTTTGGACTGGTTTGTCTAGGTGGACTTTTTTGAATTTCTTGACTTCTATTCATGTTTGCACCACCTCCATATTTTTTAGGACTGGTTTGTCTAGGTGGACTTTTTTGAATTTCTTGACTTCTATTCATGTTTGCACCAGCTCCGTATTTTTTTGGACTGGTTTGTCTAGGTGGACTTTTTTGAATTCTATTCATGTTTGCACCACCTCCATATTTTTTAGGAATGGTTTGTCTAGGTGGACTTTTTTGAATTTTGTTCATTTTTAATAATGATAAATAAAAAATATAAAAAATATATATGAATAGAATTAAATAGATTTTTAATAAAAAAATCTATTTATAAAATTAATAATTATTATTTAACCAAAAAGTCTCCATCTTTTAGGACTGGCTTGTGTGGGTGGACTTTTTTGTCTAGGTTGATTTTTTTCTACGTATTTTTGATAATATTGAATAAATTCAAGAATTACTTGTAAAGTATAACTTGTAAATATATAATTAAAACTTGACTTAATACCATTACAAGAAATAACAAAATTTATTTGTCTATCATTAATTTTGATTTCAAAATTTTCAGTTTCTAAAATAGCAGTCATATTTAATGTATTAGAAGATCCATTATCATTTACCGCATCTACAAAAGTCTGAATAAATGGATACATTTTCCGTACATCTAATTTAGACAAATCAATAGCTAATTCCATAGCATCTTTACTATCATATTTAATAGTATATATTTCTTTTTTTGCCTTTACCTTTCCAACTTGTGTTCATTTTTAATTATTGAAAATAAAATTTTTTAAAATTTTTAATTAAATATTAACTTTTAAAAATTTTATTTTATATATAATAAAATGAATTCTAACAATTCTGAAATGAATAATTTAAATAGAAGACCTCCATCTCCTAGACCTCCATATCCAGGACCAAGACCTCGTCCTCCATCACCAGGACCAAGACCTCGTCCTCCATCTCCAAGACCTCCACCAAGGCCATATCCTTATCCAAGACCAGGACAATACCCATATCCATACCCATATCCTTATCCATACACTCCTCGTCCTGTGCCATATCCTATTCCTGTACCAATTCCTAATCCTAGTCCCATTTACAGCCCAGTTAATGTAATTTATACTTTACCAAGATCTTCTTCTTCAGGATTAATGATTTCTATTTATGGAATAGGATTCTTAGGAGGTGGTTTAAATGGATTTCCTAGTGTTTTAGGAGTTGGTTTTGTTTCTCAAGATAGAAGAATTAATTTAACAACTTTAAATATGACAATTGTTTCTGATAGAGAAATAGTTGTAAATTTTAACAATGTTTTAAGAGAAAATAATTTACTTCTTTCTCAACTATTAGGCATGAATTTTTATGTTGTAGTTAGAACATCTAATGGATATTATACAAATCCAAATATTAATTCTACTTATCTAATTAATACTGCTTAAATTATTTAAAAGTATATGGGTTAATCAAAAAAAATTAAAAGTTTAGTTTATAGAATTAATGTGTTAGGATATTTCATTGGAAATAAAAAGTTTTTATAATAAGTGATTTTATAAAAAATTATAATAAGTACTAGTCCAGTTCAAATAAATTGGGTTTTGAGAAAAAATTTATTTATTTGAACTGGACTAGTAGACCTGTTTAAAAGAAATATAAAATATTACTTAAGGATAAGCTTTTTAATTAAAAATTTATATGGTTAAAAAAGTGAAGAAAAAGATCTGGCCCAATTTATCCGAACTGGACTAGTAAATTATAATAAGTGATTTTATAAAAAATTATAATAAGTAAATTATAATAAGTAGTCTCAATTATATATAAATATATTTTATTAGAAAAATTCTAAGAGTTTATAAAAAATTTAAAGAAATATATTTGATTAGAAAAAATTCTAAGACTTTATAAAAATTATACAGAAATATATTTGATTATAAAAAATTCTAAGAGTTTATAAAAAATTTAAAGAAATATATTTGATTAGAAAAAATTCTAAGAGTTTATAAAAATTATACAGAAATATATTTGATTAGAAAAAATTCTAAGAGTTTATAAAAATTATACAGAAATATATTTGATTAGAAAAAATTCTAAGAGTTTATAAAAATTATACAGAAATATAAACTCTTAGAAAAAATTCTAAGAGTTTATAAAAAATTTAAAGAAATATATTTGATTAGAAAAAATTCTAAGAGTTTATAAAAATTATACAGAAATATATTTGATTATAAAAAATTCTAAGAGTTTATTAAAAAATAGTTTATTAAAAAATATATTTGATTAGAAAAAATCCTAAGAGTTTATTAAAAAATACTAGTCCAGTTCATATAGTCGGAGTAATTGGGCCAGATTTTTTTCTTCAGTTTTTTAACCATATAAAATTTTAATTAAAAAGCTTATCCTTAAGTAATATTTTATATGTATTTTAACCAAGTCTACTTATATTTACATATAAATAAATTTTTTCTCAAAACCCAATTTATCTGAACTGGACTAGTAGTTTATAAAAAATTATATTTGAATAGAAACAATTCTAAGAGTTTATAAAAAATTATAAAAAATATATTTGAATAGAAACAATTCTAAGAGTTTATAAAAAATTATATTTGAATAGAAACAATTCTAAGAGTTTATAAAAAATTATAAAAAATTATATTTGAATAGAAACAATTCTAAGAGTTTATAAAAAATTATAAAAAATTATATTTGAATAGAAACAATTCTAAGAGTTTATAAAAATTATACAGAAATATATTTAATTAGAAAAAATTTAAAGAGTTTATAAAAATTATAAAAAAATATATTTGATTAGAAAAAATTCTAAGAGTTTATAAAAAAATATATTTGATTAGATAAAATTCTAAGAGTTTATAAAAAAATATATTTGATTAGAAAAAATTCTAAGAGTTTATAAAAAAATATATTTGATTAGACAAAATTCTAAGAGTTTATAAAAAAATATTTGAATAGAAACAATTCTAAGAGTTTATAAAAAAATATATTTGAATAGAAACAATTCTAAGAGTTTATAAAAAAATATATTTGATTAGACAAAATTCTAAGAGTTTATAAAAAAATATATTTGAATAGAAACAATTCTAAGAGTTTATAAAAAAATATATTTGAATAGAAACAATTCTAAGAGTTTATAAAAAAATATATTTGATTAGAAAAAATTTAAAGAGTTTATAAAAAAATATATTTGATTAGAAAAAATTTAAAGAGTTTATAAAAAAATATATTTGATTAGAAAAAATTTAAAGAGTTTATAAAAAAATATATTTGAATAGAAACAATTCTAAGAGTTTATAAAAAAATATATTTGAATAGAAACAATTCTAAGAGTTTATAAAAAAATATATTTGATTAGAAAAAATTTAAAGAGTTTATAAAAAAATATATTTCATTACAAAAAAATTTAAAGGGTTTATAAAAAAATATATTTGAATAGAAACAATTTTAAGAGTTTATAAAAAAATATATTTGATTAGAAAAAATTTAAAGAGTTTATAAAAAAATATATTTGAATAGAAACAATTTTAAGAGTTTATAAAAAAATATATTTGATTAGAAAAAATTTAAAGAGTTTATAAAAAAATATATTTCATTACAAAAAAATTTAAAGAGTTTATAAAAATTATACAGAAATATATTTGATTAAAAAAATTCTAAGAGTTTATAAAAAAATATAAAGAAATATATTTGATTAGAAAAAATTAAAAATAAAAAAAATTTTTAGCAGTCTAAAATGTTTTTAAGGAATTATATAAAAAACACTTGACGTAGAATATTTTAAATCAGTTTTTGTAACTTTATATAAAGCCTCAGAAATTGTATACGAAAGCTCATATTAATTAAAAAATGGATCTAAAGTTAATTAGAAAAACTGTCGGATCAAAAAATTCTAATAAAATATATTTTTTTACTATTCCGTTTCAAATAAATCGGTGATTCAAAAAATAAGGAACCAAATGGTTCCTGTGTGCACCAGGGCGCACATAAATATTTATATGAATATGTAAGTTAATGTATTAAATTCTTACTTATAAGTTAGTATATAAAATTAGTGAATTAAAATTATTTTATATGAATAATTAAGTGAAGTAAAAATGAATCACCGATTGATCTGAAACGGAGTAGTATAAAAAATAAAAATTACAACAACATTTTAATGAAATATATTTCTATAGATAAACTTTTGGGTCAAAAAATTATAAAAATATATATTTCTATAAACTTTTGGGTCAAAAAATTATAAAAATATATATTTCTACCCCTTTTACAGAATAAATAATAAACATATTTTAGTTGGATCATGTCATGTCAATCAAATTACTATTGTAGATAAAAAAGTTTTAGCTATAATGAAAGAATGTAAAAATTTATACAATGAAATATCTCAAGAAGATATGTCCCCCTGTTATTTTTCTTGAAGAACTTATTGAAAATATTGATTCTACAACAGAAAAGAAAATATTAACAATTGAAAAATATTTGAAATTTGAGAAAATAGATGAATCGTTCATTCCAAAAAATTTAGTTTATCCTAAAAGTTTTTTAAAAAAAATTACTTTTAAGGATATTTCTTTAACACAATTATTATTTATTCATAGAGCTGTAAACGAAATTTATGAAATGGATCGGGTGATTGGTATTATATTTAAGAATGATAAGAAACCTATATTCTCATTGGATGAAATTCCAGAAGCCTCTGGAATTAGACAAGAATTTTTAAACACACAAGTAAATGAAGAATATAAGTATGACATTGATCAATGTTTTCAATTTTATATAAATTTCCTAGTTTCAAAAGAATCCGCGAGGATTCCCTAGAAAATAGGACATTCAAAAAATATTTATAAAAATAAATATTTAATTATAAGTACTAGTCCAGTTCAAATAAATTGGGTCAGATCTTTTTCTTCACTTTTAAAACAATATTAAATTTTAACTAAAACCTATATTTTTAAGTAAATATTTATATCACTTAAAAATATTTAAACATAAATTTACACATACTTATTTATGTGCGCCCTGGTGCACACGGGAACCATATGGTGGGACTGTTCCTTTTTTTTTGAAAACCCAATTTATCTGAACTGGACTAGTATTAAATTCATTACGTTAAAATACTCATATATAAAATTAGTGAATAATAAAATTTTTATATGAATAAATAAGTGTTCTAAAAATGAATCACCGAAGGAACCAAGAAAATGGTGCCTTTAGGTTCCCGTGAACCGTTCGGTTCGTCATTGATCTGAAACGGAGTAGTAATTTTTTAGAATGGTATAGTAATCATAGAACTGATTATAAAATTAAACGATATCACATAATTGAATATTTTTGTCCTAATAAAATTGAATATAAACTTTTAAGAGATAAAGCATGGTTAAAAAAATTAAAACCCGCTATGCAATTAGAGGATTCTTCTTTAATTCTTGTCTGAATGGCTCATTGTAAAGGTTTAGTAAAAGGCTTAAGAGAAGATTATGTTGTTGAGAAAATTTAAACATAATTAGAAAAATTATGTTTGAAGAGAGAAAAAAATATTTGATTAAAAAAATTTATAAAAAATTTTACTCATCCATCAGACTATTTTTATTTTTTTAATTATTTATTTCTGAAATATTTTACTTTTTATCAAAATATGAAATAATTTTTATTTTCTTTTAATTTAAAATGCAGGCACATTTTTCTTCGAACCCAATAAAAAATAAGAATCCTCTTATTATTAGACCTGTTTCTAATGTTATTAAGATAGAGCCGCCTGTTAAAAATGTTGTTGGTGTTCAAAAGATAACACCTAAAGAAAGACATATAATTGATTCGACAACAATAAATATTGAAGATTCTATGTCAAAATATAACTTATATTGTACCAGTATGTCTTTTATGTCTTGGGAAGAGATTGTAAAACTTTCAGTTTGTGAAATTACAAGCTCTGAATTTTACGGAGATGGCTCTTTAGGTGATATGAGATTAGGTGTTCTTGATAAAAATACATTATGTAAAACATGTCATAAAACGAATACACATTGTCCAGGACATTGTGGTAGAATTAAATTTAATCATTCTTTCCCACATCCCTTATTGATGAAATTTATTATTAATCTTTTACAATGTGTATGTAATTGTTGTGGTGAAATTATATTAGAAGATAAAATTCTTGCAAAAAAAGTAGGCCATTTGAAAGATCCATTTTTAAGAGTTAAATTAATGGCAGATTTAAGTAAAGGCCATAATTGCGTAAATAGTCACAAATCTAAAAAAAATAAATGTACTATAAATCCAATATATAATATAACAGATGCTAAAGAAACTTATAAAATTAGATATTCTTATGGTACTTCATCAAAAGAAACTGATAAATTTGAAAGAACCATAGAAGAAGTTAGAATGATTTTTAAGAGTATTTCTGATGAGAATTGTAGTAAAATAGGATTTGAAAATGGTAATCGGCCAGAAAATTTAATTATTGATGGATTAGCAGTTATGCCAATTCAAGCAAGACCTTATACTTTTCAAGACGGAGAAAAAAAACAAAACTATTTATCAGTTGCATTGTCTGACATTATAAATTTCAATAAAAATTTAGATAATAATAAAATTTATAAAGATAATGTTGCTGAAAGAGATAAAAATATTATGGACCTTTTTAAAATGATTTATTATTATATGGATAATTCAGATGGAAATTACTCAAAAACACAAGATGAAAAAATCATAACTATCAAACAAAAACTTATTGGTAAAGAAGGCTACATTAGAGAATTTGTTAGTGGTAAAAGAGTTAATTTTTGCGCTAGAAGTGTTATTGGCCCACCCCAAAAATGTGAATTTGGTTATGTTGGAGTTCCTAGAATTATGAAATATATTTTAACTGTTCCAGAAACAATTACACCATATAATCATAAAAGATTATTAGAATTATATAAAAATGGTGCAGTTACAGATTTAATTTATAAATCTTCAGAAAATGATAGAAGAAAAGGATCACATTTTAAAATTACAGATGATAAAAGAGATCAATATGATCCTCATATTGGAGATGAAGTTGAAAGACATTTACAAGAAGGTGATTATGTTTTAAGTAATAGACAACCAACTTTACATCATTATGGTTTAGCTGGACATAGAGTTTATTTTCATGATGATTTAAATATTAAACCACATATATCAACTACTACAGCATACAATGCAGATTTCGATGGTGACGAAGAAAATTTACATGTTCTTCAAACAGATATGGCTATTTCAGAATGTAAAAATACTTCAAATATTTGTTCATATATTATGAATGATCAAAATAATAGTCCTATGATGGGTTTAGTTTTTAACTGCCCTAAATCTGCTTATATTATGACTGAAGATAATATGATGTTAGATCAAAAAAGTTGGAATGAAGCTATTAAATATGCTGAAATCACAAAAAAAAAATCTTTAGATGCTAGATTGAAAAAATATAAAATAAAAAAATTTTCAGGAAAAGCATTATTTAGTACTCTTTTACCTGAAAATTTTTATTATGATTTAAAAAATATTAAAATTCGAGAAGGCATTTTAATTTCAGGAAGAATTACAAAAGATCACATTGGCCCTTCTGGTGGATCAATTATTCAGTTTTTAAATAAAATGCACACTAAAAAAGACTTGATTGATTTTTTTACAAAAGGACAATATTTATTAGATTGGTTTTTAAAATGGCATGGGTTTAGTGTTGGATATGATAGTTGTATTGCTGACGACCCAAATAGAATTAAAAATGTCATTAAAGACGAAATGTCAAAAGCCATTATTAAAATAGAAGCTTTGGGTGATTCTGATAATCTAAAAACAAAATCTGAAAGAGAAAAACATGAAGGGCAAATTATTAATATTTTAAACAATGCTGAAAGTATCGGAAAAAGTATTACTCTTGAAGCTTTAAAAGAAAATAATCCTTTTAAAATTATGGCTACATCTAAATCTAAAGGTACAGTTGTAAATATTACACAAATTATGGCTTTGTTAGGTCAACAATTAATTAGAAACAAAAGACCAGCTAAAACTTTAAATAATAAAAAAAGAAGTTTACCACATTTTGAAGAAAATGAAAAATCTTTAGAATCAAGAGGTTTTGTTTCAGAAAATTTTTTAGAAGGAATAAGTCCTGCAGGAGAATATTTTCATTGTTGCGCATCAAGAGAAGGTCTTGTAGATACAGCTGCAGGCACAGCAGATGTCGGAGCAATGCATAGAAGAATTAATAAAGTTTTAGAAGATGTTCATATTGATTATACGGGTAATGTTGTAGATAAACAAACTATTTTTCAATACTGTTTTGCAGATGGATTTGATTCAAAAAATTTAGTTGGTACTAAAAGTATTGCAACTGGAGAAGTTATTAATTTTATTGATTATAATCATGTTATTGGTAGATTAAATTTAGCTTATGAAAGTCAATAAAAACATTTTTTTCTTCAAATAAACTAAAATAATTTAATAAAATATATTTCTCTACATTTTTTATAGACTCTTATAAATTTTTTTAATGAAATATATTTTTCTAGATTTTTTATAAAGTCTTATAAATTTTTTGAATGAAATATATTTCTCTAGATTTTTTATAAACTCTTGTAAATTTTTTTAATGAAATATATTTCTCCAGATTTTTTATAAACTCTTATAAATTTTTTTAATGAAATATATTTCTCTAGATTTTTATAAACTCTTGTAAATTTTTTATAAACTCTTATAAATTTTTTAATGAAATATATTTCTCTAGATTTTTTATAAACTCTTATAAATTTTTTAATGAAATATATTTCTCTAGATTTTTATAAATTTTTTAATAAAATATATTTTCTCTAGATTTTTAATAAACTCTTATAAATTTTTCTAATGAAATATATTTCTCTAGATTTTTATAAATTTTTTTAATGAAATATATTTCTCTAGATTTTTAATAAACTCTTATAAATTTTTCTAATGAAATATATTTCTCTAGATTTTTATAAATTTTTTAATGAAATATATTTCTCTAGATTTTTATAAATTTTTTAATGAAATATATTTTCTCTACATTTTTTATAAACTCTTATAAATTTTTTAATGAAATATATTTTCTCTACATTTTTTATAAACTCTTATAAATTTTTTAATGAAATATATTTTCTGTAGATTTTTTATAAATTTTTTAATGAAATATATTTCTCTAGATTTTTTATAAACTCTTATAAATTTTTTAATGAAATATATTTCTCTAGATTTTTTATAAACTCTTATAAATTTTTTAATGAAATATATTTCTCTAGATTTTTTATAAACTGTTATAAAATTTTTTAATGAAATATATTTCTCTAGATTTTTTATAAACTGTTATAAAATTTTTTAAATGAAATATATTTTCTGTAGATTTTTAATAAGTTTTTTAATGAAATATGTTTTCTCTACATTTTTTATAAACTTTTCTAATGAAATATATTTTCTCTAGATTTTTTATAAACTGTTATAAATTTTTTTAATGAAATATATTTTCTGTAGATTTTTTATAAATTTTTTAATGAAATATGTTTTCTCTACATTTTTTATAAACTCTTATAAACTTTTCTAATGAAATATATTTTCTGTAGATTTTTTATAAATTTTTCTAATGAAATATATTTTCTGTAGATTTTTTATAAACTTTTCTAATGAAATATATTTTCTGTAGATTTTTTATAAACTTTTCTAATGAAATATATTTTCTGTAGATTTTTTATAAACTTTTCTAATGAAATATATTTCTCTAGATTTTTTATAAACTTTTCTAATGAAATATATTTCTCTAGATTTTTTATAAACTTTTCTAATGAAATATATTTCTCTAGATTTTTTATAAACTTTTCTAATGAAATATATTTTCTCTACATTTTTTATAAACTTTTCTAATGAAATATATTTTCTCTACATTTTTTATAAACTCTTATAAATTTTTTAATGAAATATTTTTTTCAGTATTAAACATTTTCAGCTACATTTATAATTTGTTCCCATAATCCATCAATTGTAACAGCAATAATTTCTTTAGATTTATCATTGAGATCAGTCATTTCTTCATATAAAAATTTAATAAGTTTATCTTTTGAATCTCCTACATCATATCTTTTTCTGTATTCTTTAATTAAAATTTTAATTGAATATTTTTTCATATGAGTTAAAGAATAAATTATAAACTTATATATAAATATTGTATCAATTTCAAAATTATCAAAAAAGAAATTCATAGTAATCGTATCTTCTTGAATTAATACTTTTTCAAAATCTTCAATGTAATCTCTAAAATTAATATTATAAATATCATTTTTTAAAGCTTGAATAATTAAAGAAGCAAAATCAAACATTTTTTTATCTAAACAATAAATAATAATATCTTTAGAATAAATAAGTAAGTCATATTTATATTTCAAAAATATTTTATTTTCTTTAAGAATATAATTAAGCATATCTTCATCAAAGTTATCAATAGCGAAAATCATTAAATTTAAAATAATTTCATATAATGAATTTTTGTTTCTAATAGTTTTGAATAAGTGAGTCTCAGGATCAAATGTAAACATTATATTATACCATTCATCTTCTGTAATTTTATCAATTATATCCCTAAAATATTCAATATTCCCTTCTTTAGACATTTTCATCATATCTTCAGAAAGGTCCTTTTCAATAAACTTACCCTCAGATAATTCTTTTCTGATAAATTCAAGGTTCATTTTTTTGACTTATTAACTTTTTTTGGAATTCAATTTTTTTAATTTTGATTAAAAAATTTTATATTTAGATTTATATGATAAAATATTTTTTAAAAATTTTGTTGAATACTTAATCAGAAACAGATTTTTTCATGATTTTTCACACTGATTTTTTCACTTATTTTTTTTCAATTTTTTACAAACTTTTTAATTTTTATTTTAATTTTTTTTGAGTGATATTTATTTTAGTATAAAATTTCGTAAAAAAAATGAAAATTCTAAAAAAAATTTTGTTTCTTTAAACATGCTAGGAAATTATAAAAAAGTTGTTGAATTTACTGAAGGGTCTAAAAGAATTAAGTGTCCTCAAGAACCTTCTCAAATGTCAAATGAAAAAGCCACTTTTTTATTGAAAATGATGCTTTCAGAAATTGTTGAAATTTTTGAAGTTTTTTCTGAAACACCAGAAGAAGCGCAATTAAAACTTCAAAATTTAATTTCGAAAGAGTTAGATTTTTCTTTCCAATATTATGTTTCTGAAGAATTAGTTTTACATAAATTTTTACCCTCAGAAAAAGAATGTGTTGATTTGATCGAAAATTATCTTTTTTTACTATTTAAATTTGCTTCTACTTTTTCTGAAGATCCTCAATTAACTCTTTTGGATTGCCTTGGTGTTGATGCACATGCTCAGATTAAAAAAATGGATGAAGAAGATAAAATTATTGAGATTTTTGATGGCTTAGTTGATGCTATGTATTATGCATTAAATGTTTGTTCTTTATTTGGAATTGATTTGGATTTTTATGATAGAGATCCAAGAAATAATATTATTTGGGATAGACAGATGTGTTTAAAAAAAATTGAAAACGAAGAAAATATTGCAGTTAAACAAGGATTGATTTTATATAATTGTTGGACAATTAGTGTTAATTTTTCTAAGAAATATGGGATTGATTTATTTTTATTGTTTAATGCTGTTCATGATGCTAATATGGATAAAAGAGATCCTGTAACAAAACAATTTATTATTCGTGAAAGTGATGGTAAAGTTTTAAAAAGAGAAGGATGGGTTGAGGCTGATTTAAAATTTTTATTGTTTGGTAATAATCAAGTAACAGCTTAACTGTTTCAAAAAAAATTAAATTGAGATTTAATTAAAATATTTTTTATAACAAAAAATATTTTGATTACGAAGAGCCTACTGAACTGGAAAAGGTTACTTCTCCGTCCCAAATGTAGGCTCAAAAAATAACATTTTTTTTAAAATATACTACTCCGTTTCAAATAAATTGCCGATTTAAAAAATAAATATTTATATGGATGAATACGTGTAAGTATTAAATATAAGCTTAAATATTAATATATAAAATTAGTGAATTAATAAAATTTTATATGAATAATTTGCTGAAGTAAAAATGAATTACCGATTGATCTGAAACGGAGTAGTATATAAATTTTTTAAATTGGATAAATTAATCTGGGACGGAGTAGTATATATGTTGGCAAATTTGATACTACTCCATTTCAGATAAATTTGGACTTCATAAAAAAATATTTGTATGAAGAAAATATGTACGCCTCCGTCCCAGATAGTTCAACAAAATATTATCTGACACATTAAAAAGTTTATATTTATTTTAAAAAAATTGTTCTTTTTTGAGTCCTACATTTGCATTTGGGACGGAGAAGTATATACTTTTAAAATTATTTATGATTTTTATGAAGTCCATATTTATATGGATCCAAGCAGCTGTAGTAACTTTTTTTAAATTACTTCAAAAATTCATATAACTTTTTCTTTGTGTTGAGAAAATTCATTTTAGAAAAGAGTAGTACTTCTCCGTCCCAAATGTAGGCTCAAAAAAGTTATATACATTTTTATAAAGTTATATAAAAATGCATATAACTTTTTCAATATGTCAGATAATATTTTGTTGAACTATCTGGGACGGACTAGTATATTTTTTAAACTTTATCTAAAAATTAACAATATTAACAAAATATAAATTTTTAATTTCTTTTGTTATACCTATAACACTGTAGTTTATTGTTTTTACCATATATAACATTTTATTTTTATCTAGGTTATCTCTAATTAATTTAAACATTTTATCTTCTTCTGGCATATCATCACAATCATGAATTTTATATTTTTTTAATTCGTAATAAGAAAATAAAATTTTTTCTTTTTGAATTACATCAATTTTTTCTCCAGATATTTTTTCAAGATTTTTAATAAATAATTCATTTCTAGCAGATTTACTTCCACGTCCAATTTGTCTAAAAGAATCTTTTTCTTGACTGTACCAAATATAACCTAATCTAATACAATTAATATAATATTTTAATCTTGTTTTAGCTTTGGCATTTTCATAAAATCCATTTTTTATGTTTTTTGTAAATAATGGATTGTTATACATATTTAAAGGAAATTTTTGTTTAAAAATGATACAAATAGATTTAATAAAATTTTTATGGTCTTTAAAAATATGTAAAATTTTATGAAGTCTTCTTAATTCTGATTTATTACCAATAACAATATACTCTGCTATTCGAAATGAAAAAGATTCTATAATATTATTTAAAGGCATTTTTGTGAATTCTAAAAAAAAATTAAATAATTTTCATTTTTTTAGAATTTAGAAACAAATAATTATACTACTCTGTCCCAGATATTATGTCGATCTGACAGATTGAAAAAGTTATATTCACTTTAATATGTCTTTAAAAAAAAATGTTCTTTTTTGAGCCTACATTTGAGGCAGAGAAGTATTATTTTGAAATATTATAGGAATCCGGATCTTTTTAAATATTACTCCGTTTCAAATAATTTAGTGTGGGACGAGACGCATATCCAACTTTTTTAAAAGTCACACAAAAATACATACTACTCCGCCCCAAATGTAGGCTCAAAAATATCCAACTTTTTAAAAAGCCATATTAAAGTGCATATAACTTTTTCAATGTGTCAGATCGACATAATATCTGGGAAGGAGTCGTATAACTTTTTCAATTTGTCAGATCGACATATTATCTGCGACGGACATTAAAAAATTTATGTCTATTTTTATATCGCTTTAAAAAAAAATGTTCTTTTTTGAGTCTACTATTTGAAATGGACTAGTAACAAAAATTTTAAAAGAAAATAAATTATAATTAAATAAATAATTATAATTTTATACGTGAAATATATACAAATATAAGACACATTTTAATCATTTCTCATGATTTCTAAAACAGACTCAAAAATAAATTAAAAACACACTTAAAATGAATTTTTACTTATTTTATATACAATAAATTAAAATACAGTCAAATACATTTTTATATACACAAACAAAAATAAATTAAAAACACACTTAAAATGAATTTTTACTTATTTTATATACACACACTTAAAATAATTTAAAAACAGACTTAAAAATGAATTCTTACAACACACATTTAAAAATGATTATTTATTTTTGACATATATCTTACATGATTTTAAAATTGTTAACTTCCTTTTCCAAAAAGGAAATTTTTTCTTCTAATAATCTAACCTTTTCTAACAAATATTCATTGTTTAGTTCCTTGCGTCTCTTATATTCCATTGTTTTTCTAGAAAGTTCATCTATGCCAATAGTATCTATTTCATCACTGTCAATTGATTTTTTCAATTCTTCATATTTTTCCCTTTCGAGTTTTCTGACAGCAGATACACAATCTTTGCAGGTTTTCCGATATTTTCCAGATCCCTTTGGCGTTTCATAAAAACAATAAATTGATTTTTCTATTCCACATCCGGGATTTGAAGGGATACCTTCGCATATCTGTGTTTTTATCGTACTCTTTTGTATCTTTTCCGACATTTTTATTAATTCATAAAAAATAAAATAATGAAAAATTATAAAAAATGCATTATTTTATTATAAATTCACAAAAAATCATAGGAAAATAATTTTAAATGCATTTAAAATTATAATAATATATTTTTTGATATACATACGTCTTACTGTATGTATTTTTTTATATTGTGTTTAAGAGTAAAAATTTATGTAAAAATATTATTAAGTGCAGTTAAGAGTAAAAAATGTTCTTATTGTAATTTCGTTTTTTAAATTTTTAGTTAGAACAAGTGATAAGTTCTTATTTCACTAAAATTACACGTTAAATAATATTCAGTGACGATGAGTGAAAACAAAATTGTTCTTATTGTAATTTTGTTTTTTAAATTTTTAGTTAGAATAAGTGATAAATTCTTATTTCACTAAAATTACACTTAAAAAATTATTCAGTGACGATGAGTGAAAACCAAAAAGTTCTTATTGTAATTCGGAAAAATAAAATTTTTCCGATTTTTAAGTGTGTTTTAATTTTTTTAAGTGATGAATTTTTATTTCAACTTAAAACACACTTAAAAATATAGTTAAAGTATTTTTGAGTGAAGAATTAAAATTACCACACGTTTTAATTCTTTCAGTTAGTAATTTTTATATTCATAAATTTAAAATTATTTACAAATTGTATTTTTATGAATATATTACATCAGAAAAAATCGGAAAGTTAATATAAAATATGTTATGATAATTACATTAAATACTACTCTGTCCCAGATTAATTTATCTGACACATTGAAAAAGTTATATGCATTTTAATATGGTTTTATAAAAAAATGTTCTTTTTTGAGCCTACATTTGGGACGGAGAAGTACAAATTTATAAAAATGCATTTGAAATTAAAAAATAAATAATTATTTCAATAAAAAGTTTATTAAATTCTAATTTTTTATAAAAATTGTATAAGAAAAAATATAAAATTATAAAAAATGGAAAAAATCCTTTCTGACATCTCTGAAAATAATGGCCCCTCTTTTGAAGATCTGTTAAAGAAATATTCTAACTTAACAAATGATATGGTTGATTTTCCTGATATTTTTAAAAATATGATGGAAAAAATAAAATTATTTAATGCGAATGAAAACGAAATTTTACAAACACTTAAAAATAACCTAAAAACTGAACTTAGAGAAAAATATTTTGATTCTTTAAAGGAGACTAATTCAATTAAAAAAAGAATTTTATTTTTAAATTTAATTGAATTTTTAGATTTCAAAGCTGCAGAAGATTTTAAAACTATTTTTTTACAATTAATTAATCTTTACTCAAAAGATTTAGATTTTTCTATTCTATTAGAAGAAAAAGAAAAGTATTGTTTAATTATAAATTCAATTTATGATATTTATTTTTTAAGTCCTTTATATTGTCTTGATCAATTTCTTAAAAAAATATTTCTTGAAAAAATGGAAATAAAAGATTCAGATTTGGAAAGTATACCTGAGGAAATTTTTTTAAATATACCTGAGGAAATTTTTTTAAATATACCTGAGGAAATTTTTTTAAATATTCCTTATATTGAAAGCATTACAGAGAAAAAAATTCTTTTAATTAAATTAGTTAAAAATACCATATGTTTTGTTAAATTTTTAAGTTTATGTAATAAATAAAAAAAATTCTTTAAAAATTCGAACACATTAAAATATATTTTATTAAAAAATATATTTAAAACTTACTTTTATCCAGAAGTTTTTTTAAATCCTACAAAAACTCTACTTGAATTACTATTAAAAGTTTTATTGGATTGATTACTTTCGTTTTTAGGAAAAATATTGAAATTTTTCTTATAAGCGTTTTTAGGACTTATTTTTATAGAAATAGGTGATTTATTTTTTTCTAACATTTTTAATTATTTTATTTTCTTAAAGAATTTTTATCTTCTTAAGAATTTTCTAATTATTTAAAGAAATGGATTTAATTTTTAAAAATCTTGAGAATGAATTAAAAGATAAGTATCTTGAATCTTTAAAAGAAAATAATTCAAATGCAAAAAGAATTTTATTTTTAACTTTAATTGAAGTTTTAGAAAGTAGACACACAAATGAAGGCAAATTTAAATACTAAATGGCTATAAAATACGGATATAACAATTCTTTGTAGAGAAAAAGAAAGATATTGTGTAATATTTGGTTTATGATATTTATTTTTTAAATACAAATATGTTTCTTGATTTGAATAATTTTAATTCGCATTTTGATGAATTATTACAATATTTTGATACTTTTAAGTCTATAAAATATTATTCAGAATTTCAAATTCCTGAAGATATTTTAAAAGTAATCCAACATTTACCAGGAACTGATTTATTAAATCAATTATTTCCTGAATTAAAAATAAATGAATTATTATCAATTATTACTCCGTTTCAGATAAATCGGTGATTCAAAAAATAAAGAACCATTTGGTTCCCGTGTGCACCAGGGCGCACATAAATATTTATACGTATTAATAAGTATAAATATTAAATGAATACTTAAACATTAATATACAAAATTAGTGAATTAAAATAATTTTATATGAATAAATAAGTGAAGTAAAAATGAATCACCGATTGATTTGAAACGGAGTAGTATCCATTTTAATAAAATAATTAAAAATATAGTTGGAATGGGATTATTTTTAAGTTTATATGAATAAAATTCAAAAAAATACTACTCCATTTCAAATAATATGTCAAAAGACATTCATCACAATTATTTATCACATAATTTTTTCTAAAGTTTCAATTTCTTAGGAATCCGCATGGATTATCCTGCAATGGAGTAGTATTTATATAATTTTATATAAATAATTAAGTAAAGAACTGCTATATTAATTTGACTAATATATTCATCTACTTTTGTCTACACAAAGGACATGTTTTTTTACAAATAAACCAATCGTCAATACATTTTTGGTGATATGAATGTCCACATTTTAAAACTGCACGATTATTTAATATATTAGAAGTACAAATTGAACATTCTAAATTATCTTCTTTAATTATTGTATATTCATTAATTCCACATTCTATATCAAAATTTTTAGTTTCATCTATTTGATGAGGAACAATTTCTATATTTCTATTTATTTGTATTGTGGGATTTAATATTTTGAAATATAACATAAATTTATAAAGATGACCACCACGAGTATATCCATTATCATCAGAAGCAAAAATAATTCCGAAAATAGCAGAAAAAAACAATCCAATAAAAGTTAAAATAAAACCTATTTTAGAATACTTATTAGAAACGTCTTTTGTTATACATTTTTGTCTGCCTGTTAGATTTAATAGTACTTCTTTATTATTACCTATTTTATAATGTTTTTTTAAGTATTTTTCAGAATAACAATATTCTAGATTTATTTTACAATGATGTAATTCTTTATAATATATAAATTCTGAAATTGCTTGGAATTTTTTATATGATTTACAAGGTTTATAATTTGTAATATTAACCATAATTTGAGTAGGACTTCTCCACCCTCCATATGTAGAACTGTAACCATTATTATAATAATAAATACCTGGGATCCAAAATGCACCAAAAGGAATAGAAAATAAAATTATACATGTGAATATACTTTCTAATAATCTACCATTCATTTTTTATTTTTTTTTATTTTTTTTTTTTTCATATTTTTTTTATTTAATTACTACTACTCCGTTTCAAATCAATTGGTGATTCAAAAAACAAAGAACACAAGAAAATGGTGGCATATTAGTGGGAATGTTCCCGTGTGCACCAAGGCTCACATAAAAAATTATATTGATGAATAAGTACAATTATTAAATTACACTTGTAAAATAATATATGAAAATATAAGATTAAAATAATTTTATATGAATAATTAAGTGATATAAAAATAAATTACCGAAGGAACCAAGAAACGGATTACAACTCCCTCCCAGATAATATGTCGATCTGAAAAAGTTATACTAGTCCAGTTCAAATAATATGTCAGGTTTTGAGAAAAATTTTATTTATATGTAAATATAAGTAGACTTGTCTAAAAGAAATATAAAATATTACTTAAGGATAAGCTTTTTAATTAAAAATTTATATGTTTAAAAAAGTGAAGAAAAAGATCTGGCCTGACATATTATCTGAACTGGACTAGTATGCATTTTTATATAGCTTTATAAAAAAATGTTCTTTTTTGATCCTACATTTGTGATGGAGTAGTAGTATGTTTTATAATCTTCTTTTGTTTTTTCGTGGAAATATTTAACGGTTGTGGTTATTGGCTTGTAATTATTTTTTGAACCGCAAAAGTATTTAAGATTTTCATACTCTTTAATCAAAAAGATTAACAACAGCCACAAATCCAAAAACACCCAAGTATACCAGACATATTATTAAAAAAAAATTGATCCATTTTTTTATAATATTTTTTTATAATATTTTTTTCAATTTTTGTATTTCTATAAAAAAATTAAGATATCAAAATTGAAAAAAAAAGTACTACTCCGACCCAGATTAATTTATCCAACTTAAAAAATTTATATATATATTTATATGAGTTTATAAAAAAATGTTCTTTTTTATCTGGGACGGGGAAGTAATATACATTTTTCAACCTTGATTAACATATATTGAACCAGTTTTGTTTCTTTTACTAGTACTAATTAATTTCTTAATTTTAAAAAATTGAAATTTTATTTAATTTTTTCCTGTATATTTTTAAAATGAACGAAGCCATAAATCTCTATTTGTGTTCTGAACAAATTGGTGAAAATTTTATTTTTATTGCTGCAAATCCTGAAGCTTTGACTTCTCCAAAAAAAGTTTTTAGTGTCATTTTAATTTTTTCAGGTTTAATTTTTATAGCTTTAATTATGTCTGTATTTGTTAAATCTAAAGGTAATAAAATTAAACCTGAAAAAGATTCAAATATTAAAAATTATCTTGATAAAAATATACCTAGTGTTTTTGATCCAGAAAAAAATATTTTTTCTAAACTCTTTGAAGAGCTTAAAAGTAAACATGAATATTTCTCTTCAATTTTAGGAAATAATAAAAATAATAACCTAGTTTTGATTTTTAAAATTACAACTATTCAAATTCTTCTTTTATTTCTTTTAGCTTTATTATATGATCTTCAATTTCCAGATGATGATGGTTCCTGTGATAATAAGACTTTTAATGATTGTTTTAAAAAAAAATCTATTTTAGATAATCATGTAACATATTGCAAATGGGAAGATAATTCATGTCTTTATAATACTCCAAACTTCACACCAAAAGTTATGGTTTATGCGTTTATTTTAACTTCTTTATTTACTTCTTTATTTAGTGTTCCAATTATGAAACTTTTTGAATATTTGGAATGTCAATCTTCTGAAGAAAAGGAAATTTTTGATAATTTGAAAAATGCTAGTATGATCATGAAAAGAAAAACTAAAATTAATTCTATTATACCAGATATTTCTTCTGAAAAATTTGATTTCTTTGAATTGAAACAAAAAGTTTTTTCACAATTTGAAACTCTTCAAGAAGATATAAAAAATGAATATTCTTCTGAGTGGAGAATTACAAATTATCCAGAAAAAGAAATAGGGTTTATTTTTGATTCTATAGATTCAGAAAAAAAGGAACTTAAAGAAAAGTTTAAAAATTTAAGTAATTATAAAATAGGTAAAAATTTACTAAATCTTTTTATTATTGATTTATTGGGATATAAAACATGTTATGCTAAAATCTTTAAAAATAAATTTGAGGAAGACCAAGAATCAGAAAAAAAAAGTGTAAGTTCTAAATTTAAATATTTTGTTGTTTTTTTAATTTTTGGAATTAATGGATTTTTTATATATTATAGTTTATTAAAAGCTAATTCTAAAAATTCAAAATGGCAAGAAAATTTTCTATCAGCTGCTATAATTCAATTTATCACAGAAATATTTCTTTTTTCGACAATGGAATGTTTATGGATTAATTTTATGATTCCTTCTTTGTTAACAGAAAAGATAAATAAAATTAAAGAACAAATATATTTTTTAGAACATGATGATCAAAATAAAATTTATAAATATTCTTTAAATGCACCTGCTTATCTATTTCTTTCAAATAAACTAGCAAAAGAATACCCAGATAATGAAGATTCTAAAATGATATTAACTTACAAACATTACCTACCCGGAATGATTTCTGAAATTTGGAAAGAAAAAAATAACTCTTTTTTAAATAGAATGTTTGAGTATATTATAGTATTAGGAAGTTTACCAATTTATGTTCAACAAATAATTATTAAAATAATTCAACCTATTTTTCTTTCTTGTTTGATTTTAATTTGGTATTATATAGTAAATAATGAAATTGCAGTAATATGCGGATCAATAATTACATTTTTATCTTGTTTACTTTTATATAAAGAATGGAAGACAAGAAGTAATAATATCAGAAAAATTGTAAATCATGAAATAAAAGATGATTTGTATGTTGATTGTGAATATTCATTAAGTTCATCAAGTGACGGAAATAGCCAAAATATTTCGGAAGGAACACGTGAATACAATAATAAGGATTATTCTGATAAAGAAAATTATTCTGTTTCTGATGAAAGTATGGTTTAAATACTGTAAAAATAATAAATTTAAAATAATTAATTCTAAATTTATTAAATGAAATATACTACTTCTCCGTCCCAAATAAATCGGTGATTCAAAAAATAAAGAACCATTTGGTTCCCGTGTGCACCAGGGCGCACATAAATATTTATATTCATATATAAGTTAATGTATTTAATCCTTACTTATAAGTCAATATATAAAATTAGTTAATTAAAAGTAGGCGACCTAATTTTATATGAATAATTTACTTAAGTAAAAATGAATTACCGAAGGAACCTTCAGGTTCGTCATTGATCTGAAACGGAGTAGTATATTTTTAAAAGTATGTAAATTATTAAAAAATATATATTTCATTTAATAAATTTCTAAAGAGATTATAAAAATTTAGAAGAAATATATTTGGTCATAAATTTCTAAAGAGATTATAAAAATTTTAGAGAAATATATTCTGTTATAAATTTTCTAAAGCCATTATAAAAATTGTACTACTCCGTTTCAAATAAATTGGTAATTCAAAAAATAAATTTTGATATGAATATTTAAGTATAAGTATTAAATCTTTACTTATAAGTTAATATATAAAATTAGCGTATTAAAATAATTTTATATGAATAAATGAGTGATCTAAAAATGAATAACCGATTGATCTGAAACGGAGTAGTAAAAGAAATATATTCTGTTATAAATTTCTAAAGAGATTATAAAAATTTAGATAAATATATTCTGTTATAAATCTCTAAAGACATTATAAAAATTTTAGAGGAAATACATTATGTTATAAATTTCTAAAGAGATTATAAAAATTGTACAACTCTGTCCCAGATAATATGTCAATCCAACTTAAAACAGTTATATGTATATTTATATGACTTTTAAAAAAATTGTTCTTTTTTGAGCCTACATTTGGGACGGAGTAGTATCTATTTTTATATGACTTTAAAAAAAAATGTTCTTTTTTATTTGGGACGGAGAAGTAGAAGAAATATATTTCGTTATAAATTTTCTAAAGACATTATAAAAATTGTACTTCTCTGTAACAGATAAAAAAGAACATTTTTTTTAATGTGTCAGATAAATTAATCTGGAACGGAGTAGTAGAAGAAATATATTCTGTTATAAATCTCTAAAGAGATTATAAAAATTTTAGAGAAATATATTTTGTTATAAATTTCTAAAGAGATTATAAAAATTGTAGAAGAAATATATAACAAAATTTAGATAAATATATTCAGTTAAAAAATTCTAAAGAGATTATAAAAATTTAAAAGAAAAATACTTCTCCTTCCCAAATAAAAAAGAACAATTTTTTTAAAAGTCATATAAATATACATATAACTTTTTTAAGTTGGATAAATTAATCTGGGACGGAGTAGTATTTGTTTATAAAAATTAGGGACACTTCTAAAAACTTTATTAAAATTTTAGATAAATATATTTTGTTATAAAAATAAATTCTGATATTAAATATTTTTCTAATTATTATAAAAAATGAGTTTTATTTTTTAAAAATAACTAATATATTAAGCATAAATTTTTATTTAAAAATATTATATGAAAAATTTACCTTTATTATTTTTTTGGAAATTTTCAAAAAAGTTTTAAAAAAAGTCAAAAAATTTATATGAAAAATTAAATGTAAAAAAAAAGAAAATTTTGCGTTTGTCATTACTTAATCAAGAAAAAATAAAATATTTTTTCACATACAAAACATCACTTAATTTTTTTTAATGAAAAATTTAAAAATCATGAAATAATTTTCTATGAATAATTAATATATAGTGTGATTGATTTTGTTTATTTAACTAATTTTAGTTAAAGATAAATTAAGTTTTATAATTTTATAATAGTCCATTTCAAATGAATTTGGACTTCATAAAATATGTAGATAAAAAATGAAGTCCTGAAATATTATCTGAAATTGAATATTACGAAATAACGGATCAATTAAATATCAAGACAGAATTGAAATAGTAATTTCAAGTTGAAAAAGTATTAATTGTATTATAATTTTTATTTAATATTTGTTTTTAAAATAAAAATTTGAATTTTTATTTGTTTTTTCTTTAAGAGTAAAATGGTTCTAGAAATTGGTATTCCAAATTTTTTTGATAGAGATAGTTTAGATTTTAAACTTATCAAATCAATTATTAAAGAGCAAGGAAGTGTTACTTGTAGAAATGAACTTTCAAATTCATATATTTCTGATTGTCTTCAAACATTTACTGCAGGATATATTATTGTAGGTAACATCTCAAATAATTCAAAAAGATGCTCTTCTGGAAAATATGTTCTGAAAGGATTTGTATTGTTTTGTTATGACGAATTCTCTACGGTACTTTCTGGAAAAATTTTATGTGGTAGAAAATCTTATTCTGGAACAGGGATTGAATTGTTAAATTGCGTTCAAAGTTATGCAAAAAATGTTAGAGCGACAAGATGGGAAATTTATTCCTTGCCCTATGAAAAATTAATGACTTACTACGAAAATTTTGGATTTACTAGAGGTATTTCAATTTATAAAAGTGGTAAATTAAAAGTTGTTCAAATGGCGAAAACTTTTGAATATGAACATGAATCTTGTGAAGAAAGTGAGGATGAATCTGAGGAAGAAAAATAAGTAAATAAATAATAAGACAGTTCAAATAGTAGAATCAATTGGGGCATATCTTTTTTTAGTTTTTACACGATATAAAAATTTTAATTAAGATATTTATTTGTAAGGTTAATTTTATATTTTTTGAAAACCTGACATATTGTGTGAATATCTGTTAAGGAGAACCTAAAAGTTCTTTTGGACTAGTATTTTTTTACAATTTTAAAAAATATCTTTTTATGAAAAGTAGGGTTACTTTTAAAAGATATTTTTTTATAAAAGTTTATACAATTTCTTGATCCAAATATGCATCTATTATTTTCTTACATTCTTGGTGCACAAATTCTGGTATTTTAAAAGTAGCGCCTTCAAACAAAACATAATCATTTTTAAAATCAGATAAACATAAATCATCACAATGTGAACAATCAAAACCCTGATATCCTTCCAAACACCCACCAGTAATACCAAAATGACCTTCATATGGAAATTCTCCTTGTATATCTACATAACCATTTAAATGTGTTTTATAAAATTGTATGGTGTATTTTATATTTCTATGTTTAAAAATATGATTTAAAGGAAAAACGTATTCTTTCATAATTTCATCTTCTGATCTAAATATTAAATCTGAACAAAGAAGTTTTTTACTTTCTAGTATATTTCCCATTTTTTAAATTCAATTTTTTTAAGTTATTTTTATTGTGACATAAACAGTTATAAATACTGATCAAATTCAAATATTTGGAATAATTAAAAATAATTTTTTTATAGTTTTTATTATAATTTTTTCAAGTTTATCATTCTTTATTATTTCATCTTTCAATAGTAGAATTTATGTTTAGTTTATAATTTAAATTACATTCTATTAAATCATTATCATTAAACAATTTAAAGTTTAAAGTATTAATTTTATTTATAGGAATATTATACATTTTAGATAGTGGATAATAATAATATATTCCAGAAGAGTATATATTATTATTTGCATACATATCCAACATGAATTTTTTTTACTATTTTAATTGAAGTTAAAGCAAAAACTGCAATACAAGAATCAAATATTTTATACATTTATTTTAAAGTTCCATCAAAAAAAGTAGGTTATATAAACTGAACTTTTGGAAAAAATATACTAGTCCAGTTCAGATAAATTGGGTTTTCAAAAAAAAAATAAGTATATGTAAATTTATGTTTAAATATTTTTAAGTGATATAAATACTCACTTAAAAATATAGGTTTACTTAAAATTTAATATTGTTTTAAAAGTGAAGAAAAAGATCTGGCCCAATTTATTTGAACTGGACTAGTATTTATTTATAAAATTCTAAAAAGTTTATTAAATATTTAGAAGAAATATATTTTGGTATAAAATTCTAAAGACATTATAAAAAATTTAGAAGAAATATATTTTGGTATAAAATTCTAAAGACATTATAAAAAATTTAGAAGAAATATATTTTGGTATAAAATTCTAAAGACCTTATAAATATTTAGAAGAAATATATTTATTTATAAAAATTCTAAAGACCTTATAAAAATTTAGAAGAGTCTATAAAAATTCTAAAGACCTTATAAATATTTAGAAGAAATATATTTAGTTAAAAAATTATAAAGACCTTAAAAATATTTAAAAGAAATATATTTTCGTATAAAATTCTAAAGACCTTATAAAAAATTTAGAAGAAATATATTTAGTTAAAAAATTCTAAAGATCTTAAAAATATTTAAAAGAAATATATTTATTTATAAAATTCTAAAGATCTTAAAAAAATTTAGAAGAAATATATTTGGTTATAAAAATTCTAAAGACATTATAAAAAATTTAGAAGAAATATATTTGGTTATAAAAATTCTAAAGACCTTATAAATATTTAGAAGAAATATATTTGGTTATAAAAATTCTAAAGACATTATAAAAAATTTAGAAGAAATATATTTACTTAAAAAATTCTAAAGACATTATAAAAAATTTAGAAGAAATATATTTACTTAAAAAATTCTAAAGACCTTATAAAAAATTTAGAAGAAATATATTTAGTTAAAAAATTCTAAAGATCTTAAAAATATTTAAAAGAAATATATTTATTTATAAAATTCTAAAGATCTTAAAAAAATTTAGAAGAAATATATTTGGTTAAAAAAATGATGTGTCGACTTTTACTTTTAGAAAAAATATATTATAAAAGTTCTAAAGTGAACATTAAGCACAGTTTAGAAAAATATATTATATTATATTATATAAAGTGATGAAAAATTTATTTATTAAATTTATATATATATACAAACGTTAATAAAAATGCAAAAAAATATCTAATAAAAATTTAATTATAATGAATTTTTTTTAAATTTTTATAAAAATTATTTATGAAATTGAGACATACTTTAAAAATAATTATAATAATATTTATTATCTATTATATTAATTTTATCATAATAATTATCATTTTTACTTTTTTTAGTTACTTTTTCATTATCAATATCATAATTTTCTAAAATAATTTCAGCCAATTTTTTACACGTTTCTTTTGTTTTTTCATTTATTGCATTTTCAATTTCATTTGTAAAAAAATCATTCAAACAATTATTTATTTTTCCACCATAGTTTTCATATATTTTCTTACATTTCTGAAAATTATTAAAAATAAAAAGAAAAAGATTGCTTTTTGGAGAAATATTTATTTTATCTTGTTGATTCCAAAATTGTAATGTTTTTAATAAATCTTCCAAATCTTTTTCTGAAATATTTTCAGAAAAAGATTTCATAAAAGAAATAGTTAATTTACTCGTATCACTTGGATCCAAATTCTTATAAAATTCAGATGTTTTCAAATAATCAGGAATTTCTGTGTATATAACTTCGATCATTTTATTTTGATTAAAATAAAATATTTTTTTCATTTTTTTAAATGACAATACTTCTAAAAAATTTTGAAATATATGAAAATCTTTAGGAGAAACTTAATATATAAAAAGTAATACTCCATTGCAGGAGGATCCTGGTGATCCCTGTGAAATTGAGTTTTCAATAAAAAATTAATCGTAAATAAAATGTTTTATTTTTTATAAAAATATTGTTTGGAAATAATATTTTTTAATTCGAATTTTATGAAAATTTGATGAAAAATCAATTTCACAGGGATCACCAGGATCCTCCTGCAATGGAGTAGTATTTTTCATATATTTAAATTATTTTTAGAAAAAAATTCTATTCCCATCTTGGATCAAAACTGTCTTTTTCTGCTATATTATATAATTCTTTTTCTTTAAACACTAAAGTAATAATCGGGTTATTTAAGGGTTGCATTTGTAGTTCCCAATTATACCAATTATCTGGTATTTCTAAAATATCTCCATCATCATTCTTAACTTCTGCTCCTAAAGAAATTGCTTCATTTTTTAATTTATTAATTTCTTCTTCAATATTTTGAATTCTAAGTGCTTTAGAAGAATATTCATCTCTAATATCTAAACATATTTTTTTACTTAATTTTTCAGTTTGAATTTTAATATCAATATATTCTTCATAATCTTTTAAAAAAGACACAACTTCTTTAAAAAGATGAATATTTATTATTTTATTTTTTTCCTTCCAATAATCCCAATATGATTTTTCATTAAAAACAAGGCTTAATGAATTTAAACAAAAAGACCTCCCTTGGCCTTTTGAAAAATATAAACTATTATCTTTCATTTTATTCACAAAATTTTGAAACTTCTCTAAATCCATTTTAAATAAAAAAAAAATTTATTTTTATTCAAATTTTTTTTATTACTTCTCTGTCACAAATGTAAAAAAATTTTTTTTATTTATATATCAACTAGCCTCACTAGATATAATTTTTTTAATATGTCAGATACTTCAACTGTAAAAAAAAGTTATATTTATATTTATATGAATTTTAAAAAAATTGTTATACATTTGGGACGGAGAAGTACTTTAAAAAAACGAATTAAATAAAAAATTTTATATATTTTTCAAATTATAACATCTTTTTATGAAGTACTGTTTGAAAGAATTCGTTACGATTTAACAGACATTAGTGAAAGATTTGAATTAAATACGGATCATTATTCAGATTTCTTAGTTGAAGAAATTAAGTCTTTAAAATTTCATTTATTAAAATCCTCTGAAGGAAAGTATTTAATTAAAGATCTTTTAAAAAGATGTACTGGGTATCAAGTAGTTACACAAAAAATTATACTTAAAGAAATTATAGAATTTTTAATTAAAAAAGGTTATGAAAAAATATTGGGTTATTTTGGAGAAGTTGAAAAATTTGATGAACTTCAAATTAAAGCTTTTTTAAAAATTTTAAAAGAAAAAAATACAACTTTTTTTGGCCCTATATATAAAATAAATCTATTAAACGAAATTGAATTTAGGTTAATTTATTGTTTAAGTGATATAGAAAATTCTATAATTTCTGATAAAAATTTTAAAGGTCTTGTCAATAATATTCGAATTCAATTTTTAAATGATGATTTGTTAAAAAAAATTAAAAATTCTATAATTGATGAGTGGAATAAATTAAAACTAGGACATAATGAAAAACTCCGCACTTTAGTCTCTTTGATGATAAACATGAATATTATAAGAAGAAAAATTATTAATGATATTATTGAGAAAAAAAAAGGGGATAAAATACAAGAGGAATTGATTTTTATAGAAAATGGAATTATAGAAGGTATGTATATAGAAGAAGGTTTTTTTAATCATGAACTTTATTTTTAAATTTTCTTAATAGTCAAGCAGAAATCAATAACCCTATAATTATGTCGTTTTCAAAAAATTTGATTTATTTAAGATTTTTGTAATTTTAAATAAATGTATTACGAAAATAAAACAATATCTTTAATTTTTGGTGATGGTAATGAAAGTCATGTAGGAATGGAAAAATTAGGTAAAATTTCTGAAAATGGATTTACTGTTTTAGATTTAAAAAAAACTAAAGGAATATTTAAAAGTTTAGGTTGCAAATGTAAATTATATAAACTCCACAAATTATTATTAGAAGAAAATATTGATATGGACATTCCAAAAGCTTATATTTTACCAATTAAAAATGCTGCAAGTGTTTTAATTGGTAATTTTACTTTAGAAGAACTTTTTAATGAAAATTTAAATCTTGAATATGATAAGAAAGCTTTAATGTATGGTAGAGTAGTTAATAAAAATTGTAGGCATTGTTTATGTTTTGGTGATAATAAAGAAGAACCTGAATATGAAAAAGGTAAAGGAATAATTGAAAGTTACGAAAATATTCCAATTGTAAAATTAATTAAAGAAAATCTAGAAAAATATGTTGTAAATTCTGGTGAACTTGTAGGTGGTTCAAATTTTTACTACGATATTAAAAAAACAGGAATATCATATCACGGTGATGGTGAAAGAAAAAAGGTTATTATTTTAAGGCTTGGGGAAAATTTACCATTACATTTAAATTGGTTTTTCAAATCTGAAAAAATAGGTAAACATTTTGAACTAAATTTAAAAAATGGAGACATGTATTTATTGTGTGATAAAGCAATAGGTAATGACTGGAAGAAAAAAAATATTTTAACACTTAGACATGCAACGGGATGCGACAAATATATTAAATAAGTAATACTAGTCAATTTCAGATAATATGTCAAAAGACCTATATCTTTTCAAATTACTAATACTAAGTTTCATATAGTGGGACTAATCGGTGATTCGTTTTTTAGATTTATATATATAAAATTATTCAAGAATTTTATATATTATTATTTAAGTGTTTATTAAATCCTTACACCTGGTTGGGAGTTCTTAAAACATCCAACCGACTGTATACTAATTTATTTATATACTAGTCCAGTTCATATAGTCGGATTAATTAGGCCAGATTTTTTTTTACTTTTTAAACCATATAAATTTTTAAGTAAAAAGCTTATCCTTAAGTAATAATTTATACTTCTCCGTCCCAGATAAAAAAAAAACATTTTTTTATAAACTCATATAAAAATATACTACTCCGTCCCAGATTAATTTATCCAAGTTAAAAAAATTATATCTATTTTTATATGACTTTTAAAAAAAATGTTCTTTTTTATCTGGGACGGAGAAGTATATAAATTTTTTAAGTTGGATAAATTAATCTGGGACGGAGTAGTATGACTTTTAAACAATTATACTTATCAATTTATCTGAACTGGACTAGTAAATATTTATTTTTTCAATCACTTATGTGTATATATATATATATATATAAATAATTGATGAAAAAAAGAATTAACAATTAATATGAAATGCAGTAGTACCGATTAGTCCCACTATATGAAATAGATTAGTATTATAAAATTTTATTTTTAATCAAAAAATTATGTAATGTTCATTTGTTCAATTTCTTCATTTGTTTCAAACACATTACCTGCAAGATATTCAAAATCTTCAGTTCCTGTATATATAGTTAAAGTTTTTATATTAAAAATTCCAAATCCTTCATTAAATTCAAATGTTACGCCATTATTAAAAGGATATTCCATCTTAACAACAAAACTTCCAAAATCAATATCTTCCGCTTCATCATTTAAAATATCTGATCCATCTTGAATCAAATAATCACCCCAACGTTGAAAATCATTTAAATTTTTAATATAAAATTTTTTTTCTTCACCATAAGCTTTTAAAATCATATATAATTTATATGACTCTTTATCAATTTCAAAAAAAATATTTATTTCATTATAATCTTTTATTATTTCTTTTTTATTTCTTTCACAAATTTCTTTTTTAATCTTTTGGATTTGTGTTTTTTCTTCTTCTTGATCTCTATTCGGAAGTAGAAACTCTAAAACTTCATCTTCATTTTTAGATTGAAATCTTTTAAGAGAGTTTGGATATTTAAGCATAAAATATTTAACTGCCGCAAAAAGTTTTTTATATTCTGAAATATTTGTAACTTTATTATTTTCTAAAAGAAATAATTCTGGAACGTAAACATATTCAGTATCAGCATTATCTGCAAAAAGTGGTGATTTTTTAATAAAATCAGGCAGTTTTTTCTTTTTTATTTTTATGAGATCCATTTTATTATTAGATAAAATAAAAGAATATTTTTTTTACTGAAATATATTTTCTTCTAAAAGTTTATAAATAATTTACTGAAATATTTTTTTTCTAAAAGTTTATAAATAATTTACTGAAATATTTTTTCTTCTAAAAGTTTATAAATAATTTACTGAAATATTTTTTCTTCTAAAAGTTTATAAATAATTTAATGAAATATTTTTTCTTCTAAAAGTTTATAAATAATTTACTGAAATATATTTTTTTCTAAAAGTTTATAAATAATTTAATAAAATATATTTTTTTCTAAAAGTTTATAAATAATTTAATAAAATATATTTTCTTTCTAAAAGTTTATACTGAAATATATTTTCTTCTAAAAATTTATAAATTATTTACTGAAATATATTTTGTTCTAAAAGTTTATACTGAAATATATTTTCTTCTAAAAGTTTATAAATAATTTACTAAAATATTTTTTCTTCTAAAATTTTATAAATAATTTACTGAAATATTTTTTATTCTAAAAGTTTATAAATAATTTACTAAAATATTTTTTTTCTAAAAGTTTATAAATAATTTACTGAAATATTTTTTCTTCTAAAAATTTATAAATAATTTACTAAAATATTTTTTTTCTAAAAGTTTATAAATAATTTACTGAAATATTTTTTCTTCTAAAAATTTATAAATAATTTACTAAAATATATTTTCTTCTAAAAGTTTATAAATAATTTACTGAAATATTTTTTCTTCTAAAAGTTTATAAATAATTTACTGAAATATTTTTTCTTCTAAAAGTTGACTAAATAATTTACTTTAATATTTTTTCTTCTAAAAGTTTATAAATAATTTACTGAAATATATTTTCTTCTAAAAGTTTATAAATAATTTACTGAAATATTTTTTCTTCTAAAAATTTATAAATAATTTACTTAAATATTTTTTCTTCTAAATTTTTATAAATAATTTACTAAAATATATTTTCTTCTAAAAGTTTATAAATAATTTACTGAAATATTTTTTCTTCTAAAAGTTTATAAATAATTTAATAAAATATTTTTTCTTCTAAAAATTTATAAATAATTTACTGAAATATTTTTTCTTCTAAAAGTTTATAAATAATTTACTAAAATATATTTTCTTTTAAAAGTTTATAAATAATTTACTGAAATATTTTTTCTTCTAAAAGTTTATAAATAATTTACTGAAATATTTTTTCTTCTAAAAGTTGACTAAATAATTTACTGAAATATTTTTTCTTCTAAAAGTTTATAAATTATTTACTTAAATATGGTATCTAAATTTTTATATTATAACACAAGTGATGAAAAATATATGGATAGTTCAACAAAATTTTATCTGATGGGAGTATAATTTATTTGAACTCAACTTATTTAAAGTTTTTAAATATTTTATTTTTATTTAAAATATGAAATAAGAATTTTTCTTGTTATTCAAAAAATGGAAAATATACTTTTTAATAGTTTTGATGGTAATACTTGTAAACCTTCAGTATGGCAATTATTGTTTACAATTAAATTTACTTCGAATAATACTGCAATAATGGGAATATCTGATGAAGATGAAGAAAGTACAAAAAAAATATTGACAGATTGTTTTCGTAGTTTACCACATGACATTTCATTTATTGGAAATTTTACTGGTAATTCTCTTGAAATGAATATGGATATTACTTTAAATGATAAAAAAATATATACAAAACATGAAAAATTAATAAAAACAATTCAAGAAGCAAAAAAATGTAATATTATTCAAGAAAAGAAAATTGAAACAAAAAAATGTAATACAAATTGTAATATTATGTAAAATACAAAGAAGAAAGATTTTTGTGCAAATTATAAAATTTCATATCTTGTTAAAAAAAATTTAGAAGAAATATATTTTTTATAAAAAGTTTAAAGTGATTCTAAACATTTTAGAGAAATATATTTGATTATAAAAATTTTAGAAGAGTTTAGATTTTTTATATTTGGTTATAAAAATATAAAGAGTTTATTAAAAATTCAAAAGAAATATATTTGGTTATAAAAGTTTAGAACAGTTTATTAAAAATTTTAGAGAAATATATTTGGTTTGTTAAAAGTTATGGGACTTCTAAAAACTTTAGAAAAATTTTAGAAAAATATATTTGCTTATAAAAATCTAAAGACCTTTAGAAGAAATTTTAGAAAAATATATTTGGTTATAATAATCTAAAGAGTTTAGAAGAAATTTTAGAAGAAATATATTTCGTTATAAAAATTCTAAAGAGTTTATAAAAAATATATTTCATTAAAAAAATTATAAAATTTTTAGAAGAAATATATTTGGTTATAAAAATTTTAGAACACTTTATTAAAAATTTTAGAGAAATATATTTTATTATAAAAAATCCAAAGAGTTTAGAAGAAATATATTTCTTTATAAAAAATTTAGAAGAGTTTATAAACAAATTTAGAAGAAATATATTTAGGAGTGTAGCTTTACTTCTGAAGACTTTATAAAAAAAAATATTATATTTAAAAATTCTAAAAAATTACCGTATTAAAAAGAAAGATATTACTAGTATGTTTCAGATTAATGGAGACATTTAAAAAAATATTATTATATCTAATTTTAGATATAAATTTTTTATTGTTTATAATTCATCTTCACTTTCATCATTTTTTGTTTTAACTATTTCTTCATATTCATATTCAAAAGACTTGAGCATTACAATAACCTTTAGTTTACCCTTATCAAAAATAGAATCAATTTGTTCAAATCCAAAATTTTTATAGTATTCAATCAATTTTTTATGTGGTAAAGAATTAATTTGCCATCTTGCAACTTTATGATCTAAGGCAAATTCTTCAACACACTCAAGAAGTTTTAAGCCCATACCTTTATATGATTCTTTTCCACAAACAATTTTACCAGTTATAGTCTTTGAAAATTCATCATAAGAAAACATAGTAAACCCCTTCAGCATATATTTACTTTTAGAGCCGTAGTTTTTTAAAGAAGCAGTTTTCCCGACAATAATATACCCATCTGTAAAAGTTTTAAAACATGAAGAAATATAGGAATCAGACAAATCTTCTCTACAAGTTTTAAATCCTTGTTCTTTAATAATTGATTTAATCAACTTAAAATTTTCACTCTCATCATTGAAATATACTGGAATATCTGTTTCTAAACCCATTTTCAAATTGATAAAAAACTTTTTTATTTTCATTTTTTTTCAAAAAAATATTAAGTGATAGTTTATATGTAAAATATATTTTCTAATTTTTGTTGATTAAGTAATCACAAATGAATTTTTTAATGATTTTTTACACTTAAATTTTCACTTAATATTTTTCATTTTTTTTCGAACTTTTTAATTTTAAGAAAAATATTTTAGTATAGAAAAAAAAATATGTAATTATTGACGGACGTATTAAGTAAATAAATTTTACTACTCCGTCCCAGATTAATTTATCCAACTTAAAAAAATTATATCTATTTTTATATGACTTTTAAAAAAAATGTTCTTTTTTATCTGGGACGGAGAAGTACACAGTTTAAAACTGAAGATAAATAGATCCAGATATTTATCTTCACTTGACTAGTATAGAATAATATATTCTTATGTATGTGAATTTTATATTGAAATTTTATATTCATTCAAAACACACACTCACAAAACATTTATAGTTATTTTTAAGTTAGTGTTTTATTCTAACTTAAAAATACACTTAATAATTTAAAATTTTTAATCAAAATAAAATTACAATAAGAACTTTTATTTTTTTGGTGGCCACCACTTAAAATTTAATCATGAAACTTCAAGGATTTTTTTCTTCTTATGCAAAATTTATTTTTGACCGAAAATTAAAATTACAATAAGAACTTTTTGTCTCCACTCATCTTCACTGAATAATATTTTAAGTGAAAATTTAAGGGAAAAAAATATCTTTAACTTATTATCACTGAAAATTTTCAAAAATAAAATTTTCAAAATTACAATAAGAATTTTTTGTATACACTCATCTTCACTGAATAATATTTTAAGTTTGTTTTTAGTGAAGAAAAATATCTTTAACTCATCATCACTAAAAATTTTAAAAAATAAAATTTTCAAAATTACAATAAGAACTTTTTTACTTCACTCATTTTCACTGAATAATATTTTGAGTATAATTTTAGAGAAGAAATAAAACGCTAACTTACTCTAACTGTAATTTTGAAAAATATAAAATTTTCAAAATTACAATAAGAACTTTTTTAATTTAAAATTTGGGTGGTTAAACTTAAAATAATTTTTAGAAATGTTTAAGAATCGTAATTATGAGGTAATAAAAGTATTATCCTGACCATTTAATTAATTAAAAAATTTTTTTTAATTTCAAATTAGTCCCAAGGATTACATATCTTCCTGACACTATATGAAATAGAGTATTATTTTGTGTTATTTATTAAATATAAACAAAATAATTTTTACTTTTCCAGTGAGGCTGTATGTTCAATTGGAATAAGTTTATAAATAAATATATGAATTAAAAAAAAATTAGAAAGTATTGGATAAAGTTTATTTAAATTAGAATATTTATTATTTTATATTTAATTACAAAAATATGAATATTGATATTGAAAATTTGATTAAAATCATTCCTTATACTTTATATAATAAATTTTATTATTTATTAGTTTTTAAAAATCAAGAATCTTTAAGTTTTAATAAAAAGAAAAGTCTTGATAAATTAAAAAATATTTTTGAAAAACTACATAAAGAAATAGGTTTACTAGAAACTACTTCTTATAATAAATTTTTAGATTTTGAAGAATTAGAAGAAGAATATTATAAAATTTTTAATATTACGAATTATAATAACGTAGAATATTCAAAAGAAGAATTTATTGAAATTCTTGAAAAAAAATTTAAAAATATGGATCTTATAATTTCTTTTTTAAAAGATGATCATAGAGAAAGTATAAATTATGCCGAAGATTTAATTTATGAATATCTAGAAAATAATGTTTTAAGTATTCATTCAATCGTGATTTTAAGAGAATTAATTGCGTGTTGTGTTATTGGGTTTTAATTTTTACCTATTTTAAAGAAATTTTTAGGTTTGATAGTTCAGATTTAGGTTTTTAAGATTTAAAAAAACTGTTCGACTCCGTAAATCTAATTTTATTGAATATTTTAATATAAATTTTTGGACTAGTATTAAAAATTTATTCCATTATCTATGTATTTTTATAATTTTCAATTATTTTTTAATATTTTCTTAAAAAATAATACATATTACATTAATTATAGATTTTCATTTTTTTCAATAAATCTAAAAATGTCAATAACAGTATGTCTTAACATGATTGTCAAGAATGAGTCTCATGTCATTCTTGAAACTTTAAAATTACTGACGCCATATATAAATTATTGGGTAATTTGTGATACTGGATCAACCGATAATACAAAAGAAATAATTACTGAGTATTTTAAAGAAGTTAATATTTCCGGAGAAATGTATGATGATCCTTGGATGGATTTTGATATTAATAGAACTTTAGCTATCACTAGAGCTTATAAAAAAGCTGATTATATTTTTGTTTTTGATGCTGATGATAAAATCCAAGGAAAATTTGAAATCCCCAATAAAGAAATAGATTCTTATTTTTTGAAAATAGGTTCTTTTTTAAAATTTAAAAGAAAATTTCTTTTTAAAGGTGATTTAAGATGGAGATACAAATCTGTTGTCCATGAGTTTTGTATTTGTGAATCTAAAAATCCTATTACTGAAATGTTAATTGAAGGAGATTATAATGTTATTTCATGTAGAACTGGAGCTAGGAATCTTGATCCAAATAAATATTTTAAAGATATTAAAAAAATTCTTTCGCGTTATGATAATGAACCTGATTTAAAATCACGTTATCAATTTTATCTCGGGCAAAGTTATTTTGATAAAGGAGATTATGATAGTTCTATGATATGGTATGAAAAAAGAACTAAATCTGGAGGCTATGAAGAAGAAATTTATTATTCACATTTAAGAATTGCAGAATGTATGACTAAAAAAGAATATGATGTTAATGAAATAATAGATGAATATCAAAAAGCTATTAAATTTCTTCCTGAACGTTTAGAAGCTTATTTTTATTCTGGAATTTTATGGAAAAATAATAATTTAGAAATGGCTGAAAAATTTTTAGAAGAAGGTGAAAATTATAAAAATCTAAAAAAATACAGTCTTTTTATTAGAATTGATATTTATAATTGGCTTAATACATATGAATTAGCAAAAGTAAAATTTGAATTAGACAAATATGAAGAAGCTTTGGAAATTTTAGAAACACTTGAAGCTAAACCAGAAATTAAATTTCTTAAAAAACAATGTTTGATAAAAGTCAACAGAGCTTCAGAAAATAAATTAAAAATAATTAATCTTATCTTATATAATCCAACTACAGAATATGATTTAATGAAAGAAAATTTAGAAATTTATTTAAAAAATAAAAATATAAATTATTATTTTTATGTCTTTGATGAAAATTTAATAGAAAAATATAAAATTGAAAATAGAATAATTTATATCAGAGGCAAAGAAGATTATATTTCAGGAATCCTTTACAAAACTATTCAAGTTTTAAAATTATTTGAAGATTATGATTATATTGTAAGATCTAATATTTCTACATTTATTGATTTTGATATTTTAAATACATTTATGGAAGATAATCCGAGTGATTATACAGGTCCTTCAAGATTTTTATATGCATACCAAAATGATTCAAGTGGTTATACAAAAGAAAAAATAGAACAATACGGTAAATTTCCATTTATTAGTGGAATATGTATAATCCTTTCAGAAAAGAGCGTAAATTTTATTCTTGAAAATGAAGAATTATTAATGTCATATGGTCTTGTTGATGATTTAGCAATTGGACTTTTAATGATGAAAGAAGCAAATAAATTAAATAAATTAATAATACCTTGGAATTATTACAGTAATAATGAAATGGAAAAAAAAGATTGCATTGCGTATAGAAATAAAAGAAGTAATAGAAATGAAGATGTGAAAGCGATTAAATACTTGGTTGAAAAACGTTTATTGCGAAGTTCAGATAAATAATGTGTCTAAATATTTCTTTATAAATTATATAAAAAATGTCAAAGTATAATAAGTTCTAAAAAGTTTATAAAATTGTCTAGGTAAAAAAAATTTGAAAATAATATATAATATTTAAATTGAAAAAGAAATAAATAATTCTTATAAATTTTATTACTTTTAAACTCTTATAAATTATTTAAATATATTTATTTAAATAATTTGATGAATAATTAATCTTTTACATAAAAAAATATAATTCTTTCAATACTTATACCTAAATAATTTTTTTACAAATTTTATCTATTATATATTTATAAAGTTCTTTAATTTTGTCAATTAATGGATAAGGTGAATATTTATCGTCTTTAAAAAATGTTATTGAAGTATAAAATTCTAAGAAATCATTTATAATCTCATTATTTTTTATTTCTGTTAATAATTCTATGAATCTTTTGTCTTTTGTTGTTTTCCAGAGTTCATTATTGGCTATATTTTCTTCTATATAAAATTTTAAATCGTTAATTCTGTCGTTTTCATTATATTTTTTTTTGATTTTTTCTGTATCATCAGAAGAATCTTCATTTTCGTATTTTTCTTTCCAACTATGGATAAAATTTCTATATTTTTTACTTCTTTCTGTATAATAAGTTTTGAGAAAAATATTTGTTCTAAAATATTCAGTTAAAAAAGTTTTATTGTACTTTCTTTTTTCCATTTTTGACAAATTCGAGAAATAAGAACTTGTTGAAAATAATTCATTTATATCTTTTATTTGAATAATATCATTTTTATTATTTGTTTTTTTGTATTTTTCTTTAAACCATGATAATATATCACATGATGATTCCAAATATGCATTTGTTCTTTCTACTATACTTTGTGGAATGTCTAGTTTACTTTCATTATTTTTGTATTTTTTATGTTCTTCAAATAATATTTTTAAAAGGGCATATTTATGTTTATGTTGAAATTTATCATCTTTGAAGAGAGGATTTGAAGCAAATATATAATTTTTTTCTTCAATTAAACTATTTTCATCTGTAAAAGTTGATCGAAAAGGTATATCTATTATTCTTCTTAATTCTGAATTTTTAGGTTCTTCAGCAAATAAAGGTCTTTTATTACATTCCATAACTAAAGTTAAATTCAATTCTTTTTCTGTTTCTTGTTCGTGGTGAGTTCTTGCTGAAAAACAACCACCTCCTGTTAATTCTTTCATAACAGAATTTTCCATTCTTTTTTTTTCCGGAGGTTCTCTAAACACAACATATCTTTTTTTATGGATATTAGCTTTTTCAGGATTCGAACCAGTTTTATTATTCTCAAATAAAATACTATTATTTCCGGAAAATCCATAATTTCCTAAAGCTTTTAACATAAAATCATTGATAAGAGATTTTCCATTGCCACCATCTCCATTACAGACAACAAATTTTTCTAAACAACGTCCGTCTATACCAGTACATAAAATTTGTAAAAACAAATCTCTTTCTTCTTTTACGGGAAAAATAGATTCGATTAAATTTTTAACTGTTTTTATTTCAAGTTCAGTAGGTTCTCTCCAATCAAAACCACAAGTTATAGATATATAATCGTCATATTTATATTCTCTAAATCTTTCTTCTTCCATATCGTAAACAAAATTTGTAAATCCAAATAACCACCATTTTTTATCAAATTCTATGAAATCGTTTTTACCGTATTGTTTAAAAGTTTCTATAATTTTTCTTTTTGCATCTATATTTTTTAATTTTGCAAGTTTGGATTTAAACTTATCATAAACATTATAAACTTTAATAATAAGCATTTCTAAAAAATCATGTAGTGTAGTTCCAATGCAAGTTTTTAGTAAAATATCATCATTTTCCCAAAAAACACCATTATAACAATATAAATCATAATGTTTTCCTCTTTTTTTATACATAAATTTATATCCCACAAGAAATCGAAGATACATACAAATATCTTCTTCTTCAAATTCAAATGAATTTTTTGTTATAAGTTTAGTAAATGTAGAATTATTATCTACAATCGCGTAATAATGCAAAATAGCCATAGTTATTTCTTTAATTTTAATATCTTCATCTAATTCATCAAATATAATTTTTGAATGAGAAGTACCATTATAATTTTTACTCTTACTTCTATAATAATCAAAAAGTTCAAATCCTTGATCAGGATGACAAAAATATAAATGTTTAATTGCAATACCTACATTTTTAACACAATCATCCCTCTCAAAACGTTTTTTAGAATAGCATTCATCAAAAATATTTTTATATAGTGTTTTATTTTTCAAAGCATCACTAAGAAGAAAGTCTTTTCCACATATTTTTTTTTCAGGTTCAACACTGAATTTTTTTTCTAATACTGATTTTTTTTTTTGCTGTGATTTTTCGTCTTCTGATGATGAATTTTTTTCAATTAATTTATTAACTGTTGTAGTATCAAAATTTAATATTATAGATTTTGTATTTTGAGACATTTTGTATACGGGTGACGTTTTGCCAATTTTTTTTCTTTTTTTTTTATATTTTTTTAGTTCTTAATGTATTTAAGTTTTATATAAAAAAAAATATTTAAGTTTAATTTAAGTGTGGGTGACGTTTTGCCAATTTTTTTTCTTTTTTTTTTTATATTTTTTTAGTTCTTAATGTATTTAAGTTTTATATAAAAAAAAATATTTAAGTTTAATTTAAGTGTGGGTGACGTTTTGCCAATTTTTTTTCTTTTATATTTTATATTTTTTTAATATTTATATTAACCAGTACAACTCTGTCTCAAATATAATAGTGGGTGATAAATTTTCACTAAACATTTTTTTTAAATCACTTAAACATTCCAAACTGTATTGGACTAAATATAAATTTTTTAACTTGTGTATTTTTTATTTGGGTAGGAGTAGTATTAAAAATATTTAAGCTATTTTTAAATTTTTATTATTATATTATTTTTTTTTGCAAAACGTCACCCATACTTAAATCAAACTTTAACAAATTAAAAAATATAAAAAAAAAAGAAAAAAAAAATTGGCAAAACGTCACCCATACTTAAATCAAACTTTAACAAATTAAAAAATATAAAAAAAAAGAAAAAAAATTGGCAAAACGTCACCCATACTTAAATCAAACTTTAACAAATTAAAAAATATAAAAAAAAATTGACAAAACGTCACCCATACTTAAATCAAACTCAAAATTTTTTAATGAAATATATTTTTTATAAAAGTTTATAAGATTTTGTTAAAAATTTTGAGTGTTTATAAAAAATGAATTTAATTTTTTTTAACTAACTTATTTTAAATGTTATCAAACAGAGATGAATTAATTCAAAAATTAATAGAAAAAGTAAAACTAATTATTTATATTGCTGATGGTGATAAAGAAGATTTTAATAAATATACTGATGATGAATTTGATAATTTATTAGCTCAAAAATTTCCAACTATTGATACTACAACTGGGTTTATGCATCGATGTAATGAAATAGGACATTATATCTGTGAATTAAATCTACATATTTCAGAAACATATTGTCTTTATTTGCATGGTTGTGAGATGAATACACCAATATATAGAATTTGGATGATGAATTATTTTAGGGGAATTCTTTCTCAAGGTATTGATTATCAAGAAAAAAAAATTTAATTAAATACTATTCCAGATTTTTTTCTACTACACAAGTTCAAAAAATATGTCAGGCTATATATTTTTTACAATTGTGTTTAATTCTTTAATTTAGAATTTATATATAATTTATATATAAATTATTTTATCCAGTTTTTCAAAGATACTCTACAATAAAGTTTCTTTTCGATTATAACTATCTTACCAATCAGAATTTAAGGCTGACCAAGTAGGTAGCTCTGAAGAATCCAAATCTTCAGTGATAATGTCAATGTTAGAGCTCATTTCATTAATAAAGGATATATTATTTTCTTTTAATTTATCTGTAAAAAAGTCTTGAACTTTTAAACACTCTAAAACAAAGCTAGGTAATATTTCAAAAGATAAATTTACTCCACATGAGATAGTTTCTAAAAATAATTTATCATTTTTTTTAGTAATTTGATTCTGTTCAAAATAATCATCATATGTATATAATGTCATTGTATCTTCATTTATTTCTTCTACTAAATCTAAATATTGCACAAATAATTCTTTTTTATGATGATGAATAAAAGCTAACATTTTTTTAATATTTTCTAAATTATATATAGATATTTTAAAACTCCCATATAAAAATTCAACAATAATATCACTACGGGTTCTATAAGAACTTCCTTTGTAAAAATTTGTTTTAACAGTATATTCGTTCATTGTTTAAATTTTTATAAATTCTTTTTATTTTTCAAATTTTTTACTCCTAATAGGATAAATATTGTAACACATTTTTTATAAAAATTATAAAGAACTTATAAAAATTTAGAAGAAATATCGTCCCACATTTTTAATAAAAAATTATAAAGAACTTACTACTCCGTTTCATATCGTGGGACTAATCGGTTATTCATTTTTCAGATTTATTCATATAAAATTAGGTCGACTACTTTTAATTCACTAATTTTATATATCATCTTATAAGTAAAAATTTAATACCTATTACGTCAAATTATTCATATAAAAATTTATGTGCGCCCTGGTGCACACGGGAACAGTCCCACCAATATGGTTCTTTATTTTTTCAATTACCGAAGGAACCTTTAGATTCCCGCGAACCATTCGGTTCGTCATTTATCTGAAACGGAGTAGTATAAAAATTTAGGATAAATATAACTTATAAAAGTTATATAATTTTTTTTACTGTGATTGATTTTTTTATCTATCTATTTTTCTTCTTTCAATTCCTTAGAACAAGCCACAATTAAACTATACAATGATTGTCCATTCATACCTTTCAAGAAATTACTAATATTTTCTTGGAGGATTTCTTTTTCTGTCATTTTTTTATTTTGCTTTGTTTTAGGATCATACTTATAGATTTTATTATTTTGGATTCTAGTATTCATGCCAATTAAAGATTGTTTAATTAAAAATTCTAAAGACTTACCAGAAGCTTTAAGTGTTTTACCATCAGGTTTACCAAATCTAATATCTTCAGCAACTTTGTTGTTTTCTACTAAACCACCTAAATATTTAAGATTTTTATTAATATATTCAATTGTATCTTCAAGATCATTTAAATAATCATCATAAAAATTAGAAGTTTCAATAATATAATTAAATGGTACAACATAAAGCATAGAAAGACAAATATTTTTAATTTTTTCGTTTTTCAAATTTTCTGCTTTGTTGTTTTTAAAATAAACTTGAGAAAAATTCTTTTGTTCGACCATGTTTTTTCCTACTTCTAAAAGTTCTTCATTTGTAGGATTTCCAAAATCTAAAAACAATTCTTCATAGGTATATTCTTTATCTTCAAAAGTAGGTTCGAATTTAATGTATTTCTTGTTGGGAGACTTATAATCGATTTTTCCAATTTTATTTATTAAATAAAAAAACTGATTATAAATATTAGGAGTATTATCTAAAACAGCATTTCTCCACATTGTACATGTAGGAACAATCTTTACAAATTGTCTAACATTTTTGAAACACATAATAATAGATTCTCCTGGTAAAAGTCTAATGTCTGAAATATCCGAAGTTTTCTTATTTAAATCTGTATAACCATATGATAAAATTTTGTTAGCTGTCTTATAATCAAAAGACGGAATATTCATAATAAGCTTATCAGATTCTTCAGAAGTTGATGGAAAAACAGGAACATTGTTCTTATTAAAAGATTGATTTGCGATAAATGTGTTATTTTTAAGAAATAATGACTCCATCTCAATATTTTCATGATCTTTGAAATGTTCAAAAGACTCAGGATTATAAAACACATTTAAAGCAATACTATTAATATAAACAAGAAAGCCTAAACCAATATCAGTTCTAGATCCCAAACTAATTCCTGGAAGATTTAAAATAAAATTATAACAAAAATTAGATGTAGGTTTATCATTTTGGAAAACTAAATTACCAACATCTTCCAAAGTTTTACAATTCGGAGAAAAGGTTTTGATAAAAAGACTTTCAAAAAAATCACTACTTCCCCATCTAGATTTCTTGGTACTTATTTTATGATTACTCGAACAATAAGTTTTACCTTTATATTTCCAGAGTCTTAGAACTGGGCCCGAATAGAAAGGCTGAAAAAATACATCATCAGAATTGAAATTGAACTTGTTCCCCACTTGATCAAAAGACATATTTTCATCTTTGGAAATCTTATCCATGTTTGTTTCTGCAGTAAATCCGTTAGTTCTACAGCAAATCCAAGGATTTTTAGGATCCTCGATGTCAATAATTAATCCACGGAGAATTAATATAGCTTGAGAATCATAAATATCATAAACAGAATTGTGTTTTTCTGTAGTAATGAGATCATGAATATTCTCAGATACATAGTGGATAAGATAGATTGAAGTGTTTGGAACATGATCTTCAATTACCCAATATTTCTTTTCACTACCTTTTGGTAGATCAAGTGCATCTCTTATAGTTTCATAAACTTCAGTTGAATATTTTTCCGACATTTTAATTAAAAAAAAAATAAAATAAAAATTCATATTTTTAGAAATTTAATAAATTCGAATGTAATGAAAATTATGTGTAACGTGAAAAAAATTAAGGTATTTTTTGTAGAAAAAAATATCACATTTTAATTTAAACAGCTAAAAATTAAAATGTGATATTTTTTTCTGGAATTGTATAAACATTTTGTTAATTAAATATTATTTCATTTCAGGACAATTTTATAAAATAAAAAAACTAAATGTTATAAGTTATTAAAAATAAAATTAATTCATTAAAAAATATCGAGATAAAAATTTTTGACTCTTATGGAGAAATTCAAGAAAAAATATATGTTCCTTCATTCCAAAGAGACTTAAATGTGGAAATAGTTAATAATATTAAAGATTATATTTCAAAATGTTATGAAAATAATTATCAAGTCCGTATTGGTGTAATTGATTTGTGTAAATTAAATTCTAATCTTTATGTGATTGACGGTAATCATCACCTAAATTCTATTAAAGAATACTATGAAGAAACAGGAAATGACATTAGATTTTTAAAAAATGCTTAAGAATATTTTATTAATTTATAAATGAGCAAACCAACAGTAAAAAAAAAGAATAGTGAAGAAATAACTAGTTCATGGATTATTGAGATGTCAATCTATTACGCCTGAGTGCAAAATAATTCATAACATAGATAAGAATGCAGTACAAAATAATTTTGTAAAATTGTATTCTTAAGAATTCATATCAATTACACGATTGATTATAACCAAATTTTTACACTTAGTGTAAAATAAAAAGCAAAAGAGATAAGATAAACAGGCCTTAAAGTATATCCCAATGTACAGTAATATTCAAGGATTTAATATTATCAGCTAGAATGAAATTTAAAATAAATGAAAAATATCATAAATTAATATCATAACTTACTGTATATTAATTTAATTATGAGTATATTTACCTTATATTGATTTACATAAATTTATGGAATATATTACTGATTCTGTAATTTTAACAAAATCTGAAAATATTGAAGAGTTTAAAAAATATTTTTGGCAAATTAACAAAATTATTAAGAAGAAACAAAAAAGCCAAACATGGATAGAAAAAAATAAAATAACTGAACATATGTTAGAAATTATTAAAGAGAAAAGTCATGAGGATTTGATATATATCGGCCTCTATAAAAATTATCAAGAATTTGATGATTGGTTAAATATTTAATAAAAATATGCGTACAGCTGACTGTACTAGTCCATTTTGGACTTCATTTTTTAGTCACTTATTTATTCACATAAAATTTTATTAGTAATAGTCCATTTCATATAAATGTGGAGAACCTTCATAAAAAAAATTTTTTTATGAATGAATAAGTCTGAAAAATAAATCTATACTAGTCCAGTTCAGATAAATTGGGTTTTGAGAAAAAAATTGTTTATATGTAAATATAAGTAAACGTGTTTAAAAAGACATATAAAATATTACTTAAGGATAAGCTTTTTAATTAAAAAATCTATATGGTTAAAAACTGAAGAAAAAGATCTGGCCCAATTTATTTGAACTGGACTAGTACATATAAATAATGAAGTCCTGACATATTATAGAACCTAAAGGAACCATTTTCTTGGTTCCAGATTGATTTGAAATGGACTAGTATAGAAATATTTTTCCTTATAATTTTTTAGATTTTGTTGAGATATATATATTTTGTTATATTATTCTATTTTGTTTTTTTAAATATTTTATAATATTTTCTTTTGAAATATCACTAATATTTATATCATCAAAATATTTTACAATGTATTTATAATATTTACTAAAAAAAGAATCAATATTTTCAATGATTAAATCTTTTTTTTTAGTTAATAATACTATTTTAATCTCATGATCTAATATTGCAAATATCTTTTTAGATTTTATAAATTTTTCATATTTTTCTATTTTTTCAAAAAGTTTTTTATAAATTTTTATAATTCTATCTTTATCAAAAGTAAATTTAGATTCTAAAAAAAAATTATCAATTCCAACACTAGAATAAAATACAACTTTATTATTCTTTATATTTACATAAAAACTTTTATCATCATTAATTTCAAGATTATATTTATCAACAATAATTTCAAAATTTTCAGATTGTTCAATTTTATTTAAAACCATTTTACACTCATTATAGTTTATTAAAATTTTATCAAAAAATGTTTCAGAATTTGATTGTTGAAAAAAATATTTTAAAATAAAACCTATTTTGCGCTTTTTTTTATATAAATCAATATCAATACTTTCTTCTATTCTTAAACTCGGTTCTTCAAAACTATCAAGTTCTTTTTTAAAAAAAGCGCTATCTCTATTTTTTATTAAAAATTCTAAAACATCATATTTGTTTTCTGGATCTTTTTGAAATTTAATTATTTCATCTGATAAATCTGCTAAAAAATAGTTATAAGATTCAATTAATTTCTTATATTCTACAAAAGTTTTTATTTTTTCATTATAAATTAAATAGTTTTTAGGAACAAAAACTATTTCATCTTGCTCCATACCTTCATACATTTTAGAATTTTTAGCATATTCAGGTAAATCTGAGATTTTTATTTCTTCCATTTTTATATATTTAAATTTTTTTAAATATTACTTTTTAAAAACTCAATTACAAAAATATTTTTAATTATTGAATTTTCAGGTATCAAATTAATCTCCATTTCATAAGGTAATGTAATTTCTCAAAAAAAATTAATTAAATATTACTACTCCGTCCCAAATGTAGGCTCAAAAAAGAACAATTTTTTTAAAAGTCATATAAATATACATATAACTTTTTCAATGTGTCAGATAAATTAATCTGGGACGGAGAAGTACTTTTTAAAAACTCAATTACAAAAATATTTTTAATTATTGAATTTTCAGGTATCAAATTAATCTCCATTTCATAAGGTAATGTAATTTCTCAAAAAAATTAATTAAATATTATTTTTTAAAAACTCAATTACAGAAAGATTTTTAATTATTGATTTTTCAGGTATCAAATCAATTTGCATTTCATAAGGTAATGTAATGTCTGAATAGTCTTCTTTAGAATTACAATAACTTCCTCCTCTGACATTTTTACTTCCATATTTTAACATATATAAAATAGTATATTTATTTTCATCATTTAAATTATTTGTTTTAAATACAAAAATTATTTCTATAGGCTTATATATTTTTGTCCATTTTGAACCCTTTTTATTAATATGCTCAGATAATCTATTTCTATAATTTTCAGTTTTACCTATATAATATTTATTTTCAGATAATTTTAAACAATAAATATACATTTTTTAATAATTTAATTATTTTTAATTAAATTTCAATTATTATCAAAAAAATATCCAAATAAAAATTTCACTAAAAAAAGTTATCGTATTGATGTGTTTTATCAGTACTACTCCTTTCCCAGATCGACATATTATCTGACACATCAAAAAATTTATATACTACTTCGTTTCAGATCAATGACGAACCAAGAAAATGGAACCAAGAAAATGGAACCAAGAAAATGGAACCATTCGGTTCGCGGGAACCTAAAGGCTATTGGTTCCTTCGGTAATTCATTTTTACTTATTGTATAAGTACTACAACTCCGTCCCAAATTAATTTATCCAACTTAAAAAAATTATATCTATTTTTATATGACTTTAAAAAAAAATGTTCTTTTTTATCTGTGACGGAGAAGTACTCCGTTTCAGATAAATTGGGAATTCAAAAAATAAATATTTATATGTGTAAATTAGTATAAATATTTAATAACAACTTAAATAACAATATATAAAATTAGTTAATTAAAAGTAGGCGACCTAATTTTATATGTATTAGATCTAAAAATGAATCACCGATTAGTCCCACGATATGAAACGGAGTAGTATTAAATTTACTTCTCCGTTCCAGATAAAAAAGAACATTTGTTTTATCTGGAACGGAGAAGTAGTAAAAAATAAATTATCCTGTTCAATTGTTAAACCATCTTTTTCATTTAATAAACATATTTGAAATTTTGGGTTTAATATTCTAAAAATTTTTTCATTCTTTCAAGAAGTTTTTCGTATATTTTCACAATCTTTTTTTTATTAATAGTAAATGTAGATATTAAAAAATATTGTTCGATAAAACAACGAAATTCAACTTTATTATCTTTTACATATCCATTAATAATATTTAAATAATCTTCTTGGTAATCTCTACTGTATTCATCTTCTTCACTATTTCCATCTTCTTCACTATTTCCTTCTTCACTATTTCCATCTTCCGCATTTTCTAATTCTTCAATCTCTACGTCTATACCATTTCTTTGAAAATTAACTTTAAAATTTTCAGAATTTTCTATTTTATTTAAAATATATTTACATTCATTATAACTTGTAAAAATATTTTTAATTTCTGTTTTAGAATTTCCTAATTGAAAAGTATATTTTAAAATAAAAGCGATTTTTTCTTTATCGTGATATAGATCGGTGTCAATTTTTTCTTCTATTATCAAAGTTGGTTCTTTAAAACTATCAAGTTGTTCTTTAAAAAAAGATATATCTCTTTTTTTTATTAAGAATTCTAAAATATCATATTCATTTTTTGGATCTTCTTGAAAATCAATTATTTCATCTGATAAATCTGATAAGAAATAGTTATAAGACTTAATTAGTTTCTTATAATCTTTAAAATTATTAATTTTTTCATCATAAATCAAAAATTTTTTGGGTACAAAAACAATTTCATTATCTTGCATCCCTTTATATATTTTAGACTTTTTAGCATATTCAGGTAAATCTGAAATTTTTATTTCTTCCATTTTTATATATTTAAAAATTTTTTTTGAGATTTCAAATTTTTCATAATATTAAATCTCAAAAAAAAATTTTTATTTCATAAGATACTAGTCCGTTTAAAGAAAATATGAATATCCGAATATATATGTAATTATGTACTACTCCGTTTCAAATAAATCGGCGTTTCAAAAAATAAAAATTTATATTAATGAATAAGTATAAGTATACATTTAATACTTATACAGTAATATATAAAATTAGTGAATTAAAATAATTTTATATTAATAATTGAGTGAAGTAAAAATGAATTACCGATTGATCTGAAACGGAGTAGTAAGGTTTTTCAAAACCGGGGATAAGCCAGTACTTCTCCGTCCCAAATGTAGGCTCAAAAAAAGAACAATTTTTTCATTAATCACTTAAATATAACTTTTTTAAATTGGATAAATTAATCTGGGACAGATTAGTACAGATAAATCCCTTAAAATTGTGTGTTTCAAAACCCGGTACGATTCTATCCCAGATAATATTTTGTTGAACTATCTGACAGATTGAAAAAAGTTATATGTAGTTCGCCAACTTTTTATCTGGGAAGGAATAGTACTACTCCGTCACAGATTGACATATTATCTGACACATTAAAAAATTTATATATATTTTTGTATGGATTTTAAAAAAAATGTTCTTTTTTGAGCCTACACTTGGGACAGAGAAGTACTTAAAAATTTGTATGCACGAATAAAAAAATATGGTATGATATATTGTGTGAATATTTGAACTTGAATAGTATTTTTAGAAAAATATACTACTCTCAGATAAATAATATATTAATAAATTTCAAAATGAATCAGTGATTAGAGCCTTTCACACTATATATAAAACGAATTAGTATAAATATTCTATTCTAAAAGTTTCACCAATAAGTTTTTAGAACATAAATTTTTATTTGTATCAGAGATTTCATTTCCTTCAATACTACACAAAAATACTTTATTATTTTTTTATAATTTGATGATAACTGCATATTTATGTGAAATTGATCCAGAAATATCTAAAATATTTATTTCAAGAAAAATATTTAATTCTTCAGGAGATAAATCCATAATATAATCATAACTAAATTTTAACTTCATTTTTTGATACATTTCAAATAAATCTTTATCTGCATATTTTTGAAATTTTCTTACTGTATATTCTTAGAGTCTATTAATATAATTTTCTTCTGTTCTATCTTCTATGAATTTTATATCTTCAGGATATAAAATTCAACAGATAAATTGGTTTTTGATATTTCGCGAAAATTTTCTTAACCCAAAAATAAAATATATACTAGTCCGTTTCAGATTAATCGATTTATTTTTTGAATTACCGATTGATCTGAAACGAATCAGTATTTTATTTTTTAAACATAAGTGTATTCATTTTTATCATAATGATCAAATAAATAATCCAATCTTTTCATCATTTTTTTCTTTGCTTTGCTATAAGATGAAGCCTCTTTCATCATCCCAAAATCTATAAACATTGGTTCTAATTTTATTAATTTTTCGTCATCATCAAAAATTGGACATACGGATATGTGTCTAAACTCTAAATCATCATGAATATATTTCATTCTAGCACATTTTTCTATCGCATCTTCTGCTATTTCCCTTAATTTATTTAATTTATATTTTAATAATTGTTTATTAATTTTTCTTAATGTCTTTGGTAATTTCCCTGGAATTGCTTTATCTTGTACACTCCATAATTTTAAATCCAAAGGTATATAAATTTTTTTTAAATTATGATTAATGTGTATGTGAAAAACTAATGGAATAACTAAATTTTTACTTTTACTAATTATTGTAAGATAGGCTTTTTCTATTCCATTAATTTCTTTCCAACATTTTAATTCTTGTTCTGGAATATTTTTAGGTGTATCATCCATAAAATTTTTAATTACAACAATATTTCCGTTATTTGACATACCTAACCTTATTCTAGAATAATCTCCTCCATGAAAATATCTTAAAACTTTAAATGTACTTGTATTTTTGCGAGGTAATTGAAGTGTTACTGATTTTTTAATTTTTTTATATTCTTTTTCATTAAATTTATTCCACATCCATGTATCTTTTGATAATAAAACATATGTTCTTTCTAAAGAAATTAAATCTACTGGATTTTTTGGGGATTTATAGGCTTTAACAATTACCGATAAAATTATTTTTGCTAAATTCTTTTCATTATGTTTATAAATTCTAGTACTATACATCTTTCTTTCGTTATTATCATTTTCTTCTTCCATTTCGATATTATTATCTAATAAAAAATCAGAAATAGCAGCCTCATTTGTATTAGATAGCCAACATATTTTCCATTCATCAAGAGATGTTAATATACCAAAAATAAATTTTTGGTTATAAAAACTTTTTTGTTTTATCATATAATCATATAATTGTCCAGTAACATTTGCATTACTGTTTATATGTGAATCAGTTCTTGTTGAAGAATTAGTATTTCTTGGAGATTTAATTTCAATTGCTAAAATTGGTCTATAATCATCATCGATAACAATCCATAAATCAGGAATAGATGTTTTGTGTTTTTTATTCTCAGAATTATCATCAACTGAACCTACAGATCCTTCAAATGCACTTTTTAATTTAAGTTTAGACCCTGATAAAATATCAGAAAAATATAGTTTAACAAGATGCTGAATTGTAATTTCACTCGGAAAATCAACATAATTTTTTTCTTTTTTACATTCTATAAGAAATGAACTTGGTAAAAATTTTAATTTATCAATTTTAATATAGTTATCTATATCATTTAAAATTTTAAAATTTTTTGTGACTTCTAATTTAATTTCTTGATGGTCACTTGTATGATTAGATTTAGAAGAAGCAACTTTTGTAAAAATTAAATTACCCATACCATTGTTAAATAAATTGCTTAAAGGGACGATATTCTCCATGAATTTATTTAATTCGTTGGAAAATTCTTTATTTTCTTTAGTAATTTCTTCTACTTGTATTTTTGCATCTTTAAGTTTTTGACGTAAAGATTCTATTTCTAATTCCATTTTATAATTATAAAAAAATTAAAAAAAATCATTTTTTGGCTTTTTTATAATTATAAAAAATTTTTAGTTTATGTTTTTTTAATTTATAATATATGAAGGTATTTTGTGAATCTTCTGAATTAAAAGTATCAAATAAAGTTTCTCTGAAATAATTAAATCTACAAAGAAATTATAAAAATATATTATTCTAATGAAATATATTTTATTATAAAAAATTATAAAACTTATTACAAATTAATCTAAAGATTTATTCTAAAAGTTTCACCAATAAGTTTTTAGAACATAAATTTTTATTTGTATCAGAGATTTCATGTCCTTCAATACTACACACAAATACTTTATCATTTTTTTTATAGTTCGGGAGTTTTTGAAATTTTCTTACCGTATATTCTTGGAGTCTATTAATATAATTTTCTTCTGTTGTATCTTCTATGAATTCTATATCTTCAGGATATTTTTCAATATCTTCTTTATATGAAGGAATATATTTTTTTCCTAAAACATAACTATAATAAGCATCTTCAAAAACATAATTTCTTGTTTTTTCATTTAAAGGTAAAAACCAATCATGAACGGAAGTTGATGATTTTTTATATTTTTCGAAATTTTTACTAACTAAATTTTCGAAATTTGGATTTTTTTCTCCTTCTAAAAAACCAAATATTTTTAGATCTATATAACTTGTTGGTCTTTTTGATTCTATTTGAAAATTAATTAAACAATAATAAATATCAAGATCAATTCCAACTCCAGTTTTAATCCAATTTGAAGAAGTCAAAATATCAACAAAAGAAATAGGTAAAACTAACATGTCACAAACCCTTAAAATTAAACAAATATTTTTAGAACAAATTTGAATAGTACACAATTTTATTTTTGTACTATCATCTTGTCCTTTAATATTTTTATAATTTTCTTGAAAATTAGAACTATTAATATATTCTGTATCTAAACCAATATGAAAAATATAAGGATTATTATTTATCAATGCATCTTCTTTAAATTCTTTGAAATATTTGTTAAAACCTTCAACAGACGAAATTGTGATTACTTTCATTTTTATTATAAAAATTTATAAAAATAAATCATTTTTTTAATAAATATCAAATTATTTTTCAAATTATTATTTATTAAAAAATGATTTCTGAAAGGGAAAATATCAATAAAAATATTAATATTATTAATGAAAAAATATATCAACATGAGGATTTTTATAAATTTTAAAAATTTCCTTATGAAGAAGCAAAATTAATGAACCTAATTTATGAAAAATCCAAATATAATTTAATAAAATTCGAAAACTCAAATAAAATTTATGGTACTACTCCGTCCCAGATAGTTCAACAAAATATTATCAAATCTGTCAAAAAAGTTATATGTATATTTATATGACTTTTAAAAAAATTGTTCTTTTTTGAGCCTACATTTGGGACGGAGAAGTAAACTAATTAAGGTTATTTAGATTTGTTGCTAGAACTTTTTCAAGAAAAGATAAAATTAGAATTACAATTTCAAAAATTTATTGATGAAGAAAAATTGATTTTTTAGATCTTGATGAAATTAAAATAATTTTTAAATTCTTAGAAAAAGAAAATTTAAATTGATAGATATTTCTTATGACACAAATACAATTAAAGGTCTTTAAAAAATGGGGTCTATTTTATTGAAATAACAGAATGAAAAAAATGAAAATTATTTCAATTTTTTAAATAAAAAAAATGAATGTATCTTATACTCTACCAAAAATAGTATCATATAATAAAACTGAAAAAAGAAATATAAAAAATGATATTGATAGAATAGAAAAATTTGGAAAGTTATTAAAAAATTATGAAATTATTGGATTGTCTACTGATGGTGATGAATATACATTTTATTTATTTGAAATTACAGATGAAGAAGATTATGATGAATATGATATTGATAATAGTTTATTTAAAGTTAGTTTAGATCATCATGATTTAAAAACAGATCCAGTGTATGAATTTTATAATTTTTGCATTTCAAAAGGTATTGAAATTTTGTAGTAAAAAATATAAAATTCATAAAATGAAACTAATTTTTATAATATATTTAATTATTAAATATATTTTTCTAAAGTCTTTAAACTTTTTTAATTATTTTTTATAAATTAGTACTAATCCGTTTCAGATCAATGACGAACCTTTAGGTTCCTTCGGTAATTCATTTTCACTTCACTCAATTATTCATACTACTCCGTCCCAGATAAATTTATTCAACTTGAAAAAATTATATGGGACGGAGAAGTATAAAATTAGGTCGCCTACTTTTAATTTACTAATTTTATATATTACTGTATTGACGTAATACATTTAATACGTCAATTTACTTATATAAATATTTATGTGCGCCCTGGTGCACAAAATGGTGGGACTGTTCTTTATTTTTTGAATTACCGAAGGAACCTAAAGGTTCGTCATTGATCTGAAACGGAGTAGTATATTAATTTAGTTAATTATTTTTAACTTTTTTGTAAATAATTCTTTTCTTTTCAATTTCATAAAAATTGATTTTTTTTTATAATTTTTGTAAAATTATAAAATGAGTTTAATAAGAAAAGAATTTATTAAAAATTGTTCATTAGGTTATTTTTCATGTGACCTAAAAGAAATAGATCTAGATACATACGAAAAAGGATTTAACCAAGCATGTGAAAAAGGACATTTAAAAATAGTAAAATTATTACTTACTTTAAATTCAAAAATTAATATAAGCAATAATGATGAATATCCATTTAGATGGTCTTGTTATAATGGTCATTTAGATGTTTGTAAATATTTAATTGAAATAAACCCTGATATAAATATACATATATTAGATGAATGGGCTTTTAGATTTTCCTGTCATATGTATTGTATTAATAAATTTAAGGGTGATGGATTAGAAGTTGCAAAATGGCTATTTATAAATTTTGATAATATAGATTTAAATATTTATAATAATGCAGTTTATACTTTTGCTGTTGCAAATAAACATGAGTATGTTAAAGAATGGCTGTTAGAAATTTATCCATCTTTTAAAAAATGAAATTAAATAAATATTTTTTAAATAAAAAATGAATGTATCTTATACTCTACCAACAATAGTATCCTATAATGGAGTTCAGTGTAGAAATTTAAAAATTGATATTGAAAGAATGGAAAAATTTGAAAAATTATTGAACAATCATAGAATTATTGGATGGTCTACTGATGGTGATGAATATACATTTTTCTTGTTTAAAATTAATGAAGATGATGATGATTATGCTGAAAGAGATAGTTTATTTCATGTATGTATATATTTTTATGATATTGTAAAAGATCCTGTGTATGAAATGGCGAAATTTTGCCATTCGAAAGAGTCAGAAAATATGAAAAATTTTTTGAAATGAACAGGAATTCTGAAATAATATATTGTCATAAATTAATTATAAAAATATTCTAAGTTTTTATAATTTTAAGAAAAAAAAGGAATGATATATTAAGTAATTTTTATATCATTCCTTTTTTATATATTATCTTATATATTTTCATTACTAGTCCAAAAGAACCTTTAGGTTCTCCCTATCATATAGTCGGAGTAATTGGGCCAGAACTTTTTCTTCACTTTTTTAACCATATAAATTTTTAGTTAAAAAGATTATCCTTAAGTAATATTTTATATGTCTTTTAAAAACTTATTACGTCAATATTTACATATAAATAAAATTTTTCTCAAAACCTGACATAATTATAGGGATCACACGGATCCTCCTGAACTGGACTAGTACTATACAATTTTTTATATTTGGAATAATGGTTCATTTAAATAAAAAAATACTAATCCAGATATTTTTCATCACTGCTGTTATCATATAAAAATTTAAATAAAAAATTTATTTGTAAGTAATTAATTATATTCAGTTTATTTAATTATTGATGTAATAATTAAATATAAAATTTTATTTTTTGAAAAATCAATTTCACAGGGATCACCAAGCTCCTCCTGAAATGGCCAAGTACTTCTCCTTCCCAAATGTAGGCTCAAAAAAGAACAATTTTTTAAAAGTCATATAAATATACATATAATTTTTTCAATGTGTCAGATAAATTAATCTGAGACGGAGTAGTATATTTTATAAAAATTGCATTAATTATTTTTAAATTCATGTTTTATTTTTAAAAACTCAATTTATCCAGAATAGACTAGTAATTTTTTTAAATTCTTTCAAAATATACTTTTTATTAAATTCATTTATTTTAATTGTTTCTATATGCTTTCTAGAATGAATATTTTCAGTTTCATTAAACATTAATGAAAAAGTATTATCTTTATAAGAAGGAACATTTTTTCCATAGAAAAAAAGATTAAATTCATCTTCATATTCATAATTATAATTATTTTCAATTGCATCTACTATTTTTAAAAGTGCTTTTTTTGAAATAATTGTTTTAAATAATTCCCATTTTTTTGTTAAATTTTTAATTTTTAAATTTATAATACAATCTTTGATTTCATAAGATACTAATTCTAATATTTTAGTTGATTGAATTTTTTTAATAAAGTTTACATAATCTTTATCAAAAAATATTAAATGTATTTTAGATTTAATTACAGAATAATCTTCATCTACAAGATTATTATCATTAAAATTTAAAGCATAATCTATATAATTATCATATTTTTCTGCATTTAATTTATATAATTTAATAATTTTATATGTTACAAAGAATTGTTTGTAATTATTTATTTTCAAATCACAAAGTTCTTTTAATAAATTTTCATTTAAAGAGTCAAAAACTTCAAAACTATTGTTTTGATAATATTTGATAAAAAACTCAGGATATTTTTTTACACCAAAAAAACTTAATGTTTCAAACAAATTATTAAAATCTTCAATATTTTTTATTTGATTATCCATTTTTAATTTTGGAATAGTAATAAATGCATCAGAATCTAAATCTAAGTTTTTATAAAATTCTGAGTCTTTAAGAAAATCAGGGATATGTAATATATTAATTTCCATTTTATTAATTAAAATATTTATTTAATTTTTCAATTTTCATATTAATTTTTTTTTAGATAATTTATAGAGGTTCTGTGTTCATTAAAATACTTTTAAGTTTATCTAAATATTTTTCATAAAATTCTTCATTCAAATGACATGAATAAATTTCTATTTTAGCCAAATTTTTAATAATAATTTTTTTATTTTGATGATAAATAAACAGACCTCCAGTAAATCTAGAATTTTTCAAATGAATTTTAATTTTTTCATTTTTTTCTAAACTGTCAAGAAATAATGAAAAAACTGAATGTTTATTAGAATTCATTTTATCTTCATTATAAATCGTTAAAAATTTTTGATATAAGTTTTCATTATCATTCATGTTTTTTAATTATAAATAATTAAAAAAAATTTCAATTTTAAAAATTTTAATCAATAATGGTCCATTTCAAATATAGAGAGGAATATTTTATAATCTAATTTTTATATGATTCGAAAAAATGTAAGAAAATAATTATTTTAAAATGAGCCTATTTTTTTACATTTTTCTTTTAAATATTTTAATAATTGAAAATGTATTGATATATTTTTTTTTATATATTAATTTAACAAATTATTCTTAAAAAAAAATATTATATGAAAAAATTTCTCTATTCATTTTTCTTTAAATTTTCTAAAAAGTTTTAAAAACCTTGAAAATATTTGAGTGAAAAATTAAGTGATAAAAATTCGAATTTTTTTCGTTTCTGATTAAGTATTCAACAAAATTTTAATATTTTTTTTTACATATAATTTTAAACTTATTTTTTTTGTAAAATTTTACAAATTTTTTATTAATTTTTTAGACTCATGATTAGTTATAATTACTATGCATAAATATTTGAATCACCTATTTTATAATATTTTATACCAATTTCTCCGCATGGAATGATATTATCCATATATTTTGTGTCTTTATAAAATTCTTTAAATTCATATTTTCTAAAAAGTAAATAGCCTCGTTCAGTTTCTTTTCTAAAATCTTCATCTTCTAAATATTTTTTTAAAAAATTTTTAATAAATTTATTTTTGCAGTTTTCTGAAAATTTACCTAGATTTGCAAATCTAGGTAAATTTTCAGAAAACTGCAAAAAGTAATCCTTTACACATTTTTTAGTTTAGTTAAAATTTATTTTTATGTTCAAATATAATTTCTAATGATTTAAGGTGATAAATAAAATTTCCGAAGCATTAAAGAATAATCATCTTCTAATGATTTATGAATAATAATAGTTTCCTTGTCAGATATATATGTCCATAATATTTCAGGGTTAAGTTCTTTTAATTCTTCAATTTAATTATTTAATCCTTTTTCTTAAAAAAAATCTTCTGAATAATTAAAATATTCTTTAATACTCATTTCATTCCAATCATTACATAAAAAATCATACCCTTAATAAAATTTCGTTCTCCAATTATATGTTCTTGAGAATTATTATCTTCAAAATATATTTTTTTGAAACTAATGTATCACAAAAACTTAAATATTTTAATTCAATATTTTTTTCAAATGTATTATGCTTTATGAAATTAAATAGTCCATTATTTATATTTATATTTCTTTCTCTTTGTAAATCTTTAACTTTTAAATTAGATTTTATAAATAATTTTTTCACTCTAATTTTTTCTTCAAAAATTAAGATTATAATATGGGTTTTGAGACATTCGATAAAATCTAAATCCATGTATTTTCATAACTATATGAAGAATATCACAAGGTAATTAGTTCAACTAACCAATAATTCAATAACTTAAAAATTTTAACAACCAAATCTATATATTCAGTATTTACATGACTATTTTTTAAATATATAATTTCATATAATATAGTAAAATCTTTAAATTCTTTTGGAATTTCTTCAAAATTATAATCCTCATGATCAAATTGTTTCCATAATTCACTATTTTTAATGTATTCAGGTATTTCCATTTAAAAAAAATAATAAATTTATTTAAAAAACAATTTCTCTTTAAAAATTATTTAATGGAATCTTAAATAATTATACCTTAAAATTTATATCCAAACAAAAATTACAAAAATTTAAAAAGTGAAGAAAAATATTAATAGTCTAGGAAGATGCGAACCCCTATAATATATCAGGTTTTGAGAAAAATTATTCGAATTATTGATTAGTTTAAAAAGTGAAGAAAAAGATCTGGATTAATTACTTTAACTATATAGAACCTAAAGGTTCTTTTTAAACTATTACATCTCTCCATAAAATTGATTCAGCATTGAACTATAATCATTTTCGAATGAATCTTTATAAATAATAATAGTTTCCGATTCATATAAATATGTCCAGGTTATGTCCGGATTAATTTGTCTGAAATCATCAATCAAGTCCTTCAATCCTATTTGTTCAAAACAAAGACTCAAATAATTAAAATATTCTAGAACAGTCATGTCATCCCAATCATTACATAAAAAAATTAATTGATCTGTTAGATGACTATCTTCGAGTATTTTTGTTATTTCTTCACAATCACCATCATCTTCGAAATATATTTTTTTTGCTTTATCCTTATATTTTTTAGAAACTGTTGTATCACAATAACTTAAAGATTTTAATTTACCAGTATCATCACCTATACGCTCATTTATAAAATCAAAATATTTTTTAGATTCATTTATTTTTCTTTCCAAATTATCAACGCGTAAATGATACCAACCATTTGTCGATTGATAGTTTATAACTAAATATTTAATTTTAATTCTTTCATTATGATTTAGATTATATTGCGGATTTTTAGTTCTTAAATAATATTGTGACATCCGATAAAATCTAAACCCTGAAATATAAGCAGAATTATTTTTCAATGAGAGTCTATCAAGTTCTTCATCAGAATGATGGACGAATTCTTTAATTTCTTTATATAATGGAATACAATTTAATTTTTCATCATATTCTTCAAAACCAGGAATTTGCATAACTATATAAAGAATTTCGTAATCCAATTCTTTAGCCATCCAATAATTCAACAATTTAAAAATTTTAACAACAAAATCTACATATTCAGAAGATACTTGTTTATTTTTTAAAGACAGAATAAAATTTTCTGAAAGTATACTAAAATCTTTAAATTCTTCTGGAATTTCTTCAAAATTAAAATTTTCATGATCAAACTGCTGCCACAATTTAGATTTTTTAATGTATTCAGGTATATTTTTAAGTAAGTCCATATTTTTATTTTAATGGAATTTTTTTTTTAATTCAATTTTTTGTAAAATATATTGTGTTTCAGATAAGTTTATCGAAATTGAAAAAGTCATAAGTAATTATTAGATTAGTGTGTCACAATATATAAATTTAAAAATGAAAATTTTTAAAAATTTTCATTTAAATAAAATGGAAGATTTAAAAGAAAAAGGTTTTACAGTTATAAAAATATTTTCTCAAAAAGAAATAGATAAATGGCATAAAAAAGTAATTGATGCCATTTTAGAATTTCCTGAATATAAAATAAAAGAAATAAATGAAATTAAGCCAGGAGATAAATTTAAAAATTCAGATACAATACCTTTTGTAATGGGAGGATTTGGAGCATATGGTAACCCTTCAAGTTATCATCACCATATTTTAAGAAAATTAAGATCAAAAATTTATAAGAGAATTTTTAATTTTTTTGTTGAATATAATAAATTTATTAATGGTAAATATAATTTAGAATATATTTTTGATAGATTATGCTTAAGACCAAGTGGGTCTTCAACAACAAAAGAGAGTTGGCATAGAGATATTTCTCCTTCAGAAAATGTTAATGATATAGTTTTTGGCGGCTGGATTAATTTAAATTATGAAGGCGGTACTCAGTATTTTTCATGTGTTCCAGGAAGTCATGAAGAATTAAATAATAGCTCTGGATTTGTAAAAGAAAATAAAACAGAAAATGGTATAAAAATATCAATAAATCCAGGAGAATATATTATTTTTTATCAAAATATCCTTCATGAAATTACTCCTTTAAAAATTAAATATGATTCATTAAGATTATTTTTATCTTTCAGATTGACAGAAGATATTTATCCTCTTTTTGGAGAAGAAGAATTAGAAAAAATTTTTGAAGAACAAGGAGTACCTAGACTTCCTAGTGGAGATTATCCTGTTATGTTCGTAAATAATCATATGAGGTTTCATCAACAAAAAGTCATGGAATTTTCAGAAATAATCGATAATTCTATGAAAAACACAAATGGTTTTGCTTTAAAAGTTATGAAATCTTTAAAAGATTCAAAACTAAAAATGTGGAAAAATTGGAAAGAAAAAGAAAAAAAAATTTATTATCCTGTTAATTTGTAGTACAGTCAATCTGTAATCACTACTACAACTCCGTCCCAGATTGACATATTATCCAATCTGTCAAAACAGTTATATGTATATTTATATGACTTTTAAAAAAATTGTTCTTTTTTGAGCCTACATTTGTGACGGAGAAGTAATCACTACTACTCCGTTTCATATCGTGGGACTAATCGGTGATTCATTTTTAGATCTGACATATAAAATTATTTAAATTCACTAATTTTATATATTACTAGTCCAGTTCAGGAGAATCCTTTAGGATTCCTATAATTATGTCAGGTTTTGAGAAAAAATTTATTTATATATAAATATTGACGTAATAAGTGTTTAAAAGACATATAAAATATTACTTAAGGATAAGGGTTTTAATTAAAAATTTATATTGTTAAAAAAGTGAAGAAAAAGATCTGGCCTGACATATTATTTGAATTGGACTAGTACTTTATAAGTATTAAATTTATTACGTCAATAGTTATTTATTGATATAAAAAATAATTTTTTAAATTACCAATTTATCTGAAACGCGGTAGTACACCAGAATTCAGTTGAGTAAAACTCTGTCCCAGATAAATATTAGTGTGGGACTTGAAGATACTCAACTTTAACCTATTTTTTGGATATATGTAGTTCGCCAACAATATACAACTCCTTCCAAGATAATATTTTGCTGAACTATCCAACCTGTCAAAAAAGTTATACTACTCTTTCCCAAATTAATTTTCTCATTCTGTCAAAATATTTGTATTAAAATTTGAGCGGTTTCAGAAAAAGTTAGTAAAAATTAATTTGGGACGGAGAAGTAAGGTATTTAAGAAAAAGTTAGGCATGTAAAATTAATTTATTTGTAACGGAGTATTATTTTTATTTATGACAGATTATTTTGGTCCTGTTATCTTTAAAAAATTTGAATTTTATTTTAATTTTTTAAAGATAACAAAAAATTATGGAAGTATTAATTATCTTAGGTAATGGAGCATCTTTTGATTCTGGTTTAAATGAAAATATTTCTCATGAAATTATGAATATTTCATATTTAAAAAAAAATCCTGTTGATTTTTGGAAATATTATTTAAGTTTATTTTTAAAATATGATTCAATTAAAAAAATAGGACCTACTTATCAAGAATTAAAAGAATTTATCAAAGGGTTTCATTCAAGTACTATTTTAACACAAAATATTGATAATCTTGCTTTACAATGTAAAAGTACAAATTTAATTAACATTCATGGACTTTATGATAATGCTTTTTGTGATTCATGTGGTGATCAAAACAAAATTTTAGATATGCCATTTTTTTCTGATTTTAAATGTATCTATTGTGATTGCGGTGGTTTATATAGACCAGCAATAGTAATGTACGATGAACCATTTGAAATTAAAATTTTAGAATATTTTGATATTTCAATTATTATGGGATCAAGTACTGATTATGGTTATCTAGAAGAAACAATTAAAAACCTTATTAAAAAAAACAAATACATTTATATTGTATTTATAGAACCTGATAAAAATAAAATTAAAATGATATATAATCATTTAAAAAGAAGAAAACATAAAAATTTTATTTATATCCAATCAACATTATATCAAGGAATATCATATTTGGATAAAATTTTAAGAAATAAAGAATTTTACAATTTAAATAATGTAATATTGAAATTATAACATCTTTTTGAAAAAAACTTTATTAAATATTAATAAAGTTTTAAGAAAAAACTAAATTTTTATTTAATTTTTTTAGAATTTCCAGTCTTTTATTATTAAGCTACAAAGACCAATAAGTGTTAGAATAATGTCTATGTTTTTTAATTTCAGAAAAATTATATTTTAAAAAAATAGAATTACAATTTATATAAGAATATATAACTATATTAAATTCTCTGATTTTTAAGATTTTCTAATATTTGTTTTTTCATTTTATTATTTATATTGAAATAAATATTCTTCGAAATTAATCTTATATTGTAAATATTTTTCTTTCTCATAATTTATATAAATCAAAGAATTTTCATTATCCTCTATTGAATTTATTAATTTTTCTTTCCAGTTTATCTTATTTTCCCAAACATCTGGTTGTAAAATTCTTATAATTCTATATCCATTATCTAACATACATTTCATTTTAAAAAAATCATTTTCTTGCGTTTGTTTATAATCACTCCAATTTAAAACTTGCATAAAGTGCTGATCACCATCAAGCTCTATTATAATGTCTTTTTCTTTATATTTAAAATAAAAATCAAACCTTAATTTTCTATTTGTAATTTCATTAATACATAAATCACTTTTAAATTCATTTATGATTTTGTTTTCAGGAAAAGATCTTATCAAAAAATCATATAATTTTTTTTGTGTTTTAAAAAAACATAAATTACACCATGAACCACCTTTTATAGTATTATAAGTAGTTTCAAAATCACTTTTACAAACATTACAATACCAAAAACATTTTGTATGTGAATTTTCAGGAATTTGTTTAAATAAAATATCGTTAATTTTAATCCCAATATAATATCCTTCTTTTTTCATTTTTGTAGAAAGTAATTCATAATCTTCTAAATCTAACTTTTGATATTTTCTTCCATGTGTACATTGATGACAAAAATTATCGGGATTTCTTTTAATAATAATATATTTTTTATAATTAACGAAATTACAAAAATTACATTCCCAATAACAACAATCATCAACACAATCAGGAATTTCATAATTATATTCTCCTTTTTCGTTTTTAACACCTAAGAATTTACCATTTATATTTTTTTCAGTCAATAGATTTTCATAGTGAATTATATTCTTTGTTCTTTCATCAGAGTTACAATAAATACATCCTTTTTTATATCTTAGTAAATTTCTATATGAAGTTTCCCATTCTAAATTGCAATCATTACATTTCCAAAATGATTTTTTACCTGAATTTTTAGGAAGTTCATCTGAAATTAAAATATTGTTTTTTTTAATTCCAATATATTCAAAATTCATATCAAGAATCCTTGATAAATTTCTATAATCGTATAGATTATTTCTCTTTCTTCCAATACAACTAGTACAAAAAGAATTTTCAGATATTGAATCAAATCTTTTATTGAATATATATTCACAATTATAACATTTCCATATAGCATTTATACTGTGTGTATTTTTAGGTATTTTTAAAGGATTAATCAAATTATCCTCATTCAAAAGTTCCAAAGACAAACATAAATTTTTTAATTGATTATTTATTAATACTTTTATGTTATAAAATCCTAAATATTCTCCATTAATTTTTTTCAAAAAAGGTAAATTTTTATAATCTTCAAGAGTTTTAATATATCCATTACAAATTTTACAAAAAGAATTTACACAATTTATACTAGAGTAAGATTTTTCAAATCTATGCATATTTTTACATTCCCATGTAGAATTTTTGTTTTCAGCATTTAAAATTTCTTTTTCAAAAAAAATCCCATCCTTTGAATATCCTAAATATTTTCCTGAATATTTATTTGCTAAATTTACATAATCGTTATATAATTTTTTATTTGGTTTTGGACAAATAGGACACCATGTAGAATATTTAATTTGTGAGTATGATGCTGTCCAAGTATGTTTTATATTACATTCCCATTTAGAAAGGGTATATATTGCAGAAGGACAACTATTTTCATAAAAAATATTTTCTTTTGTATAACCTAAATATTTTCCACCTTTTGTTTCTGCTAGTTGATAAAAATCTTCTAAAGTTTTCTTTCTTCTCGAACTACAATTAATGCATTTTTTTCTTTCATTTATAACTTTAAATTTAGTTTTTAAAACATAATCACAATCATTACATTTACAATAAAAAAAATCTTCGGGTAAAGGTATTATTTTATTATTAAAATTAACTTCATTACCATCAGTGTCAACACCTAAATAAATATAATTTTTTCTTTCGCATAATTGCATATAATCTGGAAGATATTTTACTCTTCTTGGAACGGGGTAACACTCATAACAAAATTTTTCCTTTTCTTTTTTATCGCGCTTTGCTGTTCCCCATTTTAAAACTATTAAGTGATTTTTAGGGCATAAACAGTAATAACAATCTTTAAGATAATATTCTTTTTCAACTTTATAACCAGGAAGATATTTTTCTATTTTATCTTTTATATCCATTTTTTAATTTTAAAATTATTTCTAAAAAATCAAATTAATATTTTAAAATTTTTAATTTGTAATTATTAAAAATGAAACCAAATGTCCTTTTTTTAATGGTTGATGAACTTCGGGCTCCTATGAATGAAACTCCTGAAATAAAAGCCTGGAGAAAGGAATATCTTAAAACGCAAACTTATTTAGAGGAAAGAGGAACGAATTTTTTGAATCACTATACGAGTTCTACGGGTTGCGTTCCGGGACGCGCGAATTTAATGTGTGGTCAATATAATACTCTTATCAAAACAACTCAAACTGAAGGAATAGCTAAGTCTATAAACGATGTTTTTTGGTTAGACAGAAATAATGTTCCTACAGCAGGATCTTATTTTTCAGAATCTGGATATCTTTGTTTATACAAAGGAAAAGTCCACTTTACAAATCAAGATATTTATATTTCAGGAAGTAATACAGATGCTTTATTAACTTATGATCAAGAAGGAGTTCCAAATAAAAATATTACAAAATTTTATGAAATGTCGAATAGACTTAAAGATTTTGGATTTGAAGGCTACGTAGGACCAATGCCAATTGGTGTTTCAGCTTTAAATTCAGGAGGATCAAGTAAAAATGAACCTTATAATGGTAGAGATACTGTTTATACAGAAGAAGTTATTAATATTTTAGAAACTTTTGAAAAAGAAAATTTTGATGAACCCTGGTTTGTTGTTGCAAGTTTAGTTAATCCTCATGATATCGCTTTATATGGTGAACTTACAAAAAGAAATCCTCAATTTAATTTTGAAATTGATTCATCTGTGCCTTTTATTCCACAAAGTCCAACTGCAAATGAAAATTTAGATAGTAAGCCAAGATGTCAGGCTTTTTATAGAGATAAGCTACAAGAAGTTTTACAGCCTGTAAAAGATTCTGAAGAGTATAGAAAACTTTATTATTCATTAAATTTACAAGTTGATAGGAATCATTGGAAAATTATTGAAACTTTAAGAAAAAGTAGGTATAATGAAAATACAATAATACTGTTCGTAAGTGACCACGCTGAATTATTAGGCTCACACGGCGGATTATTTCAAAAATGGTATAATGCATATGAGGAGAGTATAAAAATCCCCTTTTTAATTAAAGTTCCAAAAAGTTTAGGTAAACAAGTTTCAAAAGTTAAAATGCTTACAAGTAACGTTGATCTTCTTCCAACTCTTTTAGGATTATGTAATATTGATCAAGAAAAAGTATTGAAAAAACTTAAAAAAACACATATCAACGCAAGAAGACTAGTTGGAAGAGATTTAAGTAAAATCATTTTAGGAAAAGAAAAAGAAAAAGATGAGCCTATTTTATTTTTAACGAATGATGACCCGTTTAAGGGTAAAAATCAGATTACGTGGACAGGAGAGCCTTATACAGAAATTCAGCAGCCTTGCAACATAAGAACGGTCATTGTTAAATTAAATGGAATCACTTGGAAATATTCTGAATATTTTGATGATCCAGATTTCTGGACAACACCAAATGTTCAAAATCTTGTAAAAATTCAAAGAAAACAAAGAAAAGAAGAAGATAATATTTTAGTAGAAAAATTAATTCAAATTATCAGAACAAATAGAACTGAAATGGAATTTGAAATGTATAATTTAACAGAAGATCCTATTGAAGCTATAAATCTCGCAAATTTTGAAGAAATGAAATGTATACAGAAAGAATTAAGAATTATTTTATATAAAGATGCAATTAAAAAATTTAAAGTTCCCTTTCAGAATAAGTTTATTCCAGAAACACCTTTTAATTCAGCAAATCCCGATGAACCTTTACCCAAAAATAATATTGGGTTTTAAAAAATAAAATTATCAAATTCAAAATTTAAAATATTTACCAAAATCGTAGAATTATTTATATTTCAAAATATAAATACTTTTTTCAGAAAATAATCCATATCCATTTATAAAGTTCATTTTGATGTTCCAGAACCATTACCATATCAAGGTTTTAATCTTTCACATTTAATATTCATAATTTAATAAATATTATTTTTTTGTTAATTCGTGAAAAAATTGTATTTTAAGTTTATTTTTAAATTTTAAAGATAAACTTAAAATACAATTTTTATTCCATATACATGCAGAATCAATATCTAACTCTGATATCAATCTATCTACAAAATTTGAAATTTTTATATTCATTTATAAATTCATATATTTAATAACATTTACAATATAAAAATTAATTCCTCCAAAATCTTTTGAAATTTTTTCGCAGTCTAAATAAAAATTATCGATTTTATATTTTTCGATAAAATACTTAAAATCTGCAATTTTATTTATAAATATCTGTATCATTAAAAGCTATTTTATAAATATATTTTCCACAATAAAATTCGTTTTCATAACACCAAGTTTGCCATTTATAATCTTTAGATTTTCATTTGGTTTGGTATTCATTAAAAAAGGAGACATATCATTTTTATCATTGGGAATATTTATTATAGAATTTATACTACTACATTTCAGATCAATAGGAAATTCATTTTTCATTCACACATTTATTCATATAAAAAATCAAGATTTTAATATATTAATGTGTTGACGTAATACATTTGTTCTTTTTTACTTATTTATTCATATAAATTTTTTTAAATTTGTCAAGTTCATAAATCTTATTTAAAATTTCTGAACATTTAAGAGTTCTTTCAAATGTTGGCTCTACACTATTGAGACGAACCAAAATTGTTCTATAATCTTCTAATATTCTAATTTCTTCTTCCAAACTAGTAAGTATTTCTTTATATGAAATCTCCATTTCTAAGAAAAAATTATAAAAAAAAAATATTATTCAATTTTTTAGATTGGAAAATTTATCTGAAATTTAATACTCGTCAAGATATTTTTCTTCAAAACCATATACTTCTCCGTCCCACACTAATTTATTTGGGACGGAGAAGTATCCAACTTTTTTAAAAGTCATATAAATATACATATAACTTTTTTGACAGATTTGATTGGCATATTATTTGGGAAGGAGTCGTAAAATTTTATTTACGTTCTTTAAGTTATAAATTATATGTACTGCTCCGTTTCAGATAAATTGGTAATTCAAAAAAAAAATATTTATATGAGTAAATTAGTATAAATATTTAATAACACCTTAAATAACAATATATAAATTTATTAAATTAAAATAATTTTATATTTATATTTGTGTGATCTAAAAATGAATCACCGATTGATTTGAAACGGAGTAGTACTGATCCAAAGGATTTCGGGTCTTTCTAAGGTTCAGTTTATATATTGTGAGGCCCGTAATTTTGGGACTAATCTGGACTTCATAAAATAAATATTTTTACTACTACGTTCCAAACTCATTTATTAATATGGGTATTTATTAATATACTACTCCGTTTCAGATAAATTAGTAATTCAAAAAATAATTTTTTATATCAATAAATAAGTATTGACGTAATAAATTTAATACTTATACATTAATAGAGTGATCTAAAAATGGATCCTCCTGAAATGGAAAACCTGAAGGTTAAAAAAACCCATAAAAGAGAATTTGTAATCCTTTGGACTAGTAATAGTCAAGTTCAAATAATATGTCAGGCCAGGTCTTTTTATTCATTCATATAAAAATTTAAGTACGCTTTTTAAGTTTGTACTACTCCGTTTCAAATAAATTGGTAATTCAAAAAATAAATTTTGATATGAATATTTAAGTATAAGTATTAAATCTTTACTTATAAGATAATATATAAAATTAGTGAATTTAAATAATTTTATATGAATAAATGAGTGATTTAAAAATGAATAACCGATTGATCTGAAACGGAGTAGTATTTATATTACTTAAAATATTTAAACATACATTTAAATATACCGGTTTTTGAAAACCCGAAATAATTATAGGGTATCGGATATTCCTATCACACGGCTCATCCTGAACTGGACTAGTACTTCTCCGTCCCAAATGTAGGCTCAAAAAAGAGCAATTTTTTTAAAAGTCATATAAATATTTATTTTTTGACAGATTGGATAGTTCAACAAAATATTATCTGGGACGGAGTCGTACAGTTTATTTACTTATCTTATAATTACATATAAAAAAATTTTTTGAAAACTTAAAGAGTCCGGATGGAACCTCCTGATACGGGACACCTAAAGGTTTCTTTGAACCATTACCAAAAAAAAATATTAATTTATATCTTAAAAAAATTTCTATTCAAAAAAAATGAAACAAAAATAAAAATTTTAAAAATAAAAAAATGGAAGAAGAAAAAAACAATCAACTTGCCTATACAAGACCAGTTATTTCTTTATTAAGAAAATTTACTTCTTTCCGTCCTATTTCTTATACTTCAGAATGTGCTGAAGCTGGAAGACCTATCCTACCGAAATATCTTTTAAATTTCGGCTATGCAGTATCTATAGGATATATTTTTTCTGATATTTTAATTAAAGTTTATGACATCGAAAATGAAGAAATTATTTCAAATAAAAAAGAAGAAATTGTTAAATACACAGTTTTAGATTCTTTATTATGGCATACAAGTGCTAGTCTTGTTGTTCCTGCTGTTACCATTCATACATTTGTAAGTGGTGTATCAAAAATACAAAACTTTATTTCTAAGAAAAACTTTAATTTAAAAATCCCTTCTAGAATTGGATTTTTAGTCCCTATGATTCCAACTATAGCAGGTTTAGCTTCAATTCCTTTTATTATTCATCCTATTGATAATTTGACTGATATAGTTATGGATAAATATGTAAGACCATTTTATTTGGATAAATTAAAGAAAGATTAAATTATGTTCTCGAGTTCAAAAAAATAAATTATATAATTTTTTTATATAATTCTTAAAATGCATAATAATTTTTGATTTTTTGTATATTAATTATATAGAAAATAATATACAAAAAAAAAGATTATTTTATTTTAATAAGTCTTTATTTTTTATCTAAACCTATTTTTTTATTTCTTTGTCAAATTTTTAAATATGTTTTATTTTTAATTAAAATTTTAAATGATATTTTAGTTAAAATACTTATAAAAATGATGTTAATAATTTCTATACTTATGGTCTTATCTTGTATTCCTATATATTATTTTTTATATTTTTTAGATTATATCAATAAAAATTTTTATAAGAATAAATTAAAAAATTAAATCTCAATTTTTAATATTACTCCAGTTAAGATGTGATGAGAAAGTATCAAAAAAATAAAATGAACTTAAAAAAATTATTAAAAAATTATATTTAACTACTTTTTCATTTTCTTTCATGTTCTCTTAATAATTCTATAGATCTAAAGTAATTATCATCGTCAAATATTCCTTCTTTTTTCATCCGATCAGCATTTTTTATATAATGTTCATAATATTTTTTTTGATAAGGGACTAATTCTTTTTCTAATTGTATCTTTCTTACATTCTTTTCAAAAGAGTCATAATAAATATCATTTTTTAGCATATATCTTAAAATATTATCTTTTGCATAACTTAATACTTTTCCCCAAATTTTATAATTATTAAAAAGATCAGGTTTATCAAAAAAACTACAATTATTAAAAAAACAAATTAAAACCAATATTTCTTGTTCTGTAGAATCAGTAATTTGTGAAAACAAATATTGCATAGAATACCTTTTAGAAATTTCATAAATACAATAAATTTTGAACAATTCTTTTTCACTTATTTTATTATCAAAAAAATATTCCATTAATTCTTGATATTCATCTTCTTTAACAAGTTTATCAACAGAATCAAAATCATACTTCAAAAATGGAAAAAAAAATCTAGCTTTCATATTTTTTAAAATTATTTTATTTTCTTTTATATTTAGAATAAGGTTATATACAGAATCTATCGGAATTTCAGCTTTAGTTTTACAATCCCAAAATTTTAAAGTTTCTATAAGATGAATAAAATCTTCTTTTGAATTAATAATCAAATCTCTTTTAAAATATTTCTCTTCTATTTCAAAAGATTCATCATCAAAATCTAATCCTTCAAAAAACATGGAATTTTTTAGGTATATAGGGATATCTTTAGGTTTAATAGAAATCATTTTATTTTCTAAAAAAAAAGTTTTTTTAATTTCAATTTTATATACTTGTACTTCTCCAGTTTAAATAATATGCCAGATTAATTTATCTGAAAGATTAAAAAAATTATATGTATATTTAAGTGATTAATGAAAAAATGTTCTTTTTTGAGCCTACATATTGACATATTATCCAATCTGTCAAAAAAGTTATATGTATATTTATATGCCTTTTTAAAAAATTGTTCTTTTTTATTTGGGACGGAGAAGTAATAATTTTTATCAAAACCTGACATATTATCTGAACTTGATTAGTAGCAATTTGAATGAAAAAGAAAAATTTATTAATAATATTCTCTGAATAAGCTTATACATCTATAAAATCCAGATAAATCATCAGGAATTTTAGGAACATAACCAATAAAAAATTTTTTTGTTTGATAAGAAGAATTTTTACAACTTTGATACATCAACAAACGCCTTTCTATGTTATTAACATTTTTTTCCAAAGTTCCATAAACGATTTTTTTCTTTAGCATATATCTTAAAACATTATCTGCACCATCTCTTAATATTAATCTCCAAATTTCGTAATTATTAAGGATATGACCTTTATTAAATAAAAATAAACTGTCTCCGTCATTATTTAAAATACAAATTAAAACAAATATTTTTCTTTCTATAGAATCAGTAATTTTAGAAAATAAATATTGCATTAAATACTTTTTAGAAATTTCATAAATAGAATAAATTTTAAACAGTTTTTTTTCAGTTATTTTATCATCAAAAATATATTTCATTGTTTCTTCATATTCAGAAAATTTTCCTTTAACATGTTTTTCAAGAGAAATAAAATCATAGTTTAAAAATTGAAAAAAATAATTTGCTTCCATCTCTTCTGAAATTTTTTTGCTTTCTTCTATGTTTAATATAAGATTTCCCAAAGTGTTTATTTCTATTTCAGGTTTATTTTTACAATCCCAAAATTTTAAAGTTTCTATGAGACTTATAAAATCTTTTTTTGAATTAATAATTAAATCTTTCTTAAAATATTTCTCTTGTATTTCAAAAGATTCATTGTCATCACAATCTAATCCTTCAAAAAACATTGAATTTTTTAGGTGAATAGGGATATTTTCGTGTTTAATAGAAATCATTTTATTTTCTAAATAAGTTTTTTTAATTTCAATTTTTTTAGATATTTCACAAAATGTCAGACCAAATATTTTTTTCTAAAATATGATCTTTATTTACACATAAATTTAAATAAGCCAGTTTTTGAAAACCCAATTAGTGCCACAATATGTCAGGCCATATATTATTTTTAAGTAAGTTTTTATATGAATTATAAATATTTACTATCTGAAGGTTCATATAAATTGATCCAGTAAAAAATTCTTATTTAAAAATCAATACTAGTCCAGTTCAGATAGTCGGAGCAATTGGGTTTTGAGAAAAAATTTATTTATATGTAAATATAAGTAGACCTGTTTAAAAAAAATATAAAATATTACTTAAGGATAAGCTTTTTAATTAAAAATTTATATGGTTAAAAAAGTGAAGAAAAAGATCTGGCCTGACATATTATCTGAACTGGACTAGTAAGATTTTTTTTATCTTAATTAAAAATGGACACAACTGAAGTAAATAAAAATTTACATGATGTAAGACTTGAAATTAAAAACATTATAGAAAAAAATTCTAATGAAAATTTAATTATTGATATTTTAAATATTACTGGTGATGTTAGATTTAAATTAGAATTATTTAAAGGTTTTATTGTTGATAATGATAATTCTCATCTATCTAGAGCAGACCAGATTGTAAAATTCAAAGAATCAATTATTTATGATATTCTTTGCAAAGAAATGGAATCAAAACATATAACTTCTTTGGTTGATAACTTAAAAAATTTAGTTAATATTTTTAATAATCCAAATGAAACAAAAACAAATTCTGAAGAAAAAGAAGAAATTTCTTTTGATTAAAATACTACTCTAGTCCCACAATATCTCAAAACTTTGAGTAAAAAATAGCTGGTATATAATCGTGAATAATAAGAAATTTTTTATATTTTGGTAACTTTTGAGTCCTACTCCTAAAAATTTGTTCAGCACAGATTAATTTACGCAATATGTGTAAATGTGTATTTTTGAGTCTAATGTACCACATTTGGGACATAGTAGTAAATTTAATTAAAAATTTTTTTTATTTATTTGAAATTTTTAATTAAATTTATTCAATTAAAAAAATGTCTTTAGCTTTATATATTTTTATCAACACAGATTTAAAAATGAAACCAGGTAAATGGGGTGCACAAGTTGGACACAGTATACAGTATATTATTGAAAATCTTTCTAATAAAAGCGAATATACTCAAAACAATTATCATCTTTGGAGAAATAGTGGTGCTAGGAAAATTATTTTAAAAGCTACTGAAAAAGAAATGGAAAAAATATATAATTCTTTTCCATCTGAAAAAGTTCACGATGCAGGATTAAATCATGTAAAAGCAGGTTCTTTTACATGTTTGGCTGTTTATCCAAAAGAACATAATGAAGATTTTAAAAATTTTAAGTTAATGTAAATTATAATTTTAAATTTTTTAATATATTTATAAATTTCTAAAAAAAATTGAAATTAATTTTTAATAAATTAATTTTTAAAATGTTTTGTCCTATTTGTCAAAATGATATTGTTTTAGAAAATGATAAATGTATAACTAAATGCAATCATTCTTTCCATACTTCATGTTTTATTCTACATACTAGAAAATCTTCAAATTGTCCTATTTGTAGAGAATTACTTGATAATGGTGAAAATACTAATGATGAAGAAAATACTAATGATGAAGAAAATGATAATTTTTTTAAAAATGAGCAAGAATTTATTATAGAAACGGAAGGTTTTTTTATAAATTACAATACTTTATTTTTGGAAAATACTTTATTTTCCAAAAATTCTAAGCTAAGTAATAAATTTAAACTTATGTTAAAAATTATTAGTTCATCACCTGATAGATTACTAGATAAAAATGTTGTTCTGAAATTTTTAAAAATAATCTTGGAAGAAACTGAAAATATTCTCTTTAAAATAATGTTTACAAATAATAAGTGCTTAATTTTTACTCAATTTATTGATAGTATTTTAAAAAGTATTTTAGAAAATAATAAAGAAGAATATATTAATTTATGTGAAACATATTATTTATCTGAAAGTTATATTGATAAATATTATTTAAAATATTTTTTATTTAAAATTAAACTTGTATTTTAATGAAAGATATTATTAATATACATAATTTTCAAAAAAGTCAAAAGGTTCTGATAATTTAATACAACTTTTATTTTTTTTAATATAAATACTTGGTTTTATATTATAGTATTCTTGAAAAAAATAATTATAAACTTCAATATGTGTGGTTCCACCATATACAATAGAATATTTTGATGTATTAAATTCTTTTTTTCTACATTTTTCAGGTCCTCTTTCAATTTTTTCAAAATCATAAGTATGTAAATATCTTAAAAGAAAGTAAACATCCATGTTAATAAGTGATGATATTTCTATAAATAAATCATATATATTGTCTTCTGAATTTTTTTTATTAGCATTGATTAAAGATTCTAAAAAAAAATCTTCATTGAAATCTTTTATTTTTTTGATTTGTTTTTTTATAAATTTTAAATATTTAATTCTATATATTTCATAATTTTCAATATATTTATTTAAATCCAAATGCAAATTGTATTCAGATAATATTTTTAAAATTTTATAATAATATTTTTTTCCTAATTCATCTTCAGAAAATCCAGAAATAAAAGAAATAATATTATTAAAATATTTATGTAAAATATCTGATACTTTTTTAATTTCTTCTTCGGATAAATCAAATGAAGACTCCATAAAAGTAAAAGAAAAATTTTGGTAATTTTCATCTAACTCTCTTAAATCAACTAAATGATATCTTAAATTATCTACATTACATTTTTCATTTTTTTGAATTTTATTACATGGATTAAATGTATATCTAACTGCTTGTAAAGGAGCTCTGTAATATTTTAAAGGTTTAATTTTACTTTTTTTAATAGAAAAAATATTATCTTCTACAAATAAATCTAAACATGTTGGAGAGTAAAATGCTAAATTATATAACCATTCATGAATTTCTTGTGTTTCATCAGTATTTTTATGACATATATCAATAATTGAATGTTTTTCACCAAGTAATAAAATTCTTTTCCCATTTATTTCAGGATAATAAATAAATGTAGTAGGGCCTGATAATCTTTTTAATATTCGACATTTTGGAAGTTTTTCCATTTTTAATATTAATAAAAAATATTTAAAAATTAAGTGAAAAAATAATTTAAAGAAAAAAATGAAATTATTAAAAAAATTATTTTTGTCTTTAAAAATGTCTGAACAATTAGAAGATCTAATTTGTGACTTATCACAAGAAAATAAAAAATCAATCAGTTTAACCGCAAACAATTCTTCATGGATTGAATTATCATTTTTACCAAAAAAATTAATGGAATATGGCGCCCAACAATTTGATAGATTGTTTAACATGCATCCTGATGAAAAACATAATATTATATCAAAAGAAGGTGAAAATATGCAAGTTTTCAGATGGCAAAAATCATATGGAAAAACACCTGAATATGACAAGTCAGATGAATATTTTAAAACACATTTCTATATGTATTCAGGATTAGACACATCAAAAAACAATGATGTGTTACCCGAATTGTTTGCACCATTTTTTGAATATATAAAATCAATTGATGAAAGATATAATCAAGTGGTAATTAATTGGTATGATTCTGATGATCATATTGCATTTCATAGAGATTGTCAAAGAAATATGATGGTCGATGTTCCAATTTTAGTTTTAACATTAACATTAGCATCAGAAGAATCATTAAGAAATTTTGATATAATTCCATTTGAACTAAACCCAGAATCTGTTGAATTGTTATATAAAAATGTGTCAATTCCTTCAAAACATGGAATGTTGTTAAAAATGTGTGGTGAATTCCAAACAGAATTTAGACATGGAATCAAACAAAAATTAAATTCTGGAAAAAGAATAAGTGTATCTTTTAGAGCATTTGAATAGTGTTAAAAAATTTAAGTTTGATACTACTCCGTTTCAGACTAATCGGTGATTCAAAAAATTATTTTTGTTATAAATAAATAAGTGATGAAGAAATGAATCACCGATTGGTCTGAAACGAAGTAATATGTTATTTTATTAATAATTCATACAGTCGGTCCGGGGGATTTCATATAAATATAAACTTCATATTTTTTTAACTTTTATAAAGTGATTAAAACAAACGGAGTGAAAATTTATTTGAAATGTAATAGTAATATTTATTATGAATTTATATGACTCATTGCAACATACATTTATTAATTATGTTGATTGCCAATTTGATTAATAATAAAAATATTGTTTCAATGTTTTTGATTTCTCATAATTTAATTAAAGCAATTTGTGAAACAAAATTAAATAAAAAATATCATAAACAAATATTTAATTATGTTCATTTTAAAAAAATATATTGAATACAAAGAACTACTATTTATGTTAAATAAATTGAGGCAGTCTTAAAGAGTATGTTTACATTAAGGAATAATACTAAAAACTTAAAAATAAATATTTCACATACTCTTAATTTTTAATTAAAAAAAATATTTGAATCAATTAATAAGTAAATTCTTTTATAAAAAAAATGAAATTATTTAAAAAAAAATTTTAAGGAAAAAATGTCTGAAGAAATTACTGAAGAAGAAAAAAATTTTCTAAAAAGAAGAAGAATTGAAAATGAACTAACAATCCAAAAATTAGCTGAAGAAGAAAAGATTAGAAAAGAGAAGAAAAAGGCATATCCACAAATATATAATAAGTTTACTGAAAGAGAAAATTATCTTTATAAAATGAGGGAAGAATTTAAACTTAAAGAAAAAGAGTTGGAATTGGAAATTAAAAATTTAAAAAAAGAATTGGTTCATAATTGTAGACATTATCAACCAATCAATCAAACTCGAATTTCTTTTTATGATGGTGTAAGTTTTGAGTGTCCAGGTTGTAAGAGTTTTTTGGATAGTTATAATCATAAAATAGAGAACGGTAAATATATTTTTCTTGATAAAAACGGGCCATTAAAAACTGTAAAATTAGATAGTTTTGATAGTGATTCTGAAGATGACTAGAAAAAATATTCTAAATAAATATAATTTTTTTAAATGCTTAAGAATATTTTATTAATTTATAAATGAGCAAACCAAAAGTAAGAAAAAAAGATACTGAAGAAAGAAATAGTTCATGGATTATTGAGATGTCAATCTATTACGCCTAAGTGCAAAATAATTCATAACATAGATAAGATTTACAGTACAAAATATGGTAAAATACCAGAATTATTTTGTAGAACTGTAAATCTTAAGAATTCATATCAATTACACGATTGATTATAACCAAATTTTTACACTAAGTGTAAAATATCTAGTAATTATGCTGAAATTCTCGCAGTTAATGGAATAGATATAAAATATTTATCAATGATAAGTTCTATAAATAAAACAGATAAGGAAACTAAAAAAAAATTATTAAAGCTATTAATAATAATTTAGATACTAACAAAATATACGAATGTTTACAAGGTGAAAAATATGGAATTTTAAATTCTGATTGTAAAAAATATTTTGAAAATTTTAAATTTTTTTATAGAGAAGAAGATGATTAGAAAAAGAGTCAATAAAAATACTAGTCTATTATTATAAAATTGTGATTTTTTAACAAAATATCATATAAAAATAAACTACTACTACGTTTCAGATCAATCGGTAATTCATTTTTACATCACTTATTTATTCATATATAAAAATTATTATTCAGCAATTTTATATATTATTATTTAAGTTTATGTTTAATTTTTAAAATTATTTATTCATATAAATAATTTTTTTTTGAATTACCGATTTATTCGAAACGGAGTAGTAATATTTTATATTTTTATATAATAAATTTAAGATTCAAAACACAATTTAATAATATTTGAACTTAAATAATAAAAATTATATGTAAAAATTTTCCTCTATTATTTTTTTCAAAAAAATTAAAAAAGTTTTAAAAAAATCAAAAAAAAATAAGTGAAAAATTAAGTGTAAAAAAAATGAAATTTTTGTGTTTCTGATTAAGTATTCAACAAATTAAAAATATAAAAAATATCATATAAATTTATACTTAAAATTTTTTGTTAAATTTTTGAAAATAGTTTTTCAAAAATTGATATATACATTAATAATAAAAATTATAAAAAGAGTGTATTTTATAATTTAGCTAAAAGTTTGTACAACTCTGTCTCTAATATAAAAATGTGTTTTTTTAAAAGTAACTTAAACATAAATATAGGTTTTTGAACTTGTGTAGTGCGCCTACTCTTTATCTGTGACGGAGTAGTACAAATTATTAGAAAATTCTGATAATTTATTTAGAAGAATATATTTTTTTATAATTTTTTTACAAGAATATTTTCGCATATTATATTATAATTTATTAGTTTATCTATAATTTTTTATTTTCTTTATAAATTTTCTGCTTAATTATACATAATCAGTATATAAGTTATAATCTATCATTGTCCTTAAATTTTTTAAAAGTATATCTTTTGTAATAATCTCTTCGTTACTTAAACGAATTATTTTAGAAATTATATGTTCAATTACTGATTTATATAAAAATATTTCTCTTTTATTTAAGTCTTCAAAAAAATAAAAAAGAATCGAATTGGATAAATGATTAAAAAGATGAAAATAACGATGTCTATTTGAATCATGTTTTACTCCATATGTAATCATTTTATCAGCTGAACCCCAAATGTCATCTCTATCTATCTTTTCAGTTAAAAATATAATTATATTAATTAAAAAAATAATAGAGGCTTTAGAAAAAAATTTATCCTAATATTTATATTGAATATTTTCAGAAAATTCGTCATAAAATTCTTTCATTTTAGAAAATTTTTCTATTTTTATTTTCATAAAAGCGTCATCTAAATTCGATTCTAAATAATTTAATATATCATCTAAATTATTCCAATCATTTTCATAATCTTCTATAAATTTTTCTGAAGGTAAATTAAAATAAGAAATTATTTTGAGTATTTTTTCATAATCTTCAATATTTTCTATTACAGGTTTAATATTAAAATTAAAATTTTTAGGTACAAAAACAAATTCATCTTCTTTTTCAAAAACATCAGAATTCCTGATAAATTCAGGTAAATTGACTTTTTTAATTTCTATTAATTCCATTTTTTAAATTTATTCCTGATTTTTTTTAGATTTCATATTTTAAAAAAAATGTCTAAAACAGAAGAAGATAAAATTTTACCAGTTATACTATATTTTTAAAATTTATTTTATGTGATGTCGATGGGTATTTCGATACTACTCCGTTTCATATAGTGGGACTAATAGGTGATTCGTTTTTTTCATCACTCAATTATTCATATAAAAATAGTTTTTTCTTAAATTTTTATATATTATTTTACAAATGTATTATTAAATTACATTAATATAAATTTAATGTGCGCCTTGGTGCACACGGGAACCATATGGTGGGACTGTTCTTTATTTTTTGAATTACCGAAGGAACCAAGAAAATGGAACCACTAGCCTTTAGGTTCCCGCGAACCGAATGGTTCCATTTTCTTGGTTCGTCATTTATGTAGTACTTATATAAAAACAAAAAAGATAAAATTCAAAAGTATTTCTGAATATGTTAAAAATGCAAAAAAAAAATTTTATGAAAATTTGTTAAATGTAGAATAGAGTTTAGGATATATCGAGGCACGATATGAAAATTTACAAATTTTAAAAGATATTTTATCAAAGTTTATTCCAATGGTTTCACAAATTTATGATTCAGAAGAGAATAAAATAGAAAAAATATATTAATACTCCGTTTCATATCTTGGTAATAATCTGTGATTCATTTTTCTATAAGTTATTATCTTTATAAGCAAAAAAAATATTAAATTATTAATATTTTTTTAAGTAAATTTTAAATTTGTCTCTTAAAAATTTCATTGCATTATAGTAATAAATACCTTCTGAATTAAAATCATACCAATCAATTCATATAAAATATCGTAAAGTTCTTTTGCACAATTTTGAGGATTTTTATTAAAATCATTCGAAATATTATTTAATCTTAAAATTCTTTTAGGTTGATCACCTAATACAATAATTTTGATTAATTTTTCGATATCTTTTTTTCTGTATCAAATTTTGATAAAAAAATGTTCTTTATTTATACAAAAATGTCCTTCGAGATTTGTAAATTATGAAAAACTGTATCATATGAGTATTTATCATTTAATTTTTCTCATTCTATTGAATTTTTTAAAATTTTTCTTAAATTTTTATCTCTTAATTCCTTTTATTCTTCGAAAATACAATTGTTAAATAATTGCGATTCATCTTCATCGGTATCATACAAATAACCCATTTTTTTATTATCAACTGTATTTTTATCAACCAAATAATAAAGTTTCATTTTTTTAATTTAATTCAATTTTATAAAAAAAATATTTCATATTTTATATGTATTATAAAATGTTAATTACTAATCCTACTCCAGTTGTAATATCTTCTTCTCCTAAATTTTCATATCAAGGAAATAATATTGTTCTTAGTGGAAACAATTTTATGCCAATTAATAATGCAGATAATCAATTTTCAGTTGACATTGTATATTTAGTTTTACAAAATAATCCATTAGATGAAATTGAAATGTATGCATTTCCTCGAGAAAATAATAATTTAGAATTCGGATTTAATGACAGACCTGGTGGATTATATTCTCTTAGAATGCAACCAAATTTTCTTATTTATAACATAAAAGAAGGTAGTAAATATAATATTATTGTGAAATCTATAATTGTTTATATTCCTCCAGAAGATATGAAAGAAGTATCTCAAAATTTTTTATAGAAAAATATACTATTTCAGAAAGTTCTAGAAGTCAACCTAATCCTAATGCTACATATACATTTGATAAAATTTATCCTTATCCAATTGTAACTTATTCTACACGTAAAAGGTACTCTGAATCAAAATTAATAACTATTTATGGTTCAGGGTTTTCGTTAAATGAAGCAAGTCCATATGAAATGTCTATTATATTTTATAATCCAACAACTCCTGGACCGATTACTTTTAATATTAATAATACAATAATTGTCTTTAATAATTATTTTTCTATAGTAAATGATAATGAAATTATATTTGATATAGAAAAATATGTTACTGATAGAGAAGAAAGTATAAAAAGTAATACTACATTCAATATTGATTATAATTCTGGTAATGTTATTGGATTTGTACAAAATGTAGAATATATGATTTTAGTTATGAATTCTCAATTTGAACAAACATCAGCACCAATATCTACAGCTACATTTTTATTTGATAAAGCATGAAAATAATTATTACTCCGTTTCAAATAAATTTATCCCATGATATTGTTCATATAAAATTATTTTTATTTATATGTGATTTATTTTCAGGTTGGGTTTTTTATTTGGAACAGAGTATTAGTATAAGTTTCGTATTTTTCATGATGAAATAAAATTCTTTATTTATTTAATGAATGTTATAAAAAATATTGAAAATATAAAAATGTAATACTCCATTTCAGATAAATGACGAACCATTCGGTTCGCGGGAACCTAAAGGTTCCTTCGCTGATTCATTTTTTTGTCAGTTATTTATTGATATAAAATTATTCATATTTTTAATATAATTTATTATCTTATAAGTATAGATTTTAATACTTATTACTTTAATTAATTCATATAAATATTTATCTGAAACGTAGTAGTAAATTTATTTCTCATAAATGTTATAAATATGGTTAAGTATTAAAATTATTAATTAAATTTTTTCATTTAACACTAGTTATCACATAAAAACTCGGAACAAATGTAGTTCCATCTATTTCTGGAATTTTTTTTGAGAGATTTAACTGTGTTTGTGTACTATTATTAAAATATCCAGGGAAAATTAAGTCAGCACCATTTTCGTAAACTCGCAATTCTACTCCGCTACTTTGGTAATCCACTAAATAAATTAATGTTAGTTCTGTAATTTCAGTGGATGTAGGTGAATATACATTCTGATTAAGTACAATTGCACTTCCCGTTAGATCTGTAATTTCTTCTGGAGGAAATAACTGATCGTATATACCTTCATTTTTATTAATATAAATTCTATTATTTTCATTTGCAATTTTAAACATATATTCATAAATTTGGAATGTTTTAGAAGAATAAGAATATAATTGGCACCAAGAAATATTCTGCCTCACATAATTAAACATTCCAATCCCTCCAGTTCCGTTTAAATAACTTATTGGAATAATACCTATATATAAATTAGTATCTGAAACTATACTAACTTTTACATTACCATTACTATCAATTCGATCATCTATATCTACTTGATTAAAAACAGATAAAATATTTCCAGAATCTGTTCTATAATTTTCAGAGTTGACATTAGGAATATTAATTATATATGAATTTTGAATAGTTCCTAAAGTTTGAGGATATGTTTCAAATAAATACATTCTTGGAACAGAATTAATTATATATGAAACTAATAATCCTCCATTAGGAGTAAATAAAAGATTTGTTACACTAGCTGCAGTTGGAAAGGTAACAGTAATATTTCTAAAAACTTTACTTCCAGGAGCACAGCAAACCCAGTTTTGAGAGGTTTTATAAATTATAATATCCGTGTTTTGTTGTGAATTTTTTCTAATAGTTAAAGTTGTTAAAGTTGCTTCTACAGAAGGAGGTAAAGGAATATCTAAATTAAATTTCCAATTACCTATTTTATTTAAACCATTAGAGGAAACCCAAGAGACTAATCCTAAATTATTTGAAGGAAATGGAACCTTGCTAAAATTATTAGGTATACAAATATTATTTGTACAAACATAACCATCTGTACAGGTCTGTGTAATATTGCACTGATTAGTTTCATATTTTGTTTCTGTTCTTTGTAAAACACAATTGCCTCCCCAACAAATACTTGGTTCAATACAAGACATACTAATATCACAATATGCTGAAGGCCAAACATTAGATTCTTGAACACAAAACCCTACATCTCTTGAAGAATTTAAAAGATCTAAATTACATGAATATGGTGCATTACATGTTAATTCTTTATAATTACAAATTGCACCTTCTTGACCAGATAAAATATTAGGGTCTTGACAATAACCATCTTTACAATTATTAGATAAACATTCATAATTTGCATTACATCTGCCTCCATTCTCTTGAGAAATTAAACATATATTATTAATACATCTTGAATTATTTTCTAAACAATCAGTATTAATATTACAACCCGTATTATTATTTTTAATTTTACATATTCCATTTTCATTTGTGTCTAAAGTCAATTCTACACAAGGTCCTCTTTGATTTAATCCTCCAGCGCTTGTTAAAGAACAAACATCGAAACAACCATAAGCATTTGATGTACATTCAGTTATACTATTACATTTTGTTCCAATAGATTTTTTACAAATCCCCCAAACTTGACCTGGTAAATTATATTCTTGAGATATGAGTTGCTCACATGTTAAACCAGGAGCACAAAATTGTGGAGTTAATATTTCATATTCAAATTCTTCTTCAGGTGTTAAAACTTCAGATGTTTGACTTATTAAACATCTCATTCCATATCCAGTATTAGATAAAGAAACTGGTTTTCTAATATCTTGAGGTTTTTTTACTAAATAAGACCAGTATAAAATTAAAAAAATAATAATAATAAAAACTAAAATAATTATAATATAATAAAAAATTACTTCAGGTTCAATTTCATCATCCATTATTTTTATAATATATTATTTTTTAAATATTTTTTTTAAATTCTGTTGAGGAAAAAGTTGAGAAAATTAAAATGTGATAAATTATTTTACTCTAAACCTCACATAATTATAATAGTTAAGATGCTTCATTTTCTTGTAAAAAATTTTAAAAAAAAAATGAATTTTAATTTTAAAATTTTTACAAGAAAATGTCAAATGATAATACAATTGAGTCTTTTGAAGAACATTATTTAAATTTAGCCAGTAAGAACCCAGATGTTTTGTATGTTCATGATATTTTCCTTTTACCTGAAACAAAAATAACAAAAACAATAACAAATGAATACAGTCGTGAAGACATGGAAGTTTCTCAACATAATTTAGATATTAGAAAAATTGGATATATATTTATAACTTATAGTTTCGAGAATAAAACATTTCTTGAAAAATTGTTAGAAATATCTCCTTCTACAGAATTTATTTTTACAGAAATTCTGTATTATTCTCAAATTGAAGAAGAAGAATTTGAAAAAAAATACAAAATAAGTAATGTTGTATATGAATCATCCTACACAAGTTAAATCTTTTAAATATATTTATTTAATAAATATATTTTATCTTTTGGACAAGTTTTAAATATTAGATTCTTCAATTTCTTCAATAATTAATGTTTCTTCAATAATTGTTTGAGTATTGGGTTCTTCAGGTTCTTCAACAATTGCTTGAGTATTGGGTTCTTCAATAATTTCTTGAGTATTAGGTTCTTCAGGTTTTTCAACAATTGCTTGAGTATTAGGTTCTTCAACAATTGCTTGAGTATTAAGTTCTTCAATAATTTCTTGAGTATTAGGTTCTTCAACAATTGCTTGAGTATTGGGTTCTTCAATAATTTCTTGAATATTAGGTTCTTCAGGTTCTTCCACAATTGCTTGAGTATTGGGTTCTTCAATAATTTCTTGAATATTAGGTTCTTCAGGTTCTTCAATAATTAATGTTTCTTCAATAATTTCTTGAATATTAAGTTCTTCAGGTTCTTCAATAATTTCTTGAGTATTAAGTTCTTCAATAATTAATGTTTCTTCAATAATTTCTTGAATATTAAGTTCTTCAACAATTGCTTGAGTATTAAGTTCTTCAACAATTGCTTGAGTATTAAGTTCTTCAACAATTGCTTGAGTATTGGGTTCTTCAACAATTGCTTGAGTATTAAGTTCTTCAACAATTTCTTGAGTATTGGGTTCTTCAATAATTTCTGGAGTATTAGGTTCTTTAATAATTTCTGGAGTATTAGGTTCTTTAATAATTTGTTGATTATTAGGTTCTTCAATAATTCTTTGAGTATTAGGCTCTTCAATAATTACTTTGTTCTGATTAATTTTTTTATTACTCATATTTATAATTTTTTGGTTATTTTGTTCAATAAATTCGTCAATTTCATTATTTTTTTCAATATTTAAATCAAACCAATTTTTACATTTATCGAAAGTTCCAATTTCTCCAATTAAATCCAATGTTTTTTTAGATTTTTCTTCCCATGTATTTTTTAAATCAGGAAAATTTTTTAGTTCTTCTTGAATTTGCGTTTTAAAAGAATTATATTCTGTTTCTAAAATTTTACTTTCACTTTCTGATTTTTGTGCTAGATACAATAATCGACTAAAATTTTCAATAGTTCCAGGAACTGAATCATTTTTAGAATATTCTTTTTTAATTTCCATGATTTTCTTTTGTTTTTCTATATTTTCTTCTTTTTTCTTTGAATGTTTAATTAATTGTTCATTAAATTTTGTATCATTTCCTAAAAGTATAGTTTCATCATTCAAATCAATAAAATCTTTAAAATTATACATTTTTCTATATCTAAAAACTAAATAATCATGAATACAATAATTTGCTAAAAATTCCTGTCTAGCTTCAGCTTCTTTTTTTGACTTATAAACACCTAAAGTAGCATACATTCCGTTCTTAGGATCATCAGGATCTGCGAAAACTGCTTCAACAGTCCAATTAAATCTTTCACTACCATCCTGATCTCTAAGATTCAATAGTCCTTTTAAGAATGACATTTTTTCAATTAATAAGAAAAAAATTAATTCAATTTGATTTAAAAAAATATATTTTTTCTAATTTTTTATAAGGTGTAATTTATAAACAAACAATATATTTTTTTTAATTTTTTTATAAAGTGTACTTCTCCTTCCCAAATAAAAAGTAGGCGAACTATCCAACTTTTTAAAAAGCCATATAAAAATGCATATAACTTTTTCAAGTTGGATAAATTTATCTGGGACGGAGTCGTAGTTTTTAGAATTTTATAATAGACCAGTTTAGATAAATTACACCATATATTTTTTTCACTTTTTAGACCATATAAAATTTTAAATATGATTTTCAACTAAATTTAAATAAATATAATTATATTTATAACGCAAATATTTCTTTTAAATTTTTAGAAAATGTTTAGAATCTTTATAACATAATATTTGCTTTTAATTTTTTTATAAAATAATATATTTCTTCTAATTTTTTATAAAGTGTTTAGAATTTTTATAAAATAATATATTTCTTCTAATATTTTTCTAAAGTGTTTAAAATTTTTATAACGAAATATATTTATTCTAATTTTTTATAAAGAAATATATTTCTTCTAATTTTTTTATAAAGTGTTTAAAATTTTTATGACAAAATATATTTCTTCTAATTTTTTATAAAGTGTTTAAAATTTTTATAAAGAAATATATTTCTTCTAATTTTTTATAAAGTGTTTAAAATTTTTATAAAGAAATATATTTATTCTAATTTTTTGTAAAGTGTTTAAAATTTTTATAAAGAAATATATTTCTTCTAATTTTTTATAAAGTGTTTAAAATTTTTATAAAGAAATATATTTATTCTAATTTTTTGTAAACTGTTTAAAATTTTTATAAAGAAATATATTTATTCTAATTTTTTATAAAGTGTTTAAAATTTTTATAACCAAATATATTTCTTCTAATTTTTTATAAAATGTTTAGAATTTTTATAACCAAATATATTTCTTCTAATTTTTTATAAACTGTTTAGAATTTTTATAACAAAAAATATTTCTTTTAATTTTTTGTAAACTGTTTAAAATTTTTATGACGAAATATATTTTTTATAATTTTTTTATAAAATTTTTAGAATTTTTATAACCAAATATATTTTTTATAATTTTTTTATAATCTCTTTAGAATTTTTATAAGTAAATATTTTTCTTCTAAATTTTTTATAATCTCTTTAGAATTTTATAAGTAAATATTTTTCTTCTACAAATCTGTATCAAATAAAAATACAAATTTTTTTTATCTTCTAATAAATTTTTAGGTAATTTTTTTAATTAAATAAAATTTTTAGAATTCTTAAAAAAAAATAAGTTCAACATACTTCATATATATTTTAGATATATGAAGCAATAATATATATTTCTGTTAAATTTTGGAAATTTTTCTAAAAAGACTACGGTCTTTAAAAATTATTTATTTCCTTATTTTTTATATTTTTCTATAAATTTTTAAAAACTTCACTAAATATTTAAAATTATGTGTGTATATTATATTGAATTGTATTAGTCTAAGTTTCAGGTTCTCAGTATCATATAGTCCCAAGGAAGCTTTATGTTTTCTTACAATATGTCAGGTTTTGAGAAAAATTATAATATTTTTTTCTGATTATTTTATAAAAAGTAGGAGCACTTTAATTCTAAAAAAAAATATTTCAACACACTTCATATATATTTTAGATATAAGGAGCAATAATATATATTTCCAAAAATTAATACGGTCGTTAAAATTATATATAAAATTAGTGAATTAAAAAGTAGGCGAGCTAATTTTATATTTATATTTGAGTGAAGAAAAAAATGAATTTCTAAAGGAACCGAATGGCTCCATTTTCTTGGTTCGTCATTGATCTGAAACGGAGTAGTATTTTTTAGATATTTTATCTTCTGATAAATTTTTAAGTAAATTTTTAAATTAAATAAAATTTTATAATTCTTAAAAAAAATTAAGTCCAACACACTTCATATATATTTTAGATATATGGAGTAATAATATATATTTCTGTTAAATTTTGGAAATTTTTCTAAAAAGACTACGGTCTTTAAAAATTATTTATTTCCTTATTTTTTTATATTTCTCTATAAATTTTTAAAAACTTCAATAAATATTTAAAATTATGTGTGTATATTAGATTGTACTAGTCAGTCTGACTTTCAAATAGTCCCAGTTAGTATTTGAGAAAAATTATACTACTACGTTTCAGATAAATCTAAAGGTTCTCTGATCAATAAATTAGTATAAGTCATAAATAATTTTTACTTCTCCGTCCCAAATGTAGGCTCAAAAAAGAACATTTTTTTATAAAACAGTATTAAAATGCATATAATTTTTTAAACTTGGCTTGACATATTATCTGGGACGGAGTCGTATATATTTTTATCTTTTTTATTTCAGTAATTTTTTAAAGAATTATAAGTTCAACATACTAGTCCAGTTCAGATAAATTGTGCCAGATCTTTTTCTTCACTTTTTTAACCATATAAATTTTTAATTAAAAAGCTTATCCTTAAGTAATATTTTATATGTCTTTTAAACAAGTCTAGTTATATTTACATATAAATAAAATTTTTATCAAAACCTGACATATTATTTGAACTGGACTAGTATATATTTTAAATATATATTTATGTACTACTCCGTTTCAGATCAATCGGTAATTCATTTTTACTTCACTCAATTATTCATATAAAATTATTTTAATTCACTAATTTTATATATTACTGTATAAGTATTAAATGTATACTTATACTTATTCATTAATATAAATTTTTATTTTTTGAAACACCGATTTATTTGAAACGGAGTAGTAGAATTTTTGGAAACTTTTCAAAAAATTCTACATTTATTAAAATTTTATTTATTTCTTAATTTTATATTTTTTTTAAATGTAACTTAAATTATAAGATTAATATTCAAATAATATGTCAGGTTTTAAAATTTTATGAGATGAACTTAGAATATCTGAACTTGACCATTATAAAAAAATTTAATTAATTTTTAAGTTTATTTTTTATATGAAAGAAAATTTTGTTGATTAAGTAATCGAGAAGTCATTTTTTTCTAAAATTTATAACTTATTTTTTCTCTTAATTTTTTTGGATTTTTTAAAAACTTTTTTTTAGGAAGCAAAAAAAATTACATACTAAAAAAAAATTTTGACGTTTACAGTCATATAAATTACACTTAAAATTTATTAATTATTTTCTATTAAGTGTCAAATTAGTTAATATAATAAATTTTAAGTGTAAATATTATCTAAAAAGTTTTGTAAAAAATTTACAAAAATAAAATTACAATAAGAACTTTTATTTTTTGAGTGATAAGCACTCAAAAAATTGTCACGAAAATTCAAGGATTTTTTTGTTCTTATGCAAAATTTATTTTTGGTCGAAAAACGAAATTACAATAAGAACTTTTTGACTCCACTCATCATCACTGAATAATTTTTAAAGTATAAATTAAGTGAATGTCAAATCTTCTAACTTACTCTCACTTAATTTTTTTAAAAATTTACAAAAATAAAATTACAATAAGAACTTTTATTTTTTGAGTGATAACCACTCAAATTTTTATCCTGAAAATTCAAGGATTTTTTTGTTCTTATGCAAAATTTATTTTTGGTCGAAAAACGAAATTACAATAAGAACTTTTTGACTTTACTCATTCTAACTGAACAATATTTTGAGGTGGTTTTAAGTTAATGAAAAAAGTTATAACTCATTCTCACTAAAAAAATTAAAAAATCAAAATTTTTAAAATTACAATAAGAAGATTTTGTCTTCACTCATTCTCACTGAAGAATAATTTTGAGTCTGTTTTTATTTAAAATAAAAAATTATAACTTATTCTTAAACAAATTACTTAAATATAGGTGTAGTAAAGCTATATTTTTATAATACTACGTCTCAAATCTTGGAAGAACCTTCAGGTTCCTTATGACTAATCATTGAATCATTTTTCTATCAACAATTTTATTTAAGATTTCTATATATTATCATATAAAAATTTTGATTTGAACCGGGTTGCCACCATTTTCTGTGGTTCCTTATTTAATAAAAATCATCCTAAAAAAGAGTAGTATATATTATCATTTATCGAAAATTTAAGAAAAATATTAAAAAAAATATTACACATATAAACTTAAAGGAAAAGTAATCTTATATTCTTCTAAATAAAGTACTAGTCCAGTTCAGATAATATGTCAGGCCAGATCTTTTTCTTCACTTTTTTAACCATATAAATTTTTAATTAAAAAGCTTATCCTTAAGTAATATTTTATATGTATTTTAAACAAGTCTACTTATATTTACATATAAATAAAATTTTTCTCAAAACCTGACATATTATTTGAACTGGACTAGTAAATCAAAATTATAATACTACTCCGTTTCAAATAAATTGGTAATTCAAAAAATAAATTTTGATATGAATATTTAAGTTAATGTATTAAATTTTTACTTATAAGTTAATATATAAAAATTAGCGAATTAAAATAATTTTATATGAATAAATGAGTGATCTAAAAATGAATAACCGATTGATCTGAAACGTAGTAGTATAAATTTGACATAATATTCTTTAGAAAAATATATTAAAAATATATTTTTATTTTTATTATAAAATGATTCAAGTAAATTCTTCATCTCCAAAATTATTTTCTGTAGGAACTACTCTTAATATTTTAGGTTCTGGATTTCAACCTTTTCCACTAAGTAATGTTAAACCAGATAATCCTCAAAATATTTCATTCACAGAAGTCCATCTTGTTAATTCTGAATTTCAAATAAAAATTAGTCCTTATAATAATCGTGATTATTCTGATACAAAAATTATTTTAAATCTTAAAAATTCTGAAGAACTTAAAAAAATTAATATAAATACACTTATAGGAAAAACATTTGATATTCGTGTTAAAGTTATTATGATTAGAGTACCTGATTCTTATTTTTTTAAAGGAGAAACGGAAAGAGGCAATTTATCTCAAGAGGATTTATTTTTATATGACTCATATAATGCAGGTGATTTAAATTCTGCTAATACTTTTATTAAAAAATATACAGTTTCTGAATCATGGAGTCCAGCAAATCCTCAAGCAACATATACTTTCGATAAACTTTTTCAGGTTCAAATTTCAAGTTCTTCTCCAAAATTATATTCTCAAGGAAAACTTATTTCTGTAATTGGAAGTGGTTTTTCTCAGAATAATGGAACACTATTTATTGGATTTCTAAATATTTATAATGCAAATGATTTTTTTATATATGATTATGATCGTAATACACAACAATCACTTTTTATTTCTAATTCTGATATATCAGGTTTATCCAATAGTTTTAAAAATGAAGAAATAGTTGGAGGAACATTAGTAACAAATAATGATATAGTTATTGATCTAGAAGGATTGTCAAATTTAGAAGGTGTACAAACTCTTATAGGAGGAAAAACATATAATATTTGTATACAATTTTCACAATGGAATCAAAAGTTTACTTCTCCTGATGCAACATTTACATTTGATACTTTGTAATATATTTTGTCTTAATTTTTTTATAAAGTGTTTAGATTTTTATAACATAATATTTTTATTTTTAATTTTTTTTAAAAGTGTTTAGAATTTTATATTTTATAAAGTATTTAGATTTTTATAACATAATATTTTTCTAAATTTTTATAAAGAAATATATATTTTCTAATTTTTTTATAAACTGTTTAGAAGTTCACCTACTTTTTATAAATAAATATATTTCTTCTAATTTTTTTATAAAGTGTTCAGAAGTCCGCCTACTTTTTATAACAAAATATATTTCTTCTAATTTTTTATAAACTGTTTAGAAGTCCGCCTACTTTTTATAACTAAATATATTTCTTGTGATTTTTTTATAAAGTGTTTAAAAGTCCGCCTACTTTTTATAACTAAATATATTTCTTTTAGAATTTTATAAATAAATATATTTTTTCTAATTTTTTATAAAGTGTTTAAATATTTATAAATAAATATTTTTCTTCTAAATTTTTTATAAACTATTTATAATTTTTATAACCAGATATATTTCTTTTAATTTTTTATAAACTCTTTAAAATATTTATAAATAAATATTTTTCTTCTAAAAATTTTATAAAGTGTTTAAAATTTTATATTTCTTCTAATTTTTTTATAATATTTTTAGAATTTTATGACTAAATATATTTCTTCTAAATTTTTTTATAAAGCGTTTACTAATGCATTTCAAAAATATTCCGCAGGATTCATATAAAATTGAGTCAGCTCTAAATGTGTGCACCGAGGCACACATGAACCAAATGGTTCCTAAAAAATTAAAAAATAATTAATAAATTTATTAATTATTTTTTAATTAAATGAATCAAGTTAGTGGAACGATTCTGACATGTAGTAGTAAATTATTAAAATGAAATATATTTATACTTGTTCAAATCATCCCACTGACTTGTTGGTTTTTCAAAAACTCATTTCTGCTAAAAAATTTAATTAATTTTTTTTGAGTGTATTATTATATGAGGGAAATATTTCTTGATACTTAATCAAAAATTCATTTTTTTCTAAAATTTATAACTTATTTTTTCACTTAATTTTTTTTTAATTTTTTTAATACTAAAAAAAAATTTTTGAAGTTTACATTCATATAAATTACACTTATTATTTATTAATTATTTTTAATTAAGTTACAAATTACTTAAAATAAAAATTTTTAAGTTTAATTTATATTTAAAAAATTTCTTAAAAAATTTACAAAAATAAAATTACAATAAGATCTTTTATTTTTTGAGTGCTTATCACTTAAATTTTTGTCATGAAAATTCAAGGATTTTTTTCTTCTTATGCAAAATTTATTTTTGGTCGAAAATCAAAATTACAATAAGAACTTTTTGTCTTCACTCATTCTAACTGAACTATTTTTTGAGTTTGTTTTTAGTTAAGAAAAAATTTTCTAACTTATCATCACTGAAAATTTTATTTTTTAAAATTTTCAAAATCACAATAAGAACATTTTTTCTTAACTCATTCTCACTTAACAATATTTTGAGTATAATTTAAGTGAAGGAAAAATTTTTTAACTCATCTTCACTTAAATTTTAAAAAATATAAAAAATTCAAAATTACAATAAGAACTTTTTGACTTCACTCATTCTCACTGAAGTCAAAAAGTTCTAACTCATCTTTACTAAAATTTTAAAAAAAAAATAAAAAAACAAAATTACAATAAGAACATTTCGACTTCACTTTTTATGACTGAACAATATTTTGAGTATTTTTTTAGTTAGAATCAAACAACTTTTTTAATAAATTGATTTATTTACATATAATTTAGTACGTCTACTTTTTCTTAAATTTCTATTTCTTATTATGAATTGAAAATTTAAGAAAAATATGGTATATAAAGAATTTATTTTTAATATCAAATATTATGTTATAGTCAAATTATAGTTAAAAATTTTTTATAAAAATATAAATTTAAACGGTACTAATCTATGTCAGATCAATTGATTCAGTCAAGTTTTTAAGAACCATTTGGTTCCCGTGTGCACGGAGTCGCACATTTAGAGCTGACTCAATTTTATAGGAATCCTCCGGATTCTCTTTGATATAAAGTAGTAAGTAATATTATTTAAAAAATATATAAATATTCTACTGGTCCACTTCATTGAGGAGATAAAGGTGCTTTGGCCTAAAATTGTGACTATCTGAACTAAAATAGTAAAAAATTAAAAAGTAAGACAAAATTATTAAAAATATATTATTAAACTGTTTAGATTTTTTATAAACAAATATTTTTCTTCTAATTTTTTTATAAACTATTCAGATTTTTTATAACCAAATATTTTTTTTCTAATTTTTTTATAAACTATTCAGATTTTTTATAACCAAATATTTTTTTTCTAATTTTTTTATAAACTATTCAGTCTTCATACACTAATTTATAACAAAATATTTTTCTTTTAACTTTTTAATAATCTCTTTAGAATTTTTATAACAAAATATTTTTCTTCTAATTTTTTTATAAAGTGTTTAAAATTTTACAGCAAAATATTTTTTTTCTTTTTTTATAAAGTGTTTAGAATTTTTATAACAAAATATTTTTCTTCTAATTTTTTTATAAAGTGTTTAAAATTTTACAGAAAAATATTTTTTTTCTAATTTTTTTATAAAGTGTTTAGAATTTTTATAACAAAATATTTTTCTTCTAATTTTTTTATAAAGTGTTTAGAATTAAAAGAACGAAATATATTTCTTCTAATTTTTTTATAAAGTGTTTAGAATTAAAAGAACAAAATATTTTTCTTCTAATTTTTTTATAAAGTGTTTAGAATTAAAAGAACAAAATACATTTCTTCTAATTTTTAGGGTTTTGATTAAGTTATTTTTTACGACTCCGTCCCAGATCGACATATTATCTGACAGATTGAAAAAGTTATATGTATATTTATATGACTTTAAAAAAAATTGTTCTTTTTTGAGCCTACATTTGGGACGGAGTTGTATATAATTTTATACTCTTCCATTTCAGATTCTGAACTTCATAAAAAAATATTTGTATGAATAAATAGGTTAATAAAAAATGAAGTCATGACATATAGGGATCACAACGGTTTCGGGTTCTCCTATCCTCTTGAAATGGACTGTTACATTTTATATTTTACAAATTATTTTTTTCTTTAATCTTAACCAAATTTTTAACAAATAAATCAAAACTATCATAAATATTTTTTTTGTTAAATTCTGTTATAAGCATATCTATTTGCATTTCTTTGGATTTAAATAATAAAAAATCACCTGAATAAAATATCTCAGAAATTCCAAATAATCTCTCATCCATAATAGCAGTATCTCTAAATGTTTCGAATTTTTTAATACAATCATCAAAACTTTTAAATTCAAAAAAATGAATAAATTTACCTATTCTTAAATTATCAATATTTATTAAAAAATTTAAATTTATACCAAAATAATTTGGTTCTCTAGCAATTAAAAGTATTTCAACTAAAAAATTAAAATTAAAAGTTTCTTTAAGTTCTTTATAAACCAAATAAATATATTGATCAAAGTCAAGATGATTAATATGAATATATTTACCTGTATTTGGAATATGAAAACTATTATTCATAATTATAAATGCTCTCTCAATAGGTTTTTCATCTGATATTTCTAAATATAAATTTTTATATTTTTTTAAAAATAAATCTCTATTATTTAAGCCGTATTCAATATATTCTTCAGAAGCTTCAAATTTTAATTTTGTAATCATTATAAAATTACAAATAAATTGTTCGAGAGATTTAATTTTTAACTTAAATAAATATTTAAAAAGATGCATGATTTCATAGCTACTTTCTTTTTTATAAATTAAATAATAATCTATTATTTCATGACTATTTTTATAATAATATTTTTTTACGGATTTAGGAAATTCTGCATCAAAAAACATTATAGAATTAATTAAATTTTTAAAATCAGATAAGTTTTCAGTAATATCGTTTATTTTAAATTTTGGAATATCAATTAATTCATCATTATCTTCAAGATTATTATAAAAAACAGAATTTCTTAGGTATTCTGGTATTTCTGATTTTTTAATTGAAATCATTTTTTAATGAAATAGAAATAATTATTTTTTTCAAATATTTTTAACTTCAATATAAAAATTTAAGTTTATATACAACTCTATCCCTAATAAAAATACTACTCCGTTTCAAATAAATCGGTGATTCAAAAAATAAATATTTATATGAGTAAATAAGTGTAAGTATTAAATGTATACTTATACATTAATATATAAAATTAGTGAATTAAAATAATTTTATATGAATAATTGAGTGGAGTAAAAATGAATTACCGATTGATCTGAAACGGAGTACTACTCCGTTTCAAGTTGTCTATTTTTATATGATTTAAAAAGTAAAGACAATGGTCTAGCCTTACAGATTAGATACATTTCGGTAATTCATACAAAAAAATTGAAATAAAAATTATTTCAATTTCAAAAAAAATGGATGAATATTATTTACCACAAGGTGAAACTTTTGATAGTTTAAAATATAAAGCAGAATTGGGGAATAGTATTTACCAATATGAATTAGGAAAATATTATTATTTAAATGATTGTTTTAATGATGCATTGTATTGGTATTCTTTATCTGCAGAAAAAAATAATAGTGATTCATTACTTTCTCTTGGAATTATATATACTCTAGGAAAAGGTGTTGATATAAATTTGTACCAGGCTTTTGATTATTTTAAACTCTCTGCAGATTTAGGTAATATTAAGGCTTTTTGTAATTTAGGCAATGCTTATTTTTTTGGTAATGGTGTAGATATAGATACTAAAAAAACTGTTGAATGTTTTAGAATTACATTTGAAGCACAAGATCCCGAAGGAACTTTTAAACTTGGAGTTTGTTATGAAGAAGGGATAGGAAATTTAGACATTAATATGAATAAAGCTGTGGAATTATATCAAATTTCTGCAGATTTAGGGTATTCGAAAGCACAAGTACAAATTGGAATTTATCATTTTAACAAAAAATATTTTTTAAAGGCGAGTTTTAAGACTGGATTCTCTTATTTTAATCTTGCCTCTAAAGAAGAAGATGCTGAAGCTTATTATTGTCTAGGATTCTGTTATGAATTTGGTTTAGGGGTAATTAAAAATATTGAAAATGCTATAAAATTTTATGAATTATCTTCTAAAAAAGGACATTTAGTAGCAAGTATTAATCTTGCTTATCTACTTTTTTTAAATTTAAGTTTAAAAGATAATTTATTAAAAATTAATTCTTTACAAGAAAATATTTTTAGTAAATTATCTGAAATACAGGAAAATTTTTCATTACCCATTTTATCTTTTATTAAGCCTATTTTTAAGAATATTGATGTACAAGGGTATAATTTTTTTGAAATTACCAATGAATCAAATTTATATTTTATAGATAAAGGAAAAATAAATAATAAATCATATAAATTTAAGCATTCGAAAAATATAATTTCAATTGCATCTCCTATTTTTAAAATGGGGTTAATTAAAGCTTTTCATCTTACAGACGTAAATTTAGCTTCATATTTTATAGAAACTTATCCTACACAATATGATTATAAAGTCGAAGACCCAATTGAATTTCCATTAGGTAATGATATTGATATTATTAGAAATGCTTATAAATGTATCCGAGAAATAATGGAAAATAGCGAAAATTAATAAAAGTCTAAAGATTTCTTAAAAATATATTATACGACTCCATCCCAAATAAATTAGTGTGGGACGAGGCGTCTATCCAACTTTTTTAAAAGTCACATAAAAATAGATATAACTTTTTCAATGTCTCTCAACAAAATATACGGAGTCGTAAAAAATTTTAATGAAATATACTAGTCCATTTCAAATAATATGTCAGGTCAGATCTTTTTATTGACTTTTTAGTTTATATAAAAATTTAAGTACTTCTCCGTCCCAAATAAAAATATGCAACTTTTTAAAAATTAATCTGGGACGGAGTCGTATAACTTTTTTGACAGATTGGAAAAATTAATCTGGGACGGAGTCGTATAACTTTTTGAAACCCAATTTTATAGGGCTTCGGGTCTTCCTATTACAACTGGACAGAGTTGTACTAGTCCAAAAGAACCTTTAGGTTCTCTCTATCATATAGTCGGAGTAATTGGGCCAGATCTTTTTCTTCACTTTTAAAACAATATTAAATTTTAAGTAAAATATATATTATCAAGTGAGTATTTATATTACTTAAAAATATTTAAACATAAATTTACATATACTTATTTATGTGCGCCCTGGTGCACACGGGAACAATATGGTGGGACTGTTCCTTTTTTTTTGAAAACCTGACATAATTATAGGAATCCTAAAGGATTCTCCTGAACTGGACTAGTATGTTATAAAAATTCTAAAAAATAAATTATAGATTAGTCTGAAAAGAAAAACTTAATTTTTAAATCTTTCAGTTTTATAGTATTTAGGATAAGTATCTATTCTAACATGCAAATAATAAACTCCCAATCCATGTGTACTTACCCAAACTTTATCGTTTTCAATAAGTGCATCTCTAATTTCTTTTGCAACTCTTTTCCAAAATTTTTTCTGTTGTTTTACACTTGCATTATCAATAAATAATTTTATACTTGTATATTTTTTATTTTCTCTTGGAATAGGAACAACTAAAGTACAATCTTTTCTTAAATTTTCAAAAGAAACAACATTTTTAGAATCAGTTAAATATTTATTAAAAGGACTGCTGTCTTCAATAGCGTTTTCAAGACTCTCATTCTCAATAAAAACTTCTTCAAATTTACTTTCAGAAATGTTTTTATAAACAGGAGATGTTTCCCAAATAAAAGCCTTAGTAATATTCTTAGGATAAAATAGTAAATCTTCTCCATTTTCCCAATTGTTTAGTTTATGATCCCAATTCATTTTCTCTTTAAAATTAAAAATAATAATAATTCAAATTTATTTATAAAAAAATTTCATATTTTTTAAAATTGAGTACTACTCCTACCTAAATGTAGGCTTAAAAAAGAACATTTTTTTATTAATCACTTAAATATAGATATAAATTTGATAGTTCAACAAAATATTATCTGAGACGTAGTAGTAATAATTATAAGTTTTTATAACCAACAAAAATTTCAAAAAAATATATTTGGTTATAAAATTTCTAAAGACTTTATAAAAAATTTAGAAGAAATATATTTATTTACAAAAATTCTAAAGACTGTACTTCTCCGTCCCAGATTAATTTATCCAATCTGTCAAAAAAGTTATATGTATATTTATATGAATTAAAAAAAAATGTTCTTTTTTGAGCCTACATTTGGGACGGAGTAGTATTAAAAATTTTAGAAAAATATATTTGGTTATAAAAATTTTAAATACTTTATAAAAAATTTTACTAGTCCAGTTCAAATACGCCGACAAAGTTGGGCCAGATCTTTTTCTTCACTTTTAAAACAATATTAAATTTTAAGTAAAACCTATATTTTTAAGTAAATATTTATATCACTTAAAAATATTTAAACATAAATTTACATATACTTATTTATGTGCGCCCTTGTGCACACGGGAACCAAATGGTTCCTTTTTTTTTTGAAAACCCAATTTATCTGAACTGGACTAGTAGACCTTATTAAAAATTTTAGAAAAATATATTTGGTTATAAAAATTCTAAATACCTTATAAAAAATTTAGAAGAAATAAATATATTTACAAAAATTCTAAAGACCTTATAAAAAATTCTAAAGAGCTTACGACTCCGTCCCAGATTAATTTATCCAATCTGTCAAAAAAGTTATATGTATTTTTATGTTACTTTTAAAAAAGTTGGATAGCCGCCTACTTTATATTTGGGACGGAGAAGTATAAAATATTTTAGAAGAAATGTAATACTCCGTTTCAAATAAATGACGAACCATTTGGTTCGCGGGAACCTAAATGTTCCTTCGGTAATTTAAAAAATAAATATTTATATGTATATATACAGTCGGTTGGGGGTTATTGTATTAAAAACTTACTTATAAGTTAATATATAAAATTAGTGAATTAAAATTATTTTATATGAATAAATGAGTAAAGTAAAAATGAATTACCGAAGGAACATTTAGGTTCCCGCGAACCAAATGGTTCGTCATTGATCTGAAACGGAGTAGTATTTCTTTATATAAATTAGTCTGGGACGATTTGTATTTTTAGAAAATATAATACTAATACATTTTAGGATTCATTTTTTTATAACTTATTTATTCATATAAAAATTTATTTATTCAATACTTTTATATATTATTCTATAGGTATACATTTAATATTTATCATCGATTTATTTTTTGAACCAACGATTAGTCCCACTATATGAAATGGAGTAGTTATACTTATTAAAATTACTACTCTGTCACATTTTAATTTGCTCAATTTTTTTTCAAAATCACTTACTAGTCCAGTTCATATAGTCGGAGTAATTGGGCCAGATCTTTTTCTTCACTTTTTTAACAATATAAATTTTTAATTAAAAAGCTTATCCTTAAGTAATATTTTATATTTATTTTAAACGCGTCTACTTATATTTACATATAAATAAATTTTTTCTCAAAACCCAATTTATCTGAACTGGACTAGTACTACTCCTACTCCGTTTCAGATCAATGACGAACCATTTGGTTCGCGGGAACCTAAAGGCACCATTTTCTTGGTTCCTTAGGAAATTCAATTTTCATTAACTTATTTTTTTATATAAGAATATTCTAGTTTTTAATATATTACTCTTTTACTTATTTATTCATATAAATTTTTAACTTGATGAATTTGGCATGGAGTAGTAAATAATTTTTCTTCAAGAATATATTTTTTTTAGAAAATAAAAAATATTATATTAGAAAATGAAAAACATTTTTGATGATAAAACAACTTTAATTTATAAGAATGCAAAAGAGTTAGAAACACCTATTAATTATATTTATGAAGAAAATGGTGTGTATGATACTATTGCTAATTATATTTTAAATAATTTCGAAAATGAATTAATAAATATTTATAATTATCTTAAAGAAAGAAATAATTTATTAGATGTATATAAATTTGTCTATGTATGGTTATATGTTATAAATAATAATGAGAATAAAAATTTTACAAGTTATCAGTTAAATAAAATAAATGAGTTTTTATTAATTTTAAATTTTAGTGATTTTGATAATATAGAAATATTAAATAATGCATATAATGATTGGATTAATAATTATTCATTAGAAATTAAAAGAGATGAACAAATTTTAAAAAACATTAATAAATATCAAAAAGACCTTAATGAAATAAAACCTTATAAAATTAAAGATATAACAATAACAGGAAAAAATAGTATTTTTAGCTTTAAAGACCAAAATGGTTTAGATATAAATATTCTTGATGGTATTGAAATTTTTGATACATCTATTCCAAATATGGATGTTCCATTTATAAGATATAATAATTCAAAAAATCATTCTATCTATAAAATATATGAAAATATAGACAAAGAAGTGATAGAAAATATTGAAAAATCAAATTCTAAATTTTTAAAACCGGATTCTATATTATTAATTATATGTGTAAATAATGAAGAACAAGAAATAGATGAAGAAGGTGAAGAAATAGATTTTATTAAAAGAAAAAAAATTTATGATTATTGTTTTTTTGAATTGAAGACTGGAAAAGTTACAATTAACTCAACAAATGACGAAAATTATATTTTGAATATTAAAGAAAAAATTTTGTGGACTTTACCTTTTATTAAATTGGAATATTTAAATGAAGAAAAATTAAAAGGATTTTTTATTATAGAAAATATACAAATATCAGAAGCTTGTTTGCATTATTTAATTATAAATGATAAGCTTTTTAGTAATTATCTTTTTATAGAAGAAGAGGACAAAGCTTATGCTGACAAAAAAATATATAATATTCATTATAAAACAGGTGAAACAGGTCAAGTAGGTACAAATTTTGAGAAAAAAAGTTCCATTTCTGTAAATTTTGAATATTTAGAAAATGAAAGCGATTTTAATAAAATTAAGATAAAAGAAGAAAAATTTTTAAAAGTTTATTTTATTAAAGTTGAATCAAAAGAATCATTAAGTGTTTTTTTAGAAATTTTTAGTAGAATTATAACAATTTATAAACATAAATTAAAAGATACAGCAATTTATATTAATAATTTAATTCCAAGTTCATGTAGAGATATTTTATATCCTAATGAAGAAAATAAAGAAAAAACAAAAAAAATTTCTAAAAAAACATATAATAAAGAAGTTAATTATCATAAAAGAGAAAATTTAACAGATAAAGCTCCAGACTTATTTATTATTGGTACAGAAGATAAAAGTTATGTTAAAAAATGCTCATGTAAATTACAACCTTTAATCATTAAAGATGATGAAATTTCAGATTGGGAAAATCATAAATATTATAAAGATGGTAATGAATATAAAAGACAAATTTTAAAACTCAATGATTTTAATTTCGTTTGTCCTGATGATCGTTTTCCTCACCCAATTGCTATAGAATATAATAAAACTTTTGAAGTTGATGATGAATTATTTTCAAAAAAATCATATTATCCATGTTGTAGAGTTAAATCTGATAATAATGAAAAAAATGAAAAAAAAACTGAACATTATTCAAATTATAGAGTTAGTGCAAATAAAATTGTTAAAAATACTAGAGCTAATGGAAAATTACATAAAATGATAATTGATCTTTTAAGATCAGATATCATTTTCGCAAATAATGATTTTATAAGAGAAGGAACTAATAAATCAACATCAAGTATTATACATTGTATTTTAAATTCTTTAATTGATAAAACATATATTAAATTGAAAACTAATGAAGAAAAAGAAGATTATGTTCAAAATATTAGGAGAAATATAGCAGAAAAAATATCTCCAAATATTTATAAACAAGAAATGTATGATTCAAACGAAAAACAAATTAAAGAAATGATCTTAAATATGGAAACTGATTTGGATCCTTATTTATTTTATAGAGGTTTAGAAGAATATTTCGATATAAATATTTTTGTTTTTAATACATTTGCATCAAATAATCCTGTTCTTGAAATTCCTAGGTGTAAATTATGTCATATTAGAATTAATAGAATTAATAGAAAAAGTGTTTTAATTTTAAAACATATTGAATATTTAAATCGTAAATTTATGACAATACATTGCGAACTTATTATTTCTAAAGGTAAAATAATTAATAATATGGAAAATACAAATGTACCAAGAGTTGTTTCTAAAGGTGAAACAATTTTTGGACAAGAAATGACAAATAAATTGTTTAATATTTTAAATGATTCATTTAAAACTTTTACAGTTAATATAAATGATCAGGTTATATATAGAAATTCACCTTTTTCTATTGTAAATTGGAAAGAATTTTTTAAAAGTAAAAATTTAGAAATTACTGCACAACAAATAGATTATTATGGAAAAATGGTTGTTTTAGAAATTAATAAAGAATTTACAATTTTAATTCCACCTTCACAACCATTAGATTTACCAGTTATAAAAAATTATTTATTTTCAGATTTAAATACAATTCAAAAAAAATTTGGAGAATTTGTTGAAATAGATAAAAATGGTGTTTGGTATCAATTATTAGATATTAAAAATGGTTTATTTATACTTTGTAAAAACGAAAATTTAAATAAAGATTTAGTTATTAAAGATTCTTTGTTTGAATTACAAATTGATTTAGATGCTAATAAATCAAATCTTTTAAATAATATTTTTGAATTAAAAAATTGTAAAAAATTAACAAGTATTTTAATGCAAATAATTAATTGGATATGGAAAACAAGTATTAAAAAAAAAGGAAAACTTATGGATATTAATACTTTTATAAAAAAATTTATTAATCTTGATAATTCAACAAAAAATGAAAAATATTTTGAACCACAAAAAATAAATAGAATTTTAGAAAATGTAGAAAATGTTGAAGATTGTTTTAAATTCATAAATTGGCATCCTTATTTTAAAAATGGGAAAATTAATTTATATAAAGAGTTATATCATAATGTTTGTAGATTTTTTAAAAGAGAATATATTTTAATAAAAGGTTTAAAATTAACTAATGAATATAATAGTATTCCTTCAAGAATTCAAGATTTTTACTTTCATGAAAGTGATTTTAAAAAAATAGAAAATTCTATTATATTTTTAAATGATAATTTTATGAAAAAATGGATTGAACAGAAAAATAATTCTATTAATTTAAATTACAAAAATTTATTAAAATCAACAAAAAAATTATCTATAGATTTATACAATATGGATGAACCTTATATATATAAAGATACAATTTCAGAAAATAATGAAACTGGAACAGGAAAAATTTATATTATCCAAAATGTTTATGCTGGAGAAATTAAAAGAGCCTTAAATGTTTGTAAAATTTGGAAAGAACAATTAATTAATCAAGGCTTAAATACTGAAGAAATAATAGAAGATTTAACAGATATTCAATACGTTGTTTACGGTATCTCAAAAAATAATTCTTTAATCCCAATTGAAAATAAAACTAAAAATTTACATAATTCAGAATATTTTTTCCAAATTTTAAAATATACTTCAGAAGGTAATAAATATGCCGCATTGTTACCTATTTTATAAGCTATCATAAAATATATTTCATTAAAAAAGTTTATAATAATTTATAAAAAAATATATTTCATTAAAAAGTTTATAAGAATTTATAGAAAAATATATTTCATTAAAAAAGTTTATAATAATTATAGAAAAATATATTTCATTAAAAAGTTTATAAGAATTTATAGAAATATATTTTTCATTAAAAAGTTTATAAGAATTTATAGAAATATATTTTTCATTAAAAAGTTTATAAGAATTTATAGAAATATATTTTTCATTAAAAAGTT
>Ga0208244_100099_pt1 | contig 120527 bp, 123 predicted proteins | sample SubbioCR12Aug_5A_FD_184828 | JGI IMG/M metagenome (GOLD analysis project Ga0208244, IMG submission 184828) | Serpentinite rock and fluid subsurface biosphere microbial communities from McLaughlin Reserve, California, USA - CR12Aug_5A (SPAdes) | ecosystem: Environmental > Terrestrial > Deep... | reverse complement strand
GAGGCGCGCTTCCGGGCGGGCGGCCGTGGATAACTCTGCAGCTCACTCCGATCCGGCCGCCGCCTCCAACCCCGAAAAAACCCCCGACCTGTACTTGCTTATCGGGAGGAGTCCATATACGCCCTACCTTGCTTCACCAGCGGCGCAGCCGCATCACCCATCACACCCCATGCTCATCGCCCTCATCGCCGCCACCCTGCTCGCCTTTCTGGCCGGTCAGGCATTACCGAAAGCCATTGCCGTCGCCCCGGCATTCTGGGCGCATCTGGTGTTGGCGGTCGGGGTGATGACGTTGATTACCGCAGCCATGCAGCATTTTGTGCCGGTGCTGACGCGCAGTCGCGGCGCCAGTCGCTGGGCGGCGCGTTTGCCGTTGCTGATGCTGGTGGCGGGCGGTCTGGCGCTGGCGGTTTTTTCCGGCTGGCTTGATTTCGCCTGGGTCACGGCGGCGGCGCTGCTGGCGCTGGTCGGCGCTGTTGCCATGCTGGCCTGGATGCGCAACAAGGCGCGCCACACCTTCGGTCGTCCGCATCCCGGCCTGGCCTGGTATGTCGCGGCGATGGCCTGTCTTGGCCTGGGCCTGATTTCGGCGGCGGTGATGCCTTTGTTGCCGGAATGGCATGCCGAACTGCGCGCCTTCCATATCCATATCAATCTGTACGGTTTCATCGCGCTGACCGCCGTCGGCACCCTGCAGGTGCTGATGCCAACCGCCGCCAATCAGGCCGATCCCGATGTCGGCACGCGTCTGCGCCTCGATCTGAAATGGGCGCTGGCCGGCAGCCTGTCGATCGCCCTCGGTCAGGCGCTGTGGCTGCCGCTGACCTGGCTCGGCGGGGCTCTGTGGTTCTGGGTCATCGGCCGCATGGGATGGGCTTGGTGGCAACGTCATCGCGCCAGGATTTTCGCCTGGCATGGCGCGGAACCGGTGCTGACGGCAGCGTTGCTCGGCTTCGCCTGCGCACTGGCCGGCGTGTTGATGGGCCTGGAAAACCTGCTGCCGCTGACGATATTCCTGCCCGGCTTCCTGATGCCGCTGGTGGTGGGCGCGGCCGGCCAACTCGGCCCGGTGTGGATCGAAGCCGGTCGCTCGCTGGCACGCCACGCCGAAGATCGGGCGAAGATCACGCGCTGGAACAGCGTCCGCGCCGTACTGTTCCTGACTGCTGCACTGCTGCCACTATTTGGTTACAAGTGTTCCGGCATGCCGGCCTTGACCGCGCTGGTCTGGTTCGGCATCGTGTTCGCGCTCTGGATCTATCGCGACACGAACACCCAACCCCATGCTTTCTGACTACGTCCACACCTTCGGACAATTCCTGCTCGAAAAACACGGCGAACGCATCCACAAGATCGCGCTCGACGCCGGCTTTACCTGCCCGAATCGGGATGGCGCGAAAGGCATTGGCGGTTGCACCTTCTGCAACAACGCTTCGTTCAGCCCCAATGGACGCAACGCGCCATCCCTGGACAGCCAGCTCGACTCCGGCCGGCGCGGCATCGACCGCTGCACCAGGGCGCGCAAATACCTGGCCTATTTCCAGGCTTATACCAACACCTACGCCGATGTCGAACTGCTGAAAGCGCAGTACGACGCGGCGCTGGCGATGCACGGCATGATCGGCCTGTCGGTCGGCACGCGGCCGGATTGCGTGCCGCCGGAAGTGCTCGACCTGCTCGCCGGCTACCGCGACCAGGGCATGGAAGTCTGGCTGGAACTCGGCCTGCAATCGGCGTTCGACCATAGTCTGGAACGGGTCAATCGCGGCCACGGCCTGCGCGAATACATCGACACGTCGCAGGCGGCACGGCGTCTCGGCATACCGGTCTGCACCCATCTGATCGTCGGCCTGCCCGGCGAGGAAGCCTGGCACAGCCGGGAATCACTGAACATCGTGCTCGACATCGGCACCGATGGCTTGAAACTGCATCCGCTGCATGTGGTGAAAGGCACGCAACTGGCCAACGAATGGCGGCGCGGCGAATACATGCCGCTGACCCAGGCCGAGTACGTCGATATCGCCGCCGACCTGATCGAACGCACGCCATGGGACATCGTTTATCACCGCGTCACCGGCACCTCGCCGGCCGACCTGCTGCTGACGCCGGAATGGTGCAGCCATAAATGGCCGGTGCTGAACGCTATCGTCAGCGAACTGAAGCGACGCGGCAGTCGGCAGGGGCGTGAAATGTGAAACGTGACTCGCCGCTGGGCGGCTTGGGTGAAACGTGAAAAGCGCGCGCTCAACGTTTCACGTTTCACCAGCGGCGCAGCTGCATCACGTTTCACATTTCACGCATCACCCGCTAAGCTGCGCGACTTCGCTCGTTGCTGCCGTTCATGTCCATTCGCCTGCTTCCCGACCTGCTGGTCTCGCAAATCGCCGCCGGCGAGGTGGTCGAACGGCCGGCGTCGGCGTTGAAGGAAGTGCTGGAAAACAGTCTGGATGCCGGTTCAACCGAGATACGCGTCGAACTCGAGGAAGGCGGCATCAAGTTGATTCGCGTTGCCGACGACGGCAGCGGCATTGTGCCGGAGGATCTGCCGCTGGCGCTGACCCGGCACGCCACCAGCAAGATATCCAACCTGGAAGAACTCGAACGCGTCGCCAGCCTCGGATTTCGCGGCGAGGCGCTGGCCAGCATTGCTTCGATTGCGCGGGTTGAACTGACCAGCCGCGTGCAGCAACAACAACACGCCTGGAAGATCGGCGCGCTGGATGGCGTCATGGGCCAGGCGGAACCGGCGGCGCTGAGTCGCGGCACGGTGCTCGAAGCACGCGATCTGTTCTTCAACACGCCGGCGCGACGCAAATTCCTGAAAACCGCCGCCACCGAATACGGCCATTGCGACGAAACCCTGCGCCGCCTGGCGCTGGCGCATCCCGGCTGCGCCTTCACGCTGGCGCACAACGGTCGCGTCGCGCGACGCTATGCGGTGTCCGACTGGCAGGCGCGGGCGCTGGAAGTGCTCGGCGAGGATTTCGCCGAAGCCGCGCGCACCCTGGACGAGGCCGCCGGCCCGCTGCGCCTGTTCGGTCTGGCCGGTCTGCCGGCATATTCGCGCGCCGGACGCGATGCGCAATACCTGTTCGTCAACGGCCGCTTCGTGCGCGACAAGCTGCTCAACCACGCGATTCGCGAGGCCTATCGCGATGTGCTGCATCACGAACGGCATCCGGCCTACGTGCTGTTCCTCGAACTGCCGCCGGAAGGCGTCGACGTCAACGTGCATCCGGCCAAGACCGAAGTGCGTTTCCGCGACGGGCGCGGCGTGCATCAGTTTGTCAGGCATGTGCTGGAACGGGCGTTGGGGAAGGATGCATCAAGGCTGCCGGCCACTACTGAGGAAGCCGAGTCGATTCAGCCGTCATTCCCGCGCATGCGGGAATCCAGTGACTTCAGCGCGCTGGATTCCCGCCTGCGCGGGAATGACGCAGCCGGTCCGCGCGAAAATCCATCTCAGGGCGCATCGAATAACCGGCCGAGCACTGCCGCCTGGTCACAATCCCGCATGCCGCTGCATGCCAACGAACCGTCCGCCTATTACCGGATGGTCGGCGAAGCGCTCGGTCACACCACCTCTCCGGAGACCTTGCGCACTGAAACCGTCGCCGGGGCGGTCAATACACCTGCGGATGTTTCCATCGCGCCGCCGCTGGGCTACGCCCTCGCCCAACTTTCCGGCATCTATGTGCTGGCGCAGAACGAGCACGGCCTGATCGTGGTGGACATGCACGCCGCGCACGAACGCATTCTGTACGAGCGCCTGAAAACTGCGTTCAACAGCGATCAGGTCGCCAGCCAGCCGCTGCTGATTCCGGTGGTGTTCGCCGCCACGGCGCTGGAAATCAGCGCCGCCGAGGAAGGCCGCGAAGCGCTGGCCGGCATGGGTTTCGAGATTGCCGCCGTGTCGCCGACTCATCTGGCGGTGCGCGCGCTGCCGGCCATGTTGAAAGATGCCGAGGCGGAAACCCTGGTACGCGAAGTGTTGCAAGACATGCGCGAATTCGGCATAAGCGAAGCGATGACGGCGCGGCGCAACCAGTTGCTGGCGACGCTGGCCTGTCACGGCGCGGTCCGCGCCAACCGTCGCCTGACATTGCCCGAAATGAACGCGCTGCTGCGCGACATGGAAGCCACCGAACGCGCGGATCAATGCAATCACGGCCGACCGACCTGGTTTCAGCTCAGCCTGGCCGATCTGGACAAGCACTTCATGCGAGGTCAGTAAATGAGTCAGAAACCCTTTCCCATCCCGGTCGTACCCGCCGCCGAAACACAGGCGCCGGAAGACCCGGCCACTTCCGCCTGCGCCAGCGGCGAGCCCTATGCGCTGATGGTGCTGGGCGATTCGATGCTGCCGGAGTTCAACGAGGGCGAAATCATTGTCATCGAACCGGAAGGCGTCGCCCGCGACGGCTCTTATGTCATTGCCTTCGTCAACGAGGAATACATCTTTCGGCAACTGATCCAGCATCCGGAAGGCTGGATGCTGAAGCCGCTCAACCCGGTTTATCCGAATATCCCGATCGACAGCCTGGAGGTGGTCAAGGGCATCATCATCCTGAAAAAGAAGCCGGGCAAACGCGCCGAACAAAAGGCCTACGCGTAGAACGTCATACGCTCCATCCACCCTGACCGGTGCGCACGTCGCACCCTACTCAACCGACTTGGACCATGCCGCGCGAAGAACCCGCTTTCAAGATCAAGAACGCCAACCTGCCAGTACTGGTCCTGCACCTGAAAACGGCAGACATGGCGCGCGTCAAGGCGCAACTTGCAACCCGCCTGAAGCAGATGCCGGACTTCTTCGCCCACGCGCCGGTAGTGCTCGGCCTGGCGGATCTCGCCGACGCCGACGCCACGCTGGATTTTCCCGATCTGCTGGATTTCATGCGCCAGCATCGCATGCAGGCTGCCGGCGTTCAGGGCGGCTCGGCGGCGCAACAGGATGCCGCCGCGCGAGCCGGCCTGGGCGTCATTCCTGACATTCCGTCACGTGCCGCGCCGATCGCCAAAAGCCCGCCAGATGCCGTACCGGCGGCCGTGGACAGCGGCCCGGCGCAACCCGATCTGCCCGGTCTGGAAGTTGAGCCTGAACCGGTTCCCGACACGCCGGCTACGCCTGAAGTCCGGCCAACCCTGGTCATCGACAAACCGGTACGCACCGGTCAGCGCATCCACGCCGAGGGCGCCAATCTGGTGGTGCTGGCCATCGTCAACGCCGGCGCCGAATTGATCGCCGACGGCGATATCCACGTCTACGCGCCGTTGCGCGGTCGCGCCCTGGCTGGCGCGCGCGGCAATACGGCGGCGCGCATCTATGTGCAGAGCATGGAAGCGGAACTGGTCGCCATAGCCGGCTATTTTCAGGTGTTCGACGAGGGCATACCCGAAGCCGTGCATGGCAAATTCAGTCAGATTTTTCTCGACGGTGAAAAAATCCAGGTGCAGGCCATGAGCAGCAAACGCTAACGACCCCGTCTACCCTGTGCCGGGGTGGCAAATGTGATCGTGCCAACTCAACCACAAATCTCCCCACCTACTTTGCAGTTAATATTCAAACCTTTACGGAGGATCAGTCACAGTGTCAAAAGTCATCGTAGTTACCTCGGGCAAGGGCGGTGTCGGCAAGACCACCACCAGCGCCAGCTTCTCCAGCGGGCTCGCCCTGCGTGGCAACAAGACCGTGGTGATCGACTTCGACGTCGGCCTGCGCAATCTGGATCTGATCATGGGCTGCGAACGCCGCGTGGTATATGACATCATCAACGTCATCAATGGCGAAGTGACGTTGAAGCAGGCGCTGATCAAGGACAAGCATTGCGACAATCTGTACGTGCTGCCCGCCTCGCAAACGCGCGACAAGGACGCCTTGAGCCTGGAAGGCGTCGGCCGCATCATCGAAGAATTGAAGGCCGGTTTTGACTGCATCGTCTGCGATTCGCCGGCCGGCATCGAACACGGCGCATTCAGCGCCATGTATTACGCCGACGAAGCCTTGATCGTGACCAATCCGGAAGTTTCCTCGGTACGCGACTCCGACCGCATCCTGGGCATCCTCGCCGCCAAATCGAAGCGCGCCACCGAAGGCGCGGAGCCGGTCAAGGAGCATCTGCTGGTCACCCGCTACGACCCGAAACGCGTCGCCGCCGGCGAAATGCTGTCGGTCGACGACATTCAGGAAATCCTGCGCATCCCGCTGATCGGCGTGATCCCGGAGTCCGAATCGGTGCTGCAAGCCTCCAACTCGGGAACTCCGGCGATCCACCTGGAAAAGAGCGACGTCGCTGAAGCCTATCGCGACGTGGTCGCCCGCTTCATGGGCGAAGATGTGCCCATGCGCTTTACCACCGCGGAAAAAGCGGGATTCCTGAAACGACTGTTCGGAGGCCGCTGAGATGTCCCTGATCGACAACCTGCTCGACTACCTGCGCGGCGACACCAAGAAAACCGCCGTGGTCGCCAAAGAACGCCTGCAGATCATCCTCGCCCACGAACGCGCCGGCCGCAACGCCAGTTCGCCCGACTACCTGCCGGCGTTGCAGGAAGAACTGCTGGCGGTGATCGCAAAATACATCCATGTCGAACGCGACATGATCAAGGTGCAACTGGAAAAGCACGGCGAATACGACGTGCTGGAACTGAACATCATGCTCCCCGAGGACAAACGTAGCGCCTGACCCTCCACGTTTCACCACCCTTGACTACCGCCCGGTAGTCAAGGCTGAAGATCAGCGCAGATAACCCTCGTGTTCCAGCTTCAGCACGATCATCTGCACCGCCTCTTCGACACTGTAAAGCGTGGTATCGATCGCCAGTTCAGGCTTTTCCGGCACTTCGTAAGGGTCTGAAACACCGGTAAATTCCGGGATCAGGCCAGCTCTGGCCTTGGCATAGAGACCTTTGCGGTCGCGCGATTCGCAGACTTCGACCGAGGTGGACACGTGGATTTCCAGGAACCCGCCCCATTCCTCGATCATCGAGCGCACCGCCCGCCGCGTCGTCCGATACGGTGCAATCGGCGCGCAGATCGCGATACCGCCATGCTTGGTGATTTCGCTGGCGACAAAGCCGATGCGACGAATGTTGATGTCGCGGTGCGCTTTCGAGAAACCGAGTTCCGATGACAAATGCGTACGCACGATATCGCCGTCGAGCAACGACACGCGACGGCCACCCATTTCCATCAAGCGCACGGTCAGCGCGCGGGCGATGGTGGATTTTCCGGAGCCGGACAATCCGGTGAAGAACACCGTAAAACCCTGACGCTTGCGCGGCGGGTAAGCCTTGCGCATTTGATCCAGCACTTCCGGGAAACTGAACCAGTCCGGAACCTTGATGTCCTGCATCAGGCGGCGGGTCAATTCGGCGCCGCTCATGGTTTCGGTGCGCGCCTCGGCGGGGGCTTCATCCTGGGTCAGCCATTCGTCGCGATCCTCGACGTAGACCATGCGCGGAAACGGCAGCAGGGTGACGCCCAGGCTCTCGCGGGCGACAGCATAGACAGTGTCGCTGACGATATTCGGGGTGTCCTCGCCGCGTCGCTGACGTGCTTCCTGATGCAGATCCTCCAGCACGGTTTCGCCGCCGATGACCAACTGCGAGCAACCGTAATTGCGCGCCATGATGGCTTTCAGCAAGGTCTTGCGCGGCCCCGCCGACCACGGTGTCATCGGGTTCAGCGCCAGCATGCTGGTGGCGGTCGGCAGGCGCGGCATCAGCGCCTGGCAGGCGCGCACCAGCGCAAAGTGGCCGGACTCCATCACCGGATCGGCGCCGGCGACGGCATGGATCAGCAAATTGGCCTCTTGCTGCATCGCCGTGCGCAACAGGAACTCGTATTGCGGCCGATGCAAGGCCTGGCTGGGCTGGTAGGCCATGACCCGGCGCCAGCCCAGACGCGAAAAATGTTCACGCATTTCGCTCGGGGACAGGCGCAGATTCAGGAAATCATGACGCGGCGGCAAGGTCACGCCCTCGACTCGACCACCGACGTAATACTCGCCAGGCTGCGCCAACACCCGCGCCAACGGCACGCCGGAAGCCTGGGCCAGAGCCATCTCTGCTTCCGGATCGGCGGGCCAGACTTCGCTGATATGCAGGATCGCCGGCATCACGCCTTCGCTGTCGCGCAATGCCACGGTCATCCCGGGACCGAGTTTCTGCGCCGCCTTCCCGGACACGATCAACATCACAGGACGCGGCCAGAACAGCCCGCCTGGCAGTTGCATGGCGGACAGAACGCTGTGTCTTTCAGCCTGATTCATGAAACCGGTCAACGGCGACAAGGCGCCGTTGAGCAGCAATTCCAGTTCGCAGATCTGTTTCCAGCTCAGATCCAGGGACGGCAGCGTCAGTGCTTCCTGCTTGATCTCGGCAATCCGCTCCGGCGTCGCGATCAGCGGTTTGAGTTCGCCGCCGTAGGGGGTAATCAGGCTATCCATGGGGTACTCCAGAGTTGTTGTTGGTTATCGTTCAGGCCGGCCAGGCCTCGAAGAAGGCGGCGACGAAATCCGGAATGCGGTCTTCCGGCAGGACGTTGATGCCGGCCGCCGCCTTGCGGCCGCCGCCGGTTTCGAAGCGTTTGCACAGTTCATCGGCGCCGCTCTTGTTGTTCAACGGCGCGCGCACGCTGACCACATAGTGGCCCTTGGGCGCGCGGGACAGCATGGCATGCGCGCGGTCGGGATGCGCGCTGGCCAGGTCGTTGGCATACACCCCGGAAACCCGGCGTGCCCAGGCGGCATCCGGCAGGATGAACACCGCGCCGCCGGCGCGCGCTTCAACCGGCTGGCAGGCGCGCGCATTGCCCATGTCGGCCGCATAGCCGGCGCTCAGGGTCTGGAAAGCCGGCGCTGCGCGCATGAACTCGAACGGGTCGCGGTAGGGACGCAACAGCCGGTACAACTCCGCCGGATGGAAATGCAGATCGGCGAGACTGTCGCCATAGCCGTTGTAATTGAGGCATTCACCGAGTTCGCGCAACTGATCGAGTTGCGCATCGCTCAGTCCGAGCGACGCAGCGGTGGCACGCGCAGCGGCATGCAGGTTGTCGCCAAAGGCAGCGGCCACCGCCCATAACCGATGCTTGCCGTCGAGATGGCGGTCCACCAGCAGGCTGGTGCAGACATCTGCGGAAGTGTCGATATTGGCCTGGAAATTCGGGTGTACCGGCAGTTCCCCCGGATTGTGGTGATCGAACCAGCGTACCTTGACCCCCTTTTCCAGCATTGCGGTCAGCGCGGCAATATTCTTCTCGACCGCGATATCCAGCGCATTGACGCTATCGCCGGCCACGGCGTCGATCTGTTTCAGCAGGCCGATATCGCGTTTGACGCCGGTGATCAGCGTGGTTTCGAGGGGTTCGGCCAGGCGGAGCTGGTGCAGGGCGCAGATGCCATCGGCATCGCCATTGAATGCGTCATAAATCATGGTCGTGGGTGGGATTTCGTGATTTAAAGTTGGAGTCTCGAATATACCGTTTGAGGCTTGCCAAAATCCGCTCGATGAGTAATTTCAGTACGCTTTGGCATCCTTGAATACCAGCCAGACAGTCTTGGCAATGATCAACAGATCCAGCGACAACGACCATTTGCGCAGGTAATTCAGGTCGTATTGCACGCGCGCGGCCATTTTTTCGAGGGTCTCGGTCTCGCCGCGCAAACCGTTGACCTGCGCCCAGCCGGTGATGCCCGGCTTGACCTTGTGCCGCAACATGTAGCCAGGGATCAATTTGCGATACATCTCGTTGTGCGCGACGGCGTGCGGACGCGGACCGACGATGCTCATGCGCCCCTGCAATACGTTGATGAACTGCGGCAACTCATCGAGCGAGGTCTTGCGCAGGAAACCGCCCACCGGCGTTACCCGGACATCGTTCCGGGTGGCCTGCTTGACTTCGGCGTTATCTTCGCAGACCGTCATGGAACGGAATTTATAGACCACGATTTCTTCGCCATTCAGCCCGTAGCGACGCTGTTTGAAAATGATCGGACCGGGCGAGCTTGCTTTGACCGCCAGCGCAACCATCGCCAGCACAGGCGCGATCAGCAACAGGATCAGACTCGCCAGCACCAGATCGGATACCCGCTTGTTGAAGGCGTTGATGCTGATGAACGGCGTCTCCAGCACCGCGATTACCGGCACGCCGCCGACCTGGTCGATGCGCGCCTGAATCAGATCATAGGTAAAAATGTCCGGCACCAGATACACCGAAGCGGTGGTGTCCTTCAGCTGGTCGAGCATCGCCGTGATGCGCCGCTTTTGCGAGATCGGCAAGGCGATGTAGATGACGTCGACGCGATGGCTGTGGATGTAATCCTGTATGTCCCGCAAATGTCCCAGGTACAGCGGCTTGACATCATCCGACAGACGATCCGGCGAACGGTCGTCGAAAAATCCCGAGGTGCGGGTGAACAGCCCATCGTTGGATCGCAAACGACTGAGCAGGCGCAGACCCAGATCGTTGGCGCCGATGATCACCGCGTGGCGGGCCTGACCGCTTTCGTAAGCCTGCTGGACGTAGAGTCGAATCAGGCTGTGGGCAATGAACAGCACGAATGGCGTGACTGCCACCCAGGCCAGAATGACTTCATCGACGAAATGGTGATCCAGTTGCGTGACATAGCCCAGAAAGAAGATGGAAGCGGCCGTCATGCTCCAAGCGATGAGGATGCTGACCAATCCGCTCATCGGCTTGAAACGGCCGCCAGGCTGCATCAGGGAGATGTCTTCGAATATATGCGCCGCCAGAAAGAACGCAATGATGCCGAGCACGATGTAATAACCATCCAGCGGCTCGTTGAACGCGAACAGCGTCAGCAGCAAGGTGAAAACCACGCCGACCGGATTGGTCACGCGGCTGATGACGGCAAGGCTGGAGCTTTCGTTGTACATAGTCGGTCGAGCTTTACATCCGGCAAAACAAATCGCTGTGACCAATCTCACCGTCGGCGCGGCATGTCACAACCAGTCCTGCCATGAAGAACATACCTGGCTGTGGCTCGCGGGCATCACCAGAATTGCCATTGAGCGCTGTGCAACACCCACAAACCGAGCGCGAGATTGGTCACCGCATGCGACACGATCGGCACCCAGATATTGCCCGAAACTCGATACAGCCAGGCATATGCCAGGCCGGCGACAATGCCCGCCAGCCAAAGACTGTGTTCCAGTCCGAACAGGACGCTGCTGATCAGGATCGCGCGCAGGCCGATGCGCAGGGGAGACAGTTCGAGGAAGTTCTGTTGCTGTATCCAGCGCAGCAGAAACGACCGCCAGAACAGTTCCTCCATCACCGGGACGATGACAGCCGCGCCGAACAGCCGGACCAGGATCAGCGGCCAGATGAAATCGCCTTCCGGATCCCGCGGATCGAACCCGGGTCCGCCGCCGATACTCATCCATCCGGCATCGAGATTGATCCACAGCACGAACACCAGGATGCCGACCAACGGCGCCGCCAGCCAGACCCAAAACCGCTCGGGAACCGCCAGCAACTCGTGGTAAATATGTCGGTAATACCACAGCGCGGCCAGCACCGCCGCGATCTTCACCGCATACACCCAGCGCAGATCGACACCCGGCAACAGGCTCGCCAAAGCCGCCTCGATGGCGAGAAAAACCATATACAGCGCGAATGGCAATACCCGAGCCCAGATCTGAATATCGATCTGGAAACCCAGAATACGCAATTTACCGGCCTCGCTCACCACGCAATAGCGCTGCTTACTTCGGATCGTTCGCGGTTCCCGCTGCGCTTTCACCGGTCATCGGGCTGCCGTTGGGTGTTGCTTCTGCCGGCGAACCGAGTGGTTTGGCGGCGGCGTACTCGCCCAGATACTCGATCTTGGCGGTTTCCTTCAAGCGCTTCAGTTCCGCTTCCGCGGCACCCCGTTTCTTGGCGTTATCCAGGAAACGCTCTATCGTCGGTCTGGCTTGCTCGGGCGTCAGGGGATGCGTTTCCGAGCCGGCCACGACCAGAATATTGAGTCCGTTCGGCGATGCGAAAGTCATCGCCTGACCATCCTTCAACTGATGCAGTCGCGGCAGCAATTCGAGCGGCAATTGCTCGGCGGTCTTGGTGGATTGCACGGCTCTCGCGGGGATATTCTGCGCCTTCAGCCAGTTCAGGAAATCGCCCAGATTCTTGGTCTCCTGCAACTGTCCCTTGACCATCTCGACATTGTCCGGCGTGACCTGAACGTTGATTTCCTGCAAGCGATAGATGCGACGTTCGGCGAACAGCGCGGGGTGCTGGGCATAGTACTCGGCCAGTTGAGCCTCGTCGGGTTTGGCCTGATCAAGCGTCATGCGCTGAATCAAGGCCTGCGCCAGAATCTGCCGGCGGGATGCCTCGATGGCTTGCTGCACCTGTGGATCGGCATCCAGTTTGTCGGCAATCGCTTTCTGCACCAGCAGTTGCTGGTCGACCATGGAATTAAGCACCTTGGCAGCCGCCAGTTTGCTCTGTTCAGGATTCAGATTGCCCAGCTTGGATAATTCGTAATTCAGTTGATGTACGGTAATTTCGTCATCGTTCACTTTTGCCGCGACCTGGGCGGTGGGCTTGGTTTCGGGCGTCGGCTTGTCGCCACAGCCAGCCAGGGCCAAAGCCAGAACCATGGTCAGAATGCTGAAGCTGATTGGTTGTACGGTGCGCATTTCAATTCCTCACTGAAAAAACCTGAATTCTGGAAACAAAACGGGTCGACAAATCACATCGACCCGAAACAGGACTGCATTATCCGGGTATCGGTGATTGGCTCAACCTCGCGCCGGCAAACAACGTCGGCTGTCCAGTGAAAAAACGCCGTGAATGTGAAGCGGCGCAACTACAAAATGGCCGCCGCGTAATCCGCCAGACGCGAACGTTCGCCGCGCGCCAGCGTGATGTGACCGCCATGTTCCCACCCCTTGAAACGATCCACGACGTAGGTGATGCCGGAGCTGCCTTCGGTCAGATACGGCGTATCGATCTGCGCGATATTGCCCAGACACACTACCTTGGTGCCGGGACCGGCGCGGGTGATCAGGGTTTTCATCTGTTTCGAGGTCAGATTCTGCGCCTCGTCGATGATCAGAAACTTGTTGATGAAGGTGCGGCCACGCATGAAATTGAGCGATTTGACCTTGATCCGCGAACGCACCAGATCCTGCGTCGCCGCCCTGCCCCACTCGCCGGCTTCCTCGTCGGGCTTGTTGAGCACGTCGAGGTTGTCTTCCAGCGCCCCCATCCACGGCGTCATCTTTTCCTCCTCGGTGCCGGGCAGGAAACCGATGTCCTCGCCGACCGGCACGGTGACGCGGGTCATGATGATTTCGCTGTAGGTCTTCGTTTCCAGTATCTGGGTCAGGCCCGCCGCCAGCGTCAGCAAGGTCTTGCCGGTGCCAGCCTGGCCAAGCAGGGAGACGAAGTCGATGTCCGGGTCCATCAGCACATTGAGCGCGAAATTCTGCTCGCGGTTACGCGCGGTAATGCCCCAGACGTTGTTCTTCAAGTGGCTGAAATCCTTCACCGTTTCCAGCGTCGCGGTGTTGCCGGCGAGCTCGATGACCTTGGCCTGGAACGGTTTCGAACCTTCCTGCCAGACAAACTGGTTGACCAGCAAAGTGGCGCACATCGGACCGGTGACCCGGTAATAGGAACGCCCCTCGCGTTGCCAGGATTCCATGCCCTTGGCATGCTTGTCCCAGAAATCGGCCGGCAGTTCGACGACGCCGCTGTAAAGCAGGTCGGTATCCTCCAGCACCTTGTCGTTGAAGTAGTCCTCGGCCGGAATCTCCAGCGCCCGCGCCTTGATGCGCATGTTGATGTCTTTCGACACCAGAATGACCTGACGGTCCGGCTGCTGCTGCTTGAGGAACGCCACCACGCCAAGGATCTGGTTGTCGACCTTGCTGAACGGCAGGATGGACGTCACGTCGCTGGTGATCGGGTGGGTCTGCAGGAACAGGCGGCCGGTCGCGGCCTTGTGACTGTATTCGGCGAGCGGCGCGCCATCCTGGATGTGCATTTCCATCGAACTGACGATTTCGTCCAGAAAGCGCGTGACCTGCCGCGCATTGCGCGCCACCTCGGTCATGCCCTTCTTGTTGTGATCCAGTTCCTCCAGCGTCGCCATCGGCAGATAGATGTCGTGTTCCTGGAAGCGGTACAAGCAGGTCGGGTCGTGCAACATGACGTTGGTATCGAGGACAAACAGCTTGGTCGGCTTCTTGCTGGATTTACGCGCCATGGGGGAATTTCTCCGGGTTAGTGTTACAGGGAACTCACGAAATCCAGAACCTGCTTTGCGTGATCGGGCACCTTGACGCCACGCCAGACCCGCGCGACCTGGCCATCCGGCGAAATCGCGAAGGTGCTGCGTTCGATGCCGCGTACCTGTTTACCGTACATGTTTTTCAGCTTCATGACGCCATAGGCTTCGCACACCTGTTCGTCGATATCGGACAGCAAGTCGAACGGGAAAGAAAACTTGGCCTTGAACTTCTCGTGCGAAGCCGGACTGTCGCGCGAAACGCCGAAAATTTCCCAGCCCAAAGTCTGGAATTGCGCGTGCAGCGCGCTGAAGTCCAGCCCTTCGGTAGTACATCCCGAGGTATCGTCCTTGGGGTAGAAATACAGCACCACGCCGCGCCCCTGCAAAGCGCTCAATTTGCAGGTGGCTCCGCCGGTAGCGGGCAATTCGAAATCCGGTGCAGCTTGATTTTCCATGGGAGGCTCGGAAGCAATTCGACGCGGCCATTATCCGGGACGCCCATCGCCGGGAGCAAGGCGAGAAACCCTTGACGCCACGGCAAATTTGTTCCGGTTTTCAGCCGTCATGGCTGCGCATGCGGAAATCCAGTTTCATCCATCCTATCGAGCAGCAGTGGGTTATTCGTCAGTGCTTTGCCGTCCAGATAGGCATTGATAACGGATTCTTCAACGCCGGGCTAAATCGCCACAGCGCTGGTTCCCCGTTGCGGCTGGCCGGGTACGAAAGATAAGGAGCGGTCAACTGCTATTTCAAGGTTAAATACTCAATGCCACAGGGCTACCATACTGTGTTGTCCCTCTTTCCCCCCAACCGAAAGCACGCCATGACTGAAATCCGCGCAACCAACATCACCTGGCACGAAGGCCACGTTACCCGCCCCGACCGCGAAAAACTGCTCAACCAGCGCGGCGTCACGATCTGGTTCACCGGCCTCAGCGGCTCGGGCAAAAGCACCATCGCCTTCACGCTGGAACATGCGCTGGTTGAACGCGGCCACTTGGCCTATGTGCTGGATGGTGACAATGTGCGCCACGGCCTGAACAAGAATCTCGGCTTCAGCGCCGTTGACCGCGAAGAAAACATTCGCCGCATCGGAGAGGTGGCACGACTCTTCGCCGATACCGGCGTGATTGCCTTGACCAGCTTTATCAGCCCGTATCGCAAGGATCGCGACCAGGCACGCAAAATCCATCAGGATAGCGGCTTGCCATTTATTGAAGTGATGGTTGAAGTGCCGATCGATGTCTGCGAAAGCCGCGATCCGAAAGGCCTCTACGTCAAAGCCCGCGCCGCGCTGGCTGCCGGCAAGGGCATCGGCTTCACCGGCATCGACGATCCCTATGAAGCGCCCGAAGCGCCGGAACTGGTGCTGCACAACGACCAGATCACGCCGCAGGAAGCTGCTGTTCAGGTGATCGACTATCTGGAAGCGAACGGCCTGCTGGGTAAGCGCTGAGGCGGCCAACTGCCGGATTCAGGATCAAGGGTCATGCTTGCGTAACCCGTCCGGCTGCTATTAACTTGCCCGGCCATGAGCACCGCAAACATGCAGCAGATCGAACTCCCCATCGCCGGCATGACCTGCGCGGCCTGCTCGACGCGCCTGGAAAAGAATCTCAACAAGCTGGAGGGCGTGTCCGCCGGCGTCAACCTGAGCACCGAAACCGCCCGCGTCGCGTTCGACCCGGCGCGCATAACAGCGGCGGCGATACTCGAACAAATCCGGAAATCCGGCTTCAGCGTGCCACCGCAAAGCCTCGATCTGGCGATTTCCGGGATGACCTGCGCAGCCTGTTCGACGCGACTGGAGAAAGTGCTGAATCGCCTGCCCGGCGTCGAAGCGCGCGTCAATCTGGCCGCCGAGAAGGCGCGACTGCGTTACACGCCGGGCATCACGACGCCTGAAGCGGTCATCGCGGCGGTCGGCAAAGCCGGTTTTTCCGCCGCGCCGATTACCGAAGCCAGTCGTGCCGAGAACAAAACCCGCAAGGCGGCGGAGTACCGCAACGAACTGCGCGTGTTCGTCATCGCCAGCCTGTTCACCCTGCCACTGCTGGCACAGATGGTGCCGATGATGGCGGGGGCGCACCATGTGGAGTGGATGCCGCCCTGGCTGCAATGGCTGCTGGCCACGCCGGTGCAATTCTGGGCCGGGCGGCGGTTCTACAGCGGCGCCTGGAACAGCCTGCGCGGCGGCGGCGCCAATATGGATGTCCTGGTGGTGCTGGGCACCAGCGCCGCCTATTTCTACAGCGTCGCGGTGATCCTGCTGGATCTCGGTGGCCATGTCTATTTCGAGGCCAGCGCTGCCGTGATAACCCTGGTGCGGCTCGGCAAATTGCTGGAAGCCCGCGCCAAATCACGCACTTCGACCGCCATCGAACAATTGATCGGTCTGCAACCGCGTAGCGCCTGGGTGGAAAAACCGGGCCAGGATGGCAATCCCGAGGCGGTGGAAGTCGAAACCGCGCGGTTGCGCATCGGCGATGTGGTGCGCATCCGCGCCGGCGAGCGCATTCCGGTCGATGGCGTGGTCGTCGATGGCGCCTCCAGCCTGGATGAAAGCCTGCTCACCGGCGAAAGCCTGCCGGTCGCCAAGCACGCCGGCGACGCCGTGCATGCCGGCAGCCAGAACCTCGACGGGCTGCTGCGGGTGCGCGCGGAAAGCGTCGGTGCGCAAACTCAGTTGATGGAAATCGTGCGCCTGACCGAAGCCGCGCAAGGCTCGAAAGCGCCGATCCAGAAACTCGCCGACCGCATCTCCGGCATTTTCGTGCCGGCCGTGATCATCATCGCCACGCTGACCTTTCTGGGCTGGTGGCTGGCAACCGGGGTTTTCACCGCCAGCCTGATTCCCGCCGTCGCCGTGCTGGTCATCGCCTGCCCCTGCGCGCTGGGCCTGGCAACGCCGACGGCGGTGATGGTCGGGCTCGGTCGCGGCGCGCAACTGGGCATTCTGGTGCGTTCGGCGGAAGCGCTGGAACGCGCCGAGAAACTCTCGTTGTTGGCGCTGGACAAGACCGGCACCCTGACCGAAGGCCGCATGGCGCTGGTGGCACTGGAACCGGCTGCCGGCGTCGAGGAAAACCAATTGCTGCGCCTGGCCGCCGCGCTGGAACAAGGCAGCAGCCATCCGCTGGCCATCGCCATGCTGGAAGCGGCTAAATCCCGCGACATCGCTTATCCGGCGGTAGCGGGGTTCGAGAACCTGGCCGGTCAGGGCGTCAGCGGCACGGTCGAGGGCCGCGCGCTGAGGCTGGGCACGCTGGAATGGCTGGGGGCGGATGCCGACCGTGCTTCCGTAGAGCAGGCCGCAGCCACCTGGGTGGGGCTGGCCGATGCCTCCGGCCTGCTCGGCCGCCTGGCATTCGCCGACCGGTTGCGGGCGACCTCGCTGAACGCCATCGCCCGCTTGCGCGAACTCGACATCGAATGCGTCATGCTGACCGGCGACCATCCAGATGCGGCACGGGCGATCGCGCAGCAAGTCGGCATCAAGGACTGGCGGGCGCGCGTCAAGCCCGACGAAAAAGCCGCTGCCGTGACGGCGTTGAAATCCGCCGGAAAAGTCGTCGGCATGGCCGGCGACGGCGTCAACGACGCCCCGGCGCTGGCCGGCGCCGATGTCAGCTTCGGCATGGCGAGCGGCTCCGATATCGCACTGGAAGCCGCCGACATCACGCTGATGCGCTCCGACCTGAACAGCGTCGCCGATGCGGTCGAACTGTCCCGCGCGGTGATGCGCAAGATACGTCAGAACCTGTTTCTGGCTTTCTTCTACAACGTTCTGGCCCTGCCGCTGGCCGCCGCCGGCCTGCTCAATCCGGTGATCGCCGGCGCAGCGATGGCACTGTCGTCGGTGTCGGTGGTCGGCAATGCCCTGCTGCTGAAGCGCTGGCGGCCGAAGTAACCGTCCGATCAGCAAAGTCCGGCTGGCACCGAGGCATCAGAACTGCGCCGTGCGGCTACAATCGGTGCGATGCAAACCACCTGACATAAACTCATGAGCAATATCGACTATCTGGCGATTACCGCCTCCGGCGAAGACAAGATCGGTCTGGTACAGCGCTTTACCAGCCGCATCGTGGAAGCCGGCTGCAACATCGAGGAATCGCGCATGGCGGTACTCGGCAATCAGTTTTCGATTCTGATGCTGATCTCCGGTCCGTGGAACGCCTTGACCAAACTCGAAGATCGCCTGACCCAGGTTGGCGAGGAACTGGGTCTGACCATCATGCACAAGCGCACACGTCCAGCCGAGCGCAAGACGCCGCTGGTGCCGTATCGGGTCAATGTGGTGGCGATGGATCATCCGGGCATCGTGCATAACCTGGCCGATTTCTTTGCCCGCCAGGGCATCAACATCGAGGAACTGATCACCGAAACCTACCCCGCGCCGCATACCGGTACGCCCATGTTCTCGGTCAACATCACCGTCGGCATTCCCGCCGACATGCACTTGCCGACTCTGCGCGGCGATTTTTTCGATTACTGCGACAATCTCAATCTCGACGCGGTCATGGAACCGGCCCGGGATTGATCGGCCGGAATGAAACCGCACGCCGACCGCCAGCACTACCCTGAAGACGAAAAACGTCAGCCCTGGCTACCGCTGTTGCTGGAAATCCAGCATCTGACCAACCTCGGTGTCGCCGCCGCGATCAACGCCGATGGCCGCAAGCTGGCCTGCGCTCGCGGCTGTGCCAGTTGCTGCCGGTCGCATGCCGACATTCCGGTCTACCCGCTCGAATTGATGGGCATCGCCTGGTATGCCGCAGAAAAGCTCACCGGTGAACTGCGTACCCGCGTGCAGCAGCAATTGCATCGTCACCGCGATCTCGGCGCCTGTCCGTTTCTGGTCGACGAGGCCTGCGCCATTCACCCGCTACGGCCGATGGCCTGCCGCCAGTTCAATGTTTTCAACACGGTGTGCGCCAGCGGCGAGGATGCTTTCCACACCCGTCCGGGCGACGTGCTGAAACCGGACATGAAACGCAAGAACGAAGCACTGCGCGAGATGCTGCGCCACCACGACATCAAGGATGGACGCGAACGTCGCCGGCTGGTGGAAAGCGGCGAAGTGCATCGGCTGGCGCAAAGCCTGCGCGAATTGCGCTGGGAAAATTTGGCCGCGCGGATGGGCAGATCTCGGCCTTGAGCCATTCCGACCGGGTGAATCCTGGATCCACAACTGACCTCGGCTCAAGTATTCTGTCGCCTCGACTGTTAAGGTCCAACGCCATGAGCCATAAACACACACATCTGCTGCACGCCATTTTTCAGGATCCGATCAGCGGCAACATCCACTGGCGGGAGATCGAATCGCTGCTGCATCATCTTGGCGCCAGCATCGAGCCGATCCATGGCGCGCGGATGCGGGTGGTACTCAATGGCGTTGAAGGCATTTTGCATCATCCGCATCACAGCAACGTGCTGCTCAGGCAGGACGTGAAGAACCTGCGGCAATATCTGGCTTCGGCCAGGGTCACCCCCTCGCTCTACGAAATCTCGCAAAAGGAGTAACCCGCTTGCCTTGCACTTCTTCATGCCACGCCGCAGCAAAACTGGCGGCATTCCTGTTGTTCGTGAATTGCGCCGGCGCGTCGGCGACCACCGACCCGGCCGCGACCCAGGTCACCCCTCCAGTCGCCACGATGATCGACGCAACAGAGTTCGCAATCTGGCGAGCACAGTTGCGCAGCGATGCGTTGAACAGAGGGATCAGCGAAGCGACTTTCGAGCAGGCTCTGGGCGATTTTCAGCCGATCCAGCGCGTCATCGAACTGGATCAGCGTCAGCCCGAATTCGTCGACACCTTCTGGAATTACCTGGATCGGCGTGTCGAAGGCCGGCGGCTGGCGCAGGGCTTGGAACATCTGGATGAGCAGCGTCAACTGCTGCGCGACGTGCAAACCCGATATGGCATTCCACCCGCACTGCTGATCGCCTTCTGGGGGCTGGAAACCAATTATGGCGGCACTACCGGCAATTTCCCGGCGCCGATCGCACTGGCCACCCTGGCCTATGACAATCGGCGCGCCGCATTCTTCCGCAACGAACTGCTGAATGCCTTGAGCATCCTCGAACAGGGCCATATCCCGATCGCCGACATGAAGGGGTCCTGGGCCGGCGCGATGGGCCAGATGCAGTTCATGCCTTCGACCTTTCTCGGCTTTGCCGTCGACGGCGACGGCGATGGCCGCAAGGACATCTGGCGCTCGCTGCCCGACGCATTTCATTCCGCCGCCAACTATCTGCAGCGCAGCGGCTGGCAGGCAAACGAAATCTGGGGACGGGAAGTGATGCTTCCGGAAAATTTCGATTACTCAGTCGCGCGACTGGATATCAAACGCCCGCTGCGAGAATGGTCAGCACTGGGGGTGCGCCAGGCGGATGGGAAACCCTTGCCGAAGGCCGCGATGAGCGGCGCGATTCTGCTGCCGCAAGGCCATCAGGGCCCGGCTTTTCTGGTCTATCGCAATTTCGAAGTCATCATGCAATGGAACCGTTCGATCAATTACGCCTTGAGCGTCGGCCATCTGGCGGATCGACTGAAAGGCGGTTCGGCATTCAAACTGGGACGCGATACCGACAATCGGCGCCTGACGCGCGATCAATTGATGGAAATCCAGTCGCGACTCGGTCAACTCGGCTTCGAACCCGGCAATATCGACGGCATTCCCGGCTCGAAAACCCGCATCGCCATTCGCGCCTATCAGAAAGCGGCGGGCTTGCCGGCGGACGGTCATGCCTCGGCCAGCCTGCTGGAGTTCATGCAGAAGGAAAGCGCCGCGTCGGCGCCGGCAGACGTATAAGTCGTTGATCAGCGTTTGCCGCCACCCGAGGCGCGCATCAACAACCAGTCCATCAACCTGATCGGCAGCACGCGCTTCAGCCACCAGAACGCCACGGCGGGAACGGTGACCGGGTAGCGTGGCCGGGGCCAGCGGCTTTCCAGCGCGTGGACGACCTTTTCCAGCACCGCTTCAGCCGGCAGGGTAAATGGCGCGGCTGGGCCCGGTGCATTCAGGCGGGCGAGCTGCGCTTCGTACTGGACGCGGTGCACGCTGTTGCGCCAATCGATGTGTTGCTCGAAGTGCGGCACGCAGTTTTCCCGAAACCGCGAAATGATCGGTCCCGGCTCGATCAGCGAGACCTGGATGCCGCTGCCGTGCAATTCCTGGCGCAGCGTGTCGCTCAGCCCCTCCAGCGCGAATTTCACCGCGTTGTAGGCGCCCCGATAGGGGAAGGCGGCATAGCCCAGCACCGAACTGTTCATGACGATGCGGCCATGGCCCTGGCGGCGCATCACCGGAATGACGCGGTTGGTCAGTTCCAGCCAACCGAACAGATTGGTTTCGAACTGCTCGCGCATCGCGTCGCGGGTCAGATCCTCGACCGCGCCAACCTGGCCGAAGCCGCCGTTGTTGAACAGCGCATCGAGTCGGCCGCCGGTTTGCTCCAGCACGGCATCGACAGCGGCGTGGATGGAAGCCGTATCGTCGAGATCAAGCAGCACGCTGTGCATGCCCTCGGCACTCAGGCGATCAACATCCTCGGGATTGCGCGCACTGGCGAACACCTGCCAGCCGCGCAGCGCCAGGCCGCTCGCGACGGTCGCGCCGATACCGGTGGAACAGCCGCTGATCAGGATGCTTTTCATGCTGCGGGTTGCGCCGCCGGTCGTCCCAGCAAACGCATCAGCCGGACATGTCCGGATTCATAGAACGACAGCATCGCGGGCAACCAGAGCAGCGCAACAAAGGTGGTGAAACCCAGACCGAAGGTGATGCTGGTGGCCATCGGAATGAGGAATTGCGCCTGTAACGACGTTTCCATCATCAGCGTGGACAGTCCGCCTATGGTGGTCAGCGAAGTCAGCAGGATGGCGCGCAAACGCAGACAGGCGGCATTGATCAGCGCCTCCTTCACCGCCAGCCCCTTGTCGCGCTGGTGACGATAAAACTCGACCAGCACGATGGCATCGTTGACGACGATGCCGGACAGACCGAACAGACCGAACATCGACAGTATGGTCAGATCGATGCCCATGACCCAGTGGCCGCCGACCGCGCCGACCAGCCCGAACGGGATCGCCAGCATGATGACCAGCGGCCAGCCGTAATGGCCGAACACCCAGGCCAGCACGATGTAGATCAGGCTGAGTCCCAACACCAGGCCCATGCGCATTTCGGCCATGGTATCGCGCTGGTCCGCCGCGCGCCCCTCGAACGACCATTGCACGCCGTATTTTTCGACCAGCGCCGGCATGGTTGCATCGCTCAAGCCGGCGATGATCTCGTTGGCGTTGGCATGCGCGCTGTTCACCGAAGCCAGCACTTCGACCGCCAGTCGGGTTTCGGCATGGCGCAGCGCCTCGAACCCCTGCCGTGTATCCCATTGCGCGACGGTGGCCAGCGGCGCCCAATCGCCATTCGGCAAGCGGATGGTCAAGCGTTCCAGCAGATTCAGGCTGGCGCGCTCGGCGGCCGGCAGACGCACGCGCACCTCGACCTCTTCCGCGCCATCCTGAAACAGTTGCACCAGTTTTCCATCCAGTCCGGCGCGCAGTTGGCGAGACAGGTCATCAAGCGTCAGGCCCAGCGCTTCACCTGACGGGGTAAGCTTGAAAACCAATTGCTCGCGACCGTAAGGCATGTCGTCCTCTATGCCGTAGACGCCGTAAATCTGCCGCAGCGTGGCTTGCAAATCCAGAGCCGCCAGTTTCAGCCTGTGCGCATCCTGTCCGGCAAGCCGCACCACCAGATCGCCGCCCGGCGGGCCGCTGCGGCGCGGCGCAACGACAAAGTTCTCGATGCCGGCCGGTATTTCGATATGCGCCTGCCAATCCTGGATGAATGCCTCGGTCCTCACATCCCGCTGTTCCGAGGGCGTCAGTTCCACGGTGATTGAACCGAACTGATCGCCCTGGCGCGCGTTCTCTCCGGCCAGCGCGCCGGATCGGTAAACCGCATGCTGAATGACCCGCTGCTGCGGGTCATTGCCGTAACCGTTCTGGGTGGTCTGCAAGGACTGGCGCAGATGCGTCAGGAATTGCTCGACCTCGGCGCGCGGCGTACCGCTGGAGAACGTCGCGTTGGCATAGACAATCTGCGGTTCCGGGGTCGGGAAGAACGTGAACTTGACCCGTCCGCCGGCGAGCAGGCCGATGGTCAGAATCAGGATCGTCAGGCCGGCGATCAGCGTCACCCCGCGATACTCGATCGCGGCGCTGACCGCGCGGCGAAACGGGCCGTCGCGGAAGCTGTCGAAGGTGTTTTCCAGCCAGGTGCGCAGCCGATAAGGTTTCTTGCCGACATCATGGGTGAAGGCGTTGCGTAAATGCGCCGGCAGAATGAAGAAGCATTCGATGAGCGAGGCGATCAGTACGCAGATCATGATGAACGGTATGTCGCCCAGAATATTGCCCATCGGTCCGGACACCAGCATCAGCGGCAGAAACGCCGCCACTGTGGTCAGGCTGGAAGCGATGACCGGCCAGAACATGCGGCGCGCACCGCCTTCCGAGGCATAAATCGGATTCTCGCCCATCCGGTGATGCGCGTAGGCGTCTTCACCGACCACGATGGCATCGTCGACGATCACGCCGAGCGCCATGATCAGCGCAAACAGGCTGATCATGTTGATCGACCCGCCGACCAGCCAGACCACCGCCAGCGTTGCCAGAAACGCGGTGGGGATGCCCAGCGCGACCCAGGCGGACACCCGAGCATTGAGGAACAGCAGCAGGACCAGCACGACAATGATCAGCCCCATGGCGCCATTGGTCACCAACAGCCCGATGCGGTCTTCGATCAGGGTCCACTGTTCATCGTAGACCTCGAGCTTCACCGTTGGCGGCAGCGTTGGCAGCGTGTCATCGACCCAACTTTGGAGGATCTTGGCCGCCGTCAACGAATTGCCGGCTTCGGCGCGTTTGAGCAGCAGCTCGATGGCGGGTTTGCCATTCACTTCCAGGAACAGGCTGTTGTCGCGCGGGCCGCGTTCGATCTGCGCTACCTGCCCCAGTTCGATGCGGCTGCCGGCTTCGGTGACCAGCGGCAGATCCTGATAATCGCGCGCGTCGCGACGCAGATTGACGCCGCGCACTTCACGCTGAATCTCGCCCTCGCCGATATTCCCGGCGGGCAGATCACGGTTGGTCTGGGCGATACGCGTCGCCACTTGATCCAGCGTCAAACCCAGACGCTCCAGCTCGTTGCCGGCGATGGTGATCGCGATCTCCTCGTCCGGCAGACCTTTCAAATCAACCTTGTCGATGCCGCGACTCAGCAAGTCCTGTTCGAAGCGACGCGCCAGATGCCGCAACTCCGTCAGGTTGTCGCCGATCAGCAGCACGCGGGCAATGGATTCGTAAAGCAGCACACGGCTGACTTCCGGCGGCTCGGCGTCCTGCGGCAGGTTGCGGAACTGATCCACCGCCTGTTTCACCTCATCCACCGCGCTGATCGGATCGGTGCCTTCCTTGAATTCGATGGAGATCGAACTGACACCCTGGCTGGATGTGGACGTCAGGGTTTTGATGCCCGCCACCGACTTCAACTTCTGTTCCAGCGGCGTCGTCACCCCCTCTTCCACATCTTCTGCCGCTGCGCCGCGCCATTCCACGCGCACATTGACGGTATCGAGACTGAAGCTGGGAAAGAACTGGACGTTGAGCTTGGACAGCGCGAAAAAACCGGCCAGCATCAGTATCAGCATGAACAGATTGGCCGCCACCGGATGGTGGACGAAGCTACCGAGCAGGTCCTGACGTTTCATGTTGGCGCCATCACTTGATGACCTCGACCTTCAACCCGGTCATCGCATTCGGCAAATGCGTGACCAGCAGCAAATCACCGCGTTTCAGCGCCGGACTCCTGAGCAACAGTCGAGCCGTGCCGGGATCGCCGTTGGCGGCGCTGCCCGCTGCACTGCCCGCATCCCCCAGCACCTCGACCGGCAGTGCGTTCAGACGTCCGGCTTCGATGCGGTAGATCTGGCGGCCGTTGAACAACGCCGCGTAGGGTGCGGCAAGCACGTTGTCGACCGGCGCGCGCGCCACCTGCAAGCTGACCATCTCGCCGACCCGCAGATTGGCGGAAGGCCGTCGCGCCACGAAGAATGCGTCAAGACCGCGCGCATCGGCGGCGGCGGCAGTGCGGGTCAGCGTGAATTGCAGCGTTTCACCGGCCACCAGGGCGGTTGCCGCAGGGTGTGCGCCGCGGCGAAGATCGGTGATGAATTCATCCTGCAGTGTCGCCGGCAGCTTGGCGCGGACTTCCAGCCCGGCAGCCGGATACAGGCTGATCAGACTCTGGCCGCTATTGACCTGATCGCCAGCCGCGACCTCCACCTTCGCCACCCAACCGGCGAAAGCCGCAACCACCCGGCTGCGTTGCAGGGCCAACTGGGCCTGATCGAGATTGGCTTGCGCCTTGCTCAACCGCGCCCGCAACTGGCTCAGACGCACCTGATGGTCGGCGACGGACAACTCGCGACTGCGCAAGGTAATCTGCTGGCGAGCCAGATTCTGGCGGCTTTGATCGACCGCGCTCTGCGAATAGAAATTCTCCTTGCGCAACTGTTCGAAACGGCCGACATCGGCGGCGGCGAATTCGAGCAACTGTTTCTCCTGCGCCAATTGATCCAGATCCGCCTGATGGCGCAACTGTTCGCTGGCGATGGCGGCTTGCAGTTCATCCACCTCGCCGCGCGCTTGATCGACGCGCGGTTGAAAATCCCGCGGATCGAGTTCCACCAGGCGTTGGCCGGGCATTACGGCCTGTCCTTCGCGCACCTCGACGCGCAACACGCGTGCCGCGCCAGGCGCGGCGGCGCGCGTCTGCTCGGGGCTTTCGACCCGGCCATTGAGACGGGTCACCGGACTGATGGTTGCCAATTCCACGGTCTCGGCGCGTACCCGCCAGACCGGTTCCTCGACTGTCGCCACCGGCGGCTTGGCCCGCGTCGCCTTGAGCGCGGCGTAACCGCCGATTCCCAGCGCCAGCAGCAATACCGGCAACAATACTTTTTTCTTGTTCATCGTGAATCGGCAATTCCCAGGCACACTAAGCGGTCGATTATCCTGTCGGCTTCGCTTCAAGCAAAGCGCCTGAAGCAGCGGTGCACTGCAATATCAAGCGAAACCGGGTCCTCAAACCAGGAAATCCCCAAAAAAGCTTTAAAAATCTGCCGCTTAATTTACCCACTGCCGCAAGAACTGAGTATGATGCGCGGGCGCTTGCGTCAAGTGGTTGTCTAAGTGGTATCAGGTCTGTCCAGTTTCTGATTGAAGCTGTTTCGGTTCGAATTCCCTCGGTTACATTCCTTGAGCTTGGGCATATTTTTGGGCATACGCCCGCTTCATTTAAAGGAAAGTACATGAGCACTCAAACCGGCACCGTGAAATGGTTCAACGATTCCAAGGGCTTCGGCTTCATCACCCCCGATCAAGGCGGTGAAGATCTTTTCGCGCATTTCAGCGAAATCCAGAGCAACGGCTTCAAGACCCTTGCCGAGAACCAGCGCGTGCAGTTCGAAGTGACCCAGGGCAAGAAAGGCCTTCAGGCCAGCAAGATCCAAGCGATCTGAGCAACCTCTGGTAACAATAAAAAACGCGGCTTCGGCCGCGTTTTTTATTGTCCGGCGTTTCCCGGGAAATGCCGCTGGCGATGCGCCGCCGTGCCTGTCAGCGACGACGGAATTGCGTCGGCGGCGGCGGCGGACTGCCGGCCGGACGTTCATCCTTGTGACGAAAGCTGATGCGACCCTTGCTCAGGTCGTAAGGCGACAATTCCAAAGTCACTTTATCGCCGGCCAGAATGCGAATCCGGTGTTTCTTCATTTTTCCGGAAGCATAAGCCTGGATTTCCATACCGTTATCCAACGTCACCTTGAAACGCGTGTCGGGCAATACCTCGTTGACGACGCCTTCCATTTCAATCAGTTCTTCTTTTGCCATGTGTGTGCGTTTCTCCAGCAGCACCGCCCGTCAATGACCGGGCAGGATGCTTCAATTGTCCATGTTGACCTGCTAAACAGCCGCTGAGACTAACACGCCACACTGCACTTGTGGATGAATAATTGTGGTGCGCAGGACGGGAAATCACATAATGTTCGTGATTGCTGCAGTGGCCTGGCGCAACCACTTCATTCAGCCGGCCAACGCCGCAGTCACGATGCTTTGCGCTTCCTCGACAATCTGCTGCAGATGCTCGGGACTCTTGAAGCTTTCCGCATACAACTTGTAGATATCCTCCGTGCCGGACGGACGCGCGGCGAACCAGCCGTTCTCGGTGACCACCTTGAGTCCGCCGATTGGCGCGTCGTTACCGGGCGCCCGCGTCATTCTGGCAATGATGGTCTCACCGGCCAGACTGGCGGCGGTGACGCGCTCGCCGGTCAGTTGCTTGAAGGCGGCCTTCTGCGCCGGGGTGGCGACTGCATCGATGCGCTGGTAGTAAGGCGTGCCATGTCGGGCAGCAAGTTCCTGGTAATAGCGGCCCGGATCCTTGCCGGTGACGGCGGTGATTTCGGCGGCCAGCAGGCCGAGAATGATGCCATCCTTGTCCGTAGTCCAGGCGCTGCCATCCAGGCGCAGGAAGGATGCGCCGGCGGATTCCTCGCCGCCGAAGCAGAAACTGCCATCCAGCAGGCCGCTGGAGAACCACTTGAAGCCCACCGGCACTTCCAGGAATTTTCGGCCCAGACCATTCACCACCCGATCGATCAGTCCGCTGGACACCAATGTCTTGCCGACCGCGGCAGTGACCGGCCATTGCGGTCGATGCGTCAGCAGATAGTGGATCGCCACGGCGAGAAAGTGGTTGGGATTGAGCAAACCCAGCGATGGCGTGACGATGCCGTGCCGATCGACATCGGCGTCATTGCCCCAGGCGATATCGAACCGGTCTTTCAGCTTGACCAGACCGGCCATGGCGTAGGGGCTGGAACAATCCATGCGGATCTTGCCGTCATGATCCAGGGTCATGAAGGCGAACGCCGGATCGACGTTCGGATTGACCACTTCGATATTCAGACCATATTTCTCGGCGATCGGCTTCCAGTACGCCACCGCCGCGCCGCCCAACGGATCGACGCCGATTTTCAGCCCGGCGGCGCGAATCGCCGCCATGTCGATGACCTGGGCCAGATCGGACACGTAGGCGCTGACGAAATCTTCCTGCAAGGTGGTGGGCGCGGCCAGCGCCTGTGCGTAGGGCACCCGTTTGACGTCGCGATTGGCGTCCGCCATCAGCGCATTGGCGCGCTGCTCGATCCAGCCGGTGGCATCGGTATCGGCCGGGCCGCCATGCGGCGGGTTGTATTTGATGCCGCCGTCGCGTGGCGGATTGTGCGACGGGGTGATGACCACGCCGTCGGCGCGCGGCGCATTGTCGATGGCGTTGTAAGCCAGGATCGCGCGGGAAATCACCGGCGTCGGGGTGTAACCGTCATCCGCCTGCATGCGCGTCTCGACGCCGTTGGCGGCCAGCACTTCCAGCGCGCTGCGTTGCGCCGGCTCGGACAAGGCATGCGTGTCCTTGCCGAGAAACAACGGCCCAGTAATGCCTTGCGCGCTGCGGTATTCGCACACCGCCTGGGTAATGGCGAGGATATGCGCCTCGTTGAAACTGCCATTGAATGCACTGCCACGATGGCCGCTGGTGCCGAAGGCAACGCGCTGGCTGGGCTGGGCGACATCGGGTTGATTGAAGTAGGCGGCAAGCAGCGCCGGAATATCGGTCAACACATCGGCGGGGGCCGGCTGGCCGGCGAGGGGATGGGTCATGTTGGCTCTCCTGGACAAGAAAACGATCACTCCCGCAATCTTACGTTGCCTTGCCGATTAACGTTGCGTACCGATGCGCACCAGATCGGAGCATCGACGCCTGTGCCTGGTGCGGATTGACTTTGCCCGCGTCAGGCAGCGACATGGACAACCCGGGGGTCATATCCTGCAGACGCTGATCCGGCGCGGTTTTACAGGCCCGCCGAGCGATGCGTTCAACACCCGAGTACTTTGGTACGGTTCTTGCTGACAGGAATATGGACCGGCATCGATGCCGGATCGATGAGGTCACCATGACAAAAAAATTATTTCGCCTGTTGCTCACGCTTGCATTGTCGGGGTTGGCTGTACCCGGCCTCGCCGGCACGAATATCGACGATCAGACCGTTTCACCGCGTGTCACGCCGCCCTGCCCCGGATTGATGACGGAACAGGAATGCGGCCAGCACCAATCCACCGTTGCAAAACTGGGCCCAGGACCGGCGCTGGAAAGCTATCTCGCGGAATTGGAGGTCACGCTACGCGACCGGGAAGCCGCATGTAGTTGCAACCGTAAACTGCCGCCGGAAAGTTATTACCCCTCGCAAAAACAAGCGCTGCTGCATCAATGAAAGCTGTTTTCAGGCCACTACCCTGATCACGACATCGCCGCATTCCACCCGCTGACCGGCGCGTATCTTGGCGGTCTTGCGATGTTCGGTTACGCCATCGACCCGCACCTGACCGCCAGCCACCAATGTTTTGCCATGCCCGCCGCTGTCGGCCACGCCGGCCAGCTTGAGCAGATTGCACAATTCGACAAATTCGCCGCGCAGCTTGAATTCGGTTTCGGTCATTCTGTCGCTCAACGTAATTGCAACGGTTCAATATGCACCGTGTCTACCGTATCGGTGATCCACACCTGACCATCCTGGATGGTGCATTGCAGGCGCATCGTGCGGTTGGCCAATGCCGCCAGCGCCAGACTGGCTTCCGCCGGCAGATTCAACACCCGCAGGTTTTCCTGGCGTTCGTATTTTGATTTGTTGGCATTCCACCACAGATCGGCGGTGCGCCCGCCGTAACTGATCAGAACCACCTGCCTGGCGCGACCGCAAGCCTTGCGCGTCCACTTCTCGTCCGGCAGTCCGACATCGATCCACAACTCGATCGCACCGGTCAGATCCTTGCGCCAGACATCCGCTTCGTCATCGACGCACATGCCTTTGCCGAAACTCAACTGCTCGTGCGCGAACAAGGCGAAAGCGAACAGCCGCACCATCATGCGCTCGTCGGTTTCCGAAGGATGCCGCGCCAGGGTCAGGCTATGTTCCGCGTAGTAATTGCGATCCATGTCGGCAATTTGCAGGTCGGCTTTGAAGATGGTTGCTTTGATGGCCATTCGCTTGGCATTTGTCCGTTACAGGTCAGGCATCCAGGCGGGCGGCGACTTCCTGGATCAGCACCCAGGGTGCGGCGACCACCGCCCAGAACCAGCTTTGTTGTGCATGCCAGGCCGTTGCGTCGTCCGTCGAGACAGGCGCGACAAGGCCTGTGTTGAGCCAGTTTTCGACGCTGATCTTGTCGTCATGCGACATCGCCAGCGCCACCGCAAGCAGATCCAGTTCACCCGCAACCTTGATCACCACCCCGCGCGCGAAATGGCGCTCGAGTTCTTTCCAGGGCAACTTGCCGGTTTCGGCATTCAGTTTGGCGAGGAGCAGTTCATCGGCTTCGGACATGATCACGCTATTGATTGAGAACATCGAATTGTAAGCGGCTTTGCCGAACTCGCCGTCACCCAACCCAACTGACGCAGCAGATTCGCGAAATCGTCCGCCGGTTCGGCGCATAGCCGCATCGGCTGCGCGTTGACCGGGTGCGTGAAACGCAACTCGGTCGCCGCCAGCAACAGACGTTGACAGCCGAACAGCTCCTGGAACAGACGGTTGTGGCGCCCCTTGCCGTGCGTCGCATCTCCGATGATCGGATGCGCGATATGCTTCATATGGCGGCGCAGTTGATGCCAGCGGCCGCTCAGTGGTTCGAGTTCGAGCAGCGCGTAACGACTGCCGGGATAGCGATCGACACGATACGGCAACTCCACCGTCGCCAGACGGCGATAGCGGGTCAAGGCCGGCTGAGCCGCCGCGCCGGCCGCAATGCCGGCATGCTCATCCGCCATGCGGGTCAGCGGATGGTCGATCTCGCCGCTCTCGGGTGGATGACCGCGCACCACGGCAAGATAGGTCTTGGCCACTTCGCCGCGTTCGAACTGGCCGTTCAGCAGTCGCGCGGCGTCCTTGTTCAACGCGAACATCAGGACGCCCGACGTTCCCTTGTCGAGTCGATGCACCGGATACACCGGCTGACCGATCTGATCGCGCAGCATCTGCAAGGCGAAGCGGGTTTCATGACGATCCAGCGCGCTGCGATGCACCAGCAACCCGGAAGGCTTGTGGATGGCGATCAGCTGCGCATCGCGGTACACAACGGGCAATGTCCCGTTGGCACCTGACAGGCCGCTAGCGTTTGCCATGACATGGAAAATGTTCCGTCAGGGCTTGTTGCAACACCGCCCCGGCAGGCTGATGCAAGGCCTCGGGGTGCGCGGCTATCCAGGACACCAGCGTAGTCGGCAGCTTTTCCTTGTCGCCGGCGACCAGGCAGAACGGCGTCTTGCCTTTGCCGAAATAATGAGCAGCATCGATGTAGCCATTGAGATAGCTGTGGCACATGGTGGACAAGGCCTTCACCTTGTCGGCGCCTTTGCACATGCGCAGGATCACGCTGCCATCATTGGCCGGCAGCGTGCCGGCGCGCTTGGTTGCGGCAAGCGACAGGCTGCAGTTGATCAGCAACGGAATCGACAGCAGGACAGTGGAAAGTGTTGGACATCGCATGCGCTGATATTTCGCTGGTAAAGCATCAAGTTTACGCGGATGGGTTTTCCACAGCGGCAACGAATCGCTGGCGCGCCGATTCCAGCCGCGCGCGCCCTGCCGGCGCGGCTGTAGAATCGCAACAGGCAGACTCGAACTCGGCCAGGCAAACCGCATAAAATGCCTCGAATGCCGCCATCACCACGGCTTCGTCCAATGTCCGCGATGGTTTACGGGGCGGCTCGGCTGGAGCATCCAGCGGTCGCAACAACGCAAAACGCGGGATCATGCGCGGCGCTCCCGATTCGTTGATCGCCGTCAACGGTCCGGTCTTGACGTAGATTTCGCCCGCATACTCGAAGCGGGCGCCCACTCCAAGCGTCTGAAATTTCATGGAATGACCCTCACAACAACCCGAAAATATGATCAGGAGAGGCCTGCGTCGCCCGCGCAAGCCCGATCCAGCGGCAGATTGACGGCGGTCGGACGCTCGAACAGTGTATCGACCTCGCCTTCCAGGTAGGCTCGCACGATTTTCAGACCATCCAGACTGCTCAACATCAGATCCAGCGGCAATGCGGAATCGAACCGCGGATTGGGCGCCCTAATCCAGGCGCTGGCCTGCTGCGGGGCGCCGGCGAACAGCAGATGCAAGGCCTTGTGGATGGCCATGATCAGGCCGACCCGCGCCAGCAATGGCGGGTCATCAGGCAGCGTCTTGCCATCCAGATAGGCATTGATCGCCGTCATATCGACATCGAGCAGTATCGCCTGTTGTTCTCGCGCAATCGCCAGATTGCGGAAAGCGCGCATCACCGCGCTGGTTTCCGCTTCACGGCTGGCGCTGCTGCGCGGGTCCAGGTCGTCGAGTTCCAGGAAACCGGTGGCGCACAGCGCGTAGCCTTCGCTGCGGCGTTTCCTGCGCAATGCGTTGAGCTTTTCCAAGCCGCTGGCATAGGTCGGAAACGGTTGATGGCGGACGCGTCCAGGCCGGCCGTCACGCTTGCCGCTGGCCGTGATCAACACCCAGCCGCCAAACAGATCGGGAGTCAGAAACGCCGTGCTGTATGCCTCTCTTGATTGCCAGTGCAGGGTGATGGGTTGCTCCATCGGCTAACTCCAAACGCTTGATTGGGGCGGTTTTATCCTGAACGCGTGGCTTTTTCCAGCCGGCAAACCCGCAAACCCTCAAGATAGATGTCGATCAAAGCGCCGGCCTGTTCGGCCAGCGAGTAGCTGTCAGGCTCCATGCTCCAGTTGATGATCAGTCCATCAATGTAGGAAAACAGGCCGATGGCGGCGCGTCGAACATCCGTTTCGGGCGGAATCTGTCCGCGTTCAATGGCGAGTTGCAGATTGCGTTCGATGATCAACTTCGCGCCCTGCCGACATTCCTTGCGGCGCAACATGGTGGGGGCGAGTTCGTCGACGAACTCGCATTTGAAGTTGAGGATTTCAAATACGCGCCGACAACGCTGATCCTGCTCCGCCTGACGCAAGACTTCCAGACAGCCTTCGCGCAGCTTGGCCAGCGGATCAGCCAATTCGTGGTCAGCGACACTGGCGAACATGGCTTCCAGCGGCAGCGTCGCTCGATCGACCATGGCGACGAACAGATCGGCCTTGTTTTCGAAATGCCAGTAAATCGCACCGCGCGTCACCCCCGCCGTGTTGGCGATATCAGCCAATGAAGTGCGAGAAACGCCCTTTTCGCGAAACACGACTTCCGCCGTATCCAGCAATTGGGTGCGGGTTTCCTGAGCGGCTTCCTTGGTGCGTCGAGGCATGAGCTATCGAAGGTGCGGTAGGTGGAAATGCATGCGGTGTATTTTCAGTGTAATACTCATTCGGCCAAGCATCGTTTACATACGTTCTTGTATGTATATAAAATGCCTTCGCCTCGTCAGTCAAGTCCTTACCGCCAGGAGCTACCGTGCACCGCGCCCGTCAGTCGATTCTTGCCATTCTGCCCATCTTCATCCTGGTTTCGCTATCCGCCTGCAAACCGCAACCCACCGCGCCGCAGGGTGGTCCCGGCGGCGGCATGCCGCCACCGGAGGTCGAGGTGATCGAGGTCGCGCCGCGCAATGTTCCACGCACGCTGGAAGCCCCTGGGCGGATGCAGGCGGTGCGCACGGCCGAGGTGCGGGCTCGGGTCGAGGGCATACTGGAGCGCCGAACCTATACCGAAGGCAGCGAAGTCAAGGCCGGCGACGTGCTGTTCCGTATCGACGCACGCAGCCTGGCGGCCAATGTGGAAGCGGCCAGGGCGACCCTGGCGCGCGCCGAGGCGCAGAAACTGATCGCCGGCCAGAATCTGGAACGCATGCAGGCGCTGGTCGCCAGCAACGCGATCAGCAAGCAGGAGTTCGATCAAGCCATGGCGGCGAAAGCCCAGTCGAATGCCGATGTGGCGGCAGCCAAGGCGGCTTTGTCGAAGGCGGAGATCGATCTGGGTTACGCCACGGTGACCGCGCCGATTTCCGGGCGCATCGGCCGCGCGCTGGTGACTGAGGGCGCGCTGGTCGGCAAGGGCGAGGCGACAGCGCTGGCCAACATCGAACAATACGATCCGATCTGGGTGAACTTCGCGCAATCCAGCGCCGATTTCCTGAATCTGCGCGAAGCGATGCGCAGCGGCAGGATCAAGGCCAGCCAGGCACCGGTGAAGCTGGTGCTGGAAAACGGCCGCGAGTATCCGCATCCGGGCAAACTGTTGTTCAACGATCTGGCGGTCGATCCGGCGACCGGTTCGGTCGGCCTGCGCGCGGAATTCCCCAACCGGGAGCGCGACCTGCTGCCCGGGCAGTTCGTCACCGTGCGACTGCCAGTGGCATTGGCCGAAAATGTCATCGTCGTGCCGCAACGCGCGTTGCAGGTGTCTACGCAAGGCCAGTCCTTGCTGCTGGTTGGCGCGGACGGCACGGTGCTGGCGCAGCCGGTGAAGACCGGCGGTCTGTCCGGCGCCGACTGGATCATTACCGAGGGTTTGAAAGGTGGCGAGAAAGTCATCGTCAACGGCGCCCAGAAGGCCCGTCCGGGCATGCCGGTGACCGCCGTGACGGCGGCAGCCGCCAGGTAGGAGCCGAGCATGCTGCCGCGTTTCTTCATCGACCGCCCGATTTTTGCCTGGGTCATCGCACTCTCCATACTGCTGGCCGGGATTCTGGTCATGCCGAAGCTGCCGATATCGCAGTATCCGGAAGTCGCACCGCCGGCGCTGTCGATCACCGCCGTCTACCCCGGCGCCAGCGCGCAAGTGGTGGAGGATACGGTGACCACACTGATCGAACAGGAAATGAACGGGCTGGAGCGCCTGCTCTACCTTGAATCGAGCAGCGATGCCTCAGGCGTACTGACCCTGACACTGACCTTTGAATCCGGCACCAATCTGGATATCGCCTCGGTGGAAGCGCAGAACCGGGTCAAACGGGTCGAGGCGCGACTACCGGAAGAAGTGCGTCGGCAGGGCATCACGGTGGCCAAGTCGCGGCGCAACTTCCTGATGTTCCTGACCATCTACTCGCCCGACCAGAGCCGAGATGCCGTCGATCTGGGTAGTTTCACCACCGCCAACGTGCTGGAAAACCTGCGCCGCGTGCCGGGCGTCGGCGAGGCAACGCTGTTCGGTACCGAGTATGCAATGCGCATCTGGCTCGACCCGTTGAAGCTGGCCAGCTTCAACATGACGCCCGGTGAGGCAGTCAAAGCGGTGCAAGCGCAAAACGTGCAACTCGCGACCGGCGAACTCGGCCAGTTGCCGGCGCCAAGCGGCCAGGAATTCGCGGCAACGGTGGTCACTCAGGGCCGCTTGTCGACGCCAGAGCAGTTCGGCAACATTCTGTTGCGCACCGCCTCCAGCGGTGCGGCGGTGCGCCTCAAGGACGTGGCGCGCATCGAGCTCGGCGCCCAGGATTACAGCGTTCGGGCGCGCTTGAATGGCCGTCCCACGGCCGCGGTCGGCATCAAGCTGGCGCCCGATGGCAACGCGCTGGAGACGGCGGCGGCGGTCAAGGCGCGGATGACGGAACTGGCGAAATTCTTCCCTGAAGGCGTCAGTTGGGACGTGCCCTACGACACCTCGCGGTTCGTGGAAATCTCCATCAGGGAGGTTCTGATAACGCTGGCCGAAGCCTTTCTGCTGGTGTTTCTGGTGATGTGGCTGTTCCTGCAAAGCCTGCGCGCGGCAATCATCCCGACCATCGTGGTGCCGATTTCGTTGATCGGTACGCTGGTCGGCCTGTATCTGCTGGGCTATTCGATCAACGTGCTGACACTGTTCGCGATGGTGCTGGCGATCGGCATCGTTGTCGATGACGCCATCGTCGTGGTGGAAAACGTCGAGCGCATCATGACCAAGGAAGGTCTGGAAGCGCGCGAAGCCACCTCGAAGGCGATGGGCCAGATCTTCGGCGCGATCGTCGGCATCACTGTCGTGCTGTCGGCGGTGTTCGTGCCGATGGCCTTCTTCAGCGGCTCAGTCGGCGCGATCTACCGCCAGTTCGCGGTAACGCTGGTAATGACCATGGGCTTCTCCGCACTGCTCGCCATCACCCTGACGCCAGCCCTGTGCGCCACCCTGTTCAAGGGCATGACGCGCGAACAGATGGAACATCACAGCGGATTTTTCGGCTGGTTCACGCGGTTTTTCAACGGCACGACCAGGCATTACATGACCGGTGTCGGCGGCGTCGTGAAGCGGCCGCTGCGCACGCTGCTGCTGTTTCTGGCGATTGCCGGCGCGGCGATGATCCTGCTGCTGCGCATGCCGACCGGTTTCCTGCCGGACGAGGACCAGGGCTATCTGATCAGCATCGTGCAACTGCCCTCGGGCGCCACCCAGGAACGCACGCTGGAAGTGCTGTCCGGCATGGAGCAGTACTACCTGAAGCAGCCGGAAGTCGCCAAGGTGGTCGGTGTCGCCGGTTTCTCGTTCTTCGGCAAAGGCCAGGATGCGGCGATCGCCTTCGTCCGGCTGAAGGACTGGGATGAGCGTACCGGGCCTGACGATCATGCGCTGAAAGTGGTCCAGCGCGCCAACATGGCCTTGTTCAGTGTCAAGCAGGCGATGATCTTCGCGCTCAATCCACCGCCCATTCCGGAGCTGGCGGCGGTCGGCGGCTTCGATTTCCGCTTGCAGGATCGCGGCGGCCTGGGCCGGGAGAAACTGATGGAAGCGCGCAACATGGTGCTCGGCATGGCCTCGCAGGACGCGCGGCTGGCCGGCGTGCGGCCGGAGGGCAAGGAACCGGCGACGCAACTCCTGCTCGACATCGACCGACTCAAGGCCGGCAGCCTCGGCGTCGACATGGCGGAACTCAACCAGACCCTGGCGGTGGCCCTGGGCTCCGCCTACGTCAACGATTTCATACGCGATGGCCGGGTGTTGCGGGTGATGCTGCAAAACGATCCGGACGCGCGCGCCACCCCGGAAGGCCTGCTTAGTCTGCGCGTGCGCACCGCGCAGGGCGGCATGGTGGCGTTATCGGAAATCGCCACACCGCGCTGGGTGGTCGGCTCGCCCAAGCTGGATCGCTACAACGGCGTGCCGGCGATGAAGATCGCCGGATCGCCATCACCCGGCAGCAGTACCGGCGAGGCCATGCAGGCGATGCAGGACATCGCCGCCAAGCTGCCGCCCGGCATCGGCTACGAATGGTCCGGTACGTCTTACGAGGAACTCCTGTCCGGTGCGCAGGCGCCCATCCTGTTCGCGTTGTCGATCATCGTCGTGTTCATGTGTCTGGCCGCGCTGTACGAATCCTGGACAGTACCGCTTGCCGTGCTGTTGATCGTGCCAATGGGCGTATTCGGCGCGGTGCTGGCAGTGACCCTGCGCGATCTGCCGAACGACGTGTATTTCAAGGTGGGTCTGATCGCCATCATCGGCCTGTCGGCGAAGAACGCCATTCTGATCGTCGAATTCGCGCGACAACTGGAAGCGCAAGGCAAGGAGACGCTGGAGGCGGTGGTTGAAGCCTGCAAGCTGCGCTTCCGGCCGATCATCATGACCTCCATCGCCTTCATCCTCGGGGTGCTGCCGCTGGCCATTTCCAGCGGTGCCGGCGCCGCCAGCCGGCAAGCCATCGGCACCGGCGTGATGGGCGGCATGATCGCCGCCACAGTGCTGGCGGTATTCATCGTGCCAGTGCTCTATCTGGTGGTGCGACGCATCTTCCCCGGGCCGATTCGCTATCACGGCGCCGCCGTGCATGGAGACGACCATGCGTAACAGACTGATTCTTCTATGCGTACTGGCGTTGTCCGGCTGCGTGAATCTGCCGGAAATGAAGCCGCTGAAGACCGAACTGCCAAGCACCTGGGCTGCGGCAGAGGCCGCCCAACCGGCGGATAACATTGCCGCCGACTGGTGGAAAGCCTATCAGGACCCGGTGCTGGATGCGCTGATGGCGGAAGCGCTGCAATACAACCGCGACCTGCAATTGGCTGCCGCGCGGATCGAGGAAGCACGGGGCAATCTGGGAATGACGGACGCCAACCGCTATCCGGAAGCGCATCTTGACGGCAACGTCGGACGCTCGCGCGTGACCGGCAAGGGCAACATGCCCCCAGGCTCGGCACTGGTCAACAACAACTTCAGACTCAATCTGCAAGCCGCCTGGGAAATCGATCTCTGGGGTCGCTACCGCGAGGCCAGCGCCGCCGCGCGCGCCGATCTGCTGGCCTCGGAATATGCTCGCCAGGGCGTTCGAATCAGCCTGAGCGACAGCGTTGCGCAAAGCTATTTCAACCTCGCCGCCCTCGATGCCAGCCTCGAACTGACACAATCCACCCTGACCAACCGCCGCGCAGCGGTCGAACTGCAACGCCAGCGACTCCAGGCCGGCGCCAGTTCCGAATTGGTCTTGCGCCAAGCGGAAGCCGAACTGGCTGGAATCGAGGTCAACCTGGCGCAACTCCTCCAGCAGGCTCGCCAGCAGGAACTGGCGCTGGCGGTATTGCTGGGCCGTGAACCGCGTTCGATCATGGCGGACAAGGTCGCTCGCGGCATCGGTCTGTTCAGTCTCGCATTGCCACCCGCCGTGCCGGCCGGGCTGCCAGCCGATTTGCTCAAACGTCGCCCGGATTTACGCCAGGCGGAACAAAAGCTGCTTGCCAGTCAGGCTCGCATCCGTGAAACCGGCGCGGCGATCTATCCCAATCTGAGTCTGACCGCGAATCTCGGCAGTGAAAGCCGAGCCTTGTCCGATCTGTTTTCCAACCCGGCCAGTATCTGGGGTCTGGCCGCCGGTCTGACGCAGACGCTGTTCAATGCCGGACGCACCGAAGCGGCCGTTGAAGCCGCCAGTGCGCGACAGGATCAAGCCTTGCTCGCCTACGAGCTAGCGGTACAGGTCGCATTCAAGGAAACCCTGGATGCCTTGGTGGCGCATCGACAGGCCAGGGAAATCAGCGTCGCCGAAGCCACGCGCGTCAAGGCGCTACAGCGCGCGAACGAACTGGCCGAGCTGCGTTTTCGGCACGGCGTGTCGAACTATCTCGAAGCGCTCGACGCCCAGCGCAATCTGTTCCAGGCACAACAGGGCGGCATCGAAGCCCGGCGCGCGCAACTGGCCGCCACAGCGGATTTGATCAAGGCGATGGGTGGCGGCTGGCAGGATTGATTTTTAAGTCAATCGCAAACCAGCGCGGCTTGCCCGTGTCGAAAGCGTTCGGCCAGACGGGCACGGGTCAATGTCATGGCATCCAGACCGTGCTCGTTGCCGAACAGATACATCCCACCGGCGGGACTGATCCAGTTCAGGTACAGGGTGCGCACCTGTCCTGATGCGCGAAACAACACGCGGTCGCCAATGTTGAGGTGCGGCATCGGTAGCGGCATCCCCGTTTCCGGTGGCGGATCGAGCTCGATCGTCGAATAAGTCGGAGGATTCAGCACCGCCAGATCAGCGGCGCCTTCCACATCCGACGATTCCGCCAGACGCGTGATGCCGACTTCGGCTTGGTCGCGACAACGCAACCCTGCCCGCGCCACAGCCGCATGCATCATGGCCAGACGTTCGAACAGCGCATCGCGTTCCAGCGTCGACATGCCGACAACGGCGCATCCCGCCTGCAATCTGGACAGCAAGGTCGGCAGCATATGCAGCATTTTTTCGGTTTCGGCGCGTGAACCTTTGGGCGCCAGACTCCACAGCAAGGCATTCAAGGTATCCCACCCGCCCAACCAGTCGGCGTGCTGGTTACCCCGTGTCAAAAAGATGACAGTCAGAAACTGCGCCCAATGATGACGCAGAAATCCGCGCACCTCCTCGGGTGCGTCGTGTTCAAGCAGATAGCGGTCCATTTCGGACTGTATTCTCTGCAAGACGCTTTTTTCGATGCTTTGGGTCATGGACGGAAATCGCTTAACGAACTGCATGGCTATCGGCCAATACATTATCAACTTTAGCCTCAAGTACTTGGCACTTTGAGCCGATAGCGAAAGCTGTTACCCTTGAAGGGCTTTTCAGGGAGGATTCCCACGATGTACAGCTCGCAGAACCGTTTCAAGAAGCGTATTTTCCTGGCTTTGGCGACATTGCCTTTTCTTGGCGTGGTGGCCGCCTTCGGCATCGCTCCGGACACTGCCACCGACACCATGCCACGTGAAACCGTGGTTGAAACCCTGCAACTGCCGGCGTCGGAACCGACGGACAGCGGCGTCTTCGACTTTTGGCGCGAAGAGCGGATCGGTCGCGGCGAAACCCTTTCCAGCCTGTTGCAACGTCTCGGCATCAATGCCGAAGAGCGTCAAGCGTTCATGACCGCGGCGCGCCAATCCAGTTCGATCAGCGGCCTGACCCCCGGACGCAGCGTCCTGGCGCGGGTCAGCACCAGTGGTCGCTTGCTGCTGCTTCGCTATCTGGCCTCCGATACCACGCTGGTGAATATCGAACGCAGCGATGAAAGCTTTTACATCAGCGAGCAGGTCATTGATCTGGAGATGCGGCCGGTGATGCGTTCCGGAACCATCCAGGGCTCATTGTTCGGCGCTACCGACGCAGCCGACGTACCCGACCGGATTGCCTCCGAATTGGCTGAGGCTTTTTCCGGTGATATCGACTTTCACAAAGACTTGCGTCGCGGCGACAAGTTTTCGGTGGTGTACGAGGCATACTATTTTGATGGCCGCCTGATCAAGACCGGGCGCATGCTGGCCGCCGAATTCATCAATCAAGACCAATCCTATCAGGCCGTTTACTTCCAGGATCCGCAAGGGCGGGAAGGTTACTACAACGCCAAGGGCGAAAGTCTGAAGCGGGCGTTCCTGAAATCGCCGATGCCGTTTGACCGGATCTCTTCCGGATTTACGACCTCCCGGCTGCATCCTGTTCTGCGCACCTGGCGAGCACACAAGGGTGTCGACTACGCCGCACCCACCGGTACGCCAGTCCGCGCGGTCGCCGATTCGGTGGTCGGCTTTGCCGGTCGCCAGGGCGGATACGGCAATCTCGTGGTACTCCAGCACCAGGGTCCCTACAGCACCGCGTATGGTCATCTGTCCCGCTTCGGCAAGGGCATCAAGCGCGGCGCCAGAGTCAATCAAGGCCAGGTGATCGGCTATGTTGGCGCTACTGGCGTGGCGACCGGTCCGCATCTGCATTACGAGTTTCGTGTCAATGGCGAGCAGCGCAATCCACTGGCCATGAATCTGCCCACGGCGCAGCCTCTGGATAGGCGCTACCAGGCTCAGTTTGCAGTACATGCTCAGCCGCTGGTCGAAAGACTGTCGCTATTGCGCAACACCAACCTTTCGAAACTGGATTAATCCATTCGGGGCGCAAGCCCCGAAATGGATGAAAATACCCAGCGAAAACGGAATTTTGCGTCAGAGACTGCAGAAAGTCAGTTCAAAAGTCACGTCGCGATCGCAGGGCTTGGGTTTCTGAGCCGTATCCGGACTCAGCAGACGAATGTTCAGCGCGTATTTGTTGGCACTGACTTCCGGCGCACAAGGCGCATCCAGCGCTACTCTGAGCAGATGCGCAGAGCGTCCCCCCAGCATCAGTTGAAACATGCCTTGCACAGCGGTGTGCTTGCTGACATGACCGCTCTCGCGCAGTATTCTCAGCACCACATCCACCGCACTTTTGAGCGGTAGCAAAGGTGCAAGCCAAGCCATCAGATCGGCATTTCGTTGCGTTACCGACTGGCTCAGCCAGTAATGGTAAACCGGCAGATCGAAGCTGCAAGCACCACCCGGGATGCCCGCCCGCCCCTTTATACCCGCCAGCCATTCGTTATCTCTGACATGCTGACCGATCTTGCCGGTCATGGCATGAACATCTGTCAGTGCAGAGGAAATTCGGTAAAGGATGCCGTCCAGGCGGGTCGAGTCTACCGCCGGGTTGGCACGCAACGCCTCCAGGCTGGCTTTTTGGCGATCCAGTTCCTGAATCAGTTCGCTCTTCATCTCCGAGCGCGTGGTGACATCGACGATTTCGAAAATTCCCAGCAACGCGGCATGATGCGAACGCGCGTCATCCGCTCGAACGAAAAACAGAGCTTTGTCGAACAGGTCTTCGAGGCGCAACCAGGTGCGGATGCGCTCGCTCAGAGGGAATTCGTAGACAGTCACCGGGTCAATCCGACGAGTTAGATTAGCAATTCAGCGCAAGAGCTTGAATAGGAAGCGATTTTGCAGGATTGCCCCGGTGTAGTGCAATGAATTGTTTCAAGTCCTGTTCGAAATCCTTCCAGCCAGATCCAAATACCGCTGGTGGAGGAACTCAACTTGCCGTCTCAGCGCCTCCAGGTCACCTCGATTGTCGATCACATCATCGGCTATTCGCATCCGCGCAACCGGGCTTGCCTGGGCAGCCAGTATGGCTCTGGCCTGCTCTACGCCCACGCCAGGCCGGGCTGCAGTGCGAAAGAGTTGATCCGCTTCCGCGCAATCAACCACCGCGATTCGATTCAACAAAGGGCGATAGGCCGCCAGGTTCTCGGCCAGCAACGGCACGACCAACAAGGCATAGGGGCGCGTGACGCGGTTCAGGCGATGCAGTGATTCTGCCCGTATCAGGGGATGCAGAATGGATTCGAGTGATTTGCGCGCAGCAGGATCGGAAAATACCCGATCACGCATCGCCGCGCGATCCAATCCACCAGCACGACATGCGATCCCCCCCCCAAATTTCTCGATGAGCTCTGGCATCGCTGAACCATTCGGGCCAGTGAGCTGATGCGCGATGCAATCGGTATCGATCAATTCGGCGCCCAGATCGGCAAACATCCCGGCAACCGTACTCTTGCCGCTGCCGATTCCGCCGGTCAATCCAATGCAGTATGGCTGAAGCGTCATCCCAGCCAGACTTGCACCAAGCGCTCACCCCAGATCAGCGCGATCACGCCGCCAAGCGCCAACCAGGGGCCAAACGGCATCGGTGCGGCGCGATCCCGACCGGCAAACACGATGAATGAAATACCGATCAATGCACCCGCGAAACTGGCTGCCAGCACGATTGGCAACAACATCTTCCAACCCAGCCAGGCGCCCAGCGCAGCAAGCAGTTTGAAGTCGCCGAAACCCATGCCTTCCTTGCCGGTCAACAGTTTGAACAGGTGATAGATCAGCCACAGAGCCAGGTAACCCGCCACCGCGCCGATGACAGCCTCGTCAAGCGAGCAGAACATGCCATCGATATTGATCAGCAAACCGACCCACAGCAATGGCAAGGTGATGTTGTCAGGCAGCAACTGGGTATCGAAATCGATGAAGCTTAAGGCCACCAGACTCGCCAGCAACACCCAGACGAACAGCGTTTGCATACCGACACCCCAGCGCCAGGCGGCATAGCCGAACAGCAAACCGGTCAGCAGTTCGACCAACGGATAGCGTTTGGAGATCGGTGTGGCGCATTGCGAACAACGGCCGCGCAACGCCAACCAGCTCAATACGGGAATATTTTCATACCAGGCGATGGCGTGCTGGCAGACCGGGCAAGCTGAACGCGGCACAACCAGATTGTATGGCGCCACCGTCGAAAGCGTCCGACCGTCCAGCCAGGCACATTGCTCTTGCCATTCACGCTGCAACATCTGCGGCAAACGGTGAATCACGACGTTCAGAAAGCTACCAACCAACAGGCCCAGCAACGCGGCGAGCGCAGCGAACAGCACAGGCTGGGCAGCCAGCAATTCCAGCAATGCAGAAAAGGAGAAAGCCACAGCCAGGCCGGAAGTCAGACGACGGAACCCATCTTGAAGATCGGCAGATACATGGCAATGACGATACCGCCGATCAATGTACCCAGTATCACCATGATGAACGGCTCCATCAGGCTGGAGATGCCCGCCACAGCGTCATCGACTTCACGTTCATAGTAATCCGCCACTTTCGACAGCATGGAATCGAGCGCACCGGACTCCTCGCCGATGGCGACCATCTGGATCAGCATATTCGGAAATACCCCCGCCCCTTGCAGACACACAGCCAGACTGGAGCCGGTGGAGACCTGGGTCTTGATCTTCATCGTGGCTTCCATGAACACATTGTTGCCGGCCGCGCCGGCTACCGAGTCCAGCGCCTCGACCATCGGCACGCCGGCGGAAAACATCGAAGAAAAGGTCCGCGCCCAGCGTGACACAGTGGCCTTTTCGATCAGCGGCCCGAATACCGGCACTTTCAGAATCACCACATCCATCTTGTTGCGAAAAGCCGGCGATTCCTTCCAGAGGCGCAAGACGGCATAGACGGTGATCCCGATCGCCCCGAAGATGACATACCAATAATTGACGAACGCATCGGATATGGTCATGACCAACAGGGTCAACGCCGGCAGATCGGCGCCGGATTTACCGTAGAGATCCTTGAACGCGGGTATCACGAACAACATGATGCCGGCAGTGATGATGAAGGCCACGGTCAGAACGATGGCAGGATAGAACAATGCCGACTTGATCTTGCCCTGAATTGCCAGCATCTTTTCCTGATACGAAGCGATACGATCCAGCACGGTATCCAGAATGCCGGCCTGTTCGCCGGCATGCACCAGATTGCAATACAGGCCATCGAAGTACTTTGGATACTTGCGAAACGCAACGCTCATGCTCGATCCGGTTTCGACATCGCTCTTGATATCGCCAAGGAGCCGTTGCAAGGCGGGATTGGCATGGCTGCGCGCGGAGATATCGAACGCCTGCAGCAATGGCACACCCGCCTTGAGCATGGTCGAAAGTTGGCGGGTGAACAGTGCGATGTCCTTGGCAGTTATCTTGCCGCCGCGACTGAACAACCCCTGTTTGCTGACCTTGATGACATTGATGCCTTGACGCCGCAATGACTGCCTGACAAAGGCCTCTCCAGGCGCGAGCATCTCGCCCTTGATCTTTTTGCCGATCTTGTCGGTGCCCTCCCAGATATACGGGATCTGCTTGGTCGCTGATCCAGAAGCACGCGCCACCGCCATGGAGTTTTATCCTTTTGCAACTATTCGTTGGTCACGGCCAACACCTCTTCGAGAGAGGTTAGGCCCTGTTTGACTTTGAGCAAACCCGCTTCGCGCAAGTTAAGCACGCCATCGCGCTTGGCCTGCTCGGCAATATCCACAGCAGAACCATTCTTGAGAATGATGCGATTGATCTCTTCGCTGATCGGCATCACCTGATAGATGCCCAAGCGACCCTTGTAGCCGGTATGTTTGCAGACATCACAACCCACGGCGCCATAGGGCTGCCAGGAACCATCCAGATCCGCCTCGCTGAATCCGGCGTTGATCAGCGCTTCCGGGGGGATATCGATCGGCGTCTTGCATTGCGAACAAAGTTTGCGCCCGAGACGCTGCGCGGTGATCAATTGCACCGATGCCGCCACGTTGTAACTTGGAATACCCATATTGATCAGGCGGGTGAGTGTCGCCGGGGCATCGTTGGTGTGCAGCGTGGACAGGACCATGTGGCCGGTCTGCGCGGCTTTGATGGCGATATCGCCGGTGCCATGGTCACGAATCTCGCCGACCATGATGATGTCCGGATCCTGACGCAGAAAAGCCTTCATCGCGGCGGCAAAATCCAGACCGGCCTTGTCGTTGACGTTGACCTGATTGATGCCCGGCAACTGGATTTCGACCGGATCTTCGACAGTCGAGATATTGACCCCGGGTTTGTTCAGAATATTCAGACAGGCATAAAGCGAAACCGTCTTGCCGGAACCGGTCGGACCGGTGACCAGGACCATGCCATACGGACGCTGCACGGCATCGAGCAGCAGTTGCAACTGATCGGGCTCATAGCCGAGCTTTTCGATGCCCATCGTCGCGGAAGTGGAATCGAGAATACGCATGACGATCTTTTCGCCATAAATCGTCGGCAATGTTGAAACCCGGAAATCCACCGATTTGGATCGCGATAGAACCAGTTTCATGCGGCCATCCTGTGGCACGCGCTTCTCGGAGATGTCCAGTTTGGAAATGACCTTGATCCGCGATGCAATCTTGTCCTTGATCGCCAGCGGCGGTTGCGCCACCTCATAGAGCATGCCGTCCATCCGGTAACGAATGCGATAGCTCTTTTCGTATGGCTCGAAATGAATATCGGAAGCACCGCTGTTGATCGCATCAAGCAGCATTTTTTGCAGATACTTGACCACCGGCGCATCGTCGATATCGACAGCTGCGGCGGTATCGGCGGCATTCTGTGTCTCGTCATCACTGAACTCGAGGTTCAGATCCTCGGTCTCGATGGTTTTCAGGATGCTGTCTTCGGTCGCCTGACCAAAGCTGTCCAGCCAGCGCCCGAGTTTGTCGTCTTCAACCACCACCGGTTCGGCGGCCAGACTGGTCTGGAACTTGATGTCATCGAGCGCTTTGAGATTGCTCGGATCAGACACTGCGACGAACAGGCGATTGCCACGCAGGGTGATCGGCAACACGCGATGCTTGGTCAACAGTTTGGGATCAACGGAACCCTTGGGTATGACATTCGGATCAAGCGCATCCAGATTCAGCAGTGGCAGACCGAATGTAACCGAAGCAAATGCCGCAATCTGGTCGGCGCGGAAACGACGTGTGCGCAGCAGGCTGGCGATGAAAGTTTCACCCGAGCCGCGCGACTGGTTTTGCAGGCTTTCCCCTTCTTCGGGTGATAGCAGACCCTGGGTCACCATGGCCCTGCAAAGACCCGTAAGATTGGCGCCTACCGTAACTGCGACCATTGCTCCCTACTCTCCTTTGATTTTCGGCCATTTCGGAAAACCATATTGCCTTCCGTACGCAGAAATGTAAAGAAGCCTGACATCGCGTCAAGCACCGCAACCAGTCAGGTTTTCGGGAGACGTGGGCCGATTTTCGCGGTCTTGACCATACGCTCCTGAACTTGCACGACCTCCACCGGATAACCGGCGATCAGGACGCTGACCCCGGCTTCCGGCATGGCTTCAAGCTGTTCCAGCAGCAAACCGTTCAGCGTACGCGGTCCATCCAGCGGAAAATGCAACTTCAGCTTGCGATTCAACTCGCGCAGCGATGCCGCGCCATCGACCAGATAACTGCCATCAGGCTGCACATTACTGGCCGATTGGCCGCCTGGAAGGACTGCGGTGAACTCGCCGACGATCTCTTCCAGAATATCCTCGACCGTTACCAGGCCCAGCAATTCGCCGTACTCGTCAACCACCAGCCCGAGCGATTGTCGGGTGGCCTGAAACTGGGTCAGTTGGATATAAAGCGAGGTGCCGGAGGGAATAAAATACGGTTCACGCAACCAGCCACGAAAAGTCTCGATATCGAATTCTTCGTCCGGCCGCCGCGCCAGCGCGCGACGGACATGCAACATGCCGATGATATTGTTCGGTTCATCCTGATACACCGGCAGCCGAGCATGGTGGCTGGTACTGAGCTGGCGCAGGATCTCTTCGGGTTTGGAAGCGATATCGATTGCCTCGATCTGGCTGCGCGGCAGCATCGCGTCATCGACCCTGACATCTTCCAGATCGAACAGATTGGTCAGGATGCTGCGATGCTGGCTGGGCAACAACGCACCCGATTCCGCCAGCAAGATACGCAATTCCTCCACACCCATGCTGCGGTCCGAGGCGGCGCTGGGATTCAGGCGAAACAGCTTCAATTGCGCCTGGACGAACAGGTTCACGAACCAGATCACCGGCCGCAACAGACTGGCCAGCAAGGTCAACGGATAACTGACCACCGGCGAGATGCGCTCCGGCCAAGACGCGCCGATCACTTTCGGCGTGACTTCCGAGAACACCAGGATCAGGAAGGTGACCGTCAAGGTGCCCAGCGTCAACGCCAATTCGCTTTCACCGAACAGACGAAAAGTGATCACCGTGACCAAGGCCGCAGCTGCCGAATTGACCAGATTGTTGCCGATCAGTATCGTCGACAGCAACTTGTCGGTCTTGGCCAACAGCTTTTCCGCGAGTTGCGCGCCGCGATGACCAGCCTTAGACAGCGTTTTCAGGCGGTAGCGGTTGACCGCCATCATGCTGGTTTCGGAACCGGAAAAGAAAGCGGACAAGACCAGCAAAACAACCAAGGCGCCAAGCAGCGCCTCTAAGGGTATGGCATCCAAACGAGTCGGGCGGAAGTCGTGACGGCCCGAGTTTAGCAGCAGTGCATGAAAACGATCTATCGCTCGAACAGTGCGATGCTTTCGACATGCGCGGTATGCGGAAACATATTGGCAACCCCCGCCGCCTTCAGCCGATAAGATTTCTGATGCACCAGCACCGCAGCATCACGCGCCAGGGTAGCCGGATTGCACGAGACGTAGACGATGCGGTTCGGCGCGGCAGCGGGCGAATCTCCATCCGGCAGTGATTTGACCAATTCGATGGCGCCATCTCGCGGCGGATCGATCAGCAATTTGTCGAAACCGCCCAGTTCGGCATAACTTTCCGGCGTCATCTCAAACAAATTGGCCACCCGGAACTCGCATGCTCCAGCCAGCCCATTGCCCGCCGCGTTTTCAAGCGCGCGCGCAACCAGTCCCTGGCTGCCTTCGATGCCGACGACATTGGCGCCGCGTCGGGCGATGGGCAGACTGAAATTTCCCAGGCCGCAGAAGAAATCGGCGATCCGCTCGCCCGGGCGCACATCGAGCAATCGCATGGCCCGCCGGATAAGCATGCGATTGATGCCGTGATTGACCTGGGTGAATTCGGTCGGTCGGAATGGCATGTCCAGATTGAATTCAGGCAGCGAATAAGCCAGCGCCGGGGTATCCAGCGGATGAAACGGAAAGGCGGTATCCGGCCCTTTCGGCTGCAACCAGAACTGGATGCCATGCAGGTCGGCGAAATCGCGCAGCAGGGCTTCATCTTCGGCATTGATCGGATCCATGATCCGCAACACCAGAACAGACAGCGTCTCGCCCGCCGCCAGTTCGATCTGCGGCAGTCGATCGCGAATCGACAGACTGGCCACCAGTTCGCGCAACCTGGGCAGCAACGCCGAGATCTTCGGCGGCAACACCTCGCAACTGGTCATGTCGGCGACATAACTGCTGCGCCGCTCATGAAAGCCAACCAGCACGCCGCCCTTCTTCGCCACAAATCGCACCGACAGACGGGCGCGCGTACGATAGCCCCAGGTCGGCCCGTGGATCGGCGGCAGAATGGATTCCGGCCGCACCTTGCCGATATGCTTGAAGCAATCCTCCAGCACCCGCTGCTTGGCCGCGACTTGCGCCGCCTCGTCCAGATGCTGATGCGTGCAGCCGCCGCAAATGCCGAACCAGACGCACTTGGGCGCCACCCGGTAGGGGCTGGGCTTGAGGATCTGCGTGACCTGCGCCTGTTCGAATTCAGGCTTCTTGCGGTAGCTGGAGGCCATAACGATTTCGCCGGTCAACGCGCCATCGACAAAGATCGTCTTGCCGTCGCGACGGCCGATGCCCTTGCCTTCATGGTCCAGCGATTCGATATGCAGCGGCTGCATGGCGGCGGCGCGCGCCGCCTGCTTGAGGCTATCGGTGTCGCTCATGCCGGCCACGCCTCGAGAAACTCGAACCAGTGATCGGCGCCGATTTCCTCCAGCGCTGCCCGTACCACGGCAATTTCCTGGTCGTACTGAGCGGCGGTCAGCACCCCGCGCATCTTCTGGAAACGCAGGAACACCAGATAAGTGTTCACCACATCGGTCTCGCAATAATCGCGGATCGCGGCGTGTTCACCGCGCTGAAAAGCGTCCCACACCGCACTGCCATCCATGCCCAGTTTGCCGGGAAAACCATATAGCTTGGCCAGCGCATCCAGCGGCGCATTGGCGCGCGCCTGGAACATCGCCAATACATCCATCAGATCAAGATGACGCGTGTGATAGCGATTCAGGTAATTGTTGTATTTGAAATCGCGGTCGTCATCCCCCCAATCCCAATAGCGCGGCGCACTGACGCCATGCAGCATGGCGCGGTAATGCAGCACCGGCAGATCGAAACCGCCACCGTTCCAGGACACGATTTGCGGCGTGTATTTCTCGATGCCGTCAAAAAAGCGCTGCAGCATCTCCGCCTCGCTGGTCTCGGGATGCGCCAGCGACCAGACCTTGAACGTCTTCTCGGTGCGCAACACACAGGATATGGTGACCACGCGCTGCAGATAATGCGGCAGGAAGTCGGAGCCACCCGTCTGTTGACGACGCATCAACATGCCCATCTCGGCCACCTCATGATCGCTGGCCTCCGAGCCGACGTTATGCAGACGGCGCAAGCCGTCGATATCCGGGATGGTTTCTATGTCGAAAATAAGTACAGGTTTCATGGAAGGCCAGGTTGGATTCGGGAAATGGTTCGGAAGCGGCTAAAATCCAAACGATTTTAGCCGTTTTCCCGAACCAGACCGATGTGCACCACACCCAACGAATCGACACCAACCGCAGACAACCGGTCGCGTTGGCATTGCGTCGAAGCTTCGAACTGGCTGGCGACTGCGCTGGACTGGGTCAATCGAAGCGCCGCCGAAGCATTGGCGGCAAGAAACGCATTCCATCTCGTGCTGGCCGGCGGCAGCACGCCTGAAAAGCTCTACCGCGCCCTTGCCGATCAACAACGGGACTGGTCACGCTGGCACATCTGGTTTGGCGACGAACGCTGTCTGGCGGATCATGACCCGCAACGCAACAGTCGCATGGCAGCCCTGGGCTGGCTGGATCGAGTCGCGATACCGCGCGACAACATCCATGCCATTCCCGCCGAACTCGGTGCCACGCAAGCAGCGAAGGCTTATGCGGACACCCTGCGCGAAGTTGGAACATTCGATCTGGTGCTGCTGGGTCTGGGTCAGGATGGACATACCGCCAGTCTGTTTCCCGGTCACCGCTGGGGCGTAGAGTCCGACGCGCCCGACGCGCTGGCGGTGTTCGATGCGCCCAAACCACCGCCGCAACGGGTGACACTTTCAGCGCGGCGTTTATCGGATGCGCGTTGTGTGTTATTTCTGGTCACCGGCGTTGACAAACGCCCCGCACTGAACAATTGGCAAACGGGAATGTCCATTCCCGCAGCCGCCATCCATCCGGATGGCGGCACAGATTTACTAATGGATACGGACGCCTGTCCGCCAGGAGAACCAATATGAAAAAAACTTTGCTTGTTGTTGCGCTGCTCGCCGCTCAAACAGCTTATGCGCAGGAAGAGCGCTCCAGCACCGCGGCGGATCAGACCGCTCTGGCGGTCACCATCTATAATGGCGATCTGGCGTTGGTCAAGGATGCGCGGAAAGTTCGGGTGAACGGCGGCGACAACCGGCTCGCCTGGCGCGATGTTTCGGCTCAAATGCAACCCGAAACCGCCTTGTTGCGCAGCACCGATGGCAGAAGACTGACGCTGCTGGAACAGAATTTCGACTTTGATCTGCTGACACCGCAGAAACTGCTGGAAAAATCGGTCGGTGAATCGGTGCGGGTTTACCGCACCCAGCCGATCACCGGTGTGGAGTACATGGAATTCGCCACGATTATGGCCGCCAACGAAGGCGTCGTGCTGCAATTCAAGGACCGCGTCGAAACCGGCATTCCAGGCCGCATCGGCTTTGCCACCGTGCCTGCTTCGTTACGGGACCGTCCGACGCTGTCGATGCAGTTCAGTACCGATGTGCCGGTCAGCGGCTTTCTCAACACCAATCCGTTGGCCGACACCGGCATGGAGTTGAGTTATTTGACAGGCGGACTCGGCTGGAAAGCCGATTACGTCGCCGAACTCTCGGCCAAGGAAGACAGCATCGATCTGAATGGTTGGGTAACACTGACCAATTCCAGTGGTACGGCCTACCCGAATGCACGTCTGCAACTGGTTGCCGGGGAAGTCAACCGCACCCAACCTGAAAGTGCGCGCGGTCAGGTGATGATGAAAGCCATGGCGATGGCTGATGCCGCGCCGCAAATGCAGGAAGAAAGCCTGTTCGAATACCATCTGTACACTCTGAACCGCCTGACTACGCTGCTCGACAAGCAAACCAAACAGGTCGCCCTGCTCTCCGCGCAAAACGTCAAAACCGACAAGGAGTTTCGCTTTCAGGGTGCCAACTGGTATTACGGCGGTCAGTATGGCGAACTGGGCAGCAAACTGAAACCCAGCGTGTTCATGGAATTCAGCAACACCGGCGACAACCTCGGCGTCCCGCTGCCCAAGGGCATCGTGCGGGTGTACAAAAAGGACAGCGCCGGACGCGCCCAGTTCATCGGCGAGGACCGCATCGACCATACCGCCAAGGGTGAATTGATCAAACTTAAACTGGGCGAAGCATTCGACATCACCGCCGACAAGAAACAAACCGATTATCAGAAAATCGCCGCCGGCTTCAATAATCGTGGGGGTGTCATCGAAACGGCCTACGTCATGGAAATTCGCAACGCCAAAAACGAAGCGATCACCGTCAACGTGATCGAGCCCATGTCAGGCGAATGGCAAATCGTCCAGGAAAGCCTGCCCCACAAGAAAGAGGCCGCCCACACCGCGGTTTGGAAAGTACACGTTCCGGCTGAAGGCAAGACCACGTTGACCTGGCGCGTGCGGTCAAAATATTGATAGCTGAACCCGCATGTCCCACGAGGCAATTGTCGCGGCGCTCGGCGAACCCGGCTGGAGCATCACGCCGGATTATCTGTGTGTCGCCGAAGTTGCCGCGTTGCGCGATGAATGCCTCTCCGCTTACGCCAGAGGCGCTTTTCACCGTGCCGGAGTCGGCAAGGGCGTGGCGGAGATACGCGCGGAGATACGCGGCGATCAGGTGTTCTGGATCGAAGCGGAAAATGCCGGCACGGCTTTGCAAGCACTGCTGGCAAAGCTGGAGGACTTGCGACAGGCGGTCAACCGTAACTTGTTTCTGGGATTGTTCGACATCGAGTTGCATTTCGCCGCCTATCCTCCCGGAGCGGGCTACCGGCGACATCTGGATCGTTTCCAGGACGACGATCGACGAACGCTCACCGTGATCCTTTACCTCAACGAAAACTGGATGCCGGAGGATGGCGGTCGCTTGCGTTTCTGGCCGGCCGAAGTCGGTCCCGCGCTGGAATTCCTGCCATCAGGCGGCACACTGGTGGCTTTTCTGTCTGATCGATTCTGGCATGAAGTCACTCCCGCAAACCGCCAAAGATTAAGCCTGACAGGCTGGTTCAGACGACGCTGAGTGGCAATGCTCAGACAAAAAAAGCCCCGCCGAAGCGGGGCTTTTTAGCGGCTGAACAGAAGCTTACTTGTATAGCGTGGTGGCTTCGGTTTCCATCACCGGACGCGAACGCAGATCGCTGCTCATGATCACGGTAAAGCGGTGATCAGAAGGCGCGATTGCCTTGGCATTGACTCTCCACTCGGCTTTTTCGCCCGGCTCCAGTTTCGGCAGCGGCGCGAATTCCATGCGGTTGCCGCTGGTTACCAGCGCGGTAGCACCTTCGCCAGAGACGAACTGCATGGCTTTCTCGAGTTCGGCAACGATACGCACGTTGATGTCGGTCGCGGTACCCTGATTGGTGGCGGTGATGACATAAGTCGTGGTTTCACCGATTTCGATCGGATCGCTCAAGTCGACCACTTCCAGCAGAACGGCGGGGATGCCGATGATGGCCGTCTTGGCGGCGGCGGTGGAATCGGCGGCGCAATAAGCGGTCGCGCGCGTTGCCGTTTCGATGCTGCCAACAGACTGAGGTTGCAGACTGACCTTGATGGTCTTCGATTGTTTCGGGGCCAGTTCCGGCAAATTCCAGACCACGCGACCAGCATCAACGACACCATTGTCGGAAACGCTGGCGACGCTTGCGCCGGACGGCAAGGTTTCTTCGACAACCAGATTGCGCGCCACTGCATCGCCGGTATTGGTCACCGTGATGTCGTAGTCCAGGCTGCGGCCAAGCAGCACAACACCGGAGGCCTTCTTGGAAACCTGCAGAGCCGGTTCGGTGACACGTGTCGTGGCGGAGGCGCTGGCCTGCATCGCGGGCTCGGCGGCGGCGGTCGGGTTGAAGGTATAGACGCCGGGTTTGGCGGCCATGACCGAGGTGGAGAATTCCTTGACCGAACCCGCGCTCAGGTCACCGGCATCAAATTTCGCCTCGCCAGTTTGCATGCTGACGCCTTCCGGCAGGGATTGCGCCAACATGGCATTACGCGCCACGCCCGTACCGGTATTGGAAACGGAATATTTCAGCGGAATCGCATCGCAACGCATGACTTCGGCAGGCGCGCTGGCTTTCAGGAGCAGTTCCGGCTTGACCACATTGAAGGCCATGCAGGAGGCCTGATCATAGCTGCCCGACAAGCAGTTGCGCGCAATTGCGGTATCGGTGATCTGGCCGTTGACATTGATGATGCGCGATGCGTTGGCGTCGAGTTCACCCAGTTTCCAGCGCAACAGCGTAGCGCTGACGCGTTCGGCATCGGGATTGGAGCCCAGCAGCTTGAAGTTGCTGCTGCAAACGTCCTGAATGACCACATCGTTCAAGGCATTGGGGGTCAGGTTGGTCGCCTTGATATCGTAGCTGAACGGTTGTCCGGCAACGATTTCCGAAGGCGCCATGCGTTCAATCATCAAGGCGCTGGTCGAACGAACACCGGTCGGAATGTACATCACGGAATCAACGGTGCGGCTCACGACGGGCGCGACGACTGCCACCGGCGCGGGCGCGACCACGGGAGCGGGCGCTACAACAACGGGAGCGGGTGCTGCAACAACCGGGGCGGGCGGCACAACAACGGGGGCCGGCGCCGCGACAGGCTTGGGAGCCGGCTGACATGACGGATCAAGGATTCCCTTGCCGGGACAACCTATCGATCCGGTGATTTCCGCGCCGGTGGTGATACCCGTAGGGCTGGCCGGATTGGCCGGATTATAGTAGGGACCAGGTTGCGCCTGGACCTGGGCGATACCGACGCTGAACAGCGCGCCAACAAGGGTGGCAATGACTTTGCGTTGCATAAAAAACTCCTTGGACAAAATGAATGAATGCAATTTTCTTATCGTTCAAAATTCAGCGATTCCCGGAACAGGGCATCAGAGTTCTTAAGGATAATGGTTCCATGTGTGTAATCCAGCACCGAGGCTTCGACCCACAAACGAATTTGCCGGTTGACGCTTTCACGCGACACCCCGACCAGGTTTCCCAGCTCTTCTTGCGACAATTTGAGGCCGATCGCGATACCGGAGCTAGTCAGTTTTCCGTATTGTTGACCGAGATTGATCAGGATACGGGCCAGACGTGCCGGCAGATTGAGAAAGCTGAGATTGCCGACCAGGTCGTTGGTCGCTCGTAAACGTTGCGACAATCCGGAGAGCAGTTTCAAGGCGACATGCGGGTTGCGCTCCAGAAACGGCAGAAAATCGCGCCGCCAGAGACCCAGCATGGTACAGGCGTCCATTGCGGTAACGGTGGCGCTTCGCACATCACCGTCGAACAGGGCCATTTCGCCCATCACATCACCCGGCTCGAGGATGCTGAGAATCGCCTCCTTGCCATCTGACGAGGTCAGACTGACCTTGACTCGTCCTTCCAGCAAAATCAGTAGATGATCACCCTCTTCGCCAACCTGGAAAATAATATGTTTGGCAGGATGCTGAACAACACAGCCCAGCTGAATGATGGCATGAGCATCCTCATCACTCAGTACGGAAAACAGTACGCTGTGTTGTCTGAGCTGTTCAATATCCACAGCCGTTTCCTTATTGAAGCTCCCCTTGGGGTCCGCACGACGCTGAAACTGACTCATACCCTGTTGGTCTCATTCAGAATAGGGAGAACTATCTTCATGTCGCATTGTATGCACACCAGACTGCCTCAATCTGTGCGTTTCCACACACACGAAGCTTCACTCGCTTGCCGCGCCTAAAAACGTCCGGAGTAACACAAAAAACAACAGCAAAGTCACCGTTACCAGCGTAAGCACTTTGAACACCACGCCCCACCTGCGGGCTCCGCCGGCACGCGCCTGATGCGAACGCTTGATGTCTCTTGAGAATGCAGGTGGCGCGAGTTTGATAATTGCCTTGACCGCGTCCTCTCCTTGCAACATGGCTGTTACCAGACCCGACGGCGTCAACCAGGTCAACATCCATTGTTTGCCATCGAAACCACCCGTATCGAGCTTCAGGTGATCGCACTGAATGGTGAAATGATGTTCTTTACCATAGACCACCAGCATGGAATCTTCAAAATACGCACGCGCTTTGATGCCACTCGGGGGGATGCCCGGGCCATACATCAGTACTTTTAATTCGGGGATCGGTAGAGTCATGTATGAATCAGTTGCAACACTTTCTTAACAAAATCATCTCAAGTCTAACTTGAATGGGTCGCCGAACCGCTTGAGCTAGAATATTCACTTCTATCTAAGCACTCCCAGCATGAAATCACAAATTCTTGACATATTTAATCGTCGCCATGCCTGCCATTTGTTTCAAGCTGGCCGAGTGCTGGCCGAGGATGACCTGAATTTCATCCTTGAAGCGGGTCGCTTGTCTCCGTCTTCGTTTGGCCTGGAACCCTGGAAATTCATGGTAGTCACCAAGCCCCATGAAAAACTTGCTTTGCAAGCCGCCTGTTTTCAACAACCACAGGTAGGAACCGCCAGCGTGGTCATCGTGGTGCTCGCCAAGTTGGCGGACATGCATCCGGATTCCGACTATCTGCGTCGCCTGATGGCACGGGAGTATCCCGGAGATGCACTTGAGGGCGCGTTGAAGAACTATCGTGGATTCCACGCGGCCACCGATGTCAAAGCCTGGTGTGACAACCAGTGTCATATCGCCGCGGCCAACATGATGACGGCAGCGACCGGAGCCGGCATCGATTCCTGCGCGATCGGCGGATTTGTCGCAGCGGATGTGCTGAACCTGCTCGAAATCGATCCATCACGGCAGTTCCCCTCGCTGATACTGGCATTCGGCTATTGCGCGCAATCTCCAGGTGAAAAGCAACGTTTGCCGATTCAGGAACTGGTCGAGTATCGCTGAATTACCGACATGACCTTCAACATATGTCCGCGCAGCATGTGGATCGCTCTGGGTTGGTTGCTGGCGTTAAGCGTGATTTACCTCTCGTTGTCTCCTCTCCCCCCCAACAGCGGGCTCGAACACGGTGACAAATTTGGTCACCTCGCCGCCTATGCAACGCTGATGGCATGGTGGCATCAGATTGATCGCAATGCCTATCGCCTGGCGCTGATCTTCATTGTGATGGGACTGACCCTGGAAATCTTGCAGCACCTCAGCGGATTTCGTCAGGGCGATATTTTCGACATGGCTGCGAACACTCTGGGAGTCGGCATCGGCTGGTTGCTCGGACGTTCTGCATTGAGGTGGAGCGCCGACAAGCTGACGCCATGAATGTCCAGTACGAGGCTGGCCAGGTACTGGCCGAAAGTGAAATCAACGCCAAACTCGCAGGCGCGGCGAGGCTTTGGGAGTATTGGCAAGCGAATTGTCAAACAAACCGGATGACCCTGGCGGATGCCCCGCACTCGCCAATCAACTCAGCCGGAATTCCCGATCGTCCAACGCTCGCCGCCCCGTCAGACATGCCACGCCGGCAGTTGAATGGTCCCGAAAATCATGCCGCATTGATCCATGCACTGGCACACATCGAGTTCAATGCCATCAATCTGGCGCTGGATGCCGTGCAGCGGTTTGTCGGCTTGCCGCAGGCGTTTTATGGCGACTGGCTGCGCGTCACCGCCGAGGAGGCCAGCCACTTCGCCCTGCTGCGTAATCATTTACGGAGTCTGGGCAAGGACTATGGCGACTATCCGGCGCATGCCGGACTGTGGGAAATGGCCGAGAAAACGGCGCATGACCCGCTCGCCCGGATGGCGCTGGTGCCGCGCCTGCTGGAAGCGCGCGGCCTCGACGTGACGCCGGATATCCAGCGCAAGTTGCGTGGCTATGGCGATGCGGCCGGGGCGGACATCCTGAATATCATCCTGCGCGACGAAATCGGCCATGTCGCCGCTGGCGACCGCTGGTTCCGTTTTCTGTGCGCGCAGCGAGGACTGGAAGCCGAAACAGCGTTTCAGATGCTGCTCGCCACTCCGGGCATACCGCGCCCGCGCCGCCCCTTCAACGAAACCGCGCGGCTTGCTGCCGGCTTCAGCGCAGCCGAACTGGCACTGCTCGATCCGGAAAGGAAAGCGGGAAACACGGACATGCATGTCGGCAATTCAGCTTGCCCCGAGGGGGCCGCAAGGGCATAATCGCGCCCCATTTTGCAGTTTTATTTCCTTTATATTTCATTGATTTAGGGGGAATGGGCATGTCTCACCCGACGGCCTCGTCTCTTCTCACCCAAACCAGCCCGGCCCTGCCCATAGACTGGTACTTCGATCCGAAGATTTATGCGCTGGAACAGGAACTGCTGTTCAAGCACGGCGCCAACTACGTCGGTCACGAACTGATGACCCCGAATACAGGCGATTTCAACGTGCTGGACTGGCTGCATGGTGGCGGCAAGATGCTGGTCAACAACAGCAATGCCGACGGCAAGCGCATCGAGCTGCTGTCCAACGTCTGCCGGCATCGCCAGGCGCAGATGTTGCAGGGGCGCGGCAATGCTCAGCACATCGTCTGCCCGTTCCACCGCTGGACTTACGATACGCAAGGCCAGTTGATGGGGGCGCCGCATTTTCCCGACAATCCCTGTCTGCACCTGCACAAGACTTCGCTGACCGACTGGAACGGATTGCTGTTTGCCGGTCCACGCGACATCCACAGCGATCTGTCCAGGCTGGGTGTTGCCGCCGAGATGGATTTCAGCGGCTTCGTCTACGACAGCACGCAAATCACCGAATACAAGTTCAACTGGAAGACCTTCATCGAGGTCTATCTGGAGGACTATCACGTCGTACCGTACCACCCCGGGCTGGGGAATTTCGTCAATTGCGACGAACTGAAATGGGAATACGGCGAGATGTACTCAGTGCAGACCGTCGGCGTGCAAGATCATCTCGCCACCCCTGGCAGCGCGGTCTACAACCGCTGGCACCAGCAGGTGAAACGCTATCGCGACGGCAAGGATCCGGCTCACGGTGCAATCTGGCTGACCTACTACCCGGCTCTGATGGTGGAGTGGTATCCGCATACGCTGGTTGTCAGCAACATCATTCCGACCGGCATCGATTCCTGCCTCAACGTGGTCGAGTTCTATTACCCGGAAGACATCGCGCTGTTCGAACGCGAGTTCGTCGAGGCGGAACAAGCCGCCTATCGCGAGACCGCAGTCGAGGACGATGACATCTGCTACGGCATGCAAAAGGGCCGCAAGGCGCTTTACGAGCAGGGGCTCAGCCAGGCCGGTCCGTATCAGTCGCCGATGGAAGACGGCATGGTGCACTTTCACGAGTGGCTGCGGCGGATGATCGAGCCGCGGCTTTAGTCTGCGGCAACCATCGGCCGCACACATGACTTACGCCGCCATACTTTCCGCACCCTTCGGCGCGCTCGGCGTGCGCATCGAGGATGCCACGCTGACGGCGCTGGAGTTCCTGCCGCCCGGCACCCGGCCCAGCGCCTCGACCGACCCATTGGTCATGCAACTGCAAGCCGAACTGACCGCCTACTATGTCGACCCCGGCCATGTCTTCCACTTGCCGATGACGCCGCGGGGAAGCCCGTTCCGGCAACAGGTCTGGCATGCCTTGTGTGAAATTTCCGCCGGCACAACGCGAACCTATGGCGACATCGCTCGACTGATCGGCAGCGCCCCGCGCGCCGTCGGACAGGCGGTGGGCGACAACCCTTTTCCGATCCTGATCCCCTGTCATCGGGTGATTGCCGCCGACGGCGGCCTGGGTGGCTTCATGCACAGCCGCACCGGCTATTCGCAGGACATCAAACGCTGGTTGCTGCGGCACGAGCATGTCCTCTGAGACGGACTTCATACCGGAACTGGACCGTTTCTGCGATGCGCTCTGGCTGGAAGATGGCCTGGCGGCGCGTTCGCTGGAAAGTTATCGGCGCGACCTGACGCAGTTGTTCGCCTGGCTGCAGGCGCTGGACATCGCGCCGGATCAGGCGGCGCGCGGCGATATCGAACGTTTTCTGGCGCATCGCACCTTCGACGAGAAAATCGCCGCGCGCAGCCTGGCGCGCCAGCTCACCGCGATCAAGCGCTATCAACGCTGGCTGCTGCGCGAGGGGCGCCGCGACGACGATCCGACCCTGACGGTGGCCGCGCCGCGCCTACCTAGGCCACTGCCAAAAAGTCTGTCGGAGCGCGATGTCGAAGCGCTAATCAACGCACCGGATGTAGCAACGCCGCTGGGACTACGTGACCGCGCCATGCTGGAGGCGCTGTATGCCGCCGGTTTCCGGGTTTCCGAACTGGTCGGCCTGCCGCTCGCGGCAGTCAGCCTGAGCGATGGCATCGTGCGCGTTCTCGGCAAGGGCAGCAAGGAGCGACTGGTGCCGCTGGGCGAGGATGCGCAGGAATGGATCAAGCGCTACTCCGAACAAGCCCGTCCGGTGTTACTGAAAGGCCGGGTCAGCGAAGCGCTGTTCGTTACCGAACGCGGCGCGGCGATGTCACGGCAGATGTTCTGGTACCTGATCAAGCGTCACGCGAAAACCGCCGCCATCCAGACCGTGCTGTCGCCGCACACGCTGCGGCACGCTTTCGCCACGCACTTGCTCAATCACGGCGCCGATCTGCGTGTGGTGCAGATGTTGCTGGGGCACGCCGATATTGCCACCACCCAGATCTACACCCATGTGGCAAGGGAACGCCTCAAGGCGTTGCACGCCAAACACCATCCGCGCGGCTGATTACGCCTGATCGGCGCGCAGGCAGGTCACGAAGTGATAGCCCAGACCCTCCGGGCTGATGTTGACTGTCCGCTCGACTTCACGCCAGGCGCCGGGCTCAAGCTCGGGGAAATGCGCATCGCCGACATAATCGGCCTGGATTTCGGTGAGGTACAGGCGATCCGCGCGCGGCAGGGCTTGGACATACAACTCCGCACCTCCGACGAAAAAGATTTCCGGATCTTCGCCGCACGCCGCGATTGCCGCGTCGATCGAGGTCGCGGAGATGCAGCCTTCAACGTGGTAAGCGGCATTGCGTGTCACGATAACCGTGGTGCGTCCAGGCAAGGGTTTACCGATCGACTCGTAGGTTTTACGCCCCATGATCAGGTGATGACCCATGGTCAGCGCCTTGAAATGCTGAAGATCGGCCGGCAGACGCCAGGGCAGCGTGTTGTTGATGCCGATCACGCGATTGCGCGCCATGGCGACGATGACGTTGATATTCGACATCGCTTTAGACGGCTACCGGCGCCTTGATGGCGGGATGCGGATCGTAGTTTTCCAGCGTGAAATCGGCATAGCTGAAGCTGAAGATGTCGGTCACCGCCGGGTTGAGCCGCATGCTGGGCAGTGGTCGCGGAGCGCGACCGAGTTGCAACTTCACCTGCTCGACATGATTCAGATAGATGTGGGCGTCACCCAGTGTGTGCACAAAGTCGCCCGGCTTCAGGCCGGTGGCCTGCGCCATCATCATGGTCAACAGGGCATAGCTGGCGATATTGAACGGCACTCCGAGAAAAATATCCGCGCTGCGCTGGTAAAGTTGACAGGACAACCTGCCGTCGGCGACATAAAACTGGAAAAACGCATGGCATGGCGGCAGTTTCATGTTCTGGATTTCGCCGACATTCCATGCCGAAACGATGATGCGGCGCGAATCCGGATTGCTTTTCAGGGTTTCGACGACATCGCCAATCTGGTCGATATGACGACCATCGGCGGTTGGCCAACTACGCCATTGATAGCCGTAGATCGGCCCCAGATCGCCATCGGCGTCGGCCCATTCATCCCAGATCGAAACGCCGTTGGCCTTCAGGTAGGCGATATTGGTATCGCCCTGCAGGAACCACAACAGTTCGTGGATGATGGATTTCAGATGCACCTTCTTGGTGGTCAGCAGCGGAAACCCCTGCCCCAGGTCGAAACGCATCTGGTAGCCGAACACCGAAAGCGTACCGGTGCCGGTGCGATCGGATTTTTGCACGCCATGCGCCAGCACATGCTCGAGTAGATCAAGATATTGCCGCATCAGGCGCCTTCCTTAAGGAGATGCTGATAGACCAGATTCATGATGATCAAGCGTTGAGATTGCGCCAACTCGCCGAATTGCAAGCCGAACACATGCATGCGCTTGCCCTGTTCATCGTCCTCTTCGCCAACCGCGCGGATCACCGCCGGGGTTTTTACGTATTCCTCCATATCGCCCAGCATCACCTTGAACGACAACCAGATGCTCTGATCCTTTTCGGCGATTTTGCTCGGCGAAACCATCCGCGCCCCGCCGACGCTGAGATCGATGATCTTGCCGGCGCCGATCTGGCGACCCGCCTCGGATTCATGGACCGCGACGATGATGCTGGCTGGTGCCCGCATCGCCTTGCGGATGCGCATGGCCTGGACGCTGTCGGGATAGGACAGATGCAGATAGGGAAACGGCTGCAACTGGGATTTCAGGATGCGGGCCTTGAAGGCGCAGACATTGAGGCCGGAAAACGCCCGCACCAGATAGGTCTGGCCATCACGCACGAAGATCAGCTTGCCGTCCAGCAGCGGCGCCGTGACCAACAGACTTTTGCCCTTCATGACGCCGATGACCTGCACCGAGAAACGCTCGGTCTGACCTTCCAGCAAGGGCTGCAATTGCAGGGTATCGCCGGGCATCAACTTGACGGCATCGAAGTTCAGCATTTCACCCTGGGGCTTTGCGCTGTCGGGTGACTTATCCTCGGCCGCATCGCCTCTGACAGCGGTCCGCGCCCGCTCGCGATACAGCCCCCGTTGCAACAGCACATCGACTTGATGTTCGCTGCTGACGATCACGCCACGATTCAGCAGCAGATTGCGGTCTGCATCGTAAGCGGCAAACGGCAACGGCTTGCCCAGTTCGATATCCGCTTTACGAACCGGCACCAGAAACTGATCGTCAGGCATCCGCACTCATCCTCTCTCCAATCACATCGGGACAGGCCGGCATTGTATGTCGCTTGCCCAAATATAGTGCGGGCTAATGCAACGTCTGCTTGCCCAGTTCATTGAGTATGTCCAGCAGCAGTTTGCGACCCAGCGCACCCATGCCTTTCGACAGAATGTCGAAATCCCGCTCGCCATTCACCAGACGCCGCATGATGCCGCCCAGGCGCGCCATATCACCGCCGGCACGCAGCATCTGTTCGGCCATATTGGCCAGCACCGCCAGTGCCTGTGCATCGCCATGCGCGCTGGCAGCTATCATCGCTGCCAACCCGGGCGCGGCGGCGCCGGGATCGGGTTGCTTGTCGAGGGCCGGCAGGCTGGCCGGATCGAGCAGACCACGCAGCACCGCATCGACGATGATGCGATCTTCATCGTCCAGTCCCAATTTGATGCTGTCATCGCGCTTGCCGTCGACAATCAAGCGCAGCACCCGCACCAGATCAGGCCAGCCCTGCTGCTCGGCGGCGGTCAACGTCTGCATGAGTTGCGGCAGTTGTGACCGATCGCGCAGGGCGTTGACCACGGCATGAATGAATGGGGCGTGCATCTGCAGCACTTGTTCGACGGCATCAGGCAGTTTCGCCATGTTTGTTTCCCATCAGATGTTATCCAATCGTTGCCAACGGCCGCCCACCAGACCTTCGAGCGGGCGGTAGCCGCGTTTGTAGGCCATTTTGCTGCATTCTTCGATCCAGTATCCGAGGTACACGTAGGGCAAGCCGATTTCACGCGCCAGTCCAATCTGGCTCAGTACGCCAAACGTGCCCAGGCTGCGCTTGTCCAGATCAGGGTCGAAAAAGGTATACACCGCCGACAGCCCGTCGATCAATTTATCGACCAGCGCCACCATGACCACTTCACCCTCCAGACTGAACTCGGCCAACACACTGTCGACCCGGCTTTGCAGCAGAAAGCTGCGGAATTGTTCGCGATCGTCCTGATCCATCCCGCCGCCGGCGTGGCGCGCGGTCTGGTAACGCCGATACAGCCGATAGTGGGCTTCCTCGAAGACCAGCGGCAACAGACGCATGTCGAGATCGGCGTTGCGGTTGAAACATCGGCGCTGCGCCCGGCTGGGGCGAAATTCCGCCACCGGCAGACGCGTCGCAACACAAGCCTGGCAAGCGTCACAGCGCGGCCGGTAGACGTGCTGACCGCTGCGACGAAAGCCCAGCCTGACCAATTCGCTGTAACTCCCGGTATCGATCAGGCTGCCCGGCGCGGCGACCTGCGAACGGGCGCCCCGCTGCGGCAGATAACTGCAGGGATAGGACGCAGTGAGATAGAACTGCAAACGAAAGATGGGCAGGTCTTTGGCGTGGCTCATATTAATTGCGCCCAATCCGTCAAGCCGGGTTGAACGGTATATCGATCCAGCAATTCCGCAAACACCGGCCGCGCAATCTCGCGGGCGCCGAGCGACGCCAGGTGCGCGGTATTCATTTGACAGTCGATGACGCCGAAACCTCGCGCATCGAGCCAGCGCGCCAGATGCGCCAGAGCGATCTTGGAAGCGTCAGTCTGGCGGCTGAACATGGATTCACCGAAGAACACCCGGCCAAGCGCGACGCCATACAGCCCCCCCGCAAGCACCGGTTTGCCGTCCGCGTCGGAGATCCAGGTTTCGATCGAGTGGGCATGCCCCGCCGCATGCAGTTCGCCATAGGCCGCAATCATTTCCGGGCTGATCCAGGTACCGGCCGCAGCATCGCGCGGCGCGGCGCATTCCCGCATGACCTGGACAAAGGCGGTGTCCGCCCGGACGCGGTAGTCGTCGCGGGCAAGACGTTTTCGCAACGACCGCGAGACTTTGAATTCCGCCGGAAACAGCACCATGCGCGGGTCCGGAGACCACCACAGTATGGGTTCGCCGGGGTTGAACCAGGGAAAGATGCCGCGCCGGTAGGCTTCCAGCAATCGCGGCAGTGACAAATCCCCGCCCGCAGCCAGCAGCCCGTTGTATTCCCGCGAAGCCCGCTGCACGGGCGGAAAGGGATCGTTGCCGTTCAGCCAGGGAATCACGACGCGAAATCAGGCGCGCAATTTCTCGGCCAAGGCGCGCAATGCCTGGCCGCGATGACTGACGCCATTCTTGACTTCCATGCTCAACTCGGCGCCGGTCTGGCCGAACTCGGGCAGCAGGAAGTACGGGTCGTAACCGAAGCCGCCATCGCCACGCGGCGTGTCGATGATTTCACCATGCCAGGCGCCCTCGGCGATGATCGGCTGCGGATCGTCGGGATAACGAACATAGACCATCACGCAGTAATAATGCGCATGACGATTCGACTCGCCTTGCAGCGACTCGATCAGCTTCTGGTTGTTGCGCTCGTCCGACTTCGGATCGCCGGCGTAACGCGCCGAGTAAACACCCGGCGCGCCGTTCAAAGCATCGACGCAGATGCCGGAATCATCGGCCAGCGCCGGCAGGCCGGAATGTGCAGCGGCATGGCGGGCCTTGGCGATGCAGTTTTCGACGAAGGTGACATGCGGTTCCGGGCATTCCGGCACGCCAAATGCACTTTGCGGCACGGCTTCGAAATCGAGCGGCTCGAGAATGCGGGCGATTTCCCGCAATTTGCCGGCGTTGTTGGAAGCGATGACGACCTTTTTCATCTCAGGACTCCAGCGCGGCGCGCTGCGCCGCCATCAACTCATGGATGCCCTTTTCGGCCAGATCAAGCAGCGCATTCAACTCCGTGCGCGAGAACGCGGCGCCCTCGGCGGTGCCCTGGACTTCGATCAGGCCGCCGGGTTTGCCGATCTCGCCCAGCATCACCACGTTCATGTCGGTATCGCAGGCGACATCCTCGGCATAGTCGAGATCCAGCACCGGCATGCCTTGCCAGACGCCGACCGAGATTGCCGCGACATGGTCGTGCATGATGTTGGCCGGCAGAGCGCCGCGCGCCAGCAACCAGTTGATCGCGTCCTGTACCGCCACCCAGGCCCCGGTGATGCTGGCGGTGCGGGTGCCGCCATCGGCTTGCAGCACGTCGCAATCGACATGGATGGTGCGTTCGCCGAGTTTTTCCAGGTCCACCGCCGCGCGCAGGCTGCGGCCGATCAGACGCTGAATCTCCTGGGTGCGACCGGACTGCTTGCCGCGTGCCGCCTCCCGGTCACCACGGGTATGGGTAGCGCGCGGCAGCATGCCGTATTCGGCGGTCAGCCAGCCGGCGCCGCTGCCACGCACATGCAGCGGCACTTTTTCCAGCACGCTGGCGGTGCACAGCACCTTGGTTGCGCCACATTCCACCAATACACTGCCTTCGGCATGTTTGGTGTAGTTGCGGGTAAGCCGGATGGGGCGCAATTGATCGGCGGCGCGCCCGGAAGGTCGTTGCGGTTGAGTCATGATCTGCCTCGATAGAATGAATTCAGGTGGGACCATATTTGGCGAGCGCAGCCTGGATGTCGGCCATCGCCTGGTCGAGTTCCTGTTCCGTGGTCAACGGAATGGGCTGATTCTTGCCGCCAAGATTCTTCAGTTGCGTGGTGAATCCATCGAGCCCGAGATCATCACCCAACAGCAATTCCCCGGCTTCGAAGCGCTCTTCGCCAAAGCGCATGGCGACCACGGAAAGATTGTCGCCATATTGGCCGGAGCGAAACTCCGCGTGATCCATCATGTGCTTGACCGCGCGTTCCAGCGGGTAAGCGCGCAACGTGGAGAGCATTTCAGATGTAGTCAACTCCGGCCAGACGCCATCGGTACACAGGAACAGCACGTCGCCGTCCTGCAGTTTGACCGGCTGATCGAGTTCGATATCGGGCAGCATGTAGCCGCCAATCGAGTTGTACAGCTTGTTGCGGTCGGGGTGGGTGGACATCTCTGCTTCGCTGATCACGCCGTCATCGAACAACTGCTGCACGGCGGAATGATCATGGGTGCGGAACAAGGCATCCCGGCGACTGAAGTGGTAGAGCCGAGAATCACCGACATGCGCCCAGCACGCCATGCCTTTCTGAACCAGACATACCACACAGGTGGTTCGGGGTGGATCGGGCATGCGGTTGCGCATCGCGTATTCATTGATGGCGTCATGCGCGGCATAGATGCCATCCAGCAGAAAGCCGCCCATATCGCTCAAAACCGGCTTGGCGCGCGACTGGAACAAGCCTGAAATGACCTGTACCGTCAGTTGCGAGGCAATCTCGCCATTGCTGTGGCCGCCCATGCCATCGGCCAGCACCATCAGCAGCGCCTCCTCAGTATAAGCGTAGGCGACGCGATCCTCGTTGTATTGACGGCCGCCGCGCCGACTGGCCTGATAGACGACGTATTTCATAAGTCCCTGGTGATTCTTTCTTTGATCAGCGCGAACAAGGTCGGTTTTTGGGATCGCGCGGCCTGAGCCATGTTGATGAGTTGCTTCTGTACCGAAAAAACGCTCTGCGGACGCTCGTAATTATTCATGCGCAACATGGCGTCGACCAGATCCAGCAATTCCTTGGAATACAGGCCGGAATGGGTTTTGGCCAGCGCTTGCAGCTTGTCCTTTTCCATCCGTTCATCGGCCGGCGGTGGCGGCGATTTGGTCATGCAGGCGTACATCGTGGCGCCGACGCTGTAGATGTCCGTCCACGGCCCCAGCCGATCGCGTTGCTTGTATTGTTCCGGCGCGGCAAAGCCCGGCGTGTACATCGGCGAAAACATGAAATCCTGCGAATGCGCGTGGCGCGCCGCGCCGAAGTCGATCAGCAACGGCGAACCATCGGCGCGGATGTAGATATTCGATGGTTTGATGTCAAGGTGCAGAATCTTGTGCGCATGCACTTCGCGCAAGCCATTGAGCAACTGAATGAACACCCGCCGCATGAAGGATTCCCGCATCGGCTCGGTCTCCCCGACGATATGCCGTTGCAGGGTTTTGCCCTGTTCGTACTTCATCACCATGTAGACGGTATCGTTGGCCCGAAAAAAATTCACCACCTTGACCACATTCGGGTGGCGAATGTTGGCCAACGAGCGCCCTTCCTCGAAGAAGCACTTCATGCCGTAACGAAACGAAGCTTCCTTGTCGACCGAAACCGGGTGCACCGTGCCCTGATCACCGCGTTTGACCACGCCGCCCGGCAGATACTCCTTGATCGCCACGGGTTGCCCGGCGGTATCGAAGCCCAGATAGACCAGCGAGAACCCGCCGCCACCGATGCGACGATCGATGACGTAATCGCCCAGGTGATAACCGTGAGGCAAAGGGTCAGTGGTTTGAGCGGCCATGTATATGAGCTATGAGCGGGCGGCGATAGCGACGGAGTAAACTGCGTGCCTGTAAGGAATCAATGAAGGATAACCAAGATCGTGCCCGTCATGAAAGAAACCCCGAAGGAAACTCGTCCCGATGGCAAACAAAAACGTCCTTTGCTGAAGGATGCACTACGCAGTATGACCGGTTATGCGGTGGATACCAGCGATTTGCCGGCCGGCCAACTGTCGCTCGAACTGCGCGCCGTCAATTCACGCTTTCTCGACCTGACGTTTCGCATGGCCGAGGATTTTCGCGCGCTCGAACCCGGTTTTCGGGCGACCATTGGCGATCAGGTCAAACGTGGCAAGCTGGAATGCCGGATCAATTTTACACCACGCGAAGATGTCGTCCTGCCTGGCAGCCTCAACACACCGTTGCTGAGCCAACTGCAAGCGCTGTCGCGCGCGGCGATCGATGCGTTTCCCGACGCGCAACCCCTGGCGGTCTACGAAATCCTGCGTTGGCCCGGCATGCTCGGCGACACTGCCCCCGAGCCTCAGGTTCTGCAAACCGCCGCACAGAATTTGCTGCTCAGCGCGCTGGCCCAGTTCAATGCCAGCAGAACCCGTGAGGGCGAAAAACTGAAGGCGGTGATCATGGATCGCGTCGCCGGAATTCGTAGTCATGTCGATCGTATACGTCCACGCGTCCCGGAAATTGTCAGCGCGTATCGGGAAAAACTCGCCAAGCGTCTGGAAGAAATACTGCCTGCCGACAAGAACACGCTTGATCCCGATCGAATGAATCAGGAAGTCATCCTGTTCGCGCAGAAAATCGATGTCGATGAAGAACTGGACCGCCTGCTCACCCATCTCGACGAAGTCGCCCGAACGCTAGACACCGGTGGCGCCGCCGGAAAACGGCTCGACTTCCTGATGCAGGAACTCAATCGCGAAGCCAACACCCTCGGCTCAAAATCGGCATCGCTGGAATTCACCCAGACCTCGGTGGAACTGAAAGTGCTGATCGAGCAGATGCGCGAGCAGATTCAGAACATTGAATAGTGTTTTTCGCTGTCCGGCTGTGTAGCCAGACACTGACCGACCCGGCCGAGCGCCGGGTTTTTTTCTGTGCTTGCATGTCAGCACATAATCCACATCTATCAGGCATGTAATGCAGCGTACTCCCGTGCCGTAGGAATGTGACGGGGCAGGCTTTCCCCCTTCGGACGCACTGCTTCCCAACCCAAACAAGCCAGCCAGATTGAACGAGGAATGGGCTTTTCGCCGTCGCGATAGTAGATCAGCATTCGCCGTGAGATACCCAGTGCACTGGCGGCCTGGTCCAGCGTCAAGCCGGTTTCATGAAGCCAGTTCCAGATGCGTTCATGTCCAATACCCCCAGCCTGTTCAATGGCGAGGTTGCGCAGGTTGTCAGCGCCGAGATCAAGTTCATCCGTTATCCACTCCACCGACCGGCCGGCAAAACCGATCTTGGCCTGGGCGAAGAGCGCCGCATCCTTGAGAGGATGAAGAATGGGCGAAGTTTCTATCCACTCGCCAAGATCAACCTCGAATTCCTGCCCATCCGCATAGATCAGACGAAGCCGGTAGTCCGGCAGCACTGCGACCGTGGTCAGCTGAAAATGGTCTCTACTCATTGCTGTAGCTCCTCAAATTTATTCGCCAGCATGATCTGGTTGCATCTGGCCCAATCCAGCACGTCGGCTATCTCACGTAAAGCAACCTTGCCATGCAGTATTTCCAGCGTGGCAATGGCAACCCATGCTTCACGCCCGTCGTTCAGCAGGACATGAAAATGTGGAGGCGCATGGTCTCTCGGGTTGATAACAACTCGACAGCTTGCGAAACGCTGGATGACTGGCATAGAGCGGATATTAGTGCAATGGTTGCACGTCGTGCAAACAGGTCTGGTTTACGTGTAGCTTCTCGCCCACGCATTCAGCTTCTTGTATAGTCGAAACATGAAAAGAAAATTTGGCAACGTCTGGCATCGAGGACACCCCGCAGCAGGCCGCAAGCCAGCGCGACAAGGCTGAACTGATGATGGAAATTGAGCGGATTATTCAGCAGCACGGCATGACCCAAGCCGAAGCCGCCAACATGCCCCAGCAGTCAGTTATTGTGTAGCCAGAAAATAAATACCCCACTAAATCACGCTGAAAGCCGCATGGATACTAGGTTTACTAAAACCATGCGCGAGCAGATTCAGAATATCGAATAACCGGAGTCTTCACCATGAGCGGCAATCTGTTCATCGTCTCCGCACCATCCGGTGCGGGCAAATCCAGCCTGGTCAAGGCGATGCTGGAACGCGATACCGGCATCGGCTTGTCGGTTTCCTGCACCACGCGCGCACCACGACCAGGCGAAGTCGATGGAGTGGACTATCACTTCATCAGCCATGCCGAATTTCAGGCTCGGCTCGGACGCGGCGAGTTTCTCGAAAGTGCCGAGGTGTATGGCAACTACTACGGCACTTCGCAACGCTGGATCGAGGCGGAAATGGCTGCGGGACGCGACATACTGCTGGAAATCGACTGGCAGGGCGCGGCCCAGGTGCGCAAGCTGATACCGGCGGCGCTATCCATTTTCATCCTGCCGCCTTCGTTGGCGGAACTGCAACGGCGCCTTGATGGTCGCGGCAGCGACAGCGCCGAGATCATAGCCAGACGCATGGCAGCAGCGCGCGAGGATATCTCGCACGCGCTGGAATTCGATTATCTGATCATCAATGACCGCTTCGATGAAGCGCTGGCTGACTTGCTGGCCATTGCCCGATGTCAACGCCTGTTGATGAACCGCCAGGCGAATCGCCAGGCCGGGCTGCTCGGCGACCTGCTGAACTGAGCGCCGAACAGTCCGACAGGCTCCTGTTCATCACCCCAGACTGGCAGGTTTATCCAGCGGGGTATGCCAATGATCATCAGCCGCCGGTTCGGGATGGAACCAGTTCAACTTGGCGTGCAGACTGACGACGCTGCCGACGATGATCAATGTCGGCGGCTTCAGTTCGGCCTGAGCGGCCTGCGCCGGCAAGGTATCCAGCGTGCCGGTAACCACCTTCTGATTCAGCGTGGTGCCTTGTTGCACGATGGCGGCAGGCGTCGAACCAGGCATGCCGTGCTTCTTCATTTCGGCGCACAGCGTGACCAGACCCTTCAGCCCCATGTAGATCACGATGGTCTGGCCGGGGCGGCAAAGCATGTCCCAGTCCAGATCCATGCTGCCATCCTTGAGATGGCCGGTCACCAGAATCAGCGCCTGGGCATGATCGCGATGCGTCAACGGAATGCCGGCGTAGGCCGCGACACCGGCTGCGGCGGTGACCGCCGGCACGACCTGGAATGGCACGCCATGTTCTCGCAGGGTCTCGATTTCCTCGCCGCCCCGGCCGAAGATGAACGGGTCGCCACCCTTGAGGCGCAATACCCGCTTGCCCTCCTTCGCCAACCGCACCAGCACCATGTTGATTTCGTCCTGCGGCACAGCGTGGTTGTCACGCTCCTTGCCGACATACAGACGGTCGGCATCACGTCGGCACATGTCGAGTATCGGCGGCGCCACCAGACGATCGTAGACCACGACATCGGCCTGCTGCATCAGACGCAGCGCGCGGAAGGTCAGCAGATCGGGATTGCCCGGCCCGGCGCCGACCAGATACACCTCGCCGGTCGCCGGCGACTTGCCGGTATCGGCCAACAGCGCGGCAAGGCTGGCTTCCGCCTCCTGCTCGCGGCCGGAGAACACCATTTCCGAGATCGGCGACAGCAACGCCTTTTCCCAGAACTTGCGCCGCGCTTCGGTGGTGGTCAACTTTTCCCGCACCTGTGTCTTGAACCGGCCGGCCAGGGCCGCCAAGCGACCGTATGCGGCCGGTATCAGCGTCTCCAGACGAGCGCGCAGCAAACGCGACAGCACCGGCGCCTCGCCGCCGCTCGATACCGCCACCATCACCGGCGAACGATCGATGATCGAAGGCATGATGAAAGAACACGCTTTCGGGCGGTCAACTACATTGACCGGAATATGCCGCGCGCGGGCGGCATCGTGCACCCGCGCATCGAGCTGCTCGTCTTCGCTGGCCGCGAACACCACATCGACGCCATCCAGATGCGTCGCTGCAAACACCTCCTGACGGTGGATCAGGCGATCCGTGTGGGCCAGTTCCTTGAATGCCTCGCTCAAGGCCTGCGGAGATACCGCTGTTACCCAGGCGCCAGCGCTCAACATCAGGCTGGCCTTGCGTGCAGCCGCATCGCCCCCGCCAACGACCAGCCCGTTGCGCCCGCGCAGGTCCATGAAAATCGGTAAGTAGTCCATAGTGCTCAGTCAATTAACGCACAAAATTGCATCGAAGCCGTTTGCAGGGCGCCGTCATCCAAATCGCGAAGACAACGCCTTAGGAGCTGAGAAATAATAAGTTGGACAAATATGGGTGCGCTGGCGGGATGCGATGCAAGGCGCCTGTCGCGCCGCATGGTCATTCCCTGCAAGCGACCGGCAGCGGAGTCGTTGCGCTTCAGCGCTTACGAATCCGGCGTGCCCCTTGCGGGTGCAACGCTGCAGCGCGCCCGCCAGCACAGCCAGAATGTTCAAGTTATTGTTTCTCGGCTCCATATTCAGCTCAGTTGCTGTTACTGCTGCCGCAGCCGCCGCCGGAACCGCAACCACCGGAACCGCAACCGCCGCCGCCGGAACCCGTGCCGCAACCGCCGCCGGCGCTGGCCTTGCTGAAGACAAAACGGCTTTCACCTGGATTGATTTCGGCGAAATCGATCGTGACATCATCCAGATACGGTTTCGATTGTGCATTGATCAACAGCGTCACACCCCATGAATCCACCGCCGAATCGTTGCTGCGCTCCTCGTCGAAGCCCATGCCGAACTCCAGCATGCCGGCATCGTTGACCCGTGCTGCAATGCGCAGACCCAGGTTGTCAGCTCCGGAATCGGCGGCGGCCGTGCGGATTTGCTCCGCTGCTTGTTTGGTCAGAGTGATCATTTCATTTCCTCTCAAAAAATGGAGACTAGCCCCGATGGTCAATTAAGCAAGACAGTCAGAAACGTGTTAATTCGATTGGCGTTGCTGCGCCCGATAAGCACTAACTTTGGATAAAAAAGGTCCGATCCATCCATCCGGCCCGCTGCCTCGGCGATGACAATACGAAGCCAGCAGATTTTTGTGAACATAGCCGTCGTATGCACCGTCTATACCCTGGCCGCGAAGCACACGGTAAGCGTAGGTAAGGCCGGATTGCAGATTTTCCAGATGCGAATAATGAAATTCATGCGCTGGCAGCGATGCGGATGGGTTCGGGCAACGCGTCGGCCAGGGCATGGCCGGGGTCTGCTCCAGGACCGCGTAGCCGCGTCCCACGGGTCGCGCACCCATCACCGCATCGCCGGGGATCACGCCGACCATCTCGCCGGTCTGCTGATTCCAGCGCAGGCTGCGCGACAGGTACATCAAACCGCCACACTCCGCATACACCGGCATGCCGGCCTCCACCGCTGTGCTGATTGCCCCGCGTAACGCTTGATTGCCGGTCAGTTCGGTGATGAACATCTCGGGAAATCCACCACCGATGATCAACCCATCAACATCCGGCAAGGACACATCAGACAGTGTGTTCAGCGCGATCAACTCGACGCCTGCCTGGCGCAAGGTATCGAGATCTTCCTGATAGTAAAAACCGAACGACTTGTCGTTTGCGTAAGCCAGTCTCAACCCATTGCCGAGGCAAGAAATCGACTCGCCGGGGCTGTGCGGCGCCTGCCGAGGAATAAATTCGCCAACACAGGCTTGCAGCGCAGCCAGATCCACCTGTTCGCGGATCCGATCGGCAATTGCCGTAATACGGGATTCCGCCTGATCCGACTCATTACCGGGCATCAGCCCCAGATGGCGCTCGACGATTGCCAGTTCGTTATCCATTCGAACCGCGCCGAGCACCTTCACATCGGTATAGCGCTCGATGACGGCGCGCAATTTTTCTTCATGCCGCGGCCCGCCGACCTTGTTGAGAATCACACCGACAATATTGATCTCCGGATCGAACGCCTGGTAACCCAACACCAGAGGTGCAATGCCCCGCGTGACACCAACGCTGTCGAGAACCAGCACGACCGGTGCACCCAGTAGTCGCGCCAGCGCAGCGTTGCTGTTGCTGCCCTCGACATCCATGCCGTCATAGAGACCCTTGTTACCCTCGATCAAGCAGATATCGGCGGTGTCGGCATGACGCGAGAACAAATCGACAATTTCGCCATCGCGCATCATGTGAAAATCCAGGTTGTAGCTCGGTCGTCCACTTGCCAGCGCGTGCCAGATCGGATCAATGTAATCCGGCCCTTTTTTGAACGCCTGTACCGACAACCCGCTTTCGCGCAATGCACGGCATAAACCCAGAGTAATCGTGGTTTTGCCTGACGACTTGTGAGCGGCGGAAATGAAGAGATGCGACATGGGTGAATTTTATCCGCGCTAAAACAAAAAGCCGACTGTTTTTGTCGGCTTTTTGTACTCAGGCGTCAATCTGTATCACGCGTTGTCTGATTCCAGTGCTTTGAAATCATCCTGCGGCAGGAACTTGAAAACCCTGACAGCAACCACGGTCAACACAAAAGCAATACCGACTCCGCCCATACCCAGCATGTATTCCCAGATCGTCGGTGAGTAGGCGTTGATCACCCCGTCGTAGAAGGTACTGCTTTCCTGGTATCCCGGGAACATGACCAGCGGGAAGGCCTGTCCGCCAACGATCGTGACAAACATTTGCGACATGCCACCTACAATCACCAGCAACGCAGCAAGCATCACCATACCGGTTGAATGTCGCGCACCGGGGCTGAACAAAAGCAACAGTGGAAGCACCCCGCCGATGATGATCTGACCGATCCAGAACACCATGGTATAGAAACCACCTTCCAGCAGGATGAAACGCTCGAATTCCCACTGCTTGGCGAAATACAGATTGGTCAGGTGGAACACCACGGTGAAATACAGCGATGCGGCGATGAACACGCCAAGCAGGTTCTTCATCCGGATCAGGATGCGCTCATCCAACGCCAAATTGTTCCACTTGTACATTGCGGTCTGAACCAGCAGAAATACTGCCAGGCCGTAAGCGAATGACATGATGATGAACATCGGCGCCATCAAAGCCGAGTTGTAACCAACGCGCGCCACCAGAAAGCCAAAAATGGAACCCGTAGCGGTAGTCAGTGCAATTCTCCACAAGAAGGCAATCATACCTACCGTCTTGGAATAGCTTTTAAGATTGCGATCCATCAGGGTGATCAGGTACAGACCGACAATGGCGAAGAAGCCGTTGTAGAAGATCATGTTCCAGGCGAAGATCGACTTGAAGTTATAGTAGGTCATCGCAACGACCAGTCGATCCGGACGACCGAGGTCCAGCACAAGTACTGCAAGGCCTCCCGCCAGCATAGACAGCGCCAGCATGCCGGAAAGTGGCGCTCTGGCCTTGTAGACTTTCTTGCCGAACACCGACCCGATGGAAGCAACGTTCAGCACGCCGGATGCGGCAACGATCAGAAACACCGCAAACACGTGGGGCAGACCCCATACGATCTGATTATTCATCCCGGTCAGCACATGTCCGTGATGTTCCAACGTGAAAAACGCGTACAGAGCGATCAGAACCACCAAACCGCCCAGACCCAACAAGGTCCAGAACTGGATTGGCTTGCAATCTTGTTGATTGATGCAGTTTTCGTTCGCCATGTGTTAAATCCCCTGATAACGAACGCCGGTGTTGAGTCCCAGATCGGCACGCACTTCGGTTGAAGGCTGAGATTGCAATGCAAGCGCAATCGGACTTTGCGGATCATTCAAATCGCCGAACAGCATTGCCATATGACCATTTGAATTGCAGGCGTCTACACAGGCTGGATTTTCGTCGCGATCGACGCGCTGAACACAGAAAGTGCAGGATTCGACACATCCCTTGCCGCGCGGCACTTCTGGATTCTGGTCGGTCAGCGGTTCATGCACAAAGGAACGCGCCTTGTAAGGACAGGCCATCATGCAATAGCGACAACCGATACAGATGTGTTGATCAACCCGCACAATTCCATCTGCGCGCTTCATCGATGCGCCGGTCGGACAGACATCCACACAGGGCGGATTTTCACAATGCTGGCACAGCATGGGCAGGCTGTGAACCCGACCGTTGCGCAGGTCCTTGATATCCAGTTTGCGGATGTACTGCGTATCCTGAGGACCGGTCTCGCCGGATAAACCATTTTCGGTGTTGCAGGCGGTAACACAATCGTTGCAACCGTCTCCACATTTGCTGGTGTCGATCAACATACCCCAACGCACACTGCTGGAGGCTGCTTCTTCAGGAGCGCGACTATGCGCCACTCCATACAACAGAGCTCCGGGAGCAACCGTCGCGGCGGCGACGACTGCGCCGGTTTTCATGAAATTGCGGCGCTCTTCCACTTTTTTCTCGACAATATCGTTCATTTTTTGCTCCCGTCCATGCCGGAAGCCAGCAGCGGCGAAGTCGTCAACAAAGAACGTGCATTGCTGGTCTGACCTGACGAACCCTGCCTGATTTGCTTCACACCAGGTTTTGTCGCATGACAATCCCAGCAATCAAGTTTCACGCTGGTGTATACGTGACAAGCCATGCAGAAATCTTCCTTGCTGGCCGCGACACTTCCGGTTTTGCTGCTGGCATGGCATTCGACACACTGCTTGAGACTGTGCTTGGTCGTGCGGATACCCTTGCGCATTGTGTCGTCACGCTGATGCTTGAGCAGTTCCATGTGGTTCTTGCGCATGTACTGCGTGTCTTCCACACATTTTTCACCCTTGCCCATTTCCAACTTGGGCAAATCAACACCTGCCACCGCCGGGACGGTCGCTACAGCCAACACGGCTGAAACGAACATCATGGCGGCGAGGCGTAGCCAATCGGCCAGTCTCGCCATGCCGTTCATCCTTTTTTCTTACTCGCCCATGCCCATGACGATGTAGCCGGTCGGGCACACGTCAGCACAAATGTGGCAACCGATACACTTGCCATAATCGGTATCGACATAACGTCCAGTGGTCGGGGCATCTTTCTTCTTGACCTTGAACACGGCGGTTTGCGGGCAGTAGATGATGCAGTTGTCGCATTCGAAGCACAGGCCGCATGACATGCAGCGCTTGGCTTCGGCCACCACTTCCTTCTCATCCAGTTGACCAAGCCGGTCGTCAAAGTTGCCGAGCGCGGATTCCTTGTCCAGATGCACGATATGCCGCTTCAAACGGGGCGTGTTCATGAAATGACCGAGGAACATATCGGTGGACGGGATCACATATTTCTGTGAGCGGTCCTCGAAATTGTGCAACAGCCCCTTTTCAGCAGAGGTACCCCAATTCTGGCCATGCAGTTCTTTATATTCATGACCGGTTTCGACCCATTTACGGACCATATCCCAGTGATGCACGTCAACTTTCGGACGCTTGTCCAGTTCTTCACTCTTCAGGAAAGCGTCGATGCCGTCTGCCGCAATCCGCGCGTGACCGATGGCGGTGGTCAGCAAGTGCGGGCGCAACACATCGCCACCGACAAATACGTGCGGCTTGCCGGGGAAGCGGTAGTTCTTGTCCGCCTTCATCAAGCCATTGTTGTTGTTGAAACTCTCCAGGCCGCTGAAATCAACTGCCTGGCCGATGGCTGAAACCACCAGATCGGCCGGCAGATCGCGTTCGGTTCCTTCGATGATCTTGGTGATGTTGCCTTCCATGACGAATTCGGCGACTCGCAGCGCGGTTGCACGACCATCCGCACCCACAACCACGGCAACCGGTGTCACGCCACCGATGATTTCAATGCCTTCAGTCTGCGCATGTTCGATTTCGGTCTTGTTGGCGGCCATCTTGTCGATCGTGGCGCGCGAGACCAGAACCACTTCGGCGCCCTGGCGAGCGGCGATGGAACTGACATCATGGGCGGTGTGACCGGCCAGCACGTGTTCGGGCAGATCCTTGTCGGTTATGTTGGTGATCTTGCCGAGACGACGCGCAACGGTAGCCACGTCAATGGACGTATCGCCACCGCCGATGACCACCACCTTGCTGCCGACATGCTGCAAGCGACCTTCGTTGAAGGCACGCAAGAATGACATGGCGGTGACACAATTGGGCGCTTCGGCGCCGGGAACCGGCAGAGCCCGACCGGACTGAGCACCCAGACCCATGAACACGGCATCGAAATCCTGTTCGATCTGCTCCATGGTGATGTCGGTACCAATGCGGCAGTTCAGGCGGGTTTCGACACCCAGATCTAGAATGCGCTGGATTTCTCCATCCAGGACATTGCGCGGGGTCCGGAAACCGGGAATGCCGTAGCGCATCATGCCGCCCAGTTCTGCATGGTCATCGAAAATGGTGCAGGCGTGACCCTTCTTGGCCAATTGGTAGGCAGCTGCCAGACCAGCGGGACCACCGCCGATGATGGCGACTTTCTTGCCAGTCGGGGCGACGCTGACGGCATCGAACTTCATGGCGTTGTTCAAACCCCAGTTGCCGATGAAATGCTCGACCGAGTTGATACCGACATGGTCTTCAACCTGATTGCGGTTGCAGCCGGATTCGCAAGGCGCCGGGCAGACGCGGCCCATGACTGCGGGGAAAGGATTGGCATCGGTGATGCGGCGGAATGCAAATTCCTGCCAGGTCATGCCCACTGGCGGCTTTTCGATGCCGCGCGCGATATTCAGGTAGCCGCGAATGTCTTCACCGGCCGGACATGAACCCTGGCAAGGCGGTGTGGACAGAACATATTCCGGACATTTGTGTGTCCAGCTGGCTTGAAAGATCAATTCCTGCGAACGGCGGTAATTCTTGCTCGTCTCGCCTTCCTTGTAACGGCGCCAGGAAATACCATCGGTTTTCTTTACATCTTTGGAAGTGACAGCCATCTTCGCTCTCCTATCGTCAATTGCACGCGGCGCATCATTTGCTTACGCCAATAATTTCATCGGCACGGCGTACCGTGCCCCTCGCTATCCAAATCAATCCAGCTTGATGGCCGTACTGACGAGCTGATGCACGCCACCGACCTGACCACGGTCAAATCCGTAGTACGGCAATACTTTGGTAAATTGCGCCTTGCAAATCGCACAGATCAAAGCCAGGAAATTGACGCCCTGCCCCTGGACGACACTGTTGTAGGCATTCATCCTGGGCAACGCGCCTTTGACTCGCACCTCAATCAGATCATCCGTCAACAGACCGCCGCCGCCTCCGCAACAGAACGTACCTTCGCCGATGGTATCGGCGGACATGTCATGGAAGTTGTTGGCCACCGCCTTGATGATGTTGCGCGGAATGATGAACTGCCCGCCCGGTTCGTCGCCCATGCGCGAACCGCGCGCGACGTTGCAGGAATCGTGAAAAGTGATTACACGATCGTCATTCAGCGATTTGTCGAATTTCAGTACGTCGTTCTGGATCAAATCCCAGGTGTATTCGCAGATGTGCATCGGCTGCGGATAACGGTGATCGAGCTGATCTTGCAGCTTCTTCGAGAACGGATCGTCGCCGCCATAGCCCACACCGGTCAAGGTGTTCCAGAAACTGTAGGCGACCCGCCAGGCATGACCGCATTCGCCGACGATGATGCGCTTGCAACCGAGTTCGAGCGCGGCGTCGCGAATGCGCATCGCCACATTTTGCATGGTTTCGTAACTGCCGTTGAACAGGCCGAAGTTGCCGGCTTCAGAAGCTTTTGAGGAAAGCGTCCAGGAAACACCGGCGGCGTGGAACACCTTGGCGTACCCAATCAACGATTCAACGTGTGGCTCCGAGAAGAAGTCGGCGGAAGGCGTCACCAGCATGATTTCCGCGCCTACGACATCGAGCGGCATTTTGACCGGCACGCCGGTATCAGCTTCGATATCTTCTTCCAGACCGAGCAGCGTATCTTCCAGCGCCGGGCCAGGCAGGCCGAGGTTATTGCCGATTTTTTGAACCTTGACCAGTATCTCGTTCGAATATTTCTGACCGACACCGACATGATTCAGAATTTCACGGCCGGCCATGGTGACTTCAGCCGTATCGATGCCGTACGGGCAATAGACCGAGCAGCGGCGGCACTCTGAACACTGGTGATAATAGGTGTACCACTGGTTCAGCGTATCTTCGGTCAGGTCTTCGGCCCCGACCAGCCATGGCGCAATTTTTCCGGGCAGGGTGAAGTAGCGACGATAGACCTTGCGCATCAGATCCTGACGAGCGACAGGCATGTTGTTGGGATCAGCCGTACCCAGGAAATAATGGCACTTGTCGGTACAGGCTCCGCAATGCACGCAAGCGTCCATGAACACCCGCAACGAACGATACTTGCCGAGCAAATCGCCCATCTTGTCGATCGCACGCTCTTTCCAGTCTTCTGCCAACTCCCAAGGGTAACCCAGATACTCCTGCGGACCCTGTGGAGATACGAACGACTTGATATTGGCCATCGCACCCGGATTGATCTTGGGGACGACCGTATATTCGGTCAGCGTGGGAACATCGAACTCAGCAACTGCCACGTTGGCTCCTTAACTCTTGATTCCGTGAATACTCTGGCTTGAACAATTGACTGTCAGCACAAATCTGATGGTTCGCTATTTCAAGCCTTGTCGCGTTCCAACTCGGCCGCCCAGGGAGCGATATGGCGAGTGGTTCGCGGATCATCCTTCTGATTGCGCGTCGGACTGAAGAAGATCCCCGGCGCATGCAAAAGTTTGCTGATCGGGAAAATGATCATCAGCAGTGCGACAAGTCCCAGATGTATCAACAGCAACGGATCCTCGGGTACGGGATGCAAATCGAACACCAGCAAACCCAGGGCGAAAGCCTTCAAAGCCACGATATCGGTATGCACCACGAAGGTCATCAACGCACCCGAAATTCCGATTGCAAGCAGTAATGCCAACATCAGATGATCCGACGGCGTTGATATGTAACGCACTCTGTCAACCAGGAAGCGGCGAGCCCAGAGCCCGGCGAGGCCGGCAATCATCATGAAACTGGCGTATTTTCCGAAAGGCTGGATGAATTCCACCCAGAACCAGACCGGTTCCTGAAAATAGCGGATATGGCGCAACAGGACCAAGGCCAGACCAACGTGAAACAGCCAGCCAAAAACCCAGATCCATTTGTTTGACTTGAACAGTGACTCGAACAGCACGACTTCACGCGCCATGCGCATCGCAACACCGCTATTGGAAGTCGGAGCGGGTGTCGTGGGGATCACAAGCGGAGCCGGTGTACGGCTGTACTCATAAATTCTATAGGCGATGCCGACGATAAAGATGATCGTGGCAATATAAAGCAAGCCCGTGAAAATGACGGTTAACGATGTCATCCGTTCCTCTGCGTTGGCAGATCAAAAGCATAGCGTTCCAGGCAGGCTGGATACACTCTATTAAACAAGCATCCTTCCTGGCGGGCCAGGCCCGCCAGGAACATCGTTCAAGAATGAACGATCAGATACAGCCAGTCGGCTTCGGCAGACCGGCGATCTTGCAAGCCTGCTTGGCGGGACCGTAGGGGAACAACTCGTACAGATACTTGTTGTTGCCTTTTTCCGGGCCAAGCTTCTTGGCAACGGCTTTGGTCAGAACGCGAACGGCGGGAGCAATCTGATACTCGTCGTAGTATTCACGCAGAAAATTGACCACATCCCAGTGGCTCTCGGTCATTTCAACCTTCTCTTCCTGGGCAAGATACACGGCGATATCCTGGTTCCAATCGTTCAGGTTGGTCAGATAGCCTTCCTCATCAACCTCAAAAGATTTGCCGGCAACTTCAACCATAGGCATAGCGAACTCCTTAAGAAAAATTACAACCAGGATTGACAGCTATTGTGTTCTGTTACGAGATCCACAAAACCGCTGTAATCGACAACTTTAACCCCGTCCAGAACACGCGAACTCATTCCACGCGCATCAAGATCAGGACCCAAGGCATAAATCTGTACATCGGCCATGGCCGACTGGATTTTCGCCGCCGCCACGCTACCCTGAGTTGCCGCATACACGGCATCCTCGATCAGCAACACGGCGGAACCCTTTGTGACCATACGCAAGGCGCTTTCCAGCGAGTTGCGTTCAGTGGCCGATTTATTAACGATATGCAGCATGTTGTTCTCCCTCAGTAGCTGATAACGACGTCTTGTTCAGCCATGAGATTGGCCATCTCTGCGCTGTCGAGTACGGTTACGTCAACGATCAGATCGTCTTCGGTAAGACCGCGAGCATCCATGGACGCTTTTTCCACATACAGCTTTTCGATGTCGTAACCCTCAAGTGCACGATAGGTTTTCGAGAAGTCCTTGACCTCGATACCCTTGGTATTCACGCCCTTGATCAACTCGTAAACGCCATCATCCACGAACACCATGCTCACATCCTGATCGAAAGCGGCCGATATCAGCACCACTTCAAGACCTTCCAGCGCATAGATCGTTCCGTGCGGCGCTTTGCGGTTGACGAACATGAATTTCTTGACGACGCCTTCGCCGCCTTCTTCCATGTCATCCATCATGTCGCTCATCGCTATCCCCTTAATCGCCGAAAGTTACCAGGCGATCGCACTGGATGCCGGCTTCCACCAACTGACCCAGACCCGAAATACGGAAGCCCGGAGCAAGAATGTCATCAGTAATGCCGCGACGCATACCTGCTGCGACACATACCACCAAGTCAACGCCATGATCTTCAGCCAACTTCGACCAGCGGTTGACCACGTTACGATCATCCTGTGGCGGCTGCGTCAATTTGGTCGAGTTATTCACGCCATCGTGATAGAAAAACACGCGCGGAACCGAATGACCCTTTTCGATGGCATTACGCGCAAACAGATAAGCAGTGTCACTTGCCTGATGGTTGTAAGGCCCTTCACTAACCATAATGCCGATTTTCATTTAAATATCCCTATCTCCGAATATCTGATTTGACCTCACCCGGGGACCTCCCCCGGGTTCGAAGGTCAGAAACGGATATGAGCAGATGCGTTCAGGCTGCTACGACCACCACGCCAGTTATCAATGTGATACTTGGTAAACGGCAAACCGGTCTTCTCGAAGAATGCCGGCCAACCGATACGGTCGATCCAGTCATTCATACGCTCCCAAGGACGACCATCCGCCTTGTACGCGCCGAGTATGGTCTTGACGATCTCGCTGACCTCGGGCCAACGCGGCGGGTTGTTCGGAATACCGGAAGCGACCAGCTTATGGAAGGTCGGACGCGAACGCGCGTTGGAATTCTTGCCACCAACCCAGATTGCAAACTTGGAATGCTCGGGGTCGTTGATCTGCATCGGCGGGCACGGGGGGAAACAGGCGCCACAGCAAATGCACTTCTTCTCGTCGACTTCCAGTGAAGGCTTGCCATTGACCAGAGCCGGACGAATCGCCGCAACCGGGCAACGCGCCACAACTGAAGGACGTTCGCAGACGTTGGCAACCAGATCGTGGTTGATCTTCGGCGGCTTGGTGTGCTGTATCACGATCGCAATATCCGCTTGACCGCCGCAATTGATTTCGCAGCAGGAAGTAGACAGCTTGACCCGATTGGGCATTTCGCACTTGATGAACTCATCGTACAACTCATCCATCAACGCCTTGACCGCACCCGAAGCATCGGTGCCGGGAATGTCGCAATGCAACCAACCCTGGGTGTGCGCAATCATGGAAACCGAGTTGGCGGTACCGCCGACCGGGAAGCCATTGTCGGTCAACGCCTTGATCAACGGCTCGACTTTGCTGTTATCGGTAACCATGTATTCGATATTGGCACGCGTGGTGAAACGCACATAACCATCAGCGAACTGATCGGCGATGTCAGCCAATTTCAGAATGGTGTAATGATCCATCTGACGTTGGGTACCCGCCTTGACGGTCCAAACTTCCGCGCCGTTTTCGGCACGGTGATACAGCACGCCCGGCTTCGGGTGTGAGTGGTACACCCACTTGCCGTAGTTGTCTTTCATTACGGGGTGCATGTAGGGCATCGGATCCGGCGCGCCAGATTCGATGGTTTCATGAGTCCTTTCAGCCATACTTTTCTCCAACTAATAAGATCGGAAAACTTTTTATATTTCCGTGACGCGTCTTGCGACGCATCACGAAACCTCGAAACTACGAAACAGCAGTATTAAGCAGCAGCCTTGCGCTCGAACCACTTCTCGGCTTCCTCGTCCCAGTCGTCCGAACGGAAGTACGGATTGGTACGCGGGTGCACAATCATGCTGGGATCGATTTCGATATCCAGACCTTCGAGGAAGTTGACCAGACCGATACGCTCGATCATTTCGCCGGTCCGCTCGTGCTCCAGCGCGTTTTCCGCAAAGAAGTCGAGGATGCTGCGTGACAGGTCGTTCAGTTTCTCGAAATCGTCATCGGAGTCCAGTTTCATGAACGGGATCACGACGGTACCCATTGAAGCGCCAATCTTCAGCACGCCCTTGCCGCCGACCAGGATGGTGACGCCCTTGTCTTTACCCGGCAGCAAAGCGCCCGGCATGACGTTCAGACAGTGCATGCAACGTACGCAGTTGTGGTTGTCGATTTCCAGGCAGTGATCGTCGGAGATGGCGACCTTGGTGATGCCTTCAGCAGCAACCGCACCGTCGTTTTTCTTCAGCTGGATCGCCTTGGTCGGGCAGTGGTTGACGACCATGTTGATGGTGTCTTCGATGCTGTGCGCCGCATACCATTCACGCGCGATCTTCTCGTCGGCGCGGATGTTGTCACGCCAGGTGCCGATGGTCGCCATGTCGGAACGCTGAATGGCGTTCATGCAGTCGTTCGGGCAGCCGGAGAACTTGAACTTGAACTTGTACGGCAGGGAAGGACGGTGCATGTCGTCCAGGTTGTTGTTGATGACGGTGCGCAGAGCGCGAGCTTCGTCATAACAGGACATTTCACAACGGGCCGCACCGACGCAGGACATCGAGGTACGCAGAGCCGGACCGGCACCGCCCAGGTCGAAACCCATTTCGTTGAATTTGTCGAATGCCTTTTGCACATTCTCGGTCTTGATGCCCTGGAACATGATGTCGCCGGACTGACCATGGAAAGCGATCAGACCAGAACCACCGGTTTCCAGCCAGGCGTCAGACAGTTGACGCAGCAAATCAGAGGTGTAGTGCATGCCGGCCGGAGGCTGAATGCGCAGCGTGTGGAACTCGGCCGCTTCCGGGAACTTGGGCTTGCCGTCGGCATCCTTCAATTCGGTAAAACGGGGAATCACACCACCACCGTAGCCGACCACACCCACGGTACCACCCTTCCAGTAGCCAAACTTGGTCTGGTAGGAGGTTTCCAGTTGACCCATCAGGTCAACCATCATGTCATTATCTTTGGCCAGGCGCTTCAGACCGGTAACGAATGAGGGCCACGGGCCAGTCTCGAGTTCGTCCAGGTTCGGCGTTTCATGCATTGGTTTTGCCATCTGTATATCTCCTTGAAGTCTTAACTACAGGGTGTCGTCACAATTCACAGCACCTTCCCGCAGACTAAACGCCTTACGGAACGAGTGCACACATATTAGGGAGCGCTTATCATCCTAACCATCATTCCGAAGGGGTAACAGAGTATTTCACTCGGGTTATTACCTACCTACCCGATCGGGTAGGTTACACCTAACTCTGTCGATACCACCAATACCTGACTGAAAATGTCGGATAATCAGCACATCAACACATACTTATTGATTATGGACCATATCAACTCACTTGCGAAGTTCCGCAACCCATTTGGCAACCAGGAAATTGAAATTCAGGAAGTAGTTTACGAAGGAGGCGGCACACCGATGATGCGATTGCGCATTCGTGAACGCGGCGCGCGGTTCACCATTTTCGACATCGATCCCGTTACCGCCAAGTACTGGGCGGATGAAATGTTAAAGTGGGCTACGCCGCTCGCCGAAGCGGGCGGCACTTCGGAAGGAAGTTGATCCATGCGCATGTACAACGCTGAATGGGAAGCGCTGAAGCGACTCGACTGCACGCCCAAGGTCACTGACCTTCAATTCGACCTGACCGGCTTTGAAATTCCTGCCGATCATGGTTATGCGCTGTATGAAGAAATTGTCAGACACCTGCCCTGGCTGCGCGATCTCGACAACGCCGGCATACATCCTGTGCATGCAACGCCGAGTGGTCGCAATGAGAATCTGGTGATCAACCGTCGCGTCAAGCTGGTTTTGCGGATGCCGGTAGAACGCGTAGCCGATGCACGTGAACTGGTTGGCAAGGAAATTGATCCTGGCGCAGGAAAGCTGCGCATAGGCGACTTGAAAGAAAAAACAGTGACGCCATATGCCACGCTGTATTCACATTTTGTTGCATTGGACACTCAGGATGAAGCACTTTTTCTGAAAGAAATCAGACACTTGATGGATGATATGGGGATCAAGGCCGGTCTCATCCCCGGCAAGCCCCAGAAAATGCACATCCCCAAAAGGGTAATTGGCGGTTACAGCCTGATGCTGCACGATATTGACTTGATGCAATCGATGGCCCTGCAGGAACGGGGTCTCGGTCTGCATCGCGGTTATGGCTGCGGGATATTCATTCCGCATAAATCGATCAAGGAAGTGGCAATCGACTGAATAAGCGGGTCGGTTGCTGGCCTCCTGATACTCGTTTTTCAACTTTTTTCAACCCTTTCAACAGGAGAAAACCATGGGATATATCGTTAACGGCGAAGAACTCGAGACTGATGACGACGGCTTTCTGGTCGAAGCCAATTTCAGTGATGACGTCGTACCTGTTATTGCCGCCGCAGAAAAGATCAATCTGACGGATGAACACTGGCAGGTTGTTCGCTTCATGCGTGAGCGTTATCAGGAAGATGGTCACACGCCCAATTTCCGCAACATGGTGGCCATGCTCGACGAAGAAGACGACAGCGTGGACTGGAAGAAGAAGCTGTACGAATTGTTCCCGCTGCAACCCAACCGTCAATCCGCCAAGGTTGCCGGCATGCCGAAACCGTTTGGCAAAGGCGGCTACTAAACTGGCCAAAGCCTAGTTGTTACGCGCTGCCGCAGGTGTGGCGGCGAGTTCACTCCACCTATCGACAGCGCGTAACCCATTTCACACTCTCATGTTCATCAACACCATCGTCAGTACCGAAGACCTGGCTCAGCATCTGGATGACCCGAACTGGATCGTGCTTGATTGCCGCTTCACCCTGACTGACCCTGAAGGTGGGCGTCAGGCTTATCTGAAAAACCATATTCCCGGCGCTCGATATGTCCATCTTGATGAAGATCTGGCGACGCAAATCACCGAAACCAGCGGCCGCCACCCGCTGCCTGATCCCGAAGAATTCGCCAGAATAGTTTGCAATTGGGGAATAGGCGTCAACAAGCAAGTCGTCGTTTATGACGACAGCTTCGGCGCCATGGCAGTCCGCGCATGGTGGATGCTGCGCTGGTTGGGACACCCCGCCGTCGCCTTGCTCGATGGCGGATTTCCCAAATGGCAGCGCGAAAAACGGCCGCTGACCTCTGAATTACCCTCCCCGGCCAAAGGCCGTTGCGCCTGCTTGCCGGAACCGACCCAGATTGTTTCTGCCGACGAAGTGCTGCATGCAGTCAAAACCGGCGAGCAATTGATTATCGACGCCCGTCCAGAGCGCCGCTTCACCGGCGAATTCGAACCGCTCGACCCGATTGCCGGGCACATACCGGGCTCGATCAACTGGGCGTTTGACGAAAACCTTGATCTCGACGGCACTTACTTGCCGCCTGAGGCATTACGTGAAAATTTCCAGGCCTTGCTGAAAGGCCGACCCGCCTGGCAAGTCATTCATACCTGCGGCTCCGGCGTCACCGCCTGCCATAACCTGCTGGCGATGGAGATTGCCGGCCTGCCCGGTTCCCGCCTTTACCCCGGATCCTGGAGCGAGTGGATCCGCGATCCATCCCGCCCGGTCGCAACTGGAGAATAACCTTGCTGCGTGTCAAGACCACCTGGTTCAAGAAAGAAGGCGAACGTCCGCCCGAGGAAGTCGCCACCGTCATGGCGTCGATGCTGTGGCGTCTCGCCGACAAGGCGATCGACAATCTGTCCAAAGCGGACTACGACATCATCACGCCGCAGCGCGGCTTCAAGATCATCGCCGAGCTGACCTGTTTTCTGGTGCATTACATGGACCGCCTGGCGTTCGACCGCATCGACGACGCGCAACGCCAGGAGTTGATCAGCGCCACCGGCATTCGCCTGGCGGAAGTCATGGAACAGAACATCCTCGACTTCAATGATGGTGAACGCGACCCGAATTACGACTATCAGGAAGGCTACATCGAACTGCTCAACAAGCGTATGCAGGATTACGCCGAGTTCGCCGAGTTCACGCTACCCAACGGCAAGCCGAATTTCCAGCCCGCGCGATTCCTCAGCCTGATGATTCGCGAGGACATGGAAAAATCCGATCAAAGCTGGATACAGGATCAGTTGATGGATATCGAAGTGCCGGCGATGATGGAAATGGCGAAGAAGAACATGGACGGTTTTTACCCGCCATCCGAACCTGCCTGAGGGTGCAAGATGATCCCGCTCGACAGCCCGTTCCATCCCGACAACGCTGCTGGCTACGCCATCTGGCGGGCTGAAAAGCTCGCCGATTATCCAACTCGGGGCGAAGACCTGATCGTCCCCGTGCGCGATCCGAAACAACTCAGCGACACCGAATACGCCGCGCTCTGGCAACGCATCGCCAAGACCAATATGGCGATTTACGCCACCAGCATGGGCGAAAACGAAGACAAGGATGGCCCGCGGATGCTTTCCGCCCAGTTCGGGCTGACCCGTCTCGATGCCAACTGGCTGGCCGACGAAGACGGCATTTCAAGCCTGACGCCACAGGACGAGGGTTCGGCCAAACGCGGCGAATTCATTCCCTATACGCACCATCGCATCCGCTGGCACACCGACGGCTACTACAACCCGCCCGAGCGCCGCATCTTCGCGATGACTCTGCATTGCGTGCGTGAAGCGGACGAAGGCGGCGTAAACGATCTGTTCGATCACGAACTGGCCTATATCGCGCTGCGCGATGCCAACCCCGAACATATCCGTGCGCTGATGGCGATGGATGCGATGACCATTCCGGCCCGCGAAGATGAACATGGCACCGCTCGCGGCGACGAAACCGGCCCCGCCTTGTGTGTTGACCCGTGCGTCACCGATGGTCATCTGCATTTGCGCTATACCGCCCGCACCAAGAGCATCGCCTGGAAGCAGAATGCCGCGACACAGGCCGCTCTTAAAGCGCTCGAAGAACTCCTGGAAAGCCGACCTGCCGGCGTTTTCAGCCTCAAGCTGCAACCCGGCATGGGCCTGATCTGCAACAACGTGCTGCATACCCGCTCAGGCTTCACCGACCGCCCGGAACACCGCCGCCTGCTTTATCGGGCACGCTATCACGATCATCTGACTAACCTGCGCGGCTGATCGTCAGTTCTTGTGCATCGCATCGAAGCCGGGCGACAACTTGTTTTCCACGGCAAAAACTGCGGCTTCGACGCGCGACGACAAATTCAGCTTGGCCAGGATATGGCGTACATGCAGCTTCACCGTGTCGTAGCTGATTTGCAGTTCCCGCGCGATCGCCTTGTTGCTCTCGCCCTTGGCGAGATGCTTGAGGATCTCTCGTTCACGCTGGGTTAGCGATTCCAGCAGTGAAACGGCGCTGTTGTTCTTGCCGTCCAGCATGCGCACCAGTTTGGCGGTCATGGCCGGCGCCACCACGGTTTCACCACGGGCGGCACGCACGATCGCATCAACCAATTCATCCGGTTCCATGCTTTTCAGCAGATAGCCATTGGCGCCGTTGCGCAGCGCCCGCGCCATGTCTTCCTCCGCCTCGCTCACCGTCAACAGCAGCACAGGCAACATGAACTCATCGGCGCGCAATTCCTGCATGACCTGGATGCCATCGGTGCCGCCGATGTTCAAATCCAGGATCAGCACATCCGGGTTGTAGGTCCGCAACAATCCGGCGACTTCATCCGGATTGCCGGTGATCGCCGACACTCTGACCGCGCCTTCGCGTTCCAGCAACTCGGCCAATCCTTTGCGAAACAGGGTGTGATCGTCCACCAGCACGATGCGGAGTTGTTCGGCAGGCAATGGATTCATGCTTGATCCTCTACACCCGGACGCGCCGGGAAACTCAAGCGCACGATGGTGCCACCCGCTGCGCGACTTTCGATGGTCAATTTTCCGCCCAGCTTCGCGGCCCGCTCGCGCATGATGGTCAGGCCGAAACTTTTCCCCATATTGGCCAGCGCGGTGCCTTGCAGGCCGACACCGTCGTCGGCCACATTCACCACATATTCGTTGTCGTGCAGATCGAGGGTCACCACCACATGCCGAGCGCGCGCATGTTTGCAGATGTTGTACAGCGACTCCTGAATGATATGAAACACCTGGATTTCCTCTTCCGGCGTCAACACGACATCTTGCGCCACATTCAGAAAGTCGACATCGGCGTTGGCCTTCTTGCTGAAACTTTCCGCCATTTCCTGCAACGCCGGCACCAGACCGCGCGGATCGATGCGATCGCGGAACTGGGTGATCAGATTGCGCAACTCCGAGTAAGCCAGGTCCACCGCTTCCTCGACCTCGCCGAGATAGCGGTTGGTGCGATCACGATCCTGATCCGCCAGCGCCTCGTTCAACACCGTCAGACGCATCTTGGCGTAGGCCAGGGTCTGCGCCAGCGAGTCGTGAATCTGATTGGCCAGCATGGTGCGTTCGTTCATCAGCGAGATGCGCATGTTCTCCCGCGTCAAACGGGTATTCTCCAGCGCCATGCCCAGATGCTCGCTGATCGAATTGAACAGGTAGCGAATATCCTCCGGCAGCGGCGCCGGATTATCGAGAAAGATGTTGTAAACCCCCAGCACCTTGCCCTTGTGGCGCAACGGCACGGCAAAAATCGTGCTGCATTTCTGCGCGAAATAGATATGCCGCACCTGTTTCTGGCACACCTCCATGACGCTGTCCGACTGCGACGCCTGTGACAACGTCGCCTTGCCGCAGATGCCGCACTCCAACGGCACATAGCGTTCCTTCTCGACCAGCGCCGGACTCAAACCGATCGACCCGACCATGCGCAGATGCGCGCCATCCGCGGTCAACACACGCACGGCGCCGGCCTTGGCGCGGGAAATCCGTACCATGATCTCGAGAAACCGCATCAACATCTGTTCCGTATTGGCATCGGAACTCATGCTGCTGGCGATTTCCGCCAGCACCTCGATCACCGGCAGGCGATCGCCGCGATCCGTGTCGCCGAGCTGTGTGTGATTCGACATACCGATGGCGGATATGGGGATGTGAAAATTTTCCAAGTCAGATCCGTCGCAATGAATTCCAGCCCGGATGGTACTGGACACCTTCCGGCGACGGCAAACCGGAATACCCGGGGTGGCCAGGATGCCCCTATTGAAGCGGATGCGGGTAGTATTCAGCCGATTCGATCAACGATACGCGTCTGGAGCCGCATCAATGTCCGACAAACATCCCATTATCGCCGTCACCGGCATGGCCGGCGCAGGTCTTTCAACGGTTCGGCACGCCTTCAAGGACATGTTCAGCCGGCATAGCGTCAAACCGGCCATCGTGCACGGCGACGGTTTCCGCCGCTACACCGATCGTCAGTTCGCCGCCTTGCTGGAAGAAGCGCGTGGCAGCGATCGGCGAATTTCCTGGTTCGGCCCGGAATGCAATCATTTCCCGGAACTGGAACAGTTCTTCCAGACCTACGCCGAAACCGGCAATGGCGTGGTTCGCGAATATGCCCATAACGACGCGCGCGCCGCACTGCTGGGTGTCGCGACGGGCGAGTTCTCCCCCTGGAAACCGTTGAACAGCGATTCGGATCTGCTGTTCTATGAGGGTCAGCATGGCGGCGTGATCGCCAATACCTGGACGCGCAGACAGGTCGATTCACGACATTTCCCGCCCGAGATCGATCGCCGCGTTGGCAAACCCGGCATCGATGTCGCCCAGCATGTCGATCTTCTGATCGGTGTGGTTCCGGCGATCAATCTGGAATGGATCCAGAAAATCCATCGCGACTGCGCCAAAGGCTACTGCACCCCGCAAGACTCGCTGGAAACGATACTGCGCCGCATGGACGACTACATCCATTACATCGTGCCGCAGTTTGGTCTGACCGACATCAACATTCAGCGCATGCCGTTGGTCGACACCTCCAACCCGTTCATCGCGCGCGATGTACCGACACCCGACGAATCGGTATTGGTGATTCACTTCCGTGACCGCAAACGTCACGACTTCCCCGCCCTGATGCGCTGCATTCCCGGCTCACGCATGACCCGGCCGACCACCATGCTGGTCCCCGGCGGCGAAATGCGTCTGGCGCTGTCGGTGATTTGCGGACCGCTGGTGGAAGAAATGATGGACAAGCAACGCGCCGCTAAAGCATCGGATTAATTGCGCCAGTAGCGTCGGCGGGTTTCCCGCGCCCGCTCCAGTTCGATCGCCTCATCCTGCATGCGCAGCGTCAGCGCCCCGTCGCGATCGGTGCGGGCCAGCGTCACGCCCGGCAGGGCCCGGAAGCGAGCCAGCACTTCCGGATGCGGATGACCGTAGCGATTGCGATGCCCGACCGGAATCAGCACCCAAACAGGTTGCAAGGCGGCCAGGAAATCCGGCGTCGAGGAGGATTTGCTGCCATGGTGCGCAGCAATCAGCACATCCGCCGCTTGCAGTACGCCACGCTCCTGCAGATTCATTTCACCCAGCCGGTCGATATCGCCAGGCAACAGCGCGCTGAAGTTGCGGGTACTCAACCGAATCACGCAACTGCGATTGTTGTCGCTGATGCCGCCATGGCCGTATTGATGCGCCGGCGGATGCACCACTTCGAAACGCACCTCGTCCCATACCCAGGCCTGACCGGCATAGCAACTCAACGCGTCCGGACGCATGGCGCGCACCGCCTGGCCCTGCTCACCCAGGGATTGCGGCGACACCCCGGCCAACGACGACAACAGCCAGGTCGGTTGATGACTTTGCAGCAGAGCAAGCGCCCCGCCGGTGTGATCGATATCGTCATGCGACAGCACCAGACCATCCAGACGATTGATACCGTAATGCCACAGCGCCGGTGCGATGACCCGCGCGCCGGCATCTTCGCCCGAGAAAAATCGCGGGCCGGTATCGAACAGCATGGCATGCCGCGCGGTGCGCACCAGCACCGCTTCGCCCTGTCCGACATCGAGCACCGTCAACCAGGCCGCACCGACCGGTGGCGCCGGCAAGCGCGGCAAGAACAGCGGCAGAAACAGCAGCCAGCCTAGCCAGCGCGCCGGTACGCCGCGCGGCGACAACAACACCGCGGCGCCCAGCAGCGCCAGCAGCAACACCGGCAAGGTTGGCGCAGCAGCATTCAACAACGGCTGCGGCAAGCGCACCAGAGTCTGTAAAACCCACATCACCGCCGCAACCACCGCGTGCGCCGCCAGCGCGACGAAATCGAGCGGCACCAACACCGCCAACAGGGACAGCGGCACGGCCACCAGGCTGATCGCCGGAATCGCCAGCAGATTGGCCACCGGCGAGACCAGCGAAATTTCCTGGAACAGACTCAGCAGCAACGGCGTCAGCGCCAGCGTCACCGCCCACTGGGTGTTGATCCAGCCCAGCCAGAGCGGCACCGGACGCAATCTGCCGCTGCCCGCGAACACCAGCGCCGCCACCGCCCCGAACGATAGCCAGAAGCCTGGCGCGTGCGCCGCCCACGGATCGATCAGCACGACCACCGCCAGGGCGGTCGCCAGCAGACGCGACGCCGACGGTGTCCGGTCGAGCAACGCCACCGCCGCTGCGCCGGCCAGCATCAGCAGGGTGCGCTGCGCGGGGATGCCGAAACCGGACAGCGCGGTGTAGGCCGCCGCCGCCAGAAAGCCCAGCAACACGCCGGCAGTTCGCGCGGGAATCTTCAGGTTCAGCAAGGGCAACCTGCGCCAGACCCAGCCGACCGCACCGAACACCAACGCCGAGAACAGCGTGATGTGCAAGCCGGACACCGAGAACAGATGGGAAGTGCCGGTCTGCCGGAACAGAGTCCACTGCGCGGCAGGGATAGCATCCTGATCACCGACTGCCAAGGCCACCACGACACCGGCGTAGGGCTGCTCCGGCAACGCATCGCGCAACTGCGCGCGCACCGCATCGCGGGTGCGGTCCAGCCAGGCGCGCGCCGCGCCGGCGCAATCCACGGCGTGCTGGACAGGGCCGGTCACGCCGCCGGTAGCGCGGATGCCGCGCTCGAGCAGCCAGGCCTGATAATCGAAGCCGCCGGGATTGACACTGCCATGCGGACCATACAGGCGCGCCCGCAGCGCAACGCAATCGCCGCCAACCAAAGATGGCGGTGCCTCGCCGGACCACGTATACCAACCGAGTTGCACCCGTGTCGGCAATTCCGCACCGGGGGTGTCGATGCGGGCTATTTCCGCCACAAAGCGCAACCCCATCGGGGTGGTTTCCGGCAAGCCCACGACGCGCGCGGTAAACGCCACATCGCGACCTTCCCAGTGACGCGGCAGATGTTCGGCGAGGCGCAAGTCAGCCCGCCAGGCCGCATAGAAAAAGCCCAGCGCCGCCGCCAGCAACAGCGCCGCAAAACTTCGCGCATACCGCAGGAGCCTGTCGGAGTTTTGAATCATCGGTGCGGCCTGACCGGCGCTGCGCCGCCATCCGCCTAGCCATATCAGGCCGAGCAGCGGCAAAAGCGCGCTCCAGGCCAACGGCGGCAATACCGGCCGGGTTTGCAACCAAGCCGCGCCGAGAGCGAAACAGACGATCAAACCTCGCCAGCGAATCAACTAAACTGTCTCCCATGCCCAGAAAACACTTCAGAAGATTTCTTCCCAACCATGACGCCATCCGCGGGAACAAATATCTGCGTGTCTTTCAACCGTTATTGAAACATCCCAATCTGTGGCATCTGAACCGCCATTCGGTGGCTGGCGGGGTCGCCGCAGGCCTGTTCGCCGGCCTGATTCCGGGACCGTTGCAGATGCTTACCGCCGCCATTCTGGCTATTGTTTTTCGTGTCAACCTGCCGGTGGCTGCGATCGCCACCCTGTATACCAACCCGTTTACCTGGGGACCGCTGATCCTTGTCGCTTATGCCATCGGCAGTTGGGTGACCGGCGGCAACGGCATGCCGACGACGCACCTGGAGTTCAACTGGGATAGCCAGGACTGGATCGCCTTTCTCCCCGCCTTCTGGACCTGGCTGCTGAGCCTCGGCGCCACTTATCTGATCGGCAGCCTGATCCTGGCATCAAGCCTGGCTGTGATCGGCTATTTCTCGGTGCAATTCGCCTGGCGCGCCCATATCTATGCCTATCTGCGCCGCCGACGCGCGCGTCCGGCGGCGCCGGTCAAGCCGGGCTAGACTAATCCCGTTCGCTCGGCACCGACACCGGATAGCCATTGGTCAGACCGGTGAGAAACACCTCGATATCGGTATACGGACGACTGCCCGGCAGCAGCGGCTGGGTGCGCGTATCCAGGTTGCACTCGGCAAACCGCAGATGCAGCGACTGCAACTGATAGCGCGTGCGATAGACCGGGTAATGCGCCACATCGCCATACGGCGAAGTCACCACCGTGCCGCGCAGATGCAGGCCGATCTGGTACGTGTGGCAAGACGAACAGGCCAGATTGAAGCGGCCAGCCCGGGTATGGAACAGTTTGCGGCCGCGATCATAGGCTGCCTTCAACGGCCCGGCGGATGTGACATTGATCTTGATCGGCATGCCGACGCTCTGGTTGGCAATGTAAAGCGACACGGCGCTGTTGTCGTAACTACCGTTCTGCAGCACGCGTCCCGCCTTGGCAGCACAGAGCTCGATCATTTCTTCCAGGCCGGCGACCTGTTTGAGTTCCGGGCGAAACATCGGATAAGCGCTGCGCAAGCCTTTCAGATTGCCCTTCCTGGCGCCCAGACAAGCCGCGAAACGCCCCTTGACGTTCAATTCCTTGAACAGCGTCTCGCCGCGGTCCAGGGCGAAATGCCCGCCATGTACCGAGGCATTGAACGGCGGATCCATGAACTTCCAGTTCAGTTTCCAGTTCTCTTCCGGATTGCCGGCCATCCGCCAATCCAGATTCTTCGGATCCTTCCAGTGCTTGTAAGAACCGGAAAGCCGCATATCGCCTTTGACATGCGGCAGATAATCCTCCATCGGATCGAATTCACGATACGGCGCTTCGGTTGCTGCCACGACATTCGCAATCGGCGCGATGAGCAACAGCGCAAGCAACCATCCCGGATTGAATTTCATCGCCGTCTCCTCATTCGAGGCTTTGCAGATAAGCCACCAGATCGCGAATTTCCTGTTCATTCAGGATTCCAAAAGTGCCATAGGGCGGCATGACGCTGATCGGATTGAATGCCCGAGAATCGAAAATCTGCTGGAATACCAGTTCGTTGGGATAGTTGTGCTGCTTGAATTTCAGCAACAGGGCGCCGACCGTGCCCGGCCAGACTTCCCCTGGCAGCTCATGACAGACGATGCAATAACCCTTGTCCCGCGCCATGGCCAGCTGTTGGCCACGCACCGGATCACCGTTCAGCGGCTCCTCCAGCTTGACCAGCCGGGGTTTCGGAGTCGGCCGCTTGTCTTCGTAGCTGAGGCTCGGCCAGTGCGTCAGATCGCGCTGAAACGGTTGCCATTCCAGCAGACCGCTGTTGACCACCACTTTCGGCTGCTGCGTCATGTTCACTGCCGCCGGATCGGCGGCGAAATCGGCTGGAAAATCACCGGCTGATGCCGCCGTCGCCAACAGGGAACTGACAATCAACGCCGTCAGACCGAGAAACTTGTTACCGGTGCGCATTATGGCCTCCTCGTCCAGATGGTCATTATAGGAACCCCGTCAGATTACTCCAACAAGTCGCAGTCCAGAGCAGGGCGAATGACCACGCCTGTATTCACCTGCGAGGATACGGCCTACTCGGCCAATCCGCCCTCGCCCAGTCGCAGCACCCGATGCATGCGCGCCGCCAGGTCCGGGTCATGCGTAACGATCAGGAATGCGGTGGCGTGACGCCGCGACAAATCCAGCATCAGTTCCTGAACATGCGCCGCGTTGTGGCGATCCAGATTGCCGGTGGGCTCGTCCATCAGCACACAGGCCGGTCGCGTAACCAATGCCCGGGCGATCGCGACACGCTGACGCTCGCCGCCGGAGAGTTCACCCGGTCGATGCAGGATACGATGGCCCATGCCGACCTCCTCCAGCCATTCCGCCGCCGCCGCCAGCGCCTGCGATTTGTCCATGCGCCGGATCAGCAACGGCATGGCGACGTTTTCCTGAGCGGTGAACTCGGGCAACAGGTGGTGAAACTGGTAAACAAACCCCAGCATGTGATTGCGCAACTTGCCGCGCGCCAGATCCGACATCGCCCAGAGCGATTCGCCAGCCACCCGGACTTCGCCGGCATCGGGTCGATCAAGGCCGCCCAGAACATGCAGCAAGGTACTTTTTCCGGTACCGGAAGCGCCCATCACGGCCACCTGCTCGCCCGGGAAAACCGCCAAATCGATGCCCTCCAACACGGCCACTTCGAGCTTGCCCTGCCAGTAGCTCTTGCTGACCCCCCTGCAGGACAGCGCGGCCACAGCCCGCGACGCGGGATATACCCGCACTCCGTCATTCATAACGCAGTGCCTCCGCCGGCTGTATCCGCGCCGCGCGCCAGCTCGGGTAGATGGTGGCCAGGAACGCCAGCACCAGCGCCACCGCACCGACAAACCAGACATCCGGCCAGTTCAGCTTGGAAGGCAATTCGGATATGTAATAAACATCCGCCGGAAACAGATCCATGCCCACCGCCTTCTCGATCATCGGCACCACGGTTTCGACGTTGATCGCCAGAATCACGCCAGACAGCAGCCCCAGCAAAGTGCCGATCACGCCGATCAGCGACCCTTGCACCATGAAAATCGCCATGATGCTGCCCGGACGCGCGCCCAGGGTGCGCAGAATGGCGATGTCCGCCTGTTTGTCGGTAACCGCCATGACCAGCGTAGACACGATATTGAACGCGGCGACCGCGACGATCAGCGTCAGGATGATGAACATCATGCGTTTTTCGATCTGCACCGCCTGAAAGAAATTGGTATGACTCATGGTCCAGTCGGAGAGATAGAAGTCGCCTTGCAGCGATTTGGCCAACTCACGCAGCACCCAGGGCGAGCGATCCATATCGGCCAGCTTGACGCGCAAGCCGGAAACCGCGTCGCCGAAACGATAGAGTTTTTGCGCGTCCTCAAGGTGCACCAGCGCCAGACCGGCGTCGTACTCGAACATGCCCATCTGAAAAATTCCGACCACATTGAACTGCTTGATGCGCGGCATCATGCCGGCCGGCGTCACCACGCCCTGCGGCGCGATCACCGCCACCTTGTCGCCCGGAAACACGCCCAGCGAACGCGACAGATCACTGCCCAGAATGATATTGAATTCACCCGATTTCAGAAGATCCAGCGAGCCGCTGCGCATGTTCTCGGCAAATTCGGCCACCTTGCCCTCTTCCGCAGGCAACAAGCCGCGCACCATCGCCCCCTTGGTTTCACCGTCCTGAGCCAGCAACGCCTGCCCCATCACGAATGGCGCCATGCCGCGCACTTCAGGATGCGTGGCAACCTGTCGCGCCAGATCGGGCCAGTCGTGCAAACGACCACCAGCGCCGCTGATTTCCATATGCGAAGCGACACCAAGAATGCGGCTGCGCAGTTCTTCCTGAAAGCCGTTCATCACGGACAGCACGACGATCAACGCCATGACGCCCAGCGCGATACCCGCCATGGAGGTCATGGAAATGAAAGAGATGAAGTGGTTGCGGCGCTTTGCGCGGGTATAGCGCAGGCCGATCAGAAGTTCGTAAGGCAGCATGGGATATAGAGTTTGCCACAGACTGCATGCTCGGGAGCCTTTGTCCGCGGCTCCTGAGCCGGGTGCGATGCGGAACCGGTCAATCTTCGCCAATCAGATGCGCAGCCACCTCGCGCCGATGCCTGGCGCGGCGATGCTCGAACAGATAAATGCCCTGCCAGACACCCAGCACCAGGTGATGGTCGCGCAGCGGAATCGACAGCTGGGTCTGCGTCAGCACCGCGCGGATGTGGGCCGGCATGTCATCCGGACCTTCCTGGGTATGGCGGTAGAGCGGATCGTTCTCCGGCACCAGGCGAGCCAGGAAGCGTTGCAGATCGCCCTGCACATCCGGGTCCGCATTCTCCTGCACGATCAGGCTGGCCGAGGTGTGCCGGACAAACAGGGTCAACAAACCGTCACGCATACCACTGCCGGCAATCCAGCGCACCACGTCGGCGGTGAAGTCATGCAAGCCCTGTCCGCGCGAGAATATTTCGAAAGAATGATGAAGTTGTCGCATGCGATTATTTTATCGCAGCGGATAATTCCGCCATGAACAGCCTGCAATTGCTTCTGGCACTCCCGGCCAGACCGGAACACATCCTTGCCTCCGCCAACCAGACGGCACCCAGCTTGATCAAGCTGTTGCGCCGCGGACGGCCCGTCGCGCATCAGCCCGGCCTGAACAGCGCTGTATGCCAGGCTTGCGGCATCAAGCAGCAGCAGGACTGGCCGCTGGCGGCGATCTGCGCCGCTGCCGACGGCCTGCCGAACACCGCCGACGGCTACTGGCTGCGACTTGACCCGGTGCATCTGGAAGTCGTCATGGGAGGCTTGTTGCTGCGCCCCCCGATCAGTCTGCAACTTTGCGCGGATGAAGCCCGCCGGCTGATCGCCGACATCAATTTGCACTGGCAACGCGATGGCTTGTCGATTCAGTCGGTTGAGCCTACCCGCTGGTATCTCCACTTGCCAGACGCGGAGCAGCCAGGTCCGAATCTGCGCACCACTCCGCTGGACCAGATGTCCGGCGAATATCTGACGCCCAACCTGCCGCGCGGCGCGGATGCTCGCCTGTTCATGCAGCGCATCAACGAAGTGCAGATGCTGCTGCACACACACCCGGTCAACCAGACTCGGGAAAGCGAAGCGCGTCCGGCGATAAACGGCCTTTGGCTATGGGGTGGCGGCACGCTGGCCGCCAGCCAGGCCAAGCTCGACCTGATCGCGGCCGACACGTTCGAATGCCGTGCGGTGGCGCTCCATGCCGGCATTCATTGCGAGGCGCAGCCGAAAAAACTCGCCGAACTCTCGCCGCGTGAAAGGGTATTGGTCGTGCTCACCCAACCGGATAACGATTGGGACGGTGACCTCGCAGCACGTCTGGCGCAACTCGAACACGACTGGTTCAAGCCGTTGTTGAAACGACTCAACCAAGGCAGTATTGCTGAATTCCGACTGGATATGGTCGGTCACCAGGCGGTGACCCTGACACCACTGCAAAGCTGGCGATTCTGGCGCTAGGAGTTTGTCGGACTTGGGGCGTCGACCTCGGCAGTCGACCATATCATCCACAAGCACCCGTAGGGCGTCGAAACTCGCTCCTTTAAACATATGACTGAAAAAACGGCCTGTCCGGTAAACCGGACAGGCCGTTTCAATCAATGCTCTGCGGTTGCCGAAAATCAGCTGCGTTCGTCCAGCCACTTGCCGATCGCCGGCGGCACGGTCTTCTGTGCCTTGCCGCTGACGTAGATGCCGATATGGCCGCCGGGGAAGGATAGTTCGGTGTAGTCCTTGGTGCCCAGCTTGCCGCGCATCGCACGCGAAGCATCCGGCGGCACCAGATGATCCTGTTCGGCGAAGACGTTGAGCACCGGCATGTTGACGTTCTTCAGATTGACCGGGTCGCCGATTTCCAGACCGCCCTTGAGCAGCTTGTTCTGCTGGTAGAAGTCCTTGATGAATTGGCGGAAGGCTTCGCCGGCCTGATCGGGACTGTCGAAAATCCATTTCTCCATCCGCAGGAAATTCTTCAGCGCTTCCGGATCGTCCAGCGTGTCCAGCAGGCCGAGGTATTTCTGGCCCATCAACTGGTACGGCTTCAGGTTGAGGAAAGTCCAGTTCAGCATTTCGCCAGGCACATTGCCCATGGTATCAACCGCGAGATCGATGTCGACCTGCTGCACCCAGTGCGACAGCATGTTGTCCGGTGTCTGGAAATCGACCGGCGTCACCATGGTGACCAGGTTTTTCACCTTTTCCGGATGCAACGCGGAGTAGCACAGCGAGAAGGTACCGCCCTGGCAGATGCCGAGAATGTTGATCTTGTCGATGCGGTGACGCTCGCAGATCACATCGACGCAGCGGTCGAGGTAGCCGTTGATGTAATCGTCCAGCGTGAGGTAACGGTCAGCGCGATCCGGATAACCCCAGTCGATCAGGTAAACATCCTGGCCGGCATCCATCAGCGCTTTGACGGTGGAACGGTTTTCCTGGATGTCCGCCATGTAGGGCCGGTTGACCAGGGCATAAACGATCAGCAACGGGGTTTTGTTCGCCACCTTTTCGGCGCTCGGGTTGAAGCGGAACAGGGTCAGCTTGTCTTCCTGATAGATCACCGTCTTGGGCGTGACGCCGGTACTGATTTCACCGACTTCCATCAGGTTTTTCATACCATGCGAGAGCTTCTGGCCATAGGCCGTGAGTTCCTGCATGACGGCGTCGGGGCGCATATCGAAGGGCATCATTTTTCAGTCTCCGGCTTATTTGGTCTTGGTTGCGACAGGCTTGGCAGCAGCGGGCTTGGCAGCCGCCTTGGCAGCGGCCGGCTTGGGTGCGGCAGCCTTGGCTGCCGGTTTGGCGGCAACCGTCTCGGTCGGCGCCGCCTTGGCCGGTTCGGCTTTTGCGGCGGGAGCCGCTGCCTTTGGCACAGCTTGCGCCTTCAGCATCGACTGACGCATGGCTTCGAGTTGCGCCTGTATTGCCTTGAGTTCCTTGTGCAGTTTCAGGTTGTCGCGACGCAATTCCTGTTGCCGGCATTGCAACGTGCTGATTTCTGCATGCGTCGGCATGTTCATCGCTTCCAGGGTCTGATCGACCATGCGCGCCATTTGCTGCTTCAAAGCCAGCAGGGTGTTGACCAGGCGGCCGTACAAGGTCTGGTACTCCTCGGTCATGACGAACTCGGCATAAGCCGCTTCGCTCATTTCCACCCATTGGTCATACAGTTCGCGCAGGCTGGAAATCGGCTTGCCTTCCTTCATGCGGTCCTGCAACGCGGCCTGGAAGCCTTTGGTGCTTTCCATGCCGAGCTTGCCGAACGCCACCTGGTAAGCCTGGGTGGCCGCCATGTAGTCCATCTGGCGCTGGGCAAGAATCTGGTACTGCTCTTGCGATTCACGCGAGTAGCCGACGGCGGGTACCGAGAGGAATTTGCTGATCTGTTCCTGCATCGGCTGATTGTTGTTGTGCTGGAAAGCGTGGGTATAGTCGCCCGGCATCGGCATCACGTTGGCGGCCATACGATTCCAGGTATCCATCGGCAGATCAAGGAATGTGCTCATGCCTTTGAACTGGTCTTTCGAGAACATGCCTTCCGGCCGGAAGGCATTGCCCATCTGCGACCAGTCGCTCCAGGTCTTCTGCATGCCATCGAGCCAACTGTTGATGGCTTCCATACCGCCATCGGGCTTGGCTTGGGCACCGGACATGAACCGCTCGGCCATGCTGAAATAATTCTTGCTGACATCCATCAACTTGTCGAATGCGTCACGCCCGGTCGGCGGCGCCATCGGCGAAACGCTCTGCCACCATTGCGCCAGACCATCCGCAAAGGGATTCTTCGGCGCTTCCGGCGCTTTCATGCCGCGCTGCGCCATATCAGCCCATGCTTTCCAGTAATTCTGCTGCGAATTCATCCAGCTTTCGGTCCAGTCGTTCGAGTTGCTCACGTTGCCACTCCTTGGTTGATGGTTGTTCAAGCATTTTTGTGCGCCGCAGCAAAATATGTCAAGTGCAATGCACAAAAACACGAATAGAATTTACATCCGGGGGCGGCAGCATTCCAATCTTTGCAGGAGATTTCTTATGTTTAACGATGTAGTCATTGTGGCCGCGGGTCGTACCGCCGTAGGCGCATTCAATGGTGCCCTGGCAGGCATACCGGCAAGCCAGCTTGGCGCGCATGTGATCAAAGCCCTGCTTGCTCGCGCAAATTTGCAACCCGGCCAGATTGACGAGGTCATCCTCGGTCAGGTGCTGCAAGCCGGAGTCGGTCAGAATCCGGCGCGTCAGGCTGCGCTGGCAGGCGGTTTGCCGGATACGGTATCGGCATTGACCATCAACAAGGTCTGCGGCAGCGGCCTGAAAGCGGTGCATCTGGCCGCACAAGCCGTGCAGTGTGGTGATTCCGGCATTCTGATCGCCGGCGGCCAGGAAAACATGAGCCTGTCGCCGCATGTGTTGCCGAAGTCGCGTGACGGCAAGCGCATGGGCAACTGGGAACTGGTCGACACGATGATCCAGGATGGTCTGTGGTGCGCGTTCAACGACTGCCACATGGGCATCACGGCGGAAAACATTGCAGCCAAGTACGAGTTTTCGCGCGCCGATCAGGATCTTTTCGCCGCCACTTCGCAGCAACGCACTGCCGCCGCGCAGAGCAACGGCCATTTCGATGCGGAAATCATCCCGGTCGAAATCCCGCAGCGCAAAGGCGATCCGCTGATTTTCGCGAAGGATGAATTCCCGCGCGCCGGCACTACCGCCGAAACGCTGGCCAAACTGCGCCCAGCGTTCAAGAAGGACGGCACGGTCACCGCCGGCAATGCATCCGGCATCAACGACGGCGCCGCCGGCGTGGTTGTAATGAGCGGCGCGATGGCCAAGCAACTCGGTTTGAAGCCGATCGCCCGCGTGGTCAGCTTCGGCAGTGCCGGCGTCGACCCGGCAATCATGGGCACCGGCCCGATTCCCGCCGTGCGCAAGTGTCTCGACCGCGCCGGCTGGTCGGCCAAGGATCTGGACATGATCGAAGCCAACGAAGCCTTCGCTGCGCAAGCCATGTCGGTCAACAAGGAACTCGGCTTCGACCCGGTGAATGTCAACGTCAGCGGTGGCGCGATCTCCATCGGCCACCCGATCGGCGCTTCCGGCGCGCGGATTCTGGTGACGCTGCTGTACGGCATGCAGCGCACCGGCGCCAACAAAGGTCTCGCTACCCTGTGTATCGGTGGCGGTCAGGGTGTCGCCCTGGCAGTGGAAAGAATGTAAACAATCGAGGATTGAAAAATGAGCAATGGTTTGAACGGAAAAGTAGCCCTGGTCACCGGCGGCACCGGCGGTATTGGTAGTGCGATCTGCTTGAAACTGGCGCAAGCCGGCTGCAAAGTGGTTTCCACCTATATGGACGAAGCCCAGGCCAGCGATTGGCAAGCAAAAATGGCAGCGGCGGGTTTCGAGATGGCGATCGTGAAATGCGACGTGTCGAATTTCGATGACTGCAAGGCGATGGGCGACAAGCTGAATGCCGATTTCGGCGGCGTCGATGTGCTGGTCAACAATGCCGGCATCACCAAGGACGGCACCTTCCGCAAGATGGGTCCGGATCAGTGGAACGCGGTGCTCAACGTCAATCTGGTTTCGGTGTTCAACGTCACCAAGCAGTTTGTCGACGGCATGATGAACAAGGGCTGGGGCCGCGTCATCAACATCTCCTCGATCAACGGCCAGAAGGGCCAGTTTGGCCAGACCAACTATGCCGCCGCGAAGGCCGGCATGCATGGTTTCAGCATGTCACTGGCGCAGGAAACCGCGAAAAAGGGCGTTACCGTCAACTCCATTTCACCCGGCTACATCGGCACCGAAATGGTCATGGCGATCGCCGAGGAAGTGCGCAATCAAATCGTCGCGCAAATTCCCATCGGCCGCCTCGGCAAGCCGGAAGAAATCGCCGCGCTGGTGACCTTCCTGGCTTCCGAAGACGGCGCCTTCATCACCGGCGCCAACATTGCCGCCAATGGCGGTCAGCACATGTGCTGATGCCTCGCATCGACGGCTCGATTGATTCGGGTCGTCGATGTTTTTCGGGAGAAAAGAATGACCGCTGAACGCCTGATCAAGAAATACCCGAATCGGCGTCTCTACGACACTGAAGAAAGCCGTTACATCACGCTGGCCGAGGTCAAGGACCTGGTCATGAGCGCCCAACCATTCCGCGTTGTCGACTCCCAGACCGAAGCAGACATCACCCGCGCCATCCTGTTGCAGATCATCATGGAACAGGAAGCCGGCGGCAACCCGCTGTTCACCGCCGCCATGCTGGAACGCTTCATCCGCTTCTATGGCGACACCGCGCAAGCGGCATTCACCACTTTCCTCGATCAGAGCCTGGACCTGTTCGTCAAGCAACAACGCATGTTCACCGAGCAGATGCAGGGCGTCTGGGGCGGCAATCCGATGGAATTCTGGATGAAGCTCGGCCAGCAGAACATGGGCTTCTGGCAGGACATGGACGCACTGTACAAGCGCTCGGGCAATCCCGAAGAGCCGGACAAACAACGCTGAGACCTTTCCTCCGGCCGGCGCCGCACCAATGTTGACCATCCGCCGCGACACGCTGCCCGCTCACCTGGCGGCGCGCTCGGACGACAGTCATAAGGGCGACTACGGATCGGTCGGCATCCTCGGCGGCGCGCCCGGCATGGCCGGAGCCGCCTTGCTGGCCGGGCGTGCAGCGCTGTACTGCGGCGCCGGCCGGGTTTATGTCGGCGCGCTGGATGATCGTCTGGCGGTCGATCCGATTTGCCCGGAACTGATGATCGTCGCGGCCGATGCCCTGCCCGCCCTGCCCCGCCCCGCTTGCCTGATCGTTGGCCCCGGCATGGGCAACGCCAACAACGCGCGCCGGGTTCTGTGCCAGGCATTGCGCGTTGAACACGCTTTGCTGCTGGATGCCGATGCCCTCAACCTAATTGCCGGCGACGGCGAATTGCTGGCCCTGCTGCAAGCCCGCGGCGGCGGCTCCGCCGGCAGCCTTCTTACCCCGCATCCGGGCGAAGCCGCCCGCCTGCTCGGGATCGACATCAGCGCGGTCCAGCGCGACCGCAACGGCGCGATTCAACAACTGGTCGCGTTGACCGGCGCGACCGTCGTGCTGAAAGGCCATGCCACACTGGTGCTGCACCCCGGTCAAAGGCTCTGGCGCAACAGCAGCGGCAATCCGGCGATGGCCGCGCCCGGCATGGGCGACGTGCTGACCGGCATCATCGCCGCCTTGATCGCCCAGGGCATGGCCGTCGAGCACGCCGCCGTGGTGGGCGTCTGGCTGCATGGTCAAGCCGGCGATGAAGCCTTGGCCGTCGGCGGCGGACATGGCGTGCTGACCGCTTCAGAGGTCAGCCAACAGGCCCGCGGCGTATTGGCGCACCTGTAGTCGACCCTATCGCAGCCATTCTGGATGGCATTTTCAGCATTGAGCCATCCCGGCAGGCGGTTGCCGGGATGGCTCAATCCCCAGTCCATTCCGGATAGCCTTATTTTTTAGCCACCCCGAGTTCCAGCTTGGCCTGCACTTCCCGGCCGCTGGCCTCCACCGCCTGGGCTTCACCCAAGGTTACCCGTTCGACAGGTGCGCCTGCGGCAACAAGTCCCTTCAGCGCCGACTCACCGCGCGTTTGCGCCAACTTCTTCAACGTTTCATCCGACACGTTCTCCTTGTCCAGCAGACGCTGATAGAGCATGGCGTGCAGATCGGCATCCTTGAGTTGCGCGAGATCTTCGGCGGAGAGCGCTTCCTCTTTGTTGAACAAGCCCTTGAGGCGCGACATCATTTTTCCGGTCCCGCTGGCCGCTTTCTTGTCCGGATTGGCCTGCCGCCATTTGGCGTTGAGTGAATTCCATTCGGCTTCGCCGAAGCGCTGCGCAAACAACGCTTCAAGCGCAGCCTGACTCTTCGGATTGGCAGTGGAAATCGGGCCGGCATCTTCGTCGGCTGCCAGTTTGACGCCCATCTTTTCCGCAACGGCGCGGCGCAACTGGTTTTCTTTCAGCACAGGACGATCGACCTCGGCCGCCCACACGCCGTGGACGCTCAAGGCCAGACCCGGCCGCTTGTTGAGGATTTCGGCAATCTGCTTGAACTTCTCCCTTTCCGGCGGCGTCAGCACCGCCTCGCCCGCCTCGAACGCCAGTTGCTCGAGCTTCTCTCCACCGCCGCCGAACAATGCCCCCAAGGCACGGAACGGCGCGGTCACGATTTTGGTCAGAATATTGCCGATGGCTTTCCAGATGATGCCGCCATAGCTGAACTGCGGGTCATCCAGACTGCCGGACACCGGCAATCCAAGATCGATCCGACCGTTGCTGTCCTGCAGGATGGCGATCGCCAGATCCAGTGGCAGATTTTTGGCGGTCGGGCTTTCGACCCGTTCACCCAGCGTCAGTTTGTCCATGATGATCTGGTTCTCGCCCAGCAATTGGCGTTGCTTGATCTTGTATTCGAGGTCCAGCGACAGCTTGCCGGAATCGATCTTGCGGCCGGCAAAGGTGGCGGAATACGGTGTCAGATTGGCCATCTCGACATTGCGGAACACGACCTTGATGTCCATGAAGCCGGTCGGATCGAACAGTTTGACCTGGCCCACCGCGCGCGCCAGGCCGTATTCGTCGACGTGGCCATCGATTTCCAGTTCCGCCGTTGAATCGGTTTGCGTGGATATGCCGTTGAAGGCGCCCTTGAGACTGTGGATGCGGGTGCCGAACGGCAACGCCAGCGAATAATCGGCGAACTCCATTTCGCTGTTGTCGATGCGGACCCGGTCAACGGCCACCTGGAACGCCTTGGCCTCCGGCTTGCTTTCCGGCTTGGCATCCTCTACGGCAGCGGGTTTGACCGCAGGTTTCAGTACAGACGCGGGCTCAGCCGCAGCGTCGGCATCCGCCGCCGATGCAAGCGCTGCCTGCTCGGCCGACTGCGGCGCAGCCTTGAGAATGCGCGTCAGGTTGATGGATTTATCCTTGAAGATGATCAGTTTGGCATCCATCTGGTCGAGACGTAGTTCGTCGATATCCAGCGACGATGCATCTGCGCGAACGCTGTCGCTGGCCAGGCGCTTCCAGGCCAGGAAACGCGCGCCGCCCTCCTGCTCGTTGAGCAGTAGATCGGCTACTTCGAAGCCGCCCTGGTAAGCGATTTTCGGCGCCGCCTTGTCCTTACCCTCAGCCTTGCCTTCGAACTTGACCCTGCCCTGGCTGGACACGCGGCCGGAGGCGAAAACCAGGTTGGCCGCCTGCGCCAGATAGGGTTGCGCCGGCGACAAGGCGAGGTTGCCCAGCCGGTACTTGATATCCGCCGCCGGAGTGGCGGGAATGATCTTGCCATCGGCCTGAAAACTGCCGCCCTGCCGGACCTGGAAGCCGAGCCGCACCGGCAACGGCGTTTTCAGATTCTCGCTGACGTCGTTCACCGAGGCCTCGATGCGATCCAGAGTCAAAGCGGCGGCAGGTTGCACGCTTTCATCGCGGATACCGACCTGAAAGCCGGCCAGATTAACCTGCTTGATCTGATACCCCCAGCCGGGCTCCGCAGCGGCCGGCCGGGCGGCTGATTGATTTTTGCCGGCGCGGCTTGCAACCGGTTTTCCCGAGGCGGGCGTGAACGCCTCCAGCAACGCCATGCCGCCGTGCGCATCACGCAGCAGATCGATCTTGCCGTTGCTCAGGCTGATCTGGCCGACACTGGCCTGGCGCGCAGCCAGATCGATGCGGCCCTCGCCCAGCGTGATGCCGCCGAGCACGAACAAGGGTGAGGAGGCGCTGCCGGCATGCAGACGGATACCGGAGATGTCGACACCCAATCCGTCCACCACCGCCTGGGTTTCGGCTCCGCCGGTCTGCGCACTGGCAGCGAAACCGATCTGGATGTTGCCGATGTCGGCATGCAACGGCTGGGCAAATCCGGCGTCGATGAACTGTATGCCCAAGCCATTCAGGGCAAAGCGATCAAGGTTGATCTTCCAGGGCGTCTCCGCAGCCGACGGTGCGGGCGACTGAGCGGCCTGCGGCGGTGCCGTGGCAGAGACAGCAGCATCGGCGGCGACTGGCGCATTGTCCTTGGCTGCTGCCGGCGGGAACCAGTCCTGGATATCCAGTCGACCCGCCTGGTCCCGTCGCAGCGCAATCCTGCCGCCGTTCAGGCTGACTTCACCCAACTGCAATTCGCGCCGTTCCAGATCGAAACGACCGCCAGCCAGACGCAATTGATCCAGCCTGATCGCCGGTTCCTTGGCTTCGCGGCCGCGCAACGCCAGCCCGTCCAGGGCGAAACCGAGCTTGTCCAGCACCAGGGATACTTTCTTGTCGGCATAAGCAGCGCGGTAATTCAGCGTCAAGGCGGCGATGCCTTCGGGTTCCGCCAACGCCAGATTGCCTTTCAGATAAGGCCAGTGGCGCGCCAGACTGAATTGATCGACCGCCAGTTCACCCGTCGCGAAAATCGGATTCAAGCCGACATCACCCGTCCAGCGAACGCGCGCGCCCCATTGCGTGACGGCCGAAAGCGCGTAAGCACCCTTGTCTTCAGGCAAGGTTGAGATGTCGTTCAACATCAGATCAAGCGGGTTCAACACCGTTTCGAAACCGGCTTTTCGGTCGGCCACATCGATCCGGCCGTTTTCCAGAACGATGTGACGAATCAGCAGGCGGGGCAGCGGCTTGTCTTCCTCCTCCTCGTCCGGACTCTTCAGCGCCTCGATCAAGGCCGACCAGTTCAAGCTGCCATCCGCGCGCAATTCAAGGTTTGCGTGTGGCGCGACAAGACGAATCTGGTCAAAGGCGTATGCCCATTTGAACAGGCTGGCGGCGTCGAAATCGACCAGCAACTCGGCGAAATTCAGCAACGGCTTGCCGTCCGGATCAGCCAGACGCAGGCCTTTGATCGACACCGACAAGGCAAACGGATCAAAGCGCGCGGCTTCAATCTGCAATGCGTGGCGGCTCTTGTCGGCAATGAATTTCGGCGCCGCCCATTTGACCAGCGGCTCGAAAGCGAACCAGGCGAACAGCAGATAACTCAGCAACAGACCCGCGGCGATCAAGACCGGCAGTTTCAGCAACAGTTTGCGCATCAAGGCAATCATTCGGGCAAACATCGGTGTTCTCCTGCTGACATGAAGTGGCTATGAATGACTATTGCATTGCACCAAAGAACAGATAGGCTGCCAACACCGCCGCGACGAAACCGCCCAGATCGGCGATCAAGCCGCCCGCCACGGCATGCCGCACCCGTTTGATGCCGACCGAACCGAAATAGACCGCCAATACATAAAACGTCGTTTCGGTGCTGCCCTGCACGATGCTGGCCAGGCGTCCGGCGAACGAATCGGCGCCGGAAGCCTGCATGGTTTCGATCATCATCGCCCGCGCGCCGGAACCCGATAGCGGCTTCATCAACATGGTCGGCAGGGCGTCCACCCAGGCCGCGTCGAAACCCAACATCAACACCAGGGTCCGAACGCCTTCGACGAACGCCGGCAACGCGCCGCTGGCGCGCAACATGCCGATCGCCACCAGCATCGCCACCAGGTAGGGAATGATCGTCACGGCGGTATGAAAGCCCTCCTTGGCGCCCTCGATAAACGCCTCGTAAGCATTCACCCGCTTGACCAGCGCGCCGATCAGAAACACCACCAGCAGCGCCAGCAACAGGAAATTCGACAGGATCGACGATTCCGCAGTCATTTGCGCCGCCGGCAAGCTGGCGAAATAAAACGCCAGACCGCCCACCACCGCAGTCAGGCCGCCAACCCAGGCCAGCACCACGGCATCGAGGCGAATCCGCTGAACAGCGGCGACAAACAGAAAACCGGCCAGCGTCGAGCAATAGGTGGCCATCAGAATCGGGATGAACACATCGGTAGGGTCGGCCGCGCCCATCTGCGCGCGATAGGTGAAGATGGTCACCGGCAGCAGCGTGACCGAGGAGGCATTGAGTACCAGAAACAGGATTTGCGCGTTGCTGGCGGTGTCCTTGGTCGGATTCAGATCCTGCAGCTCGCGCATCGCCTTGAGGCCCATCGGCGTGGCGGCGTTGTCCAGACCCAGCACATTGGCCGCCATGTTCATGGTGATCGACCCCAATGCCGGATGACCGCGCGGCACCTCCGGAAACAGCCGCGTAAACAGCGGCGCCAGCCAGCGTCCCAAGAGACCGAGAAAACCGGCCTGCTCGCCGATTTTCATGACCCCCAGCCATAAACACATCACGCCTGTCAGGCCGAGTGCAACCTCGAATCCGGTTTTCGCCGAATCGAAGGCGGCCTTCATCACCAGTGCGAAGATCGTCTGGTCGCCCCCCAGAAATTGCCATACCGCCGCGCCAAACGCGATGAGAAAAAAGCCGATCCAGATCGCGTTGAGCATCTTTTATCTAACGCCTGGCCCAAACAATACGGAAATCCACGCTGTCAAAGCCTGCCCAGCCACAGCAGGCCGACAACCGACAACCACAGCAACGCGGCGCGCCAGACCAGTGCCACAGCGGCATCGACGCTTTCCGTATCGGCGGGCTCCTCGGTACCGAGTTCGGGACGCGGCAACGCGCTCTCGCCAAAGTGCAGCGGGCCACCCAGGCGAATGCCGAGTGCGCCGGCGCCGGCAGCCAGAATCGCGCCTTCATTGGCATCCGGCCATGACTCGGCCTGGCTCCGCCAGGATTCGGTGGCATCCTGAAAATTACCGACGATGGCAAAACTGAACGCCAGGGCGCGCGCCGGCAGCCAATCCATCCAGAACGTCACCCGCCGCGCAAAATGAGCAAACACCGCGTCGCCATGCCAGCGTTCGCAGCAGGCCTGACTGAGGGAATACAGCAACGCCCCGGCGACACCCGCCAGCCAATACCAGAACAGCACGCCGAACATCCGGTACAAGGCGGATTTGAGGATTTCTTCCAGCGTCTGGCGGATCATTTCGTCCTTGCCATCCGCCGGCGTCAAACCGGCATTCCACTCGCTCAGCGTGGCGCGCGCACGGGTCAGTTCGTCAGCCTGCAAGGCTCGTCCAACACTGGCGGCATGAAACGACGCGGCACGAAAACCGAACAACAGATACAGCAGCACAACTTCCGCCGCCCAGCCCAGCGGCCCGAACAGACCGCTCAGCGCCGCCACCAGCAAACCCGCCAGCAAGGCCGGCAGCAGCGCGCCCAGACACCACGCCAGCAAGCCATGTTGCCGGCCGCCGGCATTGAAGTTATCCAACAGCCAGCCATGGCCGCGCGCGATCTCGCGCATCGGCCAGGCAGGAACCTTCGGCCGATAATGCTGCCAGGCAAGTGCGACTAGCGGGCTGAACAAACTCAACGGCAATCCTTTATCGGCGTTGTTTCGCGGGCGCTGTCAGGCGGTGTTTCACGGCATGGTTTCATGGACAGCCTGTCCTTGCAGCGGCATCTCGACACTCAACTCACCCATCCGCAAAACCGATCCGGAACGCTGATAGATCTCGACCGTCGGCATCCGGATGCCCTCGCCACGCGCTTGCAGATATTCATCCAACGCCGCGTAGGCGCGCCCCGGCGCAAGCATGTTGCCGGCCTGCACGCGCGCCAGCAGAACCGGTCGCGCCGGGATGTTGTCAATCTCCAGGGGCAACGGAACCCGGGTCCCCGGCTCGACCAGAAAACCGGTGCGGGCTCGCCGTTCTCCGACATCGACCAGATCAGGATTGGAGTACAGCACGGTAATCGCCCTGCCCGGTTCGATGCCCGCCGCCAGCAACGCATTGCTGGCCTCCACCGCCTTGTCGGGCAGTTTGGAATAATCTCCGCGGCTCTCGACATAGGCGTAGGTATACGGACCCGCGAACGACTCCTCGATGTGTATCGGGTTGAAGCCGCCCCACCAGGTATAAACCGCCAGCAAGGGCAGAACGAAAGCGAGCAGGAACGGGATCAACCCAGGCAGGAACTTCTTGAGATTCACGATATGAAACAATCCATCCAAGACTTGTCGAAGATACTACAGAAGCCTGCCAGGCTGGCTTTCTAGTTTTTATAATGCAGCACCGAAAAGCAGGAGTCATCATGCGCACCATCCTGGGTATGTTTCTGATGTTCTGGGTCGCCGCGGCAAGTGCCGGTCAGCACTACCCGCCGGTCAGCGTGCAAGTCCGGGCCGAACAAATCGCCCCTCACAGCTATTACATCCCAGGCATGGCAGGTGCGGCCAGCACCCGCAATCAAGGCTTCATGTCCAACGCCGGCTTTGTCATCACCCCGGCAGGTGTGGTGGTGTACGACTCTCTCGGATCGCCGTCTCTGGCGCAAGAAATGGTCAAACGCATCCGGGAACTGACAGCGTTGCCGATCAAGCGCGTCATCGTCAGCCACTATCATGCCGACCATTACTACGGCATCCAGGTATTCCAGGATCTGGGCGCGGAAATCTGGGCGCACCAGGACGGCAAGAGCGTGATCGGCTCCGATGCGGCCAAATCGCGCTTCGAGCAACGCAAGGAAATACTCGGACAATGGATCAACGACCAGACGCAGCGATTTCCCGAACCCGACCTCTGGTTGTCCGGTGATACCGACTTCGAACTCGGCGGCCTGAACTTCCGCATCCGCCATGTCGGCCCCGCCCATTCCGACGAAGACCTGGCGCTGTTCGTCGAACAGGACGGCGTACTGTTCACCGGCGATCTGGTATTCAAGGGACGCGTGCCGTTTGTCGGTGACGCGGATTCGAAACGCTGGTTGGTCGCACTGGAAAAACTGATCGCCTTGCGGCCTGCTGTTCTGGTTCCCGGCCATGGCGGCGCATCCGACACGCCGATACAGGATTTGACCCTGACCCGAGACTATCTGGTGTTCATTCGAAACGAAATGGCGCGCGCCGTCGAAGAACTCATTCCCTTCGAAGAAGCCTATGCAGCCACCGACTGGTCAACCTATGAAACCATGCCGGCCTTCCTCGAAGCCAACCGACGCAACGCATACAACACCTACATCCTGATGGAACGGGAAAGCCTGTCGAAATGAACGAAGCGATTCGGGTGGAACGGCAAATCTCGGCGAAACGGCTGAACGAACTCGGTGTGCATGGCTGGCCGACCTGGAAGGATGGTGTCGGCGCGCGACAACTCGACTACGAAGCCGCAGAAAAGAGTTATCTGCTGGATGGCTCGGCTACGCTGAGCCTGACCGATGGCGATGCCGTGACGGTAGAAAAAGGCGACCTGGTCATCATCCCGCCCGGCAAATGCCAGTGGGTTGTGCACCAACAGGTGCGCAGACACTATCGTTCAGATGCCCTCTCGCCGGCTTGCTGCATCATCTGATTCAGGGTATGACCGGTCACGAACGGACCGGTTGAAACAACAAGTCATACATGCCCGCCCGTCGTCGTTGACCAGCGGAGGCGCCTGGAATGCTCCAGGCGCCCTGCATCAGCAGCTTACTTCTTCTTGCCCTTGGCCGGCTTGACCGGATTGGCGGCGGCGGTCAACTTGGCGCCAGCCTTGAAACGAACCACATTCTTGGCCTGAATCTTCATTTCCGCGCCGGTTTGCGGATTGCGACCGGTGCGGGCTTCGCGCTTCTGAACGCTGAAGGTGCCGAACCCGATGAACTGCACGCTGTCACCTTTGGCAACCGCTCCGGTAATGGCCTCGATGGTGGCGCTAATGATGTCGCTGGTAGCAGCCTTGGTAGCACCTGTTTTTTCGGCAACGCTATCGATCAGTTCAGTCTTGTTCATGCATATCTCCTGATAGTGAAATGGGCGGGTAAAAGCAATTAGTGTGGCGCAATATTCATCAACTTCACCTCCAACCGCATCCTATGCACCTGACGGTCGCAGGCTAATCTCCGTTACCGGGCGAACCACGGCGCAAGCGTAAGCGAGAAGCCAAGTTCAGAGAAGGGGCACAAGGCACTGAAAACGATAATTTCAGAGGTTTTTCCCAGGAAAAATGCCAGAGCATCCAAAAAAACCGGGCAAGTACAAAAATTGCCCTTGCTCAGACGCCTGGCAGACCTCGGAAAATCAGCGCGGCGCCATCGGAACCGTACCGCCGAACATACGCGGATCGATCATGGGAATCGTCGGAAACGACTGTGGATAGCCCGGAGCGAAACCGCCCATCTGACCGCCAAAGGCTGGCGCCTTGAACAGGCTGTTCACGGTCGGACCATAAGCTTGCGGATTCGCCATATTTCCCAGCCATCCGCCATACCAGCTCGGGTTCAACGGCGCTGCGGCCATGTTGAGTGCGCGTGGATCAAGCGCGGCACCCGCGAATTTGAGATAGGTATTCGGATTCAGCGTATTCAGCAACATGCCGAGCGCGCGCGGGTCTACCGGCGCCATCATCCAGCGCATCAGTTTGTTCGGATCCGTCATCACCGTGGTCGCGGCCGCGATGAATTGCGGATCCATCAACGCCTGCGACCAACTCGCCAGCACCACCGGATCCATCGCCTTGGCGAAATTGTTGTAGGCGCGGGGGTCCATCAAGCTCGACGTGGATTGCAGATACAGATTCGGATCCATCATGGCCTTGCCGGCTTCGATCATGAATTCAGGTTCCGAAACCGCAGCCAATGCCGCAATGAATTTTTTCGGGTCCGCCAACATATCGCCGTTACGGGTAAAGTCGGACAAATATGTGACCCATCCCTGGGTATTCGCCGGCACCGGCGAAGTTTGTGCGCCAGATTGCGCCGCATTATTGGCAAAACCAGGCATGCTCATGGTAACCAATGCAACAGCAAGAATAGTGCGGGTGGCTTTCATCCTGACTCTCCATTTCATCAATATTAACAATCGCTTATGTTCATCTCGCAGAGCGAACGAAGTGGATTGTGCCGTTATTCGAAAGCCAGGTGTCAGGAAAATAGACCTGGAATCGTTCAAGACTGAATCGCTACGAACTCCATAAAATAAACAGACACACGCAACGCCGGCACAAGAGCCACTTCCCCCTTTAATTGCTTGACGCCAACCCGCACGCCACGTAGATTGAAATGCGCCGATTGAACCATTCAAGCGGAACGGCATCAAAGTTGAACAATGGGGGCGACCTGGCTTCGACGGGGGTCGCGAAGCAGACAAGGGCATACCGAGGACCAGTTACCTCGTAAATACATCTGGAATCTAGTAGTCGCCAACGACGAAACCTACGCTCTGGCCGCTTGACGGTCAGACTCCACACCGGTTGGTCCATGGACCGGGCTGAGAAACCAGCAGTGGAGTCATTAACATGGACTCGCTTTGATTCGGGCCACTTGGATCAACGTTAAATTAAGGCGGCTCGCCTGAACCCAGCCTGTTTGGCCGGCGGGGTTGGGGTTAAAACCAAATGACCAGACTAAGTATGTAGAACTTGCTGTAGAGGACTTTCGGACGCGGGTTCGATTCCCGCCGCCTCCACCAGAAATCGTAGTAAAAACAGTATCATGCAAAAACGACGGACCCCGCCGCACGCCAGTGTTGGCGGGGTTTTTCGCTTATGGCTTGCGGACTTCAGCACCCCGCCAGCACTCTGTTTTGCCCCATTTTTCGGGGTTTTCTCGCTCTCTTCTCTCTTTCTTCCGGACGATCAAGTCACGAAGTCCGGAAGGCACATTCCTTTATATTCAAACACTTAACCTGCTCAATATTTAATCAATTTTGTTTTCGATATTGGGTGGCAAAAAGGATGTTGAGAGAGAAAAACAGGATTGATGGCGTCCGGAGGATGGGAAAAAGACATGTCTGCATCTTCCAGGAGCCGCCAGCAAGTCTGTCGCGGGTCTGCGGAATCGACTATTTGCTATGTTTGCTCCTCTATGTTTGCCGGATGCCTCTGCCTGGGTCAGCGAACCCCATTTACGGAGCACCGGATTTCTCCTCACGGCATCGCCCGGGATTAATTCCAGGCAGGTGAATGGCAAACCCTCTTCAGCCAGGTTCCAAGCTAGCATCAGAACTTCCTGTCCAGCCCCAACCTGGACGCCATCGAAACAGGAGCATGCGTGTTCAAGATCATCGGCCTGATTGCGGGCTACTACTTCGCCGGTGTTACCGGCGCCCTCCTCGGATTCGTTGCTGGCTGGTTCGTCGACCGTGTCCGCAACTACGGCACTGGCGGCGCCAACCCCCTGCAAAACGCCCTGCGCCAGACGGTTTTTCTGGAAACACTGTTTTTTGCAGCCGGGCGCCTGGCCAAGGCCGATGGCCGGGTATCCGAGGCCGAGATCGCTCACACCGAGGATCTGATCAGGAAACTCGGCATGAGCCAGGAACACCGCACCCAGGCTATAGCCCTGTTCAAGCGTGGCGTTGACCTGGACACCGATCTGACCGCCATTTGCGAGCGCTTCATGTCCGTCTGTGGACACACACGTAGCCTGCGCGAAGTGCTGATCTCCTTCCTGATCACGCTGGCCCTGGCCGACAGCCATCTCCACCCTACCGAGGATGCTCTGCTCGCCGACATTGCCGCCCGGCTTGGCTACGACTCCGCCTCTTACCGCCACCTCATGGACATGGTGCTCAACCAGGGCCACTTTGCAGCAGGGACGCCCAACAGCGGAAACGCGCTCGAAGATGCCTATAAGGCCCTGGGCGTCTCTCCTGAGAACTCCGACAACGAAATCAAGCGCGCCTACCGCAAGCTGATGAGCCAGTACCACCCTGACAAGTTGACAGGGCAAGGCCTGCCTGACGACATGATCGCCATGGCCACCGAGAAGACCAAGGAAATTCAACTCGCCTACGACCTGATTCAGAAACGCCGGGGGGGATGAAGCAGCCTATTCTGCATCGATTGATGCGACCATTGTCCCCCATTGCCGGAACGGCAGTCACAGGCGGCCGAATTGTGTGAGTGCTTTCGGCTAAGAGCAGAAATTCGTAACCACCGGATAGCCGCCCCAGGAACGGCAGGTTCACCCGGTAAACCTGTCGGATGGCCAATTCAAAGAAATCGGCCAAAGCAGTCGGAGGAGGCGGTCCCGCTAATCCGAGTCAATGTCTGCTTTGCGACGCTGCAACGAGCAGCAGCAGTAAACCAACAGCGATCATTGAATGAAATGACCATGCTGTTCAACCATGTTCCCCCATTGTTCTACGTTGATCCGGCACGGATTAAACGCGATAGCCGTTCGGCCTGAGCGTGTTGCAGGCTCATGGTGAGCTGTGCCCCCGGGTCGCAAAAACGGCCCATCCGCTCCGTCCCCCGTGGGGGCCAAATCGTTCTTGGGAAGCCCGGCGAACGACTTGAGCGCGTGCTTTGACAGGCTCGGCACGAACTGACTCGCGGATGCATCGAGCCGAATCCTTAGAAGTTGTAACCCACCTTGAGCATGACGCGATAGTTGTTCAGATCGTTGCCACCGAAATCGTCTTCGGTGAACTGGTAGCGCGCTTCAGCGCCCAGGAACATGTTGCCGCTGCGGTAGTGCAAGCTGGCTCCCGCCTGCATAGCCCAGACGCTGTCGTCCAATGCGCCTGCCTTGCCGGAGACATGACCAATGCCCGGGCCGACACCCATTTCCAAGTTCTTGCCGATCTTCCACACATAATGAGGGTTCAATTCGACGCTGTTGATTTCCAGTCCGCTATCGTCATAGCGCGTCCAGGAAATCTGAGTGCGGATCTTGCCGCTCGGCGGCTGCAACGCTATACAGTTGAATGACAACTCAGCACCAAAGGCAGTGTCGGAATCTGCGCCGGTAACGTCGGGATTCAGGATACCCCCCATCACGGCCAAAGTCGGTTCTGCCTTGAAGCCGGCATCGGTGACGGGCATCAGGGACCAGCCTTCTGCATAGGAACTGCTGGCGGCAAGGGCTAAAACGGTGGCAACAACGTGGCGGCTGATTTGCATGATCTGAACTCCAAACTGTGATTGAAGGTTTGATTCAACCCGAATCAGGTTTGGCGTTCAGTGAGAAAAGTTACTTATCAGCCTGCCTGCAAACCCAATCAGCTCAGAAGCCGAACTGCTCCCCAGCACCAAGTAGTGTGGCCACGCCCAGAACCGCAAAAATCGCGGCAGCAATAGCATGTACCAAGCGCACCGGCACTTTGTTTGCAATCCGGTCACCCAGGACTACTGCCGGCACGTTGGCGATCATCATGCCGAGCGTGGTGCCGGCAACCACTGCAAATAGTGCGTGATACTGCGCAGCCAAGGCGACTGTGGCGACCTGGGTTTTGTCTCCCATCTCAGCCAGAAAAAAGGCGACAAGCGTGGTGCCGAAAACACCCAGGCTTGCGAATTTGGCGTCATCTTCTTCAAATTTGTCCGGGATCAGTGTCCATGCCGCCATGGCAATGAAAGAGATGCCAAGGATCCAGCGCAGCGATTCCGGCGACAGGAGCGATGTGATCCAGGTTCCGAGCGCACCCGCCATGGCGTGATTGGCAATGGTGGCGACGAGAATACCGATGATGATCGGGATGGGCTTGCGAAACTTGGCGGCCAGGATGAAGGCCAGTAACTGGGTTTTGTCGCCGATTTCAGCCAGTGCGACGATGCCGGTAGAGATGAGGAACGCTTCCATAAAAACTCCCTGGCCGGAATGAGGACGAATGACCACATCACATCCCCGGCCATCCGGAGGCGATATGGTCAAAGGTCTTGCCAAGTTTGGAAACCGCTTACGCCATGACCGACTGGCCAAGTATGTTGACGCAAGCCCCTCCTGGGTTGGAGGGCGACTACTCCCCAATGACACGGCGATGATACCTAAAACGATGGCCGGAAATCCGGCCATCGTTTTGAAAAGTACCTGCGCGCCGTAAGGCGATTCACCGCCTATCTGGGACGGCCACCGCCGCGTCTTATGCCAGCGCGCGGTCTGCCGCTGTTGGGAGATGCAGGACAGCGGATTGGACACCATCGATCCGCAAGCGCAACCCGCGCCCGACTACGAGTTCGATCAGCGCATCGCGTGGTAGGACACAAGACAAACACACTCGCTCGTCGGGGGCGGCT